>Ga0182024_10019252_pt1 | contig 12610 bp, 13 predicted proteins | sample P32metaG_FD_120480 | JGI IMG/M metagenome (GOLD analysis project Ga0182024, IMG submission 120480) | Permafrost microbial communities from Stordalen Mire, Sweden - P3-2 metaG (Illumina Assembly) | ecosystem: Environmental > Terrestrial > Soil > Wetlands > Permafrost | place: Sweden: Stordalen... | reverse complement strand
TCTAGGGGTCGCGACCGTCTATCGCGCGGTCGGTGCGCTCCTCGATGACGGACGGATCGACGCGGTCGAGATTCCCGGCGAGCCAACTCGATACGAGCGCTCGGACAAGGGGCACCATCATCATTTCCAGTGCGAGAAGTGCGACCGTGTCTTCGACATCGCCGGGTGCCTCGATAATCTCCGCAAGTTGGTGCCGCCGAAGTTTCGAGTCAAACAGCACTCGGTGATGCTCTATGGCGTGTGCGCGACCTGCTCGCGTTAGGGAAGCCGTGATTTACCCCTAGCGAGGTTCCGATGTGAGGCTTCGACGTGAGACGTGATGCCGAGAAGGCTCTGACCGAGGAGCGCAGCCATGGATGGAGGAGCGACGAGGCAGCGCAGCAGGAGCGGAGCTGGAAGCGTAGCGACGAGCGTCTTCGAGGCGTCATGTCTCACGTCGAAGCCTCGCATCGGAACCTGTGCCCTCTACTGAATCACGGCTTCCATTCTTTAGAACGGGGCCGAGAGGCGCAGTAGGAACGACGTTCCGTTTGCGATCTGAGTCGTGTTGAAGCCGTTAGAGACCTTGATTGGGTACTGATGATTGAGCAGGTTGAGGACTTGCAGCGATAGACCCAAGCCTTGATCCTGGCCTTGCCGGCCGGGCGTAACCTCGCGGCCGAGCGAGAAATCGAAGGTCGTATGCGCCGGAAGCGTTCCCTTCAAGTTCACGTTGGCATCTTCGAACTGGACTGGAAAGCCGCTGCCGTAGTTGGCCTGTAGCGTCGTGTACCAGAGTTTCGGTGCGCCGCCGAACCGGTGCGTATAGGCCGCAGTGGCGTCGACCGTTTGACTGTGGTCTTCGAGGGAGAGCTGCGCGGCGCAGGACACGCCCGGAAGATTGGTGTTCGGCGGAAACAGAAACTCCGATCCGGAGATGCAGGCAGCGTACGATCCGGAGTAGGTACCGGTCAAGAACCATTGGTCTCCGCTGGGCTCCTGGTTTTGCAGCCGAATCTCCGCGCCGTGGTCGATGCCGATCGAGTTATTGTAGACCGCGAAGATCGGCGTGTTGAACAACTGCGTCGTGTCGAGCACGTTGACGACGCTCTTCTCGAAGATATTGAGCGAACCGGTGAAATGGGAGTTAAACGTGTGCACGACGCCCATCTCGAAGTAGCTGTCGCTCTCGGGCTTCAGGTCGTAGACGGGATTCGTCGCGGAACAGGCCTGTTGAGCCGAGAGCAGCACGCACGCTTGACGCACGTCTTCCAGCAACGGCGCCGCATAGAACTTACCGTAGTAAACGTGTGCGACGTTCTTACCGCCGTCCCAGATATTTACGCCGATGCGCGGGCTAATCTGATCTCCGCCGACGTAACCGGTCGAGTGGTCGTAGCGTAAGCCGTAACTCCAGAGCACGTAGGGCGTCATCTGCCACCGGTCCTCGCCGTAGATGCCGATCTGAGATCCGGCCTGTCCCTGCGGCGTCGTGAACGCAGGAAAATAGGGGGTAGCGACCGGCCCGCTCGCGGCGCAGTCAACGTAGTAGCAGGCAAACTCCTGGTAAGCCGTAGCGCTTTCGCGATTGATATCGACGCCGATTTTCCATGCGTGATTTGCGGTTGCCCGAAAATCCGATGCGCGCAAGCCCACATAGCTCGCATACGAGCCCTGATTCAAGCCGACTAAGTGCACCGTGGGGTTGCACGACGGCGGACAGTTGCTGAAGTTCGGCTCGGTGGCGAGGACGTCGAGCGGAAGATCGCCGTAATAGTCGATGCGCGTCGAACGCCACCACGGTATCACTTGCCAGACGCCATTTCCGTCTTGAGAAATATGCGTCCAGTTGAGGTTGGAGAAGCGGTCGTACTCGAGCTGCGTGTCGAGCGTGCCTGGCGCGCTGACGACGGGGTCGAGCGGGTTGTTGGGATCCGTGTTGATCGGAATCTGAAACTGCGAAAACTGATTTGAGTAGTCGAATGCCAGGCTGTCGCGAGTTCCCATCTGCGTGATGAAGCGAAAGAACTGGTCGTTGCTCGAGCTAGCATCGTTGATCGGGGTGTAGGTCGGCGCATCGAGGCCGCGATCGGTCGTTTGGAGATTTCCGCTCAGAAAGAACTCGCTCTGTCCGGAGCGCGACTCCAGATCGAGCGTCCCGAGACTCTGCGCCTGATTGCCGATTCCGGCGGTAATCGTGCCGTAGGTGCCTTCTGGAATGTCGCTCGGCCGATTGCTGATGATGTTGACGACGCCGCCCATACGGTCGCCGCCGTACTCGGCGGGAATCGCGCCCGTTAGGACTTCGATCGAATTGATCAGCTTCGGGTCCATGATCTCGGCGAAGTTCGAGGTCGTCGCCAGCGGGAGCGGTGCGCCGTCGATGTTGTAGGTTACTCCGTGAAAGCCGTTGATGACCGGCTCGTTGTAGGAGAACTGCACGACGCCCGGCAGCGTCTCGAGGAGCCGGTCGAGGCTATTGTTGACCGGCGACGTCTGGATTTGGCCACGTGTAAGCTGATTGACCGAGGGAGGATTGGCTTCCATCCCGGCGTGAGCCGTCACGGTTGTCTGCGCGATCTGCTTTAGCTCTTTGGTAAGTGCCACGCTGATCGTAGTGACGCGGCCACTGGCCACGTCGATCAGCAACTCAACCTCGTGCACTCCTTTGCTCGATGCGACGAGCCGGTACGAGCCGAAGGGCACTTGCGGGAAAACGTAGTCGCCTTTGGCGTCGGCAGTCGTCTGAAAGCGCGAGCCCTCGCCTTGGAGAACGACCGTCGCGCCGGAGGCCAGTTTGCCGTCAATCGTGATGGTGCCGCGGACGAGCCCGGTGGTTGCTCCGAGCGCCGGAGCCAAGCAACTCAAAGTCAATAAGACGGCGACAAGCGCCGTGCGAAACCGAAACATGGTTCTTCTCCGATCTTAGATGTGGAAGAAAAAAGGATCGACGCGCGCGGTTACGCGCAGTAGTCGAGCCCGATCGGAGGGGGACGAGCGAACCGGCGGCGCGTCCACAGAATGCGACGCGTGGGGCGGAGCGAGTGCGAGCGCGCAGACCATCCCGGCGTTCTCGGCGAGAAGGCAGCGCGCCACGCGGCAATGAGGGCGCCTGCCAAAATTGCCACGACGCCACGGGTAAGCACCGCAACCAGCCACGATGCCGCCGCCAACAAAAGCGGCACGGCGAGAAGCGACGCGGCCGCGTGATGCGGTTCGAGGCACTCCGCCACGCCATACCACGCACCGGCCGCGATACAGAGCGATCCATAGCCGGGAAGGCGTTCGATGAGCCGGGCGGCCAGGACGCTGCCGTCGACGACGGCATTCTTGCCGCTTGCGGCCAACAAGCCAAAGAAAAGAAAGAGACCCACAGCGCCCGCCAGGGCCGTCTGGACGAGCGCAGCGTGGTAGCCGCCACCCATGGCGTGCTCTCCGCCGTAGAGCCCGCCGTGGGCGAGCATGGAGGCAAGCAAGCCAAGCGCCAGGGCGGCCGGAACCTTCCGGAGGGTCACGAGGGGTCTTTTCTAGGCGCGCCTGCGGGGAGACCTTGGGACCGCGTCGTACTGACCCTGCCCCTTGGGGATTCGTGAACCTGGTGGGATGGAGCCGCGAAAGAAGAGCCAAGAGTGATGAGCACCCGAGTACGCGTCGAGAATGCCGATACTGTCAGCTTGGTCTGCGCGCTTTTAGTGCGCTTTCCCGAGTTGGCTTCGATTCGGTCCGGTCCAACGGACCGTACGCTGCGATTGACCTTCGCGGTGCGTCAACGATTCGACCGAGCCTCTCAGATCGCGCTCGCCGAGGCGATCGAAGAGCACGTTCGCGGCTTTCTCGCTCTAAGCAAGGACGAGCCGACGGCGCTTCGGGTCGAGTGCGAGGGCGATCGAACGCTGACGTTCCTTCACGTCACGCGCGATCTGGAGAGCTTCTCAAAGGAAGAGCTCGAGCTTCAAGTAGGGTTCCTGTGCGATCGCTGCGGCGACACGCTCGTCCGAAACCCACCGCCCGACGATCATCTCGAGGGCGACCCAGCCGCCGAGGACGAAGCCGCGCTCTATGCCGTCGAGGCGTTGCGCGATCCGTCACAATCCAAGAGTTTGGTGGGCTTTAGAGAAGAAAAACGCGTGCTCGTGTATTTTTTGAAATCTCAAAAGAAAGCGAAGGCATCGGCTCGCCGCTAGATAGCCCGAGCCTGAACCTCATGATCATCGGGGACGTGGTCGGCTCCCCGGGACGCGAGGCGCTCAAGCGTTGCGTATCGTTGCTTCGAGAGCAACATCAAATCCACGCCTGCATCGCCAACGGCGAGAACGCCGCAGGCGGGTTTGGCCTGACCGCTCAAACTGCCGAAGAAATGTTCGCCGGCGGCATCGACTTTATCACCGGAGGGAATCACATTTTTGATAAGCGCGACTTCGGCGAGTACTTGGAAAGCAGCAACCGGGTAATTCGACCGGCGAACTATCCGCCGGCCGTGCCCGGACGGGGCGCAGGAACGTTTGCGGCCGACGGCGTGACGGTGGGCGTCCTTAATCTTATGGGGCGGACGTTCATGCCGCCCACGGATGATCCGTTTCGCTGCGCGGACGTCATGGTCGGCGATCTGCGCCGGCGGACCCCGGTAATCGTGGTGGACCTTCATGCCGAGGCGACCTCGGAAAAGGTCGCCATGGGGCGCTACCTCGACGGACGCGTCTCGTGCGTCGTTGGGACGCACACCCACGTGCAGACCGCCGACGAGCAGATCTTCCCCGGGGGAACCGCCTACATCAGCGATCTGGGTATGACGGGTCCGATGGACGGAGTGATTGGGATGGAACAGGGAGCCGTGCTCGACCGATTTCTTACCGGTCTCTCGGAGCGGTTCAACGTGCAAAAAAGCGGGATGAAACAGTTCAACGCCGCGGTAGTTTCGATCGATCGCGGCACCGGAAAGGCCACCGAGATCAAGCGCATCTTTTTGCGGGGGATCGCGTGACGATCGCTGGAGTAACCTTAAAGGTCTCGGCTAAAAGCAATCCCAACGCGGTGGCCGGCGCACTGGCGGCCGTCCTTCGCGAGCGCGAGACCGCCGAAGTTCAGGCCGTAGGTGCCGGCGCAATCAATCAAGCGATCAAAGCGGTCGCGATTGCGCGCAACTACCTCAAGGGCGCAAAGCTCGATGTCGTTTGCACGCCGTCATTCGTGCTCGTGGCGATCGACGAGAGCGAGCGCACCGCGATTTCGCTGCAGGTCGAGCGGCGCAAGCTGGAAGAGAAGGCAGTCGAAGTTGAAAGTTGATTTGCATTCGCACACGAGCATGAGCGACGGCACGCTCAGCCCGCAAGAGCTCTCCGACTTCATGGGCGAGCGAGGGGTCGAAGTCTTTTCGATTTCCGATCACGACACGCTGGCGGCGTACGGTGCGTTCACGCCGCCGCCCGGAGCCCGCGTGATTACAGCGATCGAGATCAATACGACCTGGCGTGAGAACGAAGTCCACGTTTTGGGATACGGCGTGCCTCTGGGCCCGTCGCCGATCAACGAGCTGCTCGAATACAATCAGGTCCAGCGGCGGATTCGAGCTGAGACGATGGTCGCACGCTTACGCCAAGCCGGGTACACCTTGACCCTCGAGGACGTCTTGCGGGAATCCGGCGGCGCGTTGGCCATCGGCCGGCCGCACGTGGCCAAGGCCTTGGTGCGCCTCGGAGTCGTGGATAGCGTGGACGCAGCCTTTAAGCAGGCGCTAAGCCGGGGCAAGCCGGGCTATGTTCCGCAGCTCTACACGACCCCCGAGCACGCGATTCAACAGATTACGGCAGCCGGCGGCATTCCCGTGCTGGCCCATCCGGGGCGGCTCAAAGATCGCATCCTCATCGACGAGCTTGCAGACCGCGGCTTACGGGGTCTCGAGGTTTTCTATCCGCTGCACGACGCGGCAGATACGGCGGAGTTCCGCGAGACCGCGCGGCGTTACGGGCTGGTCATGACGGCGGGCATGGATTTCCACGACATTCGCTACCATACGCGGGGCGTCGGCATGGACGTGGACGCGCAGGATCTGGCGCCGTTCTTCGATTTGATCGGAGCGATCGCCTAAACGCTATCCCCCATCGCGTGTCCGAGTTGGGCTCGCACGCGCGCGACGATTCCCCGCGCCGCGACCTCGCGCTCGCATAAGGCCTCCTCTTGCAATGCGACGACCTCCGGGTCGTGCATGAAGCGATGGTTGATTCGCACGTTGTAAGCACAGCTCGCCAGCGCTGCGCTCGCAAACTCGGCCGCGGAGCCGACGTCGCTGCGCAGTGCCTGGATCGGAAACTCGAGCAACTTCTCGAGCAGCTCGAGAACGTTCAGGCTGAGTGCCGTCGCGCGCAAGGGTTCTGCGGCGGCCCGTGCGAGGGCATCGTCCACGGCTTGCCGGCGCATCGTTTTGTCGGTCTCCGTCTGCTTGGGCAAAGCCTGCGCGGCGACGACGGCGGCAAAGGCCGCTTCGTCGCGAAGCCGCGCGTCGGCAAGCTCGACGCGCAGCGAGTCGCTGCGCTCGACGATCGTATCCAGCGCCTCGGTCGAGCTCGAATTCTTGGGGTTGCGCCGTGCGATTCGCGCGACCATCGCGGCCAGCGCCGCACCGAACGAAGCGACCAATGCCGCCGCGCTTCCGCCCCCCGGCACCGCAGCATCGGCCGCGAGGCGTTCGAGATATGCATCCAGCGTCTCCACGTACGCTGGGTTGGCCAGCCGATTCGGCTAGTCATCCTGAGCGCTTCGACTACGCTCAGCACAGGCTCCGTCGAAGGGCTGCGTGCGACCTTCGTCGGTCGTTCCTGCGGCGGAGGTGGCGTACGATGCGACGAAACGTTTTCCGACCTTCCCCAAGTCGTAGGAGTTCTCAACGTGCCTCTTTTAGATTCAGCCCCCGGCGACGTCAAGGATCTGGCCCGCGCCGAGGCCGGACGCTCCCGCATCGGCTGGGCTGGTGCGTACATGCCGGTGCTCGCGCAAATCCACGACCGCTTCGAGGTCGACAAACCGCTGGCCGGCATTCGGATCGGCGCCTGCCTCCACGTGACGACGGAGACCGCGAATCTGATGCTCGCGTTGCAAGCCGGCGGCGCGAAAATCGCGCTATGCGCCAGCAATCCACTCTCCACGCAAGACGACGTCGCCGCCGCTCTGTGCGAATACGGGATCGCGACGTACGCAATCAAAGGGGAAGACCACGCAACGTATTATTCGCACATCGAATCCGTCATTGCGACCAAACCGGACATCTCGATGGACGATGGTTGCGACCTCCTAACGACGATCTATACCAAGCACCCCGAGCAACTCGCGGAGATGATCGGCGGCTGCGAGGAGACGACGACCGGCATCATCCGGTTGCGGGCGATGCAGCGTGACGGCGTGCTGCCCTATCCCGTGATCGCGGTGAACAACGCTCTCACCAAGCACATGTTCGACAATCGCTACGGCACCGGGCAGTCCACGCTCGACGGCATCATTCGGGCCACGAACGTCTTGCTGGCAGGCCGGACGCTCGTCGTCGCCGGCTATGGCTGGTGCGGGCGAGGAATCGCGTCGCGCGCGGCGGGCATGGGCGCGCACGTCGTCGTGACGGAGGTCGATCCGCGAAAGGCGATCGAGGCCGTCATGGACGGGTACCGCGTAATGCTGATGACCGAGGCCGCCAAAATTGGCGACATTTTCGTGACGGTCACCGGCAACTACCACGTCATCGGCGACGAGCACTTCAAATTGATGAAGGATGGCGCGATCGTCTGCAACTCAGGCCACTTCAACGATGAGCTCGATCTCGACGCCATCCGGCGGCTGGCAAAGGGCAAGGCCGAGCCGCGCGAATTCGTGGAGCAGTACGAGATGCACGACGGCCGAAAGATCTGCATTCTTGCCGATGGCCGGCTCGTAAATCTGGCGGCGGCCGAAGGTCACCCCGCCGCCGTGATGGATATGTCGTTTTCCAATCAAGCGCTGGCGACGGCCTACCTCGTCAAGCATCACCGGGAGCTCTCAAAGCGGGTCTACGACGTGCCGCTTGCGATCGACGAAGAGGTTGCGCGGCTCAAGCTTGCCTCCATGAGCGTCGATATCGACACGCTCACGCCCGAGCAAGTCAAGTACGCCGAGTCGTGGAGCGAGGGCACCTGATGCCGTACAAGCGGCTCTTCACGAGCGAGTCGGTGACCGAAGGACATCCCGACAAGCTCGCCGATCAAATTTCCGACGCCGTGCTCGACGCGCTGATCAAAGACGATCCGTTCTCACGCGTGGCCGTCGAAACGTTTGCCATCACGGGTCAGATCCACATCGCCGGCGAGGTAACGACGAGAACGTACGTGGACATCCCGCGCTTAGCGCGAGAGGTCGTCCGCGAGGTTGGATACACGAGATCGGCGATCGGTTTCGATGCCGAAACGTGCGGCGTGAGCGTATCGATCGACGAGCAATCGCCCGACATCGCGCTTGGCGTAGACCGCTCGCAGGAGTCGCGGGCCGGCGATGACGACGAGTTCGAGCAAATCGGCGCCGGCGATCAAGGGATGATGTTCGGGTACGCGTGCCGCGACACCGAGGAGTTGATGCCGTTGCCGATCGTACTCGCGCACAATCTGACGCGACACCTCGCCGCGGTGCGCAAGAACGGTGACATTCCGTATCTGCGGCCCGACGGCAAATCGCAGGTGACCGTGGAGTACGAAGGCGATCGTCCGGTTCGCGTGGAGGCCGTCGTGCTTTCGACGCAGCACGACCCCGAGATTCCGCTCGAAGAGATTCGTCGCGAGATCACCGAGAGAGTGATCGACCACGTCATTCCGGCGGCGATGCACGACGCGCGCACACGCGTCTTCGTTAATCCGACCGGCCGTTTCGTCATCGGCGGTCCGAAAGGCGACGCCGGACTCACGGGCCGCAAGATCATCGCCGACACGTACGGCGGAATGGCGCGCCATGGCGGCGGCGCGTTTTCGGGCAAGGATCCGACGAAGGTCGACCGCTCCGCCGCCTATGCGGCCCGCTGGGTAGCCAAGAATGTGGTCGCGGCCGGACTCGCCGATCGTTGCGAACTGCAGGTTGCCTATGCCATCGGTGTCGCGCATCCGGTAAGCGTCTTCGTCGAGACCTTCGGTACGGGACGAATTCCCGAAGAGCAGATCGCTAAAGCCGTAACCGAGATCTTCGATCTGCGCCCGGCGGCGATCATCCATCACCTGAACCTGCGACGACCCATCTACAAGCAGACCGCGGCGTACGGACACTTCGGCCGTCCCGACCTCGATCTGCCGTGGGAGCGCGTCGATCGCGCCGACGCGCTTCGCTCTGCCGCTGCCTTCAATGGAGAACAACTACGTGTACCGCACTTCGCTAATTAAGGTCGCCGCGGTCCTTCTGGCGGCATCGATCTTTCCGGTTCAGGCCGGCTCCGTCACGCTCGTTCCTTCGCAAACGTACAAAGCGGGGACGAGAATCGCGTGCGTGCTCGACGAGCATCTCGACTCCTCGAAGCTCGCCTATGGCGACAAGTTCAGACTGCAGGTGGTCGACCCCAACTTTCCTGCGCTGCACGGAGCGAAGATCATCGGCTACATTACGGACGTGCGCCAGCCGCACGGCGTAGATCGGGCGAGGGTTGGCTTCATGCTGACGTCGATCCATCTGTCCAACGGGGAGAAGAAAAGCATTAGCGCCACCGTTGTCAGTAAACGCGTGGTTCCGATGAATCCCACCGCGCAATACGCGTCGCGTCAGCAGCTCTCGCCGATGGCCGGAGTGCCGTACGGAACGGTAACGCCGGGGCCCATCGCATGGCAGATGCGTATCGGGAACGGTCCGTCGAGCGTGCAGAGTCCCGCTTCCCAGAATCTTGGTGGATACGTCTACGCTACGAGCAACGGCGAGCCGATTGTCGTCAATGCCGGGACGCCAGTCACGGTGGAGCTTTCTGCAAACCTGACGGTTCCGTAGGATGGAGAAGTTGGTCCATCGTGCATTGAGCTGGCGCCTTGTCGAGCCGCCAGCGTAGAAGCCGCGCCGCATGCCGGAAGCGCCGGGTGGTCACGTGATCGAACGAGACCTCGACGACGATTTTCGGTTTGACCGGGAACCATTGCGCATTCTCGGCGCGCCGCCAGCGGCTCGGACCGCCGGGCGCGGCGCCGGTAAATCCGGGTGATTCCACGAGGGGTTTGAGCAGCTCGGCCGCGCGCGCGCGTTCCTGTGCGCTCATCGACCCGACGAAGCCGACGTGGTGGAGCAGACCGTCGTCATAGAGACCGAGTAACAGCGACGCGATCGAGCCGTCGCTCGATGTGCGAAAGCCCCCGATCACGCAGTCGGCGGTATACCGCCGCTTCACTTTGACGGCCGCATCGCGGCTGCCGAATGCGTACGACACATCTTTCTTCGCGATGACGCCATCGAGGCGAGCTAAGCTTCCGGAGAGCCAGCGCGCAGCGAGGCCGGGGTCCTCGGTTGCGGGCGAGAGCACGATTGTCGAATTCGTCGCGAAGTTGCGCTGCACGAACGTTTCCAGGCATGCGCGGCGTTCGCGTAGTTTGCGCTCGAAAAGTTCGCTTCGATCTTGAACGAGTAAGTCGAACAGGACGTAGACCGCGGGGGTCTCCGCCGCGAGCCTGCGAACGCGGCTCTCGGCCGGGTGAATGCGCTGGAGAAGCGCGTCGAAATCAGAGGTTTCGCCATCGACGATCATCAGCTCCCCGTCGACAACGAAACGCTGCGCCGCCGCTTCGAGCAGCGCCGAGACGATCTCGGGAAAATAGCGCGTTAGCGTTTCGCCGGATTTGGACTGCAGCTCGACGTTCTTTCCGTCGCGAAAAGCGATGCAGCGAAAACCGTCCCACTTCGGCTCGTACGTCCAGTCGTCGCCCTCGGGAATGCGCTGCGCGTGCCGCGTCTCCATCGGCTCGATCGGCGGACGGAGAGCGAGTCCTTCAAAGCTTGGCATTGAGGTCGAAGCGGCCGCGATTGCTCAGCAGCGGCTTCCAGAGATCGCCGATTTTTGCGAGGCGCTGCGGTACGTTGAAAATCGTGAAGTCCGTCAGCTCGCAGCCGGAATCGAGCTCTTCCCACGTGACCGGCGTCGAGACGGCCGCCATCTCATTTGCGCGCACCGAATAGATCGATGCTAAGGTTTTGCCGAACGCATTTTGATTGTAGTCGACGAGAACGCGGCCGGGCGGCCTCTTCGCGACGCGGTATTCGGCGGTGAGAACGTCGGGATGGGCGTTGGCGATTTGTTGCCCGATCGCTTTCGACATCTCCCAAACCTCGTGCTGCGTCGGACCGACGCGGATCGCGACATAGATATGAACTCCGCGACTGCCGGTGGTCTTGACGTACGGCGTCATCCCGATGCCGCGGAGAACGTCGCGGACAATGAACGCGCCCTCACGCACGACGGAGAACGGTGTTCCTTCCACCGGATCGAGATCAAAATGCAGGTAGAGGGGGCGGTTCGCGTCGCCGCACAGCGAGTACCATGGATTGAGATCGATGCAGCCCAGGTTGATCAGCCACAGAAGCGACGGACGGTCGTCGATTAGCAGAAAGTCGATCGTATTGCCCGAGCGATGCTCGATCGGACAGGTTCGTATCCAAGGCGGTCGCGGCGACGGCGTGCGTTTCATGTAAAAGAACTCACCGGTTACCCCATGCGGATAGCGCTTCATCACCATCGCGCGGCCGGTGACGTGGGGCAGAAGAGCTCCGGCTATGGTGAGGTAGTAGCGAAGCAGGTCGCCTTTTGTCAGCCCAAGTTTCGGAAAGTAAACCTTCCGCAGGTTGGTCAATGCGACGCGCCGGCCGTCGATCTCGAGCGTTACGTTGTCGACGTCGCTAGGTATCTCGGCGGTCACGAGAACCACATTTCTTTGGCGATTGCGTAGCGAACGCTCGCGAGGCCGTTCGGCGAGAGGGTCTCGGTCTCGAAAATCATCCCGCACTTTTCCATGACGCGCCTCGACGGCGCATTGGCCGCTTGCGCGATTGCAATAATTCGCTGCAGATGGAGCGATTCGAAACCGACCTTGAGCGCGGCCATGGTTATCTCCGTCGCCAGTCCGCGGCCCCAGTACGCCGGCTTGATGACGTACCCCACCTCAACCTCTCCGGCTTCGCGAGGCGAGTTGAACAGGCCGCCGTGACCAACGATGCATCGATCGGAATCTTGAAAAATCCAGAATCCTTTGCCGGTCTCTTCCCACATCCGTACCCATCGGCCCAAGCGTGCTCGCGACTGCTCTGGGCTCTGAATCTCACCGGACAGCCACTGCGCGATGCGTATGTCGCGATCCACTTCCAGCAAGTAGTCGAGGTGGTCGGCGCTTACGCGATATCCGGTGAGCCGGCGGGTCACGATCGCATCCGGAGCTGCCGTTGACTCTTGCATGTCGGCGAGTAGAATACGAATCCTGGCGCGCTTCGCCTCTCGCCCGGGCCGTAGGAGCGCCGCGCACGTAGGCGCCGACAGGGACCACGAGGGACCCGTGGAACCAGGCTCCCCGGCCTTCTCTGAGTGCCAACCGTCGTTCCGGATTAGCTCAGTTGGTAGAGCAGCTGACTGTTAATCAGCGGGTCGTTGGTTCGAGTCCAACATCCGGAGCCATTT
>Ga0182024_10019251_pt1 | contig 12610 bp, 12 predicted proteins | sample P32metaG_FD_120480 | JGI IMG/M metagenome (GOLD analysis project Ga0182024, IMG submission 120480) | Permafrost microbial communities from Stordalen Mire, Sweden - P3-2 metaG (Illumina Assembly) | ecosystem: Environmental > Terrestrial > Soil > Wetlands > Permafrost | place: Sweden: Stordalen... | reverse complement strand
GATCGGTCCGCGGACTGACGGACTATGGCGCGGGCGACCGGGAGACTCCGACCCCGGCGTCCTTCCAGGTCATGATCGGCTCGTCGGCGTCGGTCAGGCCGGCGTGTTCCAGCGCATCGTGCAGATCCAGCACCTGGGTGTCCGTCGTCGAAAAGCTCAGGGTGTCGGGCTTGGCGAGGCGACCGTTGGCGCCGGCGAAGGCCGGGGCAGGATTGACCGCTATGGAGTAGGTCCCGTGGGCCGCCACCGAGCACAGCAGGGCGAAGGTGCGCTGGTCCGCCAGCAGGCGCGGCTTGGCGAGGCAGGCGGGAAACGCGCCGCCCTCCGCGCGGCCGTAGGACCAGCCGTCGGCCGTCATCGGCTGGTCGAACACCAGCTTGATCACCAGCACCCCGGCGGCGACCTGCGCGCCCTGGACGGGGAAGCTCGCCACCAGCTTGGGCGGCGGACCTCCGGGAACCACCAGTTCGGAGACAGACGGCGGCGGCGACGGGGCCGCGCCGGCGAGCGCGGCGCCCGCGGTCATTAGCAGCGCGGCGGCGGGGGCCGCGGTCCATACACCCTTCATTCGCCCATCAAGGCGCGAGACCGTGGCGTTCGCGAGGCCGCCGTCTCACGCCGCCGTAGTCACCCGGCTAAGCGACTTGCGGATAGCCTCGAGGCCGCCTGTCATCATGGCGCCCACCATCACCGCCGCGTCGTGCGGCAAAACATCGGCGATCCAGACGAGACGGGAACCGGCCTCGTCGGGGAACACCTGGAACGAGGCGTTGTGATGGGTCAGCCGATCGCTGCGCGCCGAGTAGGCCAGCCGCCGGCGGCGCTCGTCGACCTCGACGATCAGCTCGCGGGCGACGAAGCCGTTGGCGAAGGTGACGGTGCGCGCGCCCTCCTCCATCACCGTGTCGACGACGAAGCCGGGAGCAAAGCGCGTGTGCACTGCGCCCACGTCGCGCACCACGTCCCAGACCGCCTCCGGCGTGGTCGGCAGCGAAATTTCCTTGTGAACCGAGGCCATGACCTGATCTCTCCTTGTAAGCGACCAGTCTGTCACGCCGTCGGCGCCCGGGCTGGCGACAATCGGACCCGGTCAGCCGCGCTCGCCTCGTCGCCGTCCCTCAGCGTTCCGGATGCGTCAACGCCTGGTAGGTCAGGGTGCGGGCCTGGCCGCCCAGGTCCTCACCGCCGGTTCCGCCGAAGCGCTGGATCATGCCCACGAAGATCACGTCGTTCGTGGGATCGACCCAGAACCAGGTGCCGGCCGCCCCGCCCCAGCTCATCGTCCCGGTCCCCTCGAGATGGCCGGCCTTGCGCGGATCCTTCACCACCATGAAGTCGAGGCCGAAGCCCACCGCCTCGTTGAAGCGCAGCGCGCTGACGCCGTTCGACGAGACGAGCACGCTCTCGGGGATGACGTTGGTGTCCATCAGCTCCACCGTGGCGGGGCTGAGGATGCGCACGCCGTCCAGTTCGCCCTTGTTCAGGAGCATCTGGCAGAACCGGGCATAGTCGCGGGTGGTGGAGACCAGGCCGCCGCCGCCGGATTCCATCGAGGGCGGCTTGGTGAAGTCCTGCACGCCCGTGCCGAACAGCGCCTTGGCCTCGGCGATCTTCCCGCTCGCCTTGTCGAAATAATAGACCGCGCCCAGGCGGCCGACCTTGTCCGGCGGCACGGCGAAGGCGGTGTCGGTCATCTTCAGGGGACGGAAGATATGCTCTTCCATGAACTGGCCGAGCGGCTCGCCCGACAGTTTCTCGACGATGTAGCCCTGGATGTCGACGGCGCTGGAATATTCCCAGCTGGTCCCCGGCTGGTACTTCAGGGGAATCGTGGCCGTGCGGTCGATCATTTCCTTCAGGCCGTGGGAGGCGAGGACATGCTGGTCGCGATAGAGCTTGTCCACCGGATTGGTGTCGCCCAGGCCATAGCCGAAGCCGGCCGTGTGACTCATCAGTTCACGCATGGTCGGCGGCCGCTTCATCTCTTCCGTGGCAAGCTTGCCGTCGGGACCGACGCCGGTCATCACCTTGAGGTCCTTGAACTCGGGGACATAGCGGGTGACCGGGTCGTCCAGGCGCCACTTGCCCTCCTCGAAGAGGATCATCATGGCCACGCCGGTGATCGGCTTGGTCATCGAGTAGATGCGGAAGATCTCGTTCCGGCTCATCGGCTGGCCCGTCGCCAGGCTGGCTTTCCCATAGGTGTTGAACTCGACCACCTTGCCATGACGGGCGAGCAGGGTCGTCGCCCCCGCCACCCGTCCGTCGGCCACCACCTGGGCCATGTAGTCGTCCAGCCGCTTGAGCCGGCCGGAGTCGAAGCCGACCGATTCGGGCGACGGCGCGGGGGCCAGGCTTACCGCGGAAGCGGCGTGCGCAGGCTTCGCGGACGGGGCCGCTCCGGCCCCGGGCCCGTAGCTCATCATCAGGGGGGCCAGCGCGACGGCGGCCAGCATCGCACCGAAGCGCGCACGGAAACTCATGGTCGGATCCCCCGGGTTTTGTTGTCAGGACGAGCTTAGGGCGCCGGCGTGGGAGTCGGCTAGCGGCAGGACGTCGCCGCCGCCGCACTCGGCGTTGACCTCGAGCCGGACCTGGCCGCAATGGCGGTAGAGCATGCGGAGAGACGGCCATGACGGAGACGCGGGAGATTGCGGTCGGGAAGCTCAGCTTCACCGTCGACATCGCCGGGCCCGCGGACGGGGCGACGGTGCTGCTCCTCCACGGCTTTCCGGAGACGCGGCACATGTGGCGCGCCCAGCTCGACGCCCTCGGGCGGGAGGGTTTCCGAGCCATCGCGCCGGACCAGCGCGGCTACTCGGCCGGGGCGCGGCCGGCGGCGACGGAGGCCTACGCCACCGAGCATCTGATCGCCGACGCCCTGGGGCTGATGGACGCCCTGGGCGCGCCACGCTTCCATCTGGTCGGCCACGACTGGGGCGGCCAGCTCGCCTGGCTGATCGCCGCCGGACACGGCGAGCGCGTCAACAGCCTGAGCGTTTTCTCCCGCCCGCATCCCGCAGCGTTCGCCCGGGCCATGGCCGAGGACGCCGCCCAGGCCGAGCGTTCCCGTCACCATCGCGCCTTCCGCCAGGAGGACGCCGTCGCCCGCATGCGCGAGGCGAAGCTGAAGCCGCTGCGCGAGGCGATCCTCACCCAGGGCGTGCCGCCGCCGGACGCGGAGATCTACCTGGCGACCCTGATGCAGCCTGGCGGTATCGAAGGGGCAATGGCCTGGTACCGCGCCAGCGGCGTGGCGGGGGCCGATACGCCGGCGGTCGCCGCGCCGACCCTCTATGTCTGGGGCGACGCGGACGCGACGGTCGGGCGGCGGGCGGCCGAGCTGACCGCCGAGTATGTCACCGGCCCGTACGGGTTCATGACGTTGGAAGGGGCGGCCCATTTCCTGGTCGACCAGTTCCCGGGCCGGGTCTCGGAACTGATCGTCGACCATCTGCGCGAGAGGATATCCACCCGATGAGCACCGGCCCCCAGGGACTGAACGAAGACTTCGTGCACGGCCTGCCGGACGCGGGGCCGGTGGTCATGGTGAACCTGGTGCGGTTCAAGGCGGCATCGGCCGACGGCGACGGCTCAGGGTGGGACGCCTACCTGCGCTACAGCAAGGGCTTCGCCACCCTGATGAAGGCGGTCGGCGCGACGATCCTGTGGGCCGGCAAGGTTGACGGCGCGGCCTTCGGCGACGTCGGCGAGCGGCCGTGGGATTTCGTGGTCCTCGTCCGCTATCCCTCGCGTCGCGCGTTCCTCGAGGTGTTGACTTCGGATGACTACGCCAAGGCCAACCGGCACCGCGAAAACGGCGTCGAGGACCATGTGATCCTCAGCGCGGGCGAGACCTATTCGAAGTTCCCGCCTCCGGAGGCGGCAAGGTCCGCGAAGTGAGAGCGGGACGCGGCGGCCCGCCTCGGAACAAAAGCGGCCAGCCGCGCTTTTTGCGATGATCACATTTTCGCGAAAGGGTTCCTACCATGTCCCCGCACCACCGTATCGCCACGGCGGCCGTCGCCGTCTCGCTCCTCGCCCTGGGCGCCTGCAACAAGGGCGGCAACACCCCGCCCGCCGCCGCCGACCAGGCCAACAGCGCGGCCACGAGCAACAGCCAGCCGGTGGCCGCGGCCGAGAATGCGACCGCCGGCGCGGTGGGCGCCATCTCCGCCGCCACCACCACCACCGCCGGCGGCTTCGTCACCCAGGCCGCCACCCTCGACATGTACGAGATCCAGGCCGCCAAGATCGCCGAACAGAAGTCGACCGACCCGGCGGTGAAGAAGTTCGCGGCCAGGATGATCAAGGACCACACGGCCAGCTCCGCCAAGCTCAAGGCCCTGCTGGCCAGCGGCGACATCAAGGCCACCCTGCCCACCGACCTCGACGAGCGGCGCAAGGGCCTGCTGGACAACCTCTCGAAGGCCGGCCCGACCGATTTCGACAAGATGTACGTCCACCAGCAGGCGGACGCCCACGACGAGGCGGCCACTCTGCTCAACGGCTTCATCGACCATGGCGACAACGACGCCCTCAAGGGCTTCGCCAAGAGCATCCTGCCCACCGTGCAGGAGCACCAGGCCATGGCCAAGCAGCTGCAAGCGTCGATGAAATAGCGCCGACTCTCCTCCCCCTCTGGGAGGGGAACCCCGGAGGGGGCGCAACGGCCGAGGTCTCACCCGGTCGGCCCCCCTCCCGGCCTTCGGCCGTACTCCCCCCAGAGGGGGGGATTTTGCTGCGCCCTCCGGAACTTGTGATCGGCGGGCCTGGGGCCTAAAGCCCCGGCCATGCCCCAGGCCGACGCGCCCTCGCCCCGGCGTTCCGCCTGGGCCCTGTACACCCTGTTGTCGGTGACGTTCATCAATATCCTGGGGTTCGGCATCGTCGTGCCGCTGCTGCCGTTCTACGGCCAGTCGTTCCACGCCCAGCCCTGGCAGATCGGCCTGATCTTCTCGGCCTATTCCATGGGCTCGTTCTTCGGCGAGCCGTTCTGGGGGCGCCTCAGCGACCGGATCGGGCGCAAGCCGATCCTGGTCTCCACCACCCTCGCCAATTGCCTGTGCTACGGAGCCCTGGCCTTCGCGCCCAGCATCGGGTTCGCCTTCGTGATCCGTTTCCTCGGCGGCATGGCGGCGGGCAACGGCTCGGTGATCCAGGGCTATATCGCCGACGTCACCGCCCCCGAGGACCGGGCCGGGCGGATGGCCAACCTTGGCGCCGCCTACAACATCGGCTTCATCCTCGGGCCCGTGGCCGGAGGCTTTCTGGCCAAGCCCTCGGCCGGCACCATCGGCTTCCAGATCCCGCTGCTGGCGGCCTCGGCCCTGGCCGGCGTCTCCTCGTTCGGCATCCTCATGCTGGTGCGCGAGAGCCGGCGGGTCCGCCACGCCGACGACAAGCAACCCAGCCGCTGGGCGGTGATCGGCTTCGCGGCGCGGCACCCGGTGGTCGGCCGGCTGATGCTGCTGACCTTCATGGTCGGCTTCGCCTTCACCGGCATCGAGTCGGTGTTCGGCCTGTGGGCGCACCACCGCTTCGCCTGGCAGCCGCGGGACGTGGGCCTCTGCTTCGCCATCTCGGGGCTGGTCTCCAGCCCGACCCAGTTCTTCATCACCGGCACGCTGTCGCGGCGGTTCGGCGAGGCGCGGATGCTGGCGGTGGGCATGGCCGGCACGGTGATCGCCATGGCGCTGATCCCGTTCGGCGACGGCCGCTGGGGCACCTACGCCCTGATGGCGGTGATGGCGCTCTGCTCGTCGGTGGCCTTTCCCAACGCCGGGGCGCTGATGTCGCGGGCGATCGACGAGCACAGCCAGGGCCAGATCATGGGCCTCAACAACGCCTGCGGCGCCTTCGCCCGCTTCGCGGGCCCGTCAGGGGCGGCCTTCGTCTATTCGGCGATCAGCGTCGACGGGCCCTATTTCCTGGGCGCCCTGGTGGTCGCCCCGGCGATCCTGCTGGCCCTGGCGGCGGGGAAGGCGGCGGGGCGGGTGTAGGGGTGAAGCCCCCTTCCCCGCCTTCGGCGGTACTTCCCCCAGAGGGGGAAGAGAGACGCGCCTCTCCTCCCCCTCTGGGGGAGGGGGACCCCGAAGGGGTGGAGGGGGCTCTCGGGGGCCATTGATCGACCCCAATCGTCCGGCCTAATCTTTTAGAACACGTTCTCATTATGCGCGGGCCAAAGCCTCGCGAGGAAACCGGGAAGGAGCGACCATGGCCTCGCGCGCGGAGATTATCGCGGCCCTTACCGCCGCCGGCCCGTTCGAGCTCGCCGAGGACGGCTCGGCCGGCTACCCGGTCCGCATCTACCGCAACGCGCCGGCTTCGTTCCGGCAGGTGCTCGAGGGGGCGCGGGCGTTCGGCGGGCGGACGTTCTCGATCTACGGCGACGAGACCCTCACCTACGCCGAGCACCACGCCCAGGTCGCCGCCCTGGCCCACCACCTGCTGGCGCGCGGGGTGAAGAAGGGCGACCGCATCGCCATCGGCATGCGCAACTATCCCGAGTGGAGTATCGCCTTCTGGGCCTGCCAGGCGATCGGGGCGATCGTGGTGGCGCTCAACGCCTGGTGGACGGCGGCCGAGCTGTCCTACGCCCTGGACGATTCCGCCCCCGCCGCCCTGATCATCGACGGCGAGCGGCTGGAGCGCTTGCGCGGCATCGTCGGCCGCCCTGGGGTCAAGGCGGTGGTGGTGACGCGCCGGGGCCACGCCGGCGAGGGCGGAGTCGACTTCGCCGACGCGGTCGCCGGCGGCCCGGCCGAGCTGCCGGAGGCGGAGGTGGGTCCGGCCGACCTCGCCACGATCCTCTACACCTCGGGCACCACCGGCAACCCGAAGGGGGCGATGGCCACCCAGCGCAACCACATGACCAATCTGATGAACACCCTGCTGGGGGGGACGGTGGCGCGGGTGACGGCGGGCCTGCCGCCCGAGCCCGATCCGGCCGGCCCCCAGATGGGGGTGCTGCAGACCTTCCCGTTCTTCCACATCGGCGGCCTCACGGGGCTCTACCTCAGCGTCGCGACGGGCGCGAAGGTGGCGATGATGTACAAGTGGGCGGCGCCCGAGGCGGTGCAGCTGATCGAGACCCACGGCCTGTCGGCGGTTTCCGGCGTGCCGATCGTGGTGCGGCAGCTGCTGGAGACCGCCCAGGTGATGGGCGCGGACATGAGTTCGCTGATCGGCGTCACCTCCGGCGGAGCCCCGGTGCCGCCCGACCTGATCCGCCGCATCGGCGATCAGTTCCAGGCCAAGGCGGCGCCGGGAAACGGCTACGGCCTGACCGAGACCACCAGCGCCATCATCACCAACGGCGGCGCCGACTACCTGGCCCGCCCCGACAGCATCGGCCGTCCCGTGGTCACCGCCGACGTGCGCATCGTCGACGACAATGGCGCCGACGTGCCGCGCGGCCAGATCGGCGAGCTGTGGATCCGCGGATCCAACGTCATTCCCGGCTACTGGAACAACCCCGAGGCGACGGAGGCGGCGTTCGGCGGCGGCTGGTTCCGCAGCGGCGACCTGGGCTTCGTCGACGAGGAGGGCTTCCACCATGTGGTCGACCGCAAGAAGGACGTGATCATCCGCGGCGGAGAGAACGTCTATTGCGCCGAGGTGGAGGCGGCGCTGCTGGAGCAGCCCAAGGTTCGCGACGCCGCGGTGGTGGGCCTGCCGCATCCCGAGCTTGGCGAGGAGGTAGCGGCGGTGATCCAGGTCGACCCGGTCGACGAGGTCCCCTCGACGGCCGAGGCGCTGCGCGCGGCGCTCTCCGAACGCCTGGCGCGGTTCAAGATCCCCACCAACATCCGCCTCACCACCGGCGAACTGCCGCGCACCGCGACGGGGAAGATCCTCAAGCGCGAACTGCGCGCCGGGTATTTCTGAAGGATACCCGCCGCCATGCTGCTCAGCGACGTCCCCGTGCTGGCCGCGCACCACGCGCCCGACACGCCGGCGATCATCTTCCAGGACCAGACGATCAGCTATGCGCAGCTGCGCGACCGTTGTTGGCGGCTCTCCAACGCCCTGATCGCCGTCACCCAGCCCGGCGACCGGGTGGCGATCCTGGCGGAGAACTGCCCGGAATATGTGGACTGCTACTACGGGGTTCCGGGCGCCGCCCTGGCGCTGACCCTGCTCAACTACCGCCTCGCCCCCAAGGAACTGGCCTACATCATCGGCGACAGCGGGCCGCGAATCCTCGTCGTCGAGGCCAAGTACCTGCCGGCCATCCGCCAGATCCGCGACCAGATCCCGTCGGTGGAGCGCATCCTGCTGATCGGCGGCGAGGCGGGAGACGCCGAGCCTTTCGCCGCCTTCCGGGACGCCGGCGCGGCGGCCCCACCCAGCCGCCGCCCGGCCGAGACCGACCTCTGCTGGCTGCTCTACACCTCCGGCACCACGGGCCTGCCCAAGGGGGCGATGCTCACCCATCGCAACCTGATGGCGGGGGTGCTCAACTCGATGACCGCGTGGGAGGTGGGCGGGGCCGAGGAGGTGGCGATGTTCACCTTCCCGATGTTCCACGTGGCCGGCTACGTCATGCCCATGCACCATCTGAGGGCCTTTCCGGTGGTGCTGATGCGCAGCTTCGAGCCGATGACCCTGCTGGCCAGCGTCGAGCGCTACCGGGTGACCAACACGGCCATGGCCCCGACCATGGTGGCCATGCTGCTGGAGAACCCCGAGACCGCGCGCTTCGATCTCTCGTCCCTGCGGCGCCTGGGCTATGGCGCGGCCGCCATGCCCGGCGAGGTGCTGCGCCGGGCGCGGGCCCGCTGGCCGGGGATGGCCTTCTCCACCGGCTTCGGGATGACCGAGCTGGCGGGCAACGTCATGACCATGGGCCGCCTGGACCACGATCGCGCCGCCGAGGAGGGGCTGGAGATCCTGAAGTCGGTCGGCAGGCAGATGCCGCTGGCCCGGGTGCGGGTGGTCGACGAGACGGGGAGCGACGCCGCGCCGGGCGTTCCAGGCGAGATCCTGGTCAACGGCGACCAGGTGCTGAGCGGCTACTGGCGCAATCCGGAGGCCACCGCGGCCGCTTTCACCGACGGCTGGTTCCACACCGGCGATGTCGGGCGCTGGGACGAGGAGGGCTATCTCTACATCGTCGATCGCAAGAAGGACATGATCCTGACCGGCGGCGAGAACGTCTATCCGCGCGAGGTGGAGGAGGTGCTCTACCGCCATCCGGCCGTGGTCGAGGCGGCGGTGATCGGCGCGCCCGATCCCAAGTGGGGGGAGAAGGTGGTGGCCGTGGTCGCCGTGCGCGGGGGCCACGCGGTCACCGGCGCGGACCTGGTCGCTTTCTGCCGCGAGGAGATCGCCGGCTACAAGAAGCCCAAGCACGTGGTGTTCGTCGAGATGCTGCCGAAGAACGCCTCGGGCAAGATCTTGAAACGCGAACTGCGCGATCAGATCGCCGCGGGGGCGATCGTCCTGGAAGACTTGTGAGGGGGCATGGCGCCTGACGGCTTCGAAGACGCTCTGGCCGCCTCGATGCGGCGTCGGTTCGGGGAATGGGCCCAGGTGACCGGCCTCGAGCGGCTGACGGGCGGGGCGAGCCAGGAGCTGTGGGCGTTCGACGTCGAGGCCTTCGAACAGGCGCCGCGCGAGCTAATCCTGCGGCGCAACCCCGGCGGCACGGTGAAACGGGAGAACGCCGCCGGCATGGAGACCGAGGCGCGGCTGATCGAGCTGGCCCGCGAGGCGGGCGCCCCGGCCCCGGCGGTGGCGCATGTGTTCGCGCCGGACGAGGGGCTGGGGTCCGGCTACGTCATGGCGCGCGTGCCCGGCGAGACGCTGGCGCGGCGGATTCTGCGTGATGATCAGTATGCGGAGGCCCGCCCGCGCCTGCCGTTCCAGCTCGGCGCGGCGGCGGCGCACATTCACACTATCGACCCGGCGCGGGCGGGTCCGCTGCGGCAGACGACCATCGAGGGCAGCCTGGACGGCAGCTATGCGCTCTACCAGGCCAACGGCGGGCGTCGGCCGGTGGTGGAGTGGGCGTTCCGCTGGCTACGCGACCATCGTCCGTCTACGGACGCAACACCGACGGTGGTGCATGGCGACATGCGCACCGGCAACATCATGGTGGGCGCCGACGGCCTGCGCGCCGTGCTGGACTGGGAGGCCGTGCACCTGGGCGACCCAATGGAGGACCTGGCGTGGATCTGCGTGCCGTCGTGGCGGTTCGGTGAGATCGACAAGCCGGCCGGCGGCTTTGGACCGCGCGAAGCGCTGTGGGCGGGCTATGAATCCGTGGCCGGACGACCGGTCGACCGAGAGCGGGCGAAGTGGTGGGAGGTGATGGGAACCCTTCGCTGGGGGCTCTCCTGCGCGATGATGGGCCAGGAGTTCCTGGCCGGTGAACGCAATGTCGAGAAGGCGGCGATCGGCCGCCGCGCCAGCGAGACCGAGATCGACCTGCTCGGCATGCTCGCCCCGCCCGGAGGCCGCCCCCTTGTATGACCAGCCCACCGCGAGCGACCTGATCGCCGCCGTCGCCGGCTTCCTGCGCGAGGAGGTCTCCCCCACTCTCTCCGGCCGCCTCGCCTTCCACGCCCGGGTGGCGGTCAATGTGCTGGAGATGGTGCGCCGGGAGCTGGCGCTGGGCCCCGCCGCCGTCGAAGGCGAGGCGGCGAGGCTGAGGGCGCTGGTCGGCCGCGACGCGCCCTTGCCCGAGCTTGAGGACGCGCTCTGCGCGGCCATCGCCGCCGGCGACCTCGACCCCGACGACCCGGCCCTCGTCGACCACCTGTGGGCCACCACCCTCGACACCCTGGCCGTCGACCAGCCCGGCTACGCCACCTACCGGCGGGCGGTCGAGGTGGCGGCAGCCCCCTCCACCCCTTCGGGGTCCCCCTCCCCCAGAGGGGGAGGAGAGGCGCCTCGATAACCTCTCTTCCCCCTCTGGGGGAAGTACCGGCGAAGCCGGGGATGAGGGCGCAGGCCGATCAAACTGGAAGACCGAACGCAAAGGAGAAACGCCATGGATTTCAACGTTCCCGCCGAACTCACCGCCTATCTGGCGGAGCTGGACGCGTTCATCGAGGCGGAGATCAAGCCGCTGGAGCGGGAGAACGACAACAGCCGCTTCTTCGACCACCGGCGGGAGTGGGCGCGGACCGATTTCGACAACGACGGCCTGCCGCGCCCCGAGTGGGAGGCTCTGCTGCGCGAGGCCAAGCGTCGCGCCGACGCGGCCGGCCACTTCCGCTTCGCCCTGCCCAAGGAATTCGGCGGCAAGGATGGCTCGAACCTGTGGATGACGGTGATCCGCGAGCACCTGGCGGCCAAGGGCCTGGGCCTGCACTACGACCAGCAGACCGAGCACGCCATCGTCGGCAACCACCCGTTCATCGTCATGTTCCGCGACTTCGGCACCCAGGAACAGAAGGAAGAATTCATCACCGGCATGCTGGAGGGGACCCGGCGGGTCACCTTCGGCCTCACCGAGCCCTACCACGGCTCGGACGCCACCTTCATGGAGACCCGCGCCGTCCCCGAGACCCGCAACGGCATGCCGGGCTTCCTGATCAACGGCGAGAAGATGTGGACGAGCGGCATGCACCACGCCACCCACTGCGCCGTCTTCGCCCGCACCAGCGGTCCCGACGGCGCCGCCAAGGGGATCACCTGCCTGCTGGTCCCGGCGAAAGATGAGGGCGTGAAGGTCGAGCAGTATTTGTGGACCTTCAACATGCCCACCGACCACCCGCGCGTCTCGTTCACCGAGGTCTGGGTCCCCGAGACTGCGATCTTCGGCCCGCCCGAGGGAGGCCTGCCCCTGGCGCAATCCTTCGTGCACGAGAACCGCATCCGCCAGGCGGCCGGATCGCTGGGCTCGGCGGTCTATTGCGTCGAGGAGAGCGTCAAGTACGCCCGCGCCCGCAAGCCGTTCGGCGAGGAGCTGGCCAAGAACCAGGCCATCCAGTGGCCGCTGGTCGAGCTGGCGACCCAGTGCGAGATGCTGCGCCTGCTGATCCGCAAGACCGCGTGGGAGATGGACCAGATGCCCCACCCGGAGGTGGAAAAGCGCATCTCCGACAAGGTCTCGATGTGCAACTATTGGGCCAACCGCCTCTGCTGCGAGGCGGCCGACCGGGCCATGCAGGTGCACGGCGGCATCGGCTATTCGAGGCACAAAGCCTTCGAGCACATCTATCGCCACCACCGCCGCTACCGGATCACCGAAGGGTCGGAGGAGATCCAGATGCGGAAAGTGGCCGCCTTCCTGTTCGGCTATCTGGGCCCGCGGAAGCAGGAACTCTCCGCCATCACCTGGGACGACGTCGACTACCGTAAACGACCGTATTGACGGTGGCCGGGATTCAGGGCGGTTTTGGGCGGCTTTTGGCGGTTTTGGGCGCGCCGCGGGCGAGTCGAGAGGAGGTTTTGACCGGTCCAAAGGGCGATCGCCGGTTCTGAATCGAGACTTTGTCGGCCGAATCGCCGACTCCGCGCGCTCGCAGCCATCGGCGCGCCCGCCGTATGGCGGCATGTCACGATTGGACGGACGGGAAGATTGACGGCTATTCTGCGGTCCATGGGCGAGACCGCGACCGTCTTGACGTTTGCCGTCGATCTGTTCTCCGGCATG
>Ga0182024_10019250_pt1 | contig 12611 bp, 11 predicted proteins | sample P32metaG_FD_120480 | JGI IMG/M metagenome (GOLD analysis project Ga0182024, IMG submission 120480) | Permafrost microbial communities from Stordalen Mire, Sweden - P3-2 metaG (Illumina Assembly) | ecosystem: Environmental > Terrestrial > Soil > Wetlands > Permafrost | place: Sweden: Stordalen... | reverse complement strand
CTAGGCTCGGCATTTGATGGAATGGGCGGGCACGAGCCTGCCCTTTTCACGTTCAAACCCAATGGCGCGCCTCCAAATTCGACCTAGGTCCCGCTTGGGGTCAGGACCGACATGCCATGTCCGCTGCGCGCCAAAAGTGGACATTGCGCGGCCACCTAGTCGGTTTCTGGAACGGGCAGGCCCTAGCGAGATACCGCGATCTGGCGATTTCCCATTTCGTGGAACTTTTTCCAGCGTTAGTAGTTCACTGTTTAGCGAAGGTGGAACTGGGCTGACGCCAATACTCAAAAACAGCCAGATGCCCGCGCGTTTACATCTTGCGCGATTGTCACAGTGCTCTTGTGACAGCCTCCGAGCAGGTGAGCCCGGCTATCCAGACATGTCGGTACCGGGACTGAATGAACATCATTATTTGAATGAGTCGTTTTGATTTTTTGCTGAATTGTTTTGGCCCCCACACTGACGTTCGTACGGCGTGGCTTCATCGGACTAATGCGGCGGACGCTAGAGAAAGGCATCCACATTACGTTCGGAACGCAGAAAGAAGTGAGATGGAATTATTGCACCCACCCACATTCAATTTCACGACTTCCCTCGCCCAGTCCGGCAACGGACAAAGCATTATCAATTATCGCAAGAATCAGATCGTCTTTTCCCAGGGCGATCCCGCCGATGCTGTCTTCTATGTCCGGAAAGGCAAACTGAAAGCCACGATGGTATCCGACCGTGGCAAGGAAGCGGTCACTTCACTTTTTGGTCCCGACGAATTTTTCGGCGAAGCCTGCATGGCAGGACAGACGCAGCGCCTAGTGACCGTTTCAGCCATGATGGATGCGGTCGTGGTGCGGATCGCAAAACCCGAAATGGTTCGCCTCGTCCATGAGCAATCGGCCTTCTCGGATATGTTCATGACCCATATCCTGAACCGCACCATCCGGGTCGAGGCCGATCTGATCGACCAGCTATTCAACTCCAGCGAGCGGCGTCTGGCACGGCTGCTGCTGCTGCTGGCGAATTATGGCGGCGAGGGCAAACCGGAACCGATCATTGCCAAGATCAGTCAGGAAACCTTGGCCGAGATGATTGGAACCACCCGGTCACGCGTCAGCTTCTTCATGAACCGATTCCGGAAGCTGGGTTTCGTCAGCTACAACGGCCATATCGAGGTCCACAAGTCCCTGCTGAATCTCGTTCTTCACGAGCATCCGCACATCAGACCTGAGCGCGCGAGGGAAGCTCTTTCAGCCGACATGTCCGACATTGGGTCAGGAGCGGTCATCGTAAGCGCGTCGGAGGTCGAGAACACCGCGGAGCATCGCCGCCAACGACGCTTGTAAGCCACTGATGTGTTGGATTGATTTCGACGTTAATAGTGGCTTTTGATAGAAATACACTATCGGCGGCTGCGATTTTCGCGCAAAAAAAGCAAATTTGGCGGCTGTTCGCACAGTGCCTGGTGGCAAGCTTCTCAATGGCCGCTTTGCGCGCACAGCAGACATATCCCCTGATCAACGTTTTAGGCCGGTTTGTCAGGGACCGATTTAGAAGGGTAGAATTCGTACAGACAGCTATATTCTTTCCTAAATCTACAGCATTTCTGGATGAAACATATGTTTTGGATGCTTCTTACGGACGGCGCACCGGAGGAGCCCGACACAGGAGATTGGGACGCACTCTGTGCCACCCCTGGGCCTCAACAAGTCCTTGCAGCTTTGTTTCAGGAGCTAGGCCACATTGGTCTGCCACGATCGACTTCCACGGAGGTCAACGAGGATGAAACGCACCGAATTCACACAATCTGGCTAGGCACAAACATGCTCGGTGTGAAAGTCACCGAAATCGAATCTCCTCAGACGACGGCCTTTTTTATGTACTGCACTTGGGAGACTTTTGGATTAGTTGGCATGAAATTGATTTGGAAGTTCAAGCTCGATAGGGCCGGCCAACTTGGCTATTGTGCGTTTCGCCACGAAAAGCTCGAATGCGCGTTCGACACAGTGGAAGATCAGCAACGCTTCTCCGAGATTTCGCAGCGGATCATCGGCAAGGTGCCGATCTTCACGCTCTTGAAGTAAGTGGCGGAGGATGTCCAATCATCTCGCCTCAGGCACGTCCACGGACGACTTCTCGCCGGCCCCAGCAAGCGTTAGATTCCATATCTTGCCGCGCGGACTCGGGGCATTCGGGGGACGGGATGAGCGACATGCATGATTTGGAGCAATTGCGACTTTTTCTTGAGGAGATCTGCTGCGAGATCTGTCGCCACCGGCATGTGCGGATCGATGGGTTAGAGCCCGAGAGCATCACGATAATGCGTGAGGTGCGGCTTCCGGCATCGTTCAATTACGCCGATATCGAGGTGCGGCCGGGCGCCGCTGCGCCTTATTTCGTCGACATAAAGTGGGGCCACTCGACGGAACGAATCCTTGAAAGGCTCACGCGCAAATATAGCGAAAACCCGAACCCGCAGGCCGACAAACTTGTCGTTGTCACCGACGCAACCGGCCAGGAGAACTGGCGCGAGACTGAAAGTGTGCTGAGAAGCAATATCTCCCGCGATCTTGCAATTGAAGTGTGGGATGAGCGCGATATTATCCGTCAGCTGGAAGATTGCTTTGGTATCCGAATCGAAGCCATCGCGGGCTCCAACTATCAATCAATCCGAGATGCGATCCTACGTTCGGAGTGGCAGTATGCGTTTGGTGACCTACCTGATCGAGGACTTGCTCCAACTCTTCTTTGGCACTTTAGTTCGTGGCACCTGAAACGGTTGCGCGACCGCTTTGGCATCGATCCCGAAAATATATTGCGCGCGGACATTTATCGAAACGTCGTCATCGTGATGGCCGATCTGTGCTCTTTTTCGAGTTATGTTCGCGATACACATGATGAAGCGATCGTCCGCCATGCGCTAACCGCGTTTTACTCCCTCGCGCGTCAAGCAGTTCTCGACAATGAGGGCATGTTGGACAAATTCGTTGGCGACGAAGTTCTCGGCCTATTCGCGTTTCCAATAAACGAGCCACAATGCGCCGAGAATGCCTTACGGTGCGCCATGAATCTGATCGAAGTTGGCGCCTCGATTTCCAAGCACTGGCAAGATCGCATAGACCGCCTTCAGAAATCGGGAGGCGTCCACATCGGCATTGGCATGGGTGACCTGAACCTAATGCCCTTGCGCAGCTTCTCACGGTCGCATTTTGGCTTCGTTGGTGACGGTATCAATCTAACTGCCCGCCTAATGGCAGCAGCAGGACCGAGCGAGATTGTCGTCAGCAACAGCTATTACAGCAAGCTCCCGCCGCGACTCCGGGCGCAATTCGCAGCTCTAGAGGCGGTTGAAGGCAAGAACGTTGGTCTTGTGAAATGCTGGCGCTGGGCACCTATTCCTTGAGCAAATCGACTGCAGAATCATCAGGCGCCCAAGGCGGCAGAGAATCGTGGGGCCACAGGCGTCACTCCCAAACTCTGGGAAATGTCTGAATTGGTAGCGGTCCTTGAAGAGTGGGAAGCGAGGCAGAGAGTACGCGCAGAATCTATGTCAGGAAACATTGACAAGTAGCGGTAATTAGAATTGCTAATTACCGGCCAAAGATGAAATCCTCACTGGTGGTGTTCCTGGAAAAGCAGGCGTTCCCAATACAACTTCGTTTCCGTTGCTGCTGAGAGGGTGCCAACGGAACACATATTCTTTATTCGGATTTCCCTTTGTGTCAGACACCATTTCTTTGGCCAAGAACCATGTCTGGCCAGTGCAGTGGTTGATCTCAATAGGGCCAAATGAGGTAGCGCCACCTGCCGTAGACACAACATCGAAACAGGATGCTGTGATTTCAGAGCTCTGAGGTTTTGAAGCAGTCTCTTGAGCCCAAGCCGGGAAAGAGACCATAGCCAACGCCACGACAATCATGCTTCTCATCAAGATATCCTAACCTAATGCTGTCTTAATTCTGTGGAACCGTGGGCCAATAGGGTGGCATGGGCGCGGCAAATATCTTGGTAAATGAACGCCGGCTTAGTAATTTAGTTCCAGTCTTTTCCAGTGGAGAAAGGCTTTAGCTTTTCTGTTTGGGCGTTCGCAGCCTGCGCACTTAGAGCGCGCGGATATGGCGACCACGGCCCACCCGGCGAGAGGACCAGTCAGGCCGGGTGGGCTAGGTCGCGGGGCCTTGGGGCTGGGAGCGCGCGGCACCGCAAGCCCTTAGGTTACCAAGGCCCTGATGCTGCGATGGTCAATTTTGATCGGTGCGGCAACAGAGCTAGTCACGCCTTCGGTACAGCAGGCCGTGGCTTTCTCCTGACCAAGAGGGACGGATTCACAATCTGATCGCGCCGGAAATTACCGTTTGCCAGTTCAACATCTATAGCGACTCGGCACCTATCTTCTCGGCTGATGCGCGTTACCGGCAAGAGTGTTAACGCCACGCTGACTTGGACCAAGGTCGAGTGACGGCGGAGCTGGCAGCAGGCGGCAAGCGGCGGGTAGATAAAGCGGGCCCGGGGTCGAATGTCCGCTATCTCGATTACTATCACGGGCTGCTGATGGAGCGGTTCATCAGCAAAAGAATGCCCGCGCCGCAAGGCGTGCTTAGCTTCAGGGTAATGCTGGGGGCCGCGCTCGGCTCCGCGCCCAGCTGGATCATCCTGTTTCTTGTCAGCGGCGGCTATGACTTGCCGGCCTATCTGACCGAGCAAAGGCGGCTGCTCGAAGCCCGGCGCCAGCGCGAATTCTCGACGCTGCGAACAGAGAAGACGGAAGCGGCCATGCAGCTTGCCGTTCTGCAGGCGCAAATCGAGCCGCATTTCCTGTTCAATACCCTGGCTTCGGTGCGCTCCATCATCCTCACCGAGCCCGAACGCGCGGTGGCCAGTGTCGCAACCGCAAAGGGCGGCGGCGTCTGCTCGACCATCGCGATCCCGGCGCCCGCATGAGCGGCCCAACCGCCATCGTGGCAGAGGATGAGGGTCCCCAGCGCAAGGAACTGGTTCGGATGCTCAAGCAGCTCTGGCCGGAACTCGCAATCGTGGCACAATGCGACACGGGCGCCAGCGCCATGGAAGCGATGCGGCATCTGACGCCGACGGTGGCGTTTCTCGACATCCAGATGCCCGAGGTTGGCGGAATTGATGTCGCCCGCGCCGCCACCGGCCGGACCAGCATCGTCTTTGTCACGGCTTTCGACGAGTTTGCAGTGCAGGCTTTTGAGGAAGGCGCGATCGACTATCTCCTCAAGCCGGTCAAGCAGGACAGGCTGAGCAAGACAATCGAACGCGTCCGTCATACCCTGGACCGGCCGAAGGACATCTCGGCCGTGCTGTCGGCCTTGGAAAAGCGCCTTCTGGACGCATCACCACCCCGTTTGCGCTGGATCACGGCGGGCGCGGGCGGGCAGGTCAAGCTTGTGCCCATCGAAGAGGTCGTATTCTTCCAGGCCCAGGACAAATATACCAGGGTCGTGACCCGCAAAGGCGAGGCGCATATCCGCCGATCGCTCAAGGATATCCTCCCCGAACTCGATCCCGATATCTTCTGGCAAATCCACCGCAGCGTCATCGTCCGGGTCACGGCTGTGCAGAACATGCGCCGCGACGAAGACGGCGGCCATGTCATTTCCATCGTCAACAGCACGGAGACCTTACCGGTGGCGAGCGGCTATGTGCACCGGTTCAGGGGAATGTAGCCTGCTCGCGTCAGCGGATGCTCCGTGTTGTTTTGGCCTTCCCGGGATGTCCGCTTTGGGTCAGAAACAGTCATTCAGCCCCACTCAGCTGAATGTCCGCTTTGTCAATAGCGGATATTCATCGTCGCACCTGGAGCACGAGCCCGCCAACAAATATCTGTAGCGCGGTAAACTGTCAGGCCGACAGAGCGTAATCAACAGCAGCCAGGGCATGAATATTTGTAGTATCAAAAAGCGGTACAGGACTGTCCGCCTCAGTGACCAACATCATGATCTCCGTGCATCCCAAGATGATAGCTTGGGCCCCACGCACGACCAGGCGCGCGATGATTTCCTTATAGGCGTTCCGCGATGCGAGTTCGATCTTTCCAGCAACGAGCTCTTGATAAATGACACGGTGCACCACAGCTCTATCGGCTTCGTCTGGCACCAGAATATCGAGACCAAAACGCTCTGATAACCTTCCTTTGTAGAAATCCTGCTCCATGGTGAAAGCCGTGCCGAGAAGGCCAACGCGCTTAAATCCAGCCGATACGATATTCCTCGCGGTGGGATCTGCAATGTGGAGAAGCGGAATGCCAACGCTTCCAGCGACGCGGTCAGCAACCTTGTGCATAGTGTTGGTACAAATGAGAAAGAAATCCGCGCCACCGCGCTCCAAATCGCTTGCACAACCGATCAGTATCTGACCCAGGCGATCCCAGTCCCCGGTGTGTTGAAGGTGCTCAATCTCACCAAAGTCCACCGAATACATGAGACTGTGCGCGGAGTGAACTCCGCCAAGCCTGCGGCGAATCTCTTGATTGATAATCCGGTAATAATGGCTGGAGCTTTCCCAGCTCATGCCACCGATTAGCCCAATCGTCTTCAATTTCGCCCCCGTCACCGTATCGCCTCAAACGCGGCTCAAATTCACCGAACTGCATACCATTATTCGTAGCGCAGGGCATGGATTGGGTTGGCACTCGCGACCCGCCGCGCGTGGATAAGGACCGTCGCCCAAGCGATGACTAGGGCTACGCTGCCAGCTTCCAGGAAATAGGCTGGACTAAGCGAAATTCGATAGGCGTAACCTTCCAGCCAGTCGTGCAGATAGTACCAAGCGAAAGGCCATGCAATAAGATTGGCGATAAGCACAGGGATTGAGAATTGTATGAGCAGAAGCAAAATGACGTCTTGTGTGCGTGCTCCGAAGACTTTCCGGATACCGATCTCCTTGGTTCGACGCATTGCCGCGAACGAGGACAGGCCAAAAAGTCCCAAGCAAGCGATGAATATCGCAATGCCAACAAAGAAGCCAAAAATCCTGCCCTGCTTTTCGTCATTTTGAAACTGTCGCTGAAAATCGTCGTTAAGAAAACGGCGATCTATCACGATAGTCGGTGCAAACTGGCGCCAGGTCTCATCAATAAACGCCAACGTGCTCGGTAGTTCGCTTTCGCGGGCACGGATCGACACGATGGGCAAAGCGCCCGGCTGGTATCGGTATATGGTGTCGGCTACTTGCCGTTTTGGCCCTTCCATCTTTATGTCTTCAACTACCCCGACAATCGTGGCAGGCGTCGTGTGCAGCGTGAATGTTTTCCCAATAGCGTCAGTGACTGAGTAACCGAGGCGGTGCGCACCTGAGGCATTGATTAGTACGTTGTAAGGCTTATCGGCTCGGCGCGCGTCCTGTTGGCGTATGTCGGAGAGGATACGGCCAGCTAAGACGCGGACTCCATAGAGGTGCATATAGCTGGGACTGATTGATACTACCCGAAATGCTTCCGTCGATGGGCTGCCTAGGGCGTGTACGTCGAAATCTATCTCGTTGTCATCAAATGGCACCGCATCAGAAAGAGCTACGTCGGTGATTTTCGAGTTTGCACGGATGGCATCGGCGAAGCTCTTCCGCGCACTCGCCGACAGATTCTCGGCGTCAACAATAACAACACCGTCTTGTTTAAAGCCGAGGTCGATATTGCGACCAAACGAAATTTGAGCAAAGACCACCAAGGCTGCAGTCCCAAGCCCTATTGATACCGCGAATTGCAGCACCACGAGTAACGTACGAAAAAGCGCTGAACCGGATAGCATTGCGGAACTGGTCTTGAGAGTGACTGCAGGCCTGAAGCCGGATAAAACCATTGCGGGGTATACACCACTAAGAAATCCCGCAAATACGGCGATTCCTAACGAGGCTAACATGAATGGCCATTCGGCCACGTAATGCAGTTCGATTGCTTTTCCAAGAAAGTTGTTGAAACGAGGTAGCAGCGTCTCTGTTATCGCAAAAGCCAAAACTAGAGAGATTAAAGCCACCAGAATCGACTCGGTCAAAAACTGGACAACCAACTGCCCGCGAGTTGCGCCTACAATCTTTCTCAGGGAAATTTCGCGCGCACGCAGCGTCGCCCTCGCTGTGGCCAAATTGGTGAAATTGAAACAGGCAATAAGCAAAATGAGAACACCAATGGCACTGAATCCATAAACCGTTGTCCAGTTTCCAGGGGCCGTCATTGACCCATATTTATCTGTCGTGAGATGATCATCGCGAAAGAGTGTCAACTGGGGGGCGACCAAGGCGCTTCCACGCATGTTGAGTTTTGCTATCTTTTTCAGATCGACCGACTGATCAATTATGATCTTCAGTTTCGCGACTACGGCCGCGGGGTCAGCGCCAGGGGCCAAAGCAACGTATCCCCAACCTACTGTCCATATCCAGTTCGTTTTTTCAAACCGAGACATCTGGAACGCGCTAGACGTATTAGGAATCAATATATTTGCCGTCAGCTGTGTGTTTCGCGGCAAGTCACGCATTACCCCCGTGACGACGAGCGTGTGCTCTCGGGTTTGACAGATTGTTCTGTCCACATCGCAGTTTCGCCCGCTGAGCGTTACCGTCCGGCCCATTGGGTTTTCGTTGCCGAAATACCTTCGGGAAGTGCTCTCAGAAATTACGGCAGATTCCGGTTGTTGAAAGGCGTGGTCCGGACTGCCGTGCAACAGAGGGAGCCTGATCAGCTGTAGGAAGTTTGGGTCTACAACGTTCACCGTTTCCGAGAACTGCCTATTCTCGACGATGGCGGTCATGGACTCGGGCATGAGGCGGGTCATGGCCCTCACCTCTGGAATCTTTTGCAGCATGGCGAGGGGAATCGGGAAAGGCGCCTGAGACGTGCGGTAGGGCGGCTGTCCCGGATTATTGAACGTGATTTCGACCCTGTAGAGGTTCTCCGTGCCGGGTATCCATCGGTCGTAGGAAATCTCGTCTCGTACGAACAGCGCAATAAATATCGAGCAGGCAAATCCGACCGCGAGGCCGCCAATGTTGATGAAGCTGATAAGCCTGTTCTTTGCCAGATTGCGCAGCGCCGTGACGAGATAACTCTGGAACATGTTCGATTACTCGTATCGCAGGGCGTGAACCGGATTGGCGTTCGCGACCCTGCGGGCATGGGTGAACACCGTGATCCAGGCGATCAGCAGCGCGGTGGCGCCCGCCCCCAGGAAATAGAGCGGGCTAAGCGGGACGCGATAGGCGAATCCTTTCAGCCAGGTGTGCAGGTAATACCAGGCAATCGGCCAGGCGATCAGGTTGGCGATCAATACGGGAATCGAGAACTGCCAGAGAAGCAGGACTGTCAAATCCCGGACTCCTGCGCCAAATACCTTGCGAATACCGATTTCCTTGGTGCGGCGACCGGCCGTGAATGCGGCCAATCCGAACAACCCAAGACACGCAATAAAGATTGCGATTGAAACGAAAATCGCAAAGATTTGGCCCTGTCTCTCGTCATCCTTGTAAAGCCGCTCATAGCTGTCGCGAAGCAATGTGCCATCAAACGCCATTTCGGGCACAAAAGCGTGTTGAGTGCGCCCGATAAATGCCATTGCCTCCTGCAATCGGTCTGGAGCGACACGGATAACGATATTTTGCAGATTGGAAGCGGTATGAACATACACGGTCTGCAGTGCCGGCGAACGCGTCCCTTCCGTCAGCGTATCGGCAACCACGCCCACCACGCGCATGTGCGACTTGGCGAAGATAAAATTCTTGCCCACAATATCGGAGGGTGAATATCCTAGTGCGCGCGCCAGCGAGGCATTGACTATCACATTGTGGCCTTCGTTCTTGCTGTCGAACCCATGGGCCCCCTGATAAAAATTATCCTCTTCGCGGTTGTCTTCAAGCACGCGGCCGGCCTTCAGACGAATGTTGAAAAGATCGAAGTAATCTTGCGTTACGGAGATATGATTGGGTGAAAGAAATTGGGCGTCGCCCGGCCTCTGCACGGGAAGCACGGAATTGTTGCCGTAGAAAGGCATAAAGCTGGTGCGGGCGACCTTTAACACCCCGGGGCCTCGCTCCAGGGCCTGGATAAAGCTCTTGATGCCATCTTCTCCAAGATGGCCACCCGTGCTTGTGAACACGATATTGTCGCGCCGAAAACCGAGATCGATGCTGCGCGCGAACTCGACCTGCTGAAACACGACTGCCGCGCCTATTCCCAGGCCGATGGAGACCGCAAACTGAAAGACCACCAGGGCCATGCGCAACCGGCCCGAACCGGCATGACCGGAACTTCCTCCGCGTAAAGTATCCGCCGGCCGGAAGCTGGATAGAACCAGCGCCGGATAGAGGCCGCTAAGAAGTCCCGTCAGCATGCCCAGGCCAAGGATTGCCAGCGTCAGCTGCCAATCCGCCAGATAGTCGAACTTCAGCGGCCGGCCAACGAACTTGCTGTAGGCGGGTAGAAGCACCTCCGTCAGCGCCAGCGCGACAAGCAGCGCAACAAAGGCCATGAGCATCGCCTCGCCCAAAAATTGCATTATCAGTTGGGCGCGAGACGCCCCCAGGCATTTGCGAAGGCTTATTTCACGGGCGCGCGTGCTGGCGCGCGCGGTAGTTAGATTCATGAAATTAAAACAGGCCACCAGGAGAATCAGGATGCCGATGGCGCACATGCCATAGACCGTCGTCCTGCTTCCCGGAGGTCTCATTCCGAAATACTGATCGGTGGTCAGGTGCGCATCGCGGAATCTAGTGAGTTTCGGCTCGACAATTCGGCTGCCGGGAATTTTGACATTGGTGAATGCGGAAAGATCGATATTGCGGTCAAGAATCGGCCTGAGTTTGGCCAGAACCCGCGTCCTGTCCGCGCCGGGCGCCAGGGTGACATAGCCAAAAGTGTTGGCGGCGTTGAGCCAGTCCTTCTTTTGGTGCTGGGAGATCTGATCGGCCAGCGAACTGTTGGGCATCAGGAAATTGAAATCGAGTTGCGTGTTGTGCGGCAAGTCACGCATTACCCCTGCCACTTTGAGCAGCACTTTCTTGTTTGTGCAGATGGTGTCATCGCCGCAGTCGCCGCGATCCGCAGTGAGTGTCTTGCCGATGGGATCGGTACTGCCGAAATATCTACGAGCAGCGCTCTCAGACACCACGATGTTTTCCGACCCGGCAAGCACCGTGCGCGGGTCGCCTTCCACCAGCGACAGGGGGATCACTTTCAGGAAATTGGCGTCCACCACGCCGACGGTTTCAAGAAACTGCCGGTTGCCGGAGGTCAGAGTCATGAATTCGCGCATCAGACGGGTTGCGCTGCGCACCTCTGGAATCTGGTCGCGCATCGCCATGGTGAGCGGCATGCTGGCTTGCGCAGTGTGGATCGGGTCGGAACGGCCAGGCACATGGTAAGTGACTTCAACGCGCCAGAGGTTTTCGCTGCCGGGAATCCATTTGTCGTAAGACAACTCGTCACGTACGAATAGCGCGATAAGAATCGCGCAAGCCAGCCCCACTGCGAGACCCGCAATATTGATGAAACTGTGGAGCTTGTGCCGGATGATATTGCGCAAGGCTATTGCAATGAAATTTCGGATCATGGGCACCTTTCCGCCAGCCGAAGCCTTGAACTGAACGAGCGCTGCACCTGGTTATTTGCCTTGGATCGCAAAGGGCGTGCCAAGTACTTGTTGCGTTATTTCAACGGCTTGATAACAGGAAAAAGCACGCACTGTCCGCCGACGCACACTTAGGCGGACAGGTGTCCGATTCCGAACGCAACAACAAGAAAGTCTTCCTCAAATATCTGGTCAGTGGATTTTCAAACTGTGCATGAACTTCTGGTTTTTGGCTTAAGTACCTGATTTGACATAATAATATCGTTGTGCTATACTGATATCAAGCTGATTTTCGGCTCGAAAACAGCCAGCGTGACGCCAGTCCGCTCCCCGAGAGCAAACCACCCCACCAGAACCTAAAGGAGCCGCGCTATGCCAGGTCGGCAAGCCAAGGTCATTGCGCCCACACAGCTGGAGACCCTGCTGCAGCACGTCCGTGGGCGAAGAGATGCGGCACGATGCCGAGCGATCATACTCCTCTCGCTCCGGGCCGGTCTTCGTGCCGCCGAAATTGCAAAATTGGAATGGAGTATGGTTCTCGATGCGACCGGCAAGGTCGGGCAATCCATCGCTATCGAAGACCGCATCGCCAAGAAGAAGGGCGGTCGCCGTATTCCCATGCACCCGGAAGTGCGGCACGCCCTGGTCAAGCTGCAGAGGGGCAAGCGTCAGATCCATGGCCCGGTCATCCGGTCACGGCTGGGTGGTCACATGCGGCCAAACAGTTTGGTCAATTGGTTCGTCGCCCTCTTTAGCGAGATCGGCTTCGACGGATGTTCATCTCATTCGGGTCGTAGAACCTTCATCACGCAAACGGCTCGGCTCCTTCATGAAGCGGGTGGCTCACTGCGCGATGTTCAGTTGCTTGCTGGTCATCGCTCGCTGATGACAACGGAACGATACATCGACGGTGACAGTCACGCCCAGCGAAAGCTTGTGGCGCTCCTTTGATCAAAGCGCGGATACCGGAAGGGCCATGACGCCCTACAGAACTACCGACGCTTCTCTAATCCGGCCTTGGGGTCCCTTGGGCATGGGGCTATT
>Ga0182024_10019249_pt1 | contig 12612 bp, 12 predicted proteins | sample P32metaG_FD_120480 | JGI IMG/M metagenome (GOLD analysis project Ga0182024, IMG submission 120480) | Permafrost microbial communities from Stordalen Mire, Sweden - P3-2 metaG (Illumina Assembly) | ecosystem: Environmental > Terrestrial > Soil > Wetlands > Permafrost | place: Sweden: Stordalen... | reverse complement strand
GCGCTGCTATTGGCAGCAAGCTCCTTCGCCTTTGCCTTTAGCCGGCTGGCAACGCTGGACACGATCATCGTCTTCGAGTGGACCCTGCTCATGTGGGTCGCTTCCTACGCCGCTCCCGGACGAATTTGGCCCTTGCTCGCACTGGGCATCGGTATCCCTGTCATGGTGCTCACCAAGACCACGGGGCTGGTCCTGCTGCCCGGAGTCATCTGGTTGCTGTGGAAGAAAAATCCGCGAGCTCTTTTGGCGGTTATCGCTATGGCCGGGACAGTCATCGCCACCTACTTGTTCATCGTTTTAAGATCCAGATACGCCGATGACTTTCATTATTTCTTCGACATCAATGCGCTGGCGGACGTGGAAATAGGGCGCACCGGTTCTTTCCTTCTGCAACTATTTCGGAACGGCATGTGGATCGATCGCATTATGTACCCCGCCGCGCTGGCCGTACTTCTGCTGTCTCTGGTGTGGTTGCGGCAGCTGTGGAGAAATCCGCTGTTTACCGCTTGCTGGATTGCTTTCCTGGGCAATGCCATCTACATCCTTCGCCGCCAGGATGATTATGCTCCGCGGTATTTCCTGGTCATGCTGGTGCCGGTCATTATCACCCTGATCATTGCCTTGCAGGAGTGGAAGATCCGCAATCGCACCCTGGCGTTGCTGTTGGCAGCTACGCTCGGCGTCGCCGTGGTGCTCGATACGGTACAGGTTGTTGGATTCCTGGCGCATCGCCAATACCAGTTCTACAGCGCAGCCAAATCCATCCACGCAATCGTGGATGCCAACCCGAGCGCGCACCGCCTGCTGCTGGGGTCGAGTGGCGACCAGCTGGCCTTGATGGTGGGTATCCCCTCGATCAATGACGGATACAGTAACCAGGATCTGGACAAGAAAGTCCTGGCCTACCGCCCCGGGTGGTATGTAGGCTGGAACGACCTCGACCAGGACATCCTCAATTCACTCTCGGCATATCGTCTGGATGAGGTCGCGAACTTTCCTGTATTTGACCGTGAAGACCGGGACCGATTGAAGCTGTACCGTATGGTTCCACTCAAGGAGATTCAGCAATGATGAAGCTTTTTCTCGCGGTCTTGCTCGCCCTGGCGATGGCCGTTCCTGCGACTGCGGCCACCCCGGCCCATGTAATCTTCGACACCGACATGGGCAACGATGTGGACGACGCTTTAGCGCTCGCCATGCTGCATGCGTTTGCCTCCAGAGGAGAGGTGAAACTGCTCGCCGTTACGGTGAGCAAAGACAATCCCTGGGCTGCCGAATATGTCCGCATGGTGGACGAGTACTACGGCCGGGGCACCATCCCGGTGGGCATCGTGCACGACGGCAAGACGCAGGACGATGGGTTGTATGTAAAGCAAATATGCGAACTCCATCACCGCCACCCCAACCAGGCCGCCGTAGCCGACGCGGTGCAGTTGCTACGAAAGACTCTGGCCGGTGAACAGGATGGCGCCGTCACCCTGATCCAGGTGGGCTTTTCGACCAACCTGGCCAGGTTGATCGAGTCCAAGCCCGATCGCTACAGCGGACTCAATGGGATGGACCTGGTAAAGAAAAAAGTCCGCCTGCTCACCGTAATGGCCGGAAACTTTGCCGAAAACAAACCTGAGTACAACGTCATGACCGATATCCCAGCTGCCCAAAAACTCTTCGCCGGCTGGCCAACTGATATCTACTTCAGTGGCTTCGAGGTGGGATTAGCGATTTTGTATCCCGCTTCCAGCATCGAGCACGACTTCCCAGCGGGCAATCCCGTCGCCGAGGCATACCGCGTTTACGCCAAAATGCCGTACGACCGGCCAACCTGGGACCTGACCACGGTGCTCTACGACCTGCGGCCTGATCGTGGCTATTTCGATGTCTCCCCACCGGGCAACGTAGTCGTTGCCGCAAACGGTGCGACTAACTTTAAGCCCAGCCCGCAGGGGAAGCGGTATTTTCTAAAGGTCAATCCGGTGCAGGCGGCAACGGTTCGAGAGGCCTGCGTATGGCTGTCTTCGCAGCCCAAGTAGAGCCCCTTTAGAAAAATCTGTCTAATTGAAAGAAAATCTTCCTGTGGTCAGTTCCATTGCCGGCGGCTCCGGCAATTTCGAAGGGGCCAATCGCCGTCTTGATGACGATGCCCACAACACCATCCATGGGTACGCTCGGCTCGTTAGGCAGAAAGAAGGTTTTTCCCGCTTCGTAGGTCGTGATCAGGTTGATGCTGTCTCCCAGGAATGGCGGCAGCTTTCTCAGCCGGCGAATGTACCCGGTCTGGAACAGATAGTACTGGTTGGTAATCAGCTCGTTCTCGCCAAAGGCCGAAAGCTGGAGCCCGCCTCCCAAAGAAAATGGAGGAATTCCGGTGCTCTCGTACCCGAGGGTCGTACCGCCCGACACAGCCAGATAAGTTGACGACTTCGAGTTGAGGGGAAAGAGAAAGTGGGTTCGAAGTTCTGCCAAGGGAAAGGGGTTGTTGGTTCCCGTATTTGAGTCCCACCACTCTCCGCGGAAGGTGGCTAACATGCCGCGCATGGGCAAAACAGGATCGTCGCCCAGATCGAGATTGTAGTGAAAACGTGTAACTCCGACGCGTCCTGATTGGATGGGGTAGATGATTCTATCTCCAATGACCGGAGAATATCTTTGATAGGCGGCCTGGTACCCAAAGCGAGCCTCGGCGACAGAGTGGAAATTGTATCCGACCTCCAAGGCTCCGCCGACCTGTCGCTTCCGGTATTGCGAGTCGATATGGTTGTCAAAGTAGAAATAAAACTTGTTGGAATTGAAGGCAAGTTGTGGTGCGACGAACCATCGCGTACTGGGCGAGAGTGGATGATAGTATTCGGTGGCTAACCGATAGATCGACCCGACGACAACGTCATTGCGCAGTTCTGAGCCGAAGCTGCCGAAGTCAAGGAAGGTAATGCGGGCCCCGGCGCTAAAGAGAACCTCGTTGTAGTTGGTGCCGTCGATATTGATCAAAGGACGCACGATGGGTGGAGAATACGATTTCTCTTGAACGGAAACCAGCAGGCCGGGTTTGTCGTTTTTGTTCGTCATGCGATAGCTCAGCGCGGCAAAACGTCCCGTTCCTGCGATCCTGGTGAATTGGTTTTCCAGGTTGACGGTATCGACCGGCTTGCCGATGTCTGGGCTCAGTCTTCGCTCAATCCTTTTCGCCAGTGTGGGTGTGGTGCCCGCTACCTCGATGAACTGTGGAATCGGAGTCTTTAAGGTGCGGCTTTCGCGCGTCTCGAGATATTGCTTCCAGGCCGCATCATCGATGGCTAGTTTGCTCAGGATGGCAGCTTTCTCCTCCGCCGCCTTATATCCGAGCTGCACAATCTCTGCCGCCTTGTCATAATCAAGGGCGGTGTAGTTTTCCAGGGGAACGGTGACCAGGACATCGGCCATCTGCATACTCTTGAGTTCGTTGGCCGCAATCATCACGCTCAGTGACTGTCCCAGGACAGAAAACGTGGAGAGCGGCTGTTGCGCATTGAACGAAGCAGTCCGCAGGTAGACGGCGACTGTGAGTTGGGCGCCCATGTTCTGGGCAACATCGACCGGCAGATTATTCAGCAGGCCGCCGTCCGCGTAGAGGTTGTTGCCGTCGCGTACCGGTGTGAATATGCCGGGCAGCGACATGCTGGCGCGCATAGCCAGGGAGAGTGAGCCGTCGTGAAAGACGTGTTGTTTGCCGCTGTTGAGCTCGGTGGCTACGCAGGCAAATGGGGTAGGCAGGTCGTTGAAGCTCTTGATCTGGGAGTAGGGAAGAGTTACGTGGTCGAGAATGAAACTAACTTCCTGGCCGGCGTTGAAGCCTGCTGGGAGCTGGATGCCCTTGCGCAGGCCAAACTCGACATGCGTTGGAAATTGGACCGCATCCTCTTTACGCCGATAGGAGAGATCACGAAAAGGTAGTTGGCCGCTGAGTGCCTGATCCCAATCCACGTTTTGAATGAGCTGCTGGATCTCCTCCGGAGAACGGCCGGTGGCGTAAAATCCGCCGACCAGGCCCCCCATACTGGTGCCGGCGACCAGGTCTACCGGCACATGGTGCTGGTAGAGCCACTCGAGCACGCCGATGTGCGCCAGGCCAAGTGCGCCGCCCCCTTCGAGTACCAGGCCGATCTTCTGTCGTGGCGGCGGGCCAACCTCCTGAGGCGGAGGATTCTGGGCGGGCAGGGGAACAGTCGCAAAAAGCAGGAGGAACAGCGCAGATGCCGCCAGGCGCCGCGCCGACTCGCAGCTTTTCCCATGTCCGCAGGATGCTTGATTCATCGAAGGTCCATCATCGCCCACAAGTGTCTGCGCGGGATAGTACCATCCTGGAGCACATCCTCTGTAAAACCATGAAAGCCGCAGGCTTCATGGGGCGAACTGCACCACTACTCAAACGTCCATCAGGTCTTTAGCGAGCTTACCGGCGAAGCAACAGCAGGTTGCTCCTCCGGCTGAGTTTGCGGCGCCGGCCAGAAGTACCGCTCCTTCTTGACCGCTTCCACGTATGCGGCGCGCGCCTCCTGCACTGCCTGGCTTTCGGATACCTCGGCGATGGGCACATCCCACCAGGAGTGATATCCACCCACCCGGTCGTGGTAATCCGTCTCCACCACGACGACAGACGTACGAGGCTGCTTTCTCGCTTCCGCCAAAGCGCCGGCCAGCTGATCGTAGGTGCGCACGTTCACGGTGTACGCACCCAGGCTGGCGGCATTGGCTGCGAAATCCGCGGCGATAACGGGTCCGGTGAGGCCTTCTTCGCGGTAGCGATACTCGGTGCCAAATCCTCCACTGCCACAGGCGCGGCTCAAGCCGGCGATGCTCGAAAAGCCGTGATTATCAAAGAGCACGATGTTGAGTTTGATGTTTTCCTGCAGGCTGGTGACGATTTCCTGAGCCATCATGAGGTACGAGCCGTCCCCAATCAGCACATAAACTTCGCGGCTCGGGTCCGCCATCTTGACTCCCAGGCCCCCTGCAACTTCATAACCCATGCACGAATACCCGTAGTCCATGTGGTAGCCCTTGGGATCTCGGGTGCGCCAGAGCTTATGCAGGTCTCCGGGCAAACTTCCCGCGGCGTTCACGATGATGTCGGTTGGGCCCAGGGTCGCGTTCAGTAAACCGATCACCTCGCCCTGGCTTAGCGGCGGTCCGTGGCGGCGCGCGAAGATCCTCTCGACCTCCTCATCCCATGCGGTCCGCAGGCGGGCGGCCTCGCGCTGATAACCCTGCGGAATATGCCACGATGACAGTTCGCTCCCAAGCTCTTCGAGGGTAACCAGGGCATCTGCGGTCAGCGGCAACGCCGCGTGCTTGAACGCATCGAACTCGGCGACGTTGATGTTGATAAATCTAACCGCGGGATTCTGGAAGGAGGTTTTGGACGCGGTGGTGAAGTCGCCAAGCCGTGTCCCAATGGCAATGACCAGATCCGCATCGGCGGCCAGGAGATTGGCGGCAGAGGTACCGGTTGCTCCCATAGCCCCGGCCAACTGCGGATGATCGGCGTGAAGCGCGCCTTTGCCTGCTTGCGTTTCGGCCACCGGAATGCCGGTACTGCTGGCGAACCTCGCTAATTCGCCAGTCGCTTCACCATAGATAACCCCACCGCCGGCGATGATGAGCGGCCGTTGCGAGGACCGTATCCACTCGGCAGCCTGCTTCAGCAATCCACTATCGGCGCGCGACCGGGCGATGGTCCAAACCCGGCGCCCGAACAATTCTTCCGGGTAGTCGTAAGCCTCAGTCTGTACGTCCTGCGGCAGGGCCAGGGTCACTGCGCCGGTTTCCGCCGGTGATGTCAGCACACGCATGGCTTCCGGCAGGGCCGTCAGAATCTGTTCCGGCCTCTGGATGCGGTCCCAGTAACGAGAAACGGGACGGAAGCAATCATTCACCGAGACATCCTGGCTTCCGGTCGACTCCAGTTGCTGCAACACCGGCGCTACGTTGCGTCGTGCGAAAATGTCGCCGGGCAGCAGCAGCACAGGGATCCGGTTGATGGTGGCCAGGGCCGCGCCGGTGATCATGTTTGTCGCTCCCGGACCGATCGATGAGGTACAGACCAGGGTGCGCAGGCGGTTGCTCATTTTCGCGAAACCAGTTGCGGCATGCACCATGCCCTGCTCGTTGCGAAACAGGTAGTAGGGAAAATCGGGATTTTGTTGGAGTGCTTGGCCGATGCCGGCGACGTTGCCGTGTCCGAAGATACCTACGCAACCGCCAAAGAATGCCTGCTCCTTTCCGTCGCGTCGCACAAATTGGGCTTTGAGAAACTGAATGGTGGCTTGCGCCATGGTCAGCCTGCGCGTCATATCCATCCCTCGCTTTTGATCCCTACCATCCTACTGCACAATAAGCGCTTAGCCAACGGCGATCGCCGAGGTCGGGGAGGTGGGTGCGGGCCCCGGCCTACCACCTAACCGCGAAGTGCCTGATCCAGGTCCGCGATAAGATCCTCCGCGCATTCCAGGCCCACGGAGAGCCGCAGCAGCGACTCCGGTGATCGTGAGAAGACGCCTTCGATAGACGCACGATGTTCGATCAGGCTATGAGTGCCGCCCAGGCTGGTGGCACGCACGATCAGCTTCAGCCGCGAAGTCATAGCAAAGGCTTCATCGCGCCCACCACGCACTTCAAAGGAGAGCATCCCACCGAAGTCGCTCATCTGCCGGCTGGCGATGGCGTGGCCGGGATCGTTCGCTAACCCCGGATAATGAACTACCGCCACCGCAGGGTGGGTGGACAGGAATTCTGCGACCTTGCGTGCATTCTCGCAGTGCAGCCGCACGCGCGGAACCAGGGTTTGCAGCCCACGCAGAATGATCCAGCAATCGAAAGGCGAGAGGACCGCGCCGCCGACCCTTTGAAAGTCTTTAATCCGGTCGGTGAAATCCGACTTGCGCCCGAAAATCACGGCCCCTCCCAGCGCATCGCTGTGCCCGGACAGATATTTGGTCAGGGCATGAACCACCAGATCCGCCCCCAACTCGAGCGGCCGCTGCAGCACGGGAGTGGCAAAGGTATTCTCACAAGCCAGGGGAATCTCGAGACTGCGCGCGCACTCGGCTACCGGGCGTATTTCGACCACTTCAATAAGTGGGTTAGTAGGGGTTTCGAGCCACAAAAGCCTGGTCTGCGGGCGGCACGCCTGGCGAAGTTCTTCGATGTTGCGCATGTCCACGAATGAATGCTCAAGTCCCCAGCGGGTGAAGAGCCCGGTGATGAGTTCCCGGACGCCAAAGTACAAATCCCGGTGAAGCACTACATGATCGCCCGGTGACAGAGCCTGAAAGACCGCGAGGCTTGCCGCCATCCCTGTGCTGAAGGCCACTGCCTCTACGCCACCTTCCAGATCTGCCAGGCATTGCTCGAGCGATTTTCGATTAGGATTATCGATCCGGCTATAGAAGAAGTGCCGGGAGAACGCTCCATCCGGATCGCGCTCGAAGGTCGTGGAGGTATAGAGAGGCGTGGTAACGGCCCCGGTAGCCGGGTCCACCTGGCGCCCGGAGTGGATGCTGAGGGTTTGAAGTTTCTGGTTCGGGTCAGGCAGCACTGTCATAGGCTGAGTTTATTACGTGGGGCGCTCAACTCATTCCGACTGGACACGCAAAGGGTGCCCCAGGTCTCGCTTTTGAGACCTGGGATCCCCCTAGTAGGGCCAATCGAGTCAGAAGCAGCGAAGGCGCGTTAGCCCGGAACAGGACGCCGGCTAAGTGGGCACCACCTCAATGGATGGAGTGATATAGCCATGCGTGGCGAGGTGCTCACCCATGCTCGAATACATCGCAGGATCTTGTGGCTGCCACGTAGCGAGGCCATCCACATACCGGTTGTACATACAAAAGGCAGCGGCGATCAAAACCGTGTCGTGAATTTCAAGATCGGTCGCCCCTTGTTGGCGCGCACTCTCCACACTTTCCGCAGTCACGTGCTTGCCGCCCTTCTGGACCTGACCGGCAATGACCAGCAGCGCCTTGAGTTTATCGGAGACCGGTGATTGGAGAAAGTCACGCTTTACCTTGTCCACCAGTCCTGCGTCTTTGCCCAGGTGAGCGGCGGCAGCGGCGCCGTGGCTGGTCTGGCAGAAATAGCAATCATTCTGACTGGAGACGTAGGTCGCAATCAGCTCCCGTTCGCCGCCGGTCAGCGTGCTGGGTCCATGGAGAAGCACATGGGCCAACTCGCGCATCGGTTTCGCAGTTTCAGGGCGGAAGGCAAACCCGCTGCTGATGCCGGGTAATCCTTCGGGCAGAGCAATGTGGGGCATATGGATCTCCTGTATTAGACAGTCGCTGGTAAGTATTCTTTGCTAACGGTCACGTACCCCTCGCGAGCAATCCACTTGCCCCGTTCACGATACATTGCTTCATCCCGCGGTTGCGTGGTGCCCAGGCCATCGACATAGCGGTTGTACATGCAGAAGGCGGCAGCAATGAGCACGGTATCGTGGATCTCGATATCCGTAGCGCCGAGTGCCCGTGCCTTGGCCACAGCTTCAGGGGTAACATGCTTACCGCCCTTCTGGACCTGTCCTGCGATGACCAGCAGCGCCTTCAACTTGGGCGTGATGTCTGCGTTCTCGAAGTCGTGTTTCACCTTCTTCACCAACGACTCATCATCATTGAGGCTGGCCGCGGCGATGGCGCCGTGGATAGTCTGACAGTAATAACAATCGTTCTCTGAGGAGACATACGTGGCAATCAGCTCGCGCTCCCCGGGGGTGAGAGAGTTGGGAGCGTGCAGTAGAATTTCGACCAAATCATTGAGCGGTTTCGCCGTCTCGGGACGGAATGCCATTGCACCGCGGATTCCGGGGAGACCATCGGGTAGTTGAATGTAAGCCATGGCGGGAGAAGTCCTTTCGAGAAAACATCCTACCCGTCATACCCGTTCTCAGCATCCACCAAAGGGTGGAGCCGGTGGCTTGTGCAGGCTGCGAAAAAACTCGGCTCTCTGAAGGGTACGGTCTTTGGAGCGTGTGTGAGAGCCAGAATTTTGGGAGTAGTCCCGGAGGGACGGCTGAACTTAGCCCAGGACGCTAGTCCTGGGTACATCATGAAACATGATTCAGTCCCGCAGGGACGGCTGAAGGTTGTCTAGGATGGCGTCGCGGCCCATTTCCAGTCGTCCCTACGGGACTGGTCGTCCTTTCAAAACCAACCCAGGACTAGCGTCCTGGGCTAAGTTCAGCAAGTTCAGCCGTCCCTCCGGGACTGAGTTTGGAAATGGGGTTTCGCTCCCTGAGACCTGAATCCACTCAGCGGCTGAGAGCAACCTGCGACCGGCGAGCACTCGCAAGCTGGGCATGGAGCAGGTCAAACACCGCCTGCATCCCGTTTCCTGTTTTGGCGGAAACCTCGAAAATCTGCATGCCGGGCCGAACGCTCTCTATGTTGCGCCGGGCAACGGGCAGATCGAACTCCGCTGCCGCGGCCAGGTCCATCTTGGTGATGATGGCAACATCGGAGGTATTGAAAATGGTGGGGTACTTCAGCGGCTTATCCTCGCCCTCGGTTGCCGACAGCAGAACGAACCGCAGCTCCTCTCCCAGGTCGTAGCTGGAGGGACAAACCAGGTTCCCCACATTTTCTATGAACAGGAAATCGATCCGGTCCAGCCGCCACGATTCAAGCGATTTCTCTACCATCTGTGCATCCAGGTGGCACACCGTACCGGTGGTGATCTGTTTTACATTAGGGGTCGCACGCCGCAACCGCTCCGCATCGTTTTCTGTGGCCAGGTCACCAACCAGCGCAGCTACGCGAGAGTCGCGCGCAAGGTCAGCGAGCAGCTTCTCCAGCAAGGCGGTCTTCCCCGACCCAGGGCTCGAGACCAGGCTTACGACACAAGTCCCCTCCGTGCGAAACCGCTCACGCAGAGCGCGAGCAAGCAGATCGTTCTGCTTCAGGACCTTGGCCCTGACTTCCACCATGCGGGTGCTCATGCGACTACCTCCAACGATGCAACCTCAATCTCGCGGCCGGTGACGATCTTCTGCCCCGGCGTTCCACAATCCGGACAACTCAGCTGATAGACCGACGGAGGAACCCGGTCTTTCTGGCAGGCAGCGCAGTAAATCACGAGAGGAATGGTCTCGATCACCAGCCGCGTTCCTTCCAGGCACGAACCTTCGCAGGCCAACTCCCAGGAGAACAGCAGTGCGTCTTTGTCGACCCCGGAGAACACCCCGAGACGCAAGTGTACCGCCTCGACATCCAGCCCACCACGGTTCGCTGATTCCTCAGTGATCTGGTCGATCATGCTGATCGCAATCGAAAGCTCGTGCATGCTTTGCCTACATCGATCGGATTCTGATATAGCGTTTCAGGTCCGGAGCCACCGTAACCGCCAAGCCGATCAGCACCAACCCGAGCGCGCCAAGAATTAGTTTTGCATTCATCATGTCACCTCTCCACTATCTGTAACTGCACCACATTCGCTTGCTTGCATTCGCTTGCCTTGGACGCGACCAGGTCCAAAATCATATCGGAGGCCGCTTCGACAACACCTTGTATTGGCGATGATAGCCCCATTCGTCCTTCGAGTTCATCGCCGAAGTCGTGTGGCTCACAGCCTACGACCAGTACCTGTGCAGAAATCGTGCCCATGGAAGCAGCCAGGCTCAGCACCCGCACAGGATCCATCCCGTGCGGATTGAGAGCGGCCGACGCCGGACCGTTAAGCTCGGGCTCAATCACGTAGAGTGTGCCCGCAGCTTCGCCGCGCGGCAGCGCATCCGCGATGATGACCAGGTCCCACGGATCGAGCAGTGCATACGCCAGGTCGAATCCGCGTATGCCGTAATCCTTGACCGACACGCCCTCCGGCAGTTGCCGCTTGCTGAGCGACCGCGCTACTTCCACCCCGAAGCCATCGTCCCCGAGGAAGATGTTGCCTACGCAAGCGATCAGAACTTTCATAGCGGCTCTACCTCTTCGGGAGAAAAGAAGAAGCGGTGGCCCGGCTGGCGCATCAGGCCGAACTCCCGGCCCGGGTCGTCATCGAGCACCACTGCAAGCTGGATATTGTCTTCAAAATCCTGCTCAATGGCTTCCACGAAGGCAACCTTGCCCGCCAGAGCCAGGTCCATAATGTCGGCTTGCTTGGTCGGACATAAACGAACCCGGTCGCCCACTCGTACTTCGACGCCGAAGATGCGCACGCTTTCCGGCGGCGCCTTCGCCTCTTCGAAAGGGTTCCATTCACCGATCATGTGCGTCACCTCGAATATCTCTCAGTTCACGGATGATCCCATGCGCTTTGAGCATCGCGTCATTCGTGAGCGCCTCGGTTCTTTCCAGAATTCTGCGTGCGCGCGGATCGCCGTTCTGCATCTCCTGCTTCTCCGCGTCGGTCAGCGTGAGCACGCGCAGGGTAAGCATCTCATCCATCTCCGTGCCATCGAAAAAGTCGCCCTCACTTTCCGGGGCGATCCTGGGATAGTCATAGAGGATGATAGGCGAGCAAAACATCATGCTGCGCCCCGGCTCTTCACCCACCAGTACCGGGAAAACCCCCTGTTGGGAGCAGGCCGCCACCGATGCGGAATAGGCCTCGGCGGGATCGAGAAGCGAAATGAATTCTCCTCCGGTGATACCCAGCAACAGGTGTGCGGAGACGAAGGATGCCGGCAACGCTTCGTCGCGCTTGGCGTCGGCCCCACTGGGCAGAAGGCTCGTATTCTGAACTTCGAGGCGAAGCTTGCATGCCCCATCCTCAAGCTTCTGCGCCGCGATCGTCAGCGCAATCTGCAGTTCTGGAGTCGCCGGCACCTTGAGCGAGAGTGGGGCAGTAAGCAATTCACTGATGCGAAGGTCAGGGTGCTCTGAAGTGCGCTCCACGGCTTCATCCCACGCCAGCGAAGGGTCGGTAAGCGGCGGTACACTCTGCCCCTGCCGGACAAGCTGAAGAAAACGAAGTCTCACGTCGAGGCTGGCCGTTTCATCGGCCACCACCAGGCATTCTGCTATCAGACGGAAGGGCTCCTCGGGTCGCTGCGCCTGCGCATACACCCGCGGATAGAGCGTGCCAAAATTCCAGCGTTGCCGGTTCTTGATCGCAGTGGGCCGGTAGGGATAGAGGATGTACCCCTCGTAGAGAATCGCCGCCGCAATTTTTTCCGCGCCGTCGAAGTTCATGCCTTAACCTCGCCCACACTCTCTGCCGCCAACGCCCGGCTGATCGCCTGTTCCCAGGTGGGAATACCGTGCCGCACCTTGTATTCATACAGCTGCTCGAATACATCGCGCCGCAGGCACAGCCATGAGGTATTGGGAAAATGCATCTCCATCATTTCCTTCCAAACGGAGATGGGCAGGCGGAAGTTGGCTTCGCGGTCCCACGGTATCTGTGCCACCTGGAGAGCCCCATCGGGACCCTGATAAAAAACAGTCCCGCTAAACATCACGCATATGGGGATGTCGCCCGCATCGAGCGCGTGAAAATACTTGGTCGCTGCGACATTGAAGTCAAAAGTGCAGGGAAGCTCCAGGTCGACCAGCACATTGTCCGTAAAGCCGGGGATCGCCACCGTGGTATTCATCCACAGGAGCGGCCTCACCGTCCGGCTCCATCGCTCCGGGGTGCCAAAAAGGT
>Ga0182024_10019248_pt1 | contig 12612 bp, 7 predicted proteins | sample P32metaG_FD_120480 | JGI IMG/M metagenome (GOLD analysis project Ga0182024, IMG submission 120480) | Permafrost microbial communities from Stordalen Mire, Sweden - P3-2 metaG (Illumina Assembly) | ecosystem: Environmental > Terrestrial > Soil > Wetlands > Permafrost | place: Sweden: Stordalen... | reverse complement strand
TCACCGGCTGGGCAGTGCTGGTGCCGAAGACTGAGGCTGCCGGGAAGCCTTGGGTCTTCCGGGCGGATCGCATCGGTCGGGATGCCTCCGCGGTTGATCTGGCCCTGCTGGCCAAGGGGTTCTACATCGTGGCTCCTCCTTACTTGGGACAAGGCCCCGTTCGGGCGGAGTGGGACGCCGTCTATAAGAACATGACCGACCACGGCTTTTCCAAGAAGCCGGCCATGGAAGGCGCTGGCGCGGGAGCCGGGGAAGCCTACGCCTGGGCCATCGAAAACCCCGACAAGGTTTCGTGCATCTACGGGGAGAATCCCGTTCTGCGCAGCATCATGGAGGGCAGACAGGAAAAAAAGCCGCCGCTGGACAATCTGGCCCCACTGGCCAAAGCGGGCGTGCCGATCCTGCATGTGTGCGGCCAGCTTGATCCCTGGCTTGATCGCGAGACGCGAGTTGCGGAAAAATGCTACAAGGAGCTCGGCGGCCAGATGACGGTCATCGTCAAGCCCGGCGAGGGACATTTCCCCGTCGGGCCGCAGGACCCGACGCCGGTGGTGGATTTCATCGTGGCCAAAACGCATTAAACTTGCGAGGCAGGGCACGTGGAGACGAATTCAAGGGGGTCGGGAATCTTTGATGCGGACAGGAACCAGATTGAAGACTCCCGGCCCCTTTGAGTCTAATCCGGGCAGATTTTACGAAACGTCCCTGGGCGTGAATGACAAGCCCAACGGGAATCTCACGGTCCGCGGCGAGCTCCGCTACGACTGGTACGACGGACAGCCCGGCTTCCTCGCTCCGGCAGTCCCCGGCTTCCCGCCGAATCAGCCCTACGGCGACAACATGAACAAGAACCAGTTCTTGCTCGGCCTCCACGTCGTCTGCCAGTTCTAAATCAGCTTGCGTGATCTTGAGGCGCGGCTTGCAGGAAACGCACACCGTGGCGTTCCGAACGTTCCGGGCAGACTCGTGGTTCCGGAAGGCCATCCGACTCGCGGGATAAATGATCCATTCGTTATTCCTGTAAATAGATCGGTGGGCACGAAGTTTGCTTCCGACCAAACGCGCGCAGTGCGGAGAGCCAACTTTCGGCTAGATTCCAAACGCTGCCGTCGTTAAGCTATTTTAAGATAACGTTTTGCATACTGCCGGGGAACTATCCGGCGATTGGCCTTTGGAAATGGATCCGATGGGTCTTCAGCTTCGTCCGAGCCCAAACCAAGTCGCTGACTTCAAGCGCATCGTCGAACTCGGACCGGAATCCCTGGCCAAAGTGCAGGCTGGCCTTGCCGGGCTAAACCCCATACCGCTGGACCTGCAGGCCCTCCGACGGGCGATCAACGAGGTCATTGGCGCCGGCCAGGCCGAACCTTTGCTGCGGCAAATCTTGTCTTTGCGAAGTGTCGTTCGGCGCGCCGCCATTTCCGTAGAAGACGTGGTCGCGGGCCTGGATGAAGCTCTTGCGGCCGAAGATGCCAAAGGCAAGATTTCCTTCGCCGATTGGAATGCCATTCGAGGCAATCTAATCGCGATCATCGAACTGGAATGTGTTCGGCTGGCCGCAGCCGCTATCGAGTTGTCCTACGATTACGCGAACCTCTTACTGACCACGAAGATTCTGACCGACATCCGGCCGTTGTACAACGACGCCGCGGATAGAATTCAAGGCGCGGTTGTGTCATTCACGCTCCGGCTGAGATACAGCAATGCCGACGGCGAGCACGACCTCAGCATTGCCCTTGATGAAGATGACATTGAGGCGCTCGAAAAGCGGTGCAAACGCGCAGTCACCAAGGCGGCCACCGCCCGCGCTTTGATGACCGGCACATGCCATTTGTCGGTTGCCAATAACAGAGAGGTCGAAGATGCCTGATCTACTCAACAGGCGACGTCGCTTTCGGACCCGGTGCGACTTGCCGTCCGAAGAAACGTACTTCGCCGAACCTGTTAGGAAGCACAACGCAAAGGCGCTCTTTCTCGACGCCAACCAATCGACGTCGCTTCGGCACCTGACGACAAATCTTGGCAGAGCCGTCGTGCAGAATGTACATGTCCTTGAATTCCCTGCGCACGACGAAAACGCCGAGGAGTTCAGCGAGATCGTTGGCACGGTGATTGATCATGCTTTGTCGTACGGTAATGACCGGTACCTTCTGCTTGCGGACGTCCAGATCGCCAATCGCCTGTCGCTTGTGGAGGACTTTCTCGACCGCGCCCGTCGCCTGGACGAGCTCGGCCGGATCGATTCCGCACTCGACGTGGTTTACAACTATATTGATGAGATGTTATTGGCCGGAAAGTTCTCGGAACTTGACGACCGTCTTTCCTCGACGGAATGCGACGAATACTCCGTTGATTTGCTGCTCGCCTTGCTCACCATCACCTACGCCGCTAAGCGGCATCTGCCACATCGACAACGGTTCTATGCTCAAGTCGAGCAGTCGATTCGGGCCAAGGGTGAATGGGAGGAAGGACTTCTCTACGGTCTCGAATAGGCGAGCAGGCGGGGCATGGATAGAATTCGCAACCTCGCCGCTGAAGCCATCGGCAGATCCCAGTTCGTGGCAGTGCTGATCGGAGAGCCCCAATCAGGACAACGCCACATTGGAATTTGGTATCGCGCGGACGACGAAGGAAACTCCAACACGCTTCACTTGGCTTGGCATTGCCGACTGGAGAATGTCGCTGATTCTCCTGCCTATTTCACGTTGTGGGTCGAGCCGTTGTATCCAATCCGCCGCTTGCGTCAGGCCGCAGCCTATGTTCGACGCGTTTGGACGACCAACGGTCGGGGTGCGATCCCTTACTCGTTAAGTCCACCCATCGATTCGTTGGACCCCGAAACTGGCGCGTATCTCTTGGGCCCGACACGATTTGGCCTGACGTGCGCCAGTTTCGTGCTGGCCGTGTTCCACGGCGCTCGCCTGCCGCTGATCGATTATCCGACATGGCAAACGGACCGTCCCGGCGACCGCGAGTGGCAGCAGCGGATCATTGACCAACTCGAAAAGTGCGGAGCGGAAGCCGAGCACATCGAAAACGTGCGCTCCGAGATCGGAGCCGTGCGCTATCGGCCTGAGGACGTCGCAGCGGGCGCGGCGCTTGCTCCGCCACCAGCCGATTTCGCGGTTGCGTCCGCATTGGGCGAGCAAATTCTCGCGCGAATCCAGGGCCGGTAATCGTCTGCGACCAATGCCCCGCCGGCTCGCTCGGTGAATCGGCCCTGCGGCGACAATCTGAATATCAACCAATTCTTGCTCGGCCTCGAAGTCGTCTATCAGTTCTAAATCGGCTTGCGCGATCTTGGTGTGTGGCCTGATTTAGGCGTCAACTCGCGCCCTTTCCTCGGTTGCAGTCAAAGCACAATGTTTTCAAATTCTCTTCGATAGTTTCACCACCCTTTGACCATGGAAAGTCATGGTCAACTTCCAGCACTAAGCCCGCTACGGTTGCAGGAGATCGACCGCACGCGACACAACAAAATCGGTCCCGCTTCAGCACCAAAAATCTCAGAGCAAGTGAAGGATTACGCTTTGTCCTCTTCGTGCCTTTGCTGTTCTTGACTTCGATTTCGTAGTTGAGCAGATCGGTCTGCTCTTGATCCACGGAAGCCACGAATTCTTCGAGTGCCTTTCTCCACCCTCCAAAGCGATCATTATAGATTGAGCCAGTGAATTCAGATGGCGCGACACTCATATCGCGGTAAACAGGCTGCTTGCCCTTGGCGATCCAAACAAGCTTCAGGTTGTCGAAAAGCGCCTCAATAGGGACATTCTTTTCCTGGATTGCGGCTAGCCCTGCTTTTCGTAGTCCGTCGTTCCACGAGCCGAACCTGACGCCAATCGTGCTCGCAGCGTACTTTCCCAATGTTCCATAAGAGCGAAAGGTCAGCTTCTTTCCCTGCGAATTGAGCTTGGCGCCCACAGCCACCAAGTCTTGGAGCAGTTCTTCGTCTGGAACGTTGCGGTTGAATGCGTCTAGCTCAAATCTCATTGAGCGGCCTCACTGATCGACACGGGGCAGGCCTCGCGCGCCCTATTCACGGCAATGCGGAACGAACACGATTGTACCGTCACCGAGCGAACGAGCAAAACATTCGAGTACTTGGGCGAAGATGCGTCAGAGTCGAGGGGTATGCGGTGCCCCAGCGTTGGGTGGCAGCCAAATTCAACGGTGTCCGGAGTCTTAGCTTCCAACGGCAACCTCTACGGCACTCGCCGTCCCGTCGGCGAACGATTCTGGTAAGAGCGAATGGCAAATTGCCGAGGAAACATTCTCCGACCCCACTGGTCCCACCGGCTCAGCCCACCGACGTTTTTTCTTTCGCGGCCAAGCCGAAATTCTTTCGCTTCGCCTGCCCGTCTGTTAAACTAATCGGACGGCATTTTTCGCGCGTCCGCGTCGCTGGCGTCTTGCGCCCGGCGGGGTGGGGCTCGGTTTTCGCGCGAGAGAATCGCCAAGCGCGGCGGGTTTGACCCTGGCAAGCGTCTTGGCCAAGCCATCCCACCCACCCGTAAATCCTTCCCACCACAGGCTGATCGCCATGCAAGTTCGCCCGCAATTGCCGCGCTACCATCGTAGGTTGATCCTGACGCTCTCGACGCTCGTCGCCGGCATTGGTCTGCTGTTCACCGCCGACAAGATGCTTTGGTCGGCCGACAGTACGACCGGCAGTGCGACCGACGCGAAGCCGGCGACCGGTTCGTCGGCCGCGGGCCTGGAAATTCATCAGGGCGACCATATCTGCCTAATCGGCAACACGCTGGCCGACCGGATGCAGCACGACGGCTGGCTCGAGACGTATCTCTACAGCCGGTTTCCCAAGAATGATCTGGTCGTGCGCGATCTCGGTTTCTCCGGCGATGAGTTGACGTTCCGCCAACGCTCGGCCAATTTCGGCAGCCCCGACGAGCATCTGTCGATCAACAAAGCCGACGTCGTGTTCGCGTTCTTCGGTTACAACGAATCGTATGCCGGCGCCGCGGGCCTCGATAAGTTCAAGCACGATCTCGAAAGCTTCATCAAGCACACGCTCGACGAAAAGTACAACGGCCATAGCGCCCCGCGGCTGGTCCTCTTTTCGCCGATCGCGCATGAAAACCTTCACGACCGCAATCTGCCCGACGGCAGCGAAAACAACTGGCGGCTCGAGCTCTACACGACGGCGATGGCCGAGGTGGCCAGGGCAAACCATGTGCCGATGGTCGATCTCTACGAGCCGACGCTGAAAGCGTATGCCCATGCCGCCAAACCGCTGACGATCAACGGCATCCATCTCAATCCGCATGGCGATGAAGTCGTGGCCCAGGTGATCGACCAGGCAATGTTCGCCGGTCCGCGACCGCAGCGCGATCCGCAGGCGATGGAAAAGCTGCGTCAGGCGATCGTCGAAAAAGACCTGGTTTGGTTCAATCGCTATCGCACTCTCGACGGCTATTCGATTTACGGTGGCCGGGCCGATCTGGCGTTTGTCGATCGGCAAACCAATCGCGACGTGGCCCAGCGCGAGATGCAAGTGCTCGACGTGCTGACCGCCAACCGCGACAAGCGCATCTGGGCCATCGCGCAAGGAGGCGATATGAAAGTCGACGACAGCAACGCCCCGCCGTTTCTCACCGTCAAAACCAACAAGCCGGGCAAGGGCCCGAATGGCGAGCATATTTTCCTCAGCGGCGAGGAAGAGATCAAAACGATGACCGTCGCCAAGGGGATGAAGGTCAATCTGTTCGCCTCGGAAGAAGAATTTCCGCTCCTCGAAAAAGCCGTGCAGATGTCGTTCGATACGAAAGGCCGGCTGTGGGTGACCGTCTGGCCGAGCTATCCGCATTGGAAGCCGGATCAGGAACTGAACGACAAGATTCTGATCCTGGAAGACACTAAGGGAACCGGCCATGCCGACAAATGCACGGTGTTTGCCGATCATTTGAACTGTCCGACCGGATTCGAGTTTTACAACGGTGGCGTGATCGTGGCTGATGCCCCGTCGCTGTTGTTCCTCAAAGACAGCACCGGCGGCGACCATGCCGACACGCGCATCCGAGTGATCGACGGCATCGACTCCGCCGACACGCACCACACGGCGAACAGCTTCGCCCTCGATCCGGGCGGAGCGATGTATTTCCAAGAAGGGACGTTCATGCACACTCAGGTGGAAACACCTTACGGCCCGTCGCTGCGCAATGCCAACGCTGGCGTGTATCGCTACGAACCGCGGACGCAGAGGTTCGAGGCCTACGTCACTTACGGTTTCGCCAATCCGCATGGCCACGTTTGGGACCGCTGGGGAGAAGACGTGGTGGTCGATGGCACCGGGGCCGATCCTTTTCACGGGGCCCTCTTCTCCGGCCATCTCGATTTTCCGGAAAAGCACAGCCGCCCGCCGGCCCTCTATCAACAGCGCACCCGGCCATGCCCCGGCGTCGAATACATGTCGAGCCGGCATTTTCCCGATTCGATGCAGGGGAATTTACTGGTCTGTAACGTGATCGGCTTCCAAGGCATTTTGCAGTACAAGATCGAAGAGGATGGAGCCAGCTTCCACGGCACCGAGGTTGTCGATTCCGACAATCGGCCGGAGCCGATTCTGTCTTCGACGGACGAAAACTTCCGCCCGGTCGATCTCAAGATCGGCCCCGACGGCGCGATCTACTTCATCGACTGGCAGAATCCGATCATCGGCCACATGCAACACAACCTCCGCGATCCGAGCCGCGACCACACGCATGGCCGCGTCTATCGCGTGACGTATGAAGGCCGTCCGCTGTTGACGCCCGCCAAAATCGTCGGCGAGCCGATCGAAAAACTGCTCGACTTGCTTAAGGAACCGGAAAACCGGGTGCGGTATCGCGCTCGGATCGAGCTCGGCGGCCGCAATAGCGATGAAGTGGTCGCCGCGCTGCAAAAATGGATCGCGGCGCTCGATCCGAAGGATCCAGAGTATGAACACAACATGATGGAAGGCCTCTGGGCTTATCAGTATCAAAACGTCGTGAATCTCGACCTGCTCCATCGGATGCTGGCTTCATCCGATCACCGGGCTCGACGGGCGGCGGTTCGAGTGCTTTGCGCTTGGCGCGATCGGGTGCCCGATGCGCTGCCGCTGTTGAACAAACTGGCGGCCGATCCGTCGCCGCAGGTGCGGTTGCACGCGGTTCGAGCGGCGAGCTTCTTCACGCAGCCGCAGGCCGTCGAGATTCCGCTGATTTCGGCCGATTATCCGTCGGATAAGTATATTGATTATGTCCGCGGCGAAACGATGCGGGCATTGGAACCGTATGTGAAGAAGGCCATCGCCGATGGAATCGATCTTCCGCTGACCAGCCCCGCCGCTGCCCGGTATTTCTTCAAGAACGTCAGCACCGACGATCTGTTGCGGATGAAGCGCACTCAGGCGATCGACTTGGAACTGCTCTTCCGCCGTGGCATTCGCGACGAAGTGCGGCACGAAGCACTCGCCACGCTGAGCAAGGCCGAGGGGAAGAGCGAACTGGCGGTGTTGATCGCGGCGATTCGCGGTCAGGATGAATTGGAAGGAAGCCAGGATGATTCCGTGGTGTTCGATCTGGTTCGATTGCTCACGACCCGCGATGCCAGCGAACTGGCCGGCGTGCGCGATGATTTGGAAAAGATGGCCATCGGCGCCAAATTGGCCGTGACGCGCCAACTCGGCTTCGTCGCGCTGATTGCCGCCGACGGTAGCATCGACAAGGCCTGGGTCTTGGCGACCAAGTCGCTGAACGGATTGCGCGATCTGGTCACTGCGATGCCATTGATCCGCGATCCGGGCGAGCGAGCCAGCCTGTATCCGAAGGTCGAACCGCTGCTGACCGCGCTGCCGAAGGAATTGTCGAGCGGCAAGCCGGGAGGCAAGGAAGCACTGGGGCGCTACGTCCGCGTCGAGTTGCCCGGCAATCAGCGAACGCTGACGCTGGCCGAAGTCGAAGTCTACAGCCAAGGCCGGAATATCGCGCGGCAAGGCAAAGCCACGCAAAAGAACACGAGCAATGGCGGCGACGCCAGCCGTGCCATCGACGGCAACACCAGCAGCTTCTACACCAACGGCGGTCAGACGCACACTCTGGAAAACACGCCGAATCCCTGGTGGGAAGTGGACCTGGGAGCCGAGGCGCCGATCGATTCGATCGTGATCTACAACCGCGGCGATGGGCTGAGCCAGCGGTTGGAGGGCTTCACGCTCAAGGTTCTCGATAATCATCGGCACATCGTGCTCGAGAAGCGCAAGCTACCCGCGCCCGATCTCAAGTCCCGCTACCAGATCGGCAGCGAATCGCTGGAAGACTCGATCCGCCGCGAGGCGATGATCGCGATCACTTCGGTGCGCGGCCAGGAAACGGCTTCGTTCAAGTCGATCGCCCCGTTCGTCGGCGACGACACATTCCGTGCGGCCGCGATTCAAGCGATGCACCATATCCCGGTCACGTATTGGCCGAAGGAAGAGGCTCGGCCGATCTTGGATAAGCTACTGGCGTATGTCCAAAAGGTGCCGGTTGCCGAACGGAATAGCTCGGTGGTGCTCGATGCGATGCAGTTCGGCGATAGCTTGGCTGGGCTGTTGCCGACCGACGATGCCCGGAATGTTCGCAAGGAGCTTGGCAATTTGGGAGTGCGCGTCGTGCGGTTGGCGACTTTGCCGGAGCAAATGGTATACGACAAGGAGCGATTGGCCGTGAAGGCCGGCAAGACAATCGACATCGTCCTCGAGAACAACGACCTGATGCCGCACAACTTCGTCATCGTGCAGCCGGGTTCGATGGAAGAAGTCGGCATGTTGGGCGAAACGACCGGCTTGCAACCCGATGCTTTCAAACGGCAATTCGTGCCTCCGTCGGACAAGGTGATTTTCGCCAGCCGGTTGCTCCAGCCGCGCGAGCAGCAGCGGCTGAGCTTCACGGCGCCGACCAAGCCGGGCGTTTATCCCTATATCTGCACATTCCCTGGCCACTGGCGGCGGATGTACGGCGCTTTGTATGTCGTCGAGGACCTGGATGAATATCAAGCCGGTCCGGAAGCCTATTTGGCCAAGCATCCGTTGCCGCTTTTGGACGCGCTGTTGAAGTTCAATCGCCCGCGCACGGAATGGAAGTTCGACGAACTGCGGCCGCTGGCCGAGCAGCTCGATCATGGTCGCAATTTCGCAAACGGCAAGCAGATGTTCACGGTCGCCAGTTGCATTGCCTGCCACAAATTGAACAACGTCGGCACGCAAGTCGGCGCCGATCTGACGAAGATCGATCCGAAGTGGAAGCCCGTCGACGTGCTCAAGAAGATTCTCGAGCCATCGTCGCACATCAACGAGAAGTTCTTCACCTACATTTTGACCCTCGATTCCGGCAAGACCGTGACGGGCCTGATTACCGAAGAGAATGCCGACGTGGTCAAGGTGATGGAGAATCCGTTGGCGAAGTGCGAGGCGACGGTGTTGAAAAAATCGAGCATCGAAAGCAGGGCGAAATCGAACGTCGCGATCATGCCCAAGGGCTTGTTGGACAAGCTCAATCGCGACGAGATTCTCGATCTCGTGGCCTACGTTTTTGCCCACGGCGACCCGCACGACAAGCTGTTTCAAGGCGGCAACCAAACGGCCCAAGCCTCCGACCATTGATCGACTGTTGTTTCCTTTCCCTCCTCATGCCCACGCGGAACCGCGGGCGTGAAACCAATCCCACCAGTGAAACATGAAACAATGCCCGCGCCTGTTGGCGTTCGTCCTGCTGTTGATTCTCTGTACCGCGGCAACGGCCTGGTCCGTGGAGCCCGTTTCGCCCGCGGTTCCGTCCGCCAGCGCGTCCGCTCCGCTCGGCTCGGCGAAATTCAAGCCGTCGCCCGATTCGCCCCTCGGTTGGCGCGGCGACGGAACGGGCCGCTATCCCGGCGCGACGCCTCCGCAAACCTGGTCGCGCCGCGTCGCCGATAGCGCGATCACCAATGCTCGGTATCAGGCCCGCAAGCCAAAGAAAACCGGCAAGCCGGCCGATTCGCTGCCGCTCGAGCTCGGCATCATCAAGGATTGGCTGGTGCTCGGCCCGTTCCCGACCGACGACCCGCAAGCCGACATCGAGAAGCCGTTCATCGCCAACGAAGCCTCGATCACTCCCGATGAAAACGACAAGGCGGGCGGCCTGACATGGAAACTCCTCCACGCCACGATCGACACCCAAAGCACGCACTACACCAACGAAGGCACCTGCCAAGATTACAACATCGACTTCATCTATCTCTACGGGCAACTGAACAACCAGGTCGCCTACGCCCATACGTACATTTATTCGCCCACCGGCGGCAACGTTCAGCTTTCGATCCATCGCGCCGGCGCGGCGGCAAAGATTTGGATCAACGGCCAATCCGCGGTCATGAGCCCCAACGATTGGGATCATATCTACAAAGCCAACGGCCTGCTGATGAAAGGCTGGAACCGGCTGCTCGTCAAATTGAGCTGCGCCGAGGGAACCAAGCCGGAGGGGCAAAACCCTTGGGTCAGCAAATGGCGATTCTCGACTTATCTATCGGCGCCGCTCCCCGCGGAGTACGCGACGAAAAACATCGCCTGGATGACGAAGCTGCCGGGCTTCAGCGCGTCGGCGCCGGTCGTGGTTGGTTCGCGGATTTTCACGACCTGCGGAACCTCCGATCTGCTCTGCGTGAACAAGCAAGACGGCCGCATCTTGTGGATGACCACCTGCACGCCATGCGACGCGATGAGCGCCGCCGACAAGTCCGATGCGGACTATCAGCAAACAGTCGCGCCCTTGGCCGAGGAACTGGAACAGGCCGACCGGAATCTCGTGCAAGCGTTGAACTCGGTGAACGGCTTGCACGGTTTGCCGACAGCCTTGCAGGAGGGAACGGACACCCTGATCAAGAACAAGCACGAACTTGAAAAGAAGCTTCACGACGCCTTGCGTAAGATCGACCGCCGGAAATACGTCCCGCTCTACGGCAACGAGGTCAGCGGCACCAACGGCACTCCCTGCACCGACGGGCAGCACGTCTACGTCGCCGTCGGCGGCGGCATGAAAGGCCCCGGCGCGTATGTCATCGCCGCCTACGACCTCAATGGCCGGCGGATTTGGAGTTTTCACGAAGCGCTCGGCGCCAGCGAGCATGGAAACCACATTTCCCCGGCCCTCGTCGATGGAAAACTGATCTATGCCGCCAACACGACGCTGCTGGCCCTCGACGCACAAACCGGAGCCGTCGCCTGGCGCAACAAATTGCCGCAGGATGCGCAGAACAGTTGCTCGTGCATGTTCGTGCCGACGAAAATCGGGGAAACGTCGGTGCTGCTCGCGTATCCGAGCGATATTCTTCGCGCGTCGGACGGAAAAATTCTCAGCCACTTGAAGCTCGACAACGAAACCTTCTTCAGCGGCCTCGCAACTCCGGTGGTCGAGAACGGGGTTCTCTACACCGACGGCGGAGTGTTCAAGAAGGTCTTCCATGCCGTGCAATTGCCCGAGGCAATCGATGGAGCGATGCACGTCGCCTGGAAACTCGACGGTGCGCAGTGGCGACTGGAAAAAAGCTCCGGCTTCTCGATCGCATCGAGCATCGTCGCCAACGGATTGTATTACACGGTCGACACGATGGGCGCGCTGACCGCGATCGATCCAGCGACGCACGAAGCGATCTACACCCGGCGGATCGAAATGTATCAGCGCGCCAGCCGTCAGGTGTATGGCTTCGCGGCGAGCCCGATCTTGGGGGGAAAGAATCTCTATTTCTTCGACAACACCGGCTGCTGCCTGCTGCTCGAACCGCAGCGCGATTACAAGGAAGTTGCCCGCAATATCATCGAAAACCAGGTGGCCTCCGATTGGCAGGACTACAAACAAGAGTTGTTCTACGCATCGCCCGTTTGCGACGGTTCGGCGATGTATTTGAAGGGGAGCGAATACCTGTATTGCATTGGGAATACTCGATAGAGGTGAGACTTGAGACTAGCGTGTCGCGGCCTTGCGTTCATTTTGCTGGCATTGATTTCGACGAGCGTCGGTCGGTCGGCCGATCCGTCTTCGTCCGTGCCGCTTGGCTCGCCCGATTATCGGCCGACGCCCCAGCAACCGTTCGGCTGGCGCGGCGACGGCAGCGGCCAATTCCCCGGCGCGACGCCGGTGATCGAATGGTCGGCGAAGAAGAATGTTCGTTGGAGCGTCGTCGTCGGCAATAGCTATTCCTCGCCGATCCTCACCGACAAATTCGTGTTCGTCGCGTCGGAACCGAATTTGCTGACGTGCATCAATCGGACCGACGGCAAGGAGCAGTGGAAGATCAAGGTCCAGCCTTCCGGCCTTCCCGACGAGAAAAGTCAAAAGGCGGCCGCGAAATACAAGCCGCCCGATGCCGGCGCCGGAATGGCCGCGTCCACGCCCGTCACCGACGGCACGACGGTCTACGCGCTGTTCGCCAACGGCATCCTTTGCGCGGTCGGCCTCGACGAAAAACCGAAGTGGATCACCTACATCGACGCTCGCCGGGCCGCCGGTTATGGCCGCAGCTCTTCGCCGATCCTGTATGCAGGCAAGCTTTTCGTACACATGACCGATCTCTACGCCTTCGATCCGGCGACCGGCAAGCAACTCTGGATCAACAGCGAGG
>Ga0182024_10019247_pt1 | contig 12612 bp, 12 predicted proteins | sample P32metaG_FD_120480 | JGI IMG/M metagenome (GOLD analysis project Ga0182024, IMG submission 120480) | Permafrost microbial communities from Stordalen Mire, Sweden - P3-2 metaG (Illumina Assembly) | ecosystem: Environmental > Terrestrial > Soil > Wetlands > Permafrost | place: Sweden: Stordalen... | reverse complement strand
TTTAGGGCGGGGTGGTTCGTCGCCTTGGCCTATCTGCTTTGCGTGCTGGCGCCGACGGTTTCCTACGCGTTGCCGGGAGAGCATTCCACCGCTCCCTGCCTGACCGACGAAGACCATGTCCCGGGCATGATTCATGTGCATACCGAAATGGCGACGCAGCACGTCCATAAGGACGGCCACGTTCACGACCACATCGGCGGCCATTCGCATGCGAATTCCGGAAACGACCGTTCGATGTCCATGGCGCTGAACGGCAAGTCGGTCCCGGAGAAGGCTCCGCATTCCGACAGCCAGTGCTGCGGTCTGATGAGCTTTTCTGCTCTTCCGGCCAACCTTATCGATATCGTGACACCCGCTGCGCCGACAGCCGTTTGCGAAGCCGAACGCTACCGCAAGGTGACCGATAACGCTCCCTCCAGGCTCTATCGTCCTCCCATTTCCTGACTTGATCGAAACGACGCGGTGCCGCGCCCGCTGAGGGCACGCGCGCCTGTGGTCCATCGTCAGTCCAGGAAACAGTCATGCTTGCGCAGCTTGGGACGAGACTTGCCGCCGTTCATTCGGTGGTCGAGAAGCTATTCGGTATCAGATCACGAACTATCGCGGGGCTGACCGCTGCGGCGCTCGCGCTGGCTGGATGCATGCCGGCGACGGTGCCGCTTGCAGGTGCCGATCCTGCCGACCCTGGCGCAAAGGTCACCGGCGTGGGCTACCGTTCCACCGTCGCTCCCTACAACAGCCTCCGCCCCGCGGTCCCGTCGTCATGGCGGGACCAGAACGACCGCGTCGCCCCGGCGCCGAAGTCCGGCCAGTAGGGGCGAGCGATGATCAGCAAACTCGCGAATTCAGGCAGTTTTGCATGCCGGCTAAGGCCCGGTCCCGCAGCGGCGGCACTGCTTCTTTCGGCAATCATCCTCTCTGGATGCGCCTCGTTTTCCCCCGACGGTGGTATGGCTGTGGTCGCCAACCTGACAAGCGAGACCATTCACAAGGACGTGGTATCGATCCGCACCGAGGATGACGCGTTGCGCGCCGATGCGGCCGTAAAGAACCTCCTACGCCGGGGACTTTCGGTCGATACCGCCGTCCAGATCGCGCTGCTCAACAATCGTGGCCTGCAGGCGGCCTACAATGAACTTGCGCTGGCCGAGACCGACCTCGTCCAAGCGAGCCTTCCGCCTAATCCGACCTTCTCCATCTCGCGGATTTCCGGAGACGGCGCCATCGAGATCGAACGCCAGGTCGTCGGCGATATCCTGGCATTGGCGACACTTCCATTCCGGTCGGAGATTGCCCGCCAGCGCTTTGAGAAGGCGCAATTGCGCGCCGCCGAGGAAACCCTTGGGCTGGCTGCCGACGTAAGGCGTGCCTACTACCGCGCAGTTGCCGCCAACGAACTTGCAGGCGTGCTCACCGAGGCCAAATCGACGGCGCAGTCCACAGCCGAGCTTGCGCAGAAGCTGGGGCAGACGGGATCGCTCAATAAACTCGACCAGGCGCGGGAACAGGTCTTCTACGCGGAGACGACGGCCGATCTCGCGACGATCCGCCAGGAAGCGACGAGCTCCAGGGAGCGCCTGATCCGGCTGCTCGGACTCTGGGACGGAGAAATCGGTATCCGTTTGCCGCAGAAGCTGCCCAGGCTTCCGCGCAAGCCGCTTTCGCTGCCGCGCATTGAGGTCGACGCCGTCGAACATAGGATCGACCTGCAAATCGCCCGCATCGAATTGGGCGCCTTGGCCAAGTCCCTCGATCTCACGCAAGCGAGCCGCTTCGTGACCATGCTGGACGTCGCCGGCATCGACAGAAAGACCCGGGATCCGGACACGCCGCCGTTCCGGGAGCGCGGCTTCGACGTGCAGTTTCAGATTCCGATCTTCGACGGCGGCGAAGTCCGCGTCCGGCAGGCGGTGGAGACCTACAACCAGGCCTTCAACCTCCTGACCGAGAAGGCGGTGAACGTCCGCTCGGAAGCGCGCGACGCGTACAGAGTCTACCGGTCGACCTACGACATCGCGCAGCACTATCAGCGCGAGGTGCTGCCGCTCCGCAAGATCATCACGGAGGAGATGCAACTGCGTTTCGGCAGCATGCAGGTCGACGTGTTCGCCCTTCTGACCGAGGCAAAACAGCGGATTGCGGCGACGCGCGCCGCGACCGAAGCCAAGCGCGACTTCTGGCTGGCGCAATCGGACCTTCAGAGCACCGTCAACGGCGGCAACCGCGCGGGTTCCCAACAGACAATCCGACCCTCGACGACCGCCCAGGCGGCCGGCAGCGCACACTAGAACGGAGACGCCCATGTTTTCCCGAAGAAGCTTCCTCGGCACGGCGACGGCGCTTGCCGGCGCATCTGCAGTCAGCGGCCGCGTGCAAGCCGCGAATATTCCCGAGGCGCCGATCATGGAGAAGGCGACGATGCAGCCGCCGCTTCACCCGACCAGCGGGCCCGACTACAACCCCGTCGTCACGTTGAACGGCTGGACGTTGCCGTGGCGGATGAACGGCGACTGGAAGGAATTCCATCTGGTCGCCGAACCCGTCGTGCGCGAATTCGCCGAGGGCATGAAGGCTTACCTCTGGGGCTATAACGGTCAGTCTCCCGGTCCGACCATCGAAGCGGTCGAAGGCGACAAGGTCCGGATCTTCGTCACCAACAAGCTGCCGGAGCACACCACCGTGCATTGGCACGGCATGATCGTGCCGAACGGCATGGATGGGGTCGGCGGCCTCAACCAGCCGCACATCAAGCCCGGCAAGACGTTCGTCTATGAGTTCGAACTCAAGGCCAGCGGCACCTTCATGTACCACCCGCATTCCGACGAAATGGTTCAGATGGCGATGGGGATGATGGGAATGTTCATCGTGCATCCGCGCGATCCCGCATTCCGTGCTGTCGACCGCGACTTCGTCTTCATCATGAGCACATACCTAATCGATCCCGGCACCTATCTGCCGAAGGTCAACGAGATGACCGACTTCAACATGTGGACCTTCAACAGCCGCGTGTTTCCCGGAATTGATCCGCTGCCGGTCCGTCTCGGCGACCGCGTCCGCGTCCGGGTCGGAAACCTCACGATGACCAACCACCCGATCCATCTGCACGGGCACCGCTTCGCCGTGTCCTGTACCGACGGCGGATGGGTCCCGGAAAGCGCGCAGCGGCCCGAGGTCACCACCGATGTCCCGGTCGGTGCCGTCAGGACATTCGACCTCGTCGCGGACAATCCGGGCGATTGGGCTCTTCACTGTCACAAAGCCCACCACACCATGAACGCGATGGGACACGATATGCGCAACATGATCGGGGTGTCCAAGAAGGATCTCGCCAGGGCGGTCGGCAAGCTCGCTCCGGACGCAATGGTGATGGGACAGGCAGGCATGGCGATGGGCGAGATGGAAATGCCCATGCCCGACAACACGCTGATGATGATGACGGGCTCCGGACAGTTCGGACCGATAGAAATGGGCGGCATGTTCACCGTCATGAAGATTCGCGAGGGCCTTGCGCGCGACGACTACAAGGACCCAGGCCCGTACAAAAATCCTGCAGGGACGGTCGCCTATGAAATCGACGCGCCTCAGAGCGAAGCGCCGCGCCAGCCGGGAAGCAAGGCGCCGGCGGCGTCAGATCCGAAAGACATGAAAGGCATGAAGGGAATGGACATGAAGGGGATGAAAGGCATGTAGACGCGAAAAGCACGGACAGTTTTTTAGATCGTCAACAGACTTGGAAAACCACCAACTCAAAGGAAAGAAAATGAAGCTCGTAAAACTCGCATCAGCCATCCTCGCGCTTTCGCTCTTCGCCCCGCCCGCCGTGTCCGCGCAGAACGCGATGGTGAAGGGCGAAGTCAAGAAGGTCGACGCAGCCGGCGGAAAGATCACCGTGACCAGCGGTCCAATCAAGAGCCTGGATATGGACGACGACAATATGACGATGGTTTTTCGCGTCCAGGATCCCGCGATGCTGAAGCAAGTGAAGCCCGGCGACAAAGTGCAGTTCGAGGCCGGGCGCGTGAATGGGCAGATCGCGATCACCGCCATTCAGAAATCGAAGTAGTTTCCAGTTTTCGTAAACCAGGAAAGTCGACAATGAAAATGTCCTTTGCAGTTGCAGTTTCTGTGATGGCCGTTTCGGCCGCTTGTTCATCTGCCGCCGTGGCCCAATCGGCCCAGCCCTATTCGGGATTGGAGAGCCGCCCGATCAAGGCGCTGTCCAACCAGCAAGTTTCGGATCTCAAGGCCGGACGGGGTATGGGCTTGGCGCTTGCGGCCGAACTCAACGGCTATCCCGGACCAAGCCACCTTGTGGAATTGTCCGACCAACTCGGACTGACCCCCGACCAGCTTTCGAAGCTGAAAGGAATGTTCGATGCGATGAAAGCCGAAACGATTCCGATCGGACAGAGACTCATTACCGAGGAGGAGCATCTGGATCGGCTATTCGCAGAAAACCTCATTTCGGAGCAGGCGCTTGAAGCTGCGACGCAGGACATCGGCGAAACCCAGGCGCGCCTCCGCAATGCCCACCTGCGTTACCATTTGCAGGCACACGCCATCCTTCAGCCTTCTCAAATACAGCGCTACGCCGAACTGCGGGGATATGGCGGAGGGCTTCAGGTTCCGGCGCTCCACCATCACGATCAGGAAACTGGACGGTGAGGGACGTGACTTGACGGATTGTGGTGGCTATTTCAAGCAGGAGATCATGCGATGATTGCGCTTCCTTACGACTATTATCTGATCGCATGGTTCGTGCTCGCGGCCGCATCGACCGCCTACGTCGCCTTTGACCAGTTCAGCGGCAATCCCGAACCCACAGTGATGAAGTGGGGGTTCATTCTTGTCACCCTTTACATGGGGCCGTTCGGACTCCTTCTCTACGTACTGGCCGACAAGGAGCCCCGTCCGGGCGAGCACGAGCAGTTCACCTCGCCGCTGTGGAAGCAGGGCGTCGGCAGCACCATCCACTGCGTCGCCGGCGACGCGACCGGCATCATCCTCGCGGCCGTAGTGACGGCATCGCTGGGATTGCCGATGTGGATCGACCTGATCGTCGAATACGTCGCCGGGTTTTCGTTCGGACTTTTCATCTTCCAGTCGCTCTTCATGAAAAAGATGATGGGCGGCACCTACTGGGAGAACGTGCGCAAGAGCTTCATGCCCGAATTCATCAGTATGAATGCCATGATGGCCGGAATGGCGCCGACCATGAGCCTTCTGATGATGGGACGCGACATGCGTGCCATGGATCCGCTCGAACTCGTCTTCTGGGGCGTCATGTCGTTCGGCGTCATCGTGGGATTCTCGACCGCCTATCCATTCAATGTCTGGATGGTGAAGAAGCAGATCAAGCACGGCCTGATGACCGTTCGCCCCGATGATGCCGCGAAAGCGCACGAAAGCCATGCAGAGAAGAAGCCGGCCATGGAAAAGATGGACCATTCCAAGATGGCCCAAGGGAGCGGCCATCAGATGGGCGGCGACGCCACCACCCCGCAGTTGGCGGCACTCGCCGGCGTGACGGGGTTTCTCCTGATATCCGGAATGGTCATTCCTGGCTTCTCCGTGAATCTCGGTCTCAGCGCCCGCGACGTCGACGCCTCCATCATGCCGCCCGGCATGATCAACACGTTCGACCTTCCTGGCGAGGCCATGAAGGACATGGCCGCGGTGAAGCCGCGGCAGGTTACCTACACCGCTCCGCGCGACGCAAAGGGCGATCAGGTGCTGCAGCCCCGGATCGAGAACGGCGTCAAAGTCTTTGACCTGGAAGCCTCCATCATCCGTTGGAACATCCTGCCGGATGTCGCGGTCGAAGCCTATGCCTACAATCATCAGGTGCCTGGGCCTCGTCTACAGATGACCGAGGGCGATCACGTCCGCATCTACTTCCACAACAATCTTCCTGAATCTACCACCGTGCACTGGCACGGCCTGATCGTACCGAACGAGATGGACGGACCGGCGAAGATCACCCAGGACCCGGTGCCGCCGGGCGGTTCCTACACCTACGAATTCGACGTCGGCCAGAGCGGCACTTACTTCTATCACAGCCACGACCATCCGGACCGGCAACAGGCGCTAGGCCTCTACGGCGCGCTGCTGATCTCGCCGAAGAATCCGGACGCGGAGGTGAAGGCCGACCTGGACTACACCATCCAACTGCAAGAATGGCTGAAGCGCGAATGGCTGACGTATCCGGCCATGTCGATGGAAGGAGCGATGCCGAACTACTTCACTATCAATGGCAAGGCGTATCCGTCGACCGATACGATTGCGATGAAGGTCGGCCAGACCATCAAGATTCGCTTCATCGGGACCAACAACAACTTCGTGCACCCGATGCATATCCACGGTGGTCCGTTTCAGGTCGTCGCCATCGACGGCGTGACGCTGAACGAAAGCGCGCGTTACCAGGCCGACACCGTCAACGTCGGGCCGGGCCAGCGCTATGACGTGGTGTGGACCGCACGGAAGCCGGGGAAGTGGCTGGTGCATTGCCATATTCCCCATCACACCGCCAACAATAATGTCGAGCAGATGGGCGGAGGAGGCCTGATGCTTGTGCTCAATGTTCAGTGATTGATTGCGTGTACGTTCTAACCATCCGAGGAGAAACTACGTGTCGAAACTGATGACGATAGTAGCCGTCGCTCTTATTGGGGCGGGCCTGTGGGGCAGCGCCGCCCTTGCCCATCCGGAACTTCTGTCGGCCGAGCCCGCTGCGGGCGCAGCCGCCACGGCTTCGCCCAAGCAAATCAGGATCACATTCACCGAAGCCGTGATTCCGCAATTTTCCGGAGCCGAGGTGAAGGATCAAGCCGGCAAGGCGATAGCGACCGGCAACGCAACGGTGGATCCGGCCAACAGGAAGCAGTTGGTGGTGCCGGTGAACGAACCTCTGCCGCCTGGAGACTACAAGGTCGAATGGCACGCGGTATCCGACGACACCCATCGTGTGAAGGGCAGCTACTCGTTCAGCGTGGCACCCTGATGATCGAGGCCGGACTTATCGTCGCGCGTCTTCTGCACTATGTGGCTGTGACCACGCTCGCCGGCGCTTCGTTCTTTCCGCTCTATGCGTATCGCTGGAAAAGCGTTCGGCCGATCTCGCTCCAGCGTCGATTGCAGAGCGTGCTTTTTGCAGCGGCCAACGTCGCGCTTTTGAGCGGCATTCTCTGGTTTGTCTTCGCCGTGGCAAACATGAGCGGGACGCTGGACCGCGTTCTCGACCGGGAGATGCTGTCCACGGTGCTGGGCGACACCGGTTTCGGCAAGGTTTGGAGCGCGCGGTTCATCCTCACCGTCGTCATTGTCGTCGTGATCTGGAACGGCTTCGATTCCAAATCCGATCCCCGCTCTTCGGTGATAGTGCCGGTTCTGACCGCAGCGCTCCTGATTTCCTTGGCCGGTGTAGGTCACACCCAGGTCGAGGAAGGGATCGCCGGCGCGGTTCACTTAGTCTCCGATGCCGGTCACCTGCTCGCAGCGGGCGCGTGGCTCGGCGGTCTGATCCCGCTCGCTCTCGTGTTGGCGGCCGGCCGGGCGGATCGCGAGGCCTCGTCAGTCGCGGACCTGGATCAGATTTTGATCCGCTTTTCCGGGATGGGTTATGCCGCGGTCGCGACGTTGGTTGGAACGGGTCTTGTCAATAGCTGGTATCTCGTCGGCAACATCACCGGGTTGCTCACGACGCAGTATGGACAACTACTCTTGGCCAAATTGGCTCTGTTTGCAGGAATGCTGTCGCTCGCGGCCATCAATCGGATCTGGCTCGTCCCGTCCATGAACAACACCAACGCTGACGGCTGCGGGTCGATCTGGAAAAGTCGGTTGCGCACCCACGTCCTCGCCGAGCAAGCATTGGGACTATTGGTTCTTTTGATTGTGAGTGTCTTGGGAACGATCCGCCCGGCAATCGGCCAATGATCGATCTGCGTCCCACGACAGTTGTAGCCGGCCAGGCTTGTGTAGGATAGGGGGCTAGGCTATATCGGGGCCGCATGAGCCACACGGTTAGGGATAAGAAGAAATTGCTCGCCCGCGTCCGTCGTATCGCGGGACAGGTCGAATCGATCGAGAGGGCACTCGGCGAGGAAGCCGAATGCGAGCGTATCATGCACATGATAGCCGGCATCCGCGGGAGCGTGGCGGGTCTGATGGCCGAGGTGGTCGAGGACCACATCCGGACGCATCTTGTGGATCCCCAGAAGAATCCCGGAGCGCTCAACGCGGAGGCTGCGGATCAACTCATCGAAGTCGTCCACACCTACCTGAAGTGAGAGCAGCAATGGCCGCCGAACGCACGATCGACAAAGCCGCTCCGCACAACCACGTATTTCTGGGCCCTGACCACGACAAGGCCGAGCGACGGACTTGGGCGGTAATCGCCCTTTGTTCGGTCATGATGGTCGCCGAGATCGTCGGAGGCGCACTATTCGGATCGCTGGCGCTCATCGCCGACGGGCTCCACATGTCGACCCATGCAGGTGCTCTATTACTGGCGGCGCTGGCTTACACCTATGCGCGAAAATACGCCGGTGACAGCAATTTCACGTTCGGCACCGGGAAGTTCGGCGATCTGGCCGGCTACAGCAGCGCGATTGTTCTGGCTATGATCGCGTTGCTGATCGGCTACGAAGCGGTATCCAGGTTCCTGAACCCCATCGCGATCAGCTTCAACGAAGCAATTCCGATCGCCGTGCTCGGTCTGGCAGTCAATGTAGCGAGTGCCTGGTTGCTGTCCGGCGGGCACCATCACGGACACAGCCACGGTCACTCGCACGGGCACGATGACACGCATGCTCACGGTGACGACGTTCGTCAAATCGACATGGGCGGGAAAATCGTTGAACTTGAAGTATTCGAAGACGGCGTGCCGCCACGTTTCCGGATCCGCGTTCCGGCCGGATTTCCGCTGACGGCCGCCGAAATAACGATCGAGACCATCAGGCCTGACGGCGTCCGGCAGAGGTTTGAGTTCATCGATCGCGGGAATTATCTGGAATCCTGCCAGGATATTCCCGAGCCGCATGAGTTTCGGGCGACCATCCGCTTAGCACAAGGCGATCGCTCGCAAGAGTTCGCAGAAGAATTCGTCGAGCACGACCACGGCGCTTTAGGCGGCGCACATCACCGCGATAACAACATGCGTGCTGCTATCATTCACGTGATGGCCGATGCTGCCGTCTCGGTGCTTGTTATCGTGGGTCTTCTGATGGCACGCGCATTCGGGTGGCTCTGGATGGATCCGCTTGCAGGCCTGGTCGGAGCGGCTGTTATTGCGAACTGGTCTTTCGGTTTGCTGCGCGATACGGGCGGCATCCTGCTGGATCGGGTTCCGGACCGAAAGGTGATCGAGAGAGTTCGTAAGACCATCGAAAATGACGGCGATCATGTAACGGACCTGCACTTATGGCGCCTGGGACCTGGCCATCTCGGCGCAATTGTTTCGGTGGAAACAGCGCAACAGCGCGGGTCCGACTTTTATCTTTCGAAGTTGTCCGATTTTCCGGATCTGTCGCACGTGACTGTCGAAGTTCGGACAGTAACATAAATCCAGCTATTCCGTCGGACCTAAAACGAGTCAACTTTCCAAGAGAAAGAGAAACTTCACGCGCGCTGGGAGTTTGTCTCGAACCAGAATAGGACCAGACTGCTGGCCCATAGGAACGTCATGCCGAGCAGAACCCATTTAGAGTCCGAGTCTATGACAAAGTTTACCACTGTCATCCATCCTATGGAGGCAGCTCCGCCGATCAGGGCGCCGACCGCTGCTCCCCATTGATGCGCACGAAACGAGGTGCCAGCAAGCGTGATCACGAGCACGCCGGTCGCAAGCACGTACCCGCCCAGAACCTGGAACACATGACCAAGCCACAATCCTAATCGTGGCCAGACTGAGTCAATTTGGACCACAGACAAGCCCATGTAGCGTATGTCCTCAGGCAGCAGCGGCGGGCGAAACAGCATGAAATATAATCCCATTACGATCAGCGTGACCCCCGCTGCGGCCAGAACGATTGACGAGAGCGTCCAAGGTTTGCCTACAGAGTTCATGGTGAAATCTCTATCCAAGTGCGGGGTTTAGATCGCTACTCTGCGAAAAGTTCTAAGCCAGAGTGGCCGCTCCGCCATAGGAAATGTCGTTTGACGCTCGCAGAGACAATGATTGCGTCCGATCGGCGACCGCGACTCGCATCTCCCATGGCATTAACTCGATCAATAATTCGCGTTTGTTCAGACAACCCGCCGGCCTGTTGCGGTGGGGCGAGGGGAATTGGGTGCGTCGTAATTTCCGTCACCTAGTTTACGCGTCACGAGCAAGCCGGGGAGGCCGAGGCTCAGTACAACACCTAGCATCGTCAGTGCGGTCACAAGCAGGAACGAGGCGCCGGATAGGGGCGTAACATCGAACAAGAGTCCCCCAACGGCTGAACCCACGGCCGCGCCAAGGCTTGATGCGGCCGTTTGCTTGCCCAGTTGCGCTCCCTGGTCCTTACCGGCCTTTCTCGATATCCAATAGGTTAGGATCGGCGAGAGGATGCCGGCACTCGCCGCCACCGTTCCGATCACCGCGAGCATCAGCATGAAGTCATATGCGCGAGGAACCAGAAATAATCCGGTCGCAAGGATGGCGAGGGCTGGGGCGATGAACCAGCGCGTCGTTTCGGGTCTTACCCAAGGCGAGAATACGACGGCCTGCACGACGAACATCACCAGGCTGCACTCGGTGAACATCCAAGCGATTTGGTATTGTGTCAGTCCGAGTTCCTGTTTCCCGCGAAGCGCCAATCCAACCTCGAACACGCCCACTCCGGCAGAGACAATGAATGCGAGGGAGAGCAGTTTGGGCACCAGCCATGGGCTGGCCTCTAAAGCGGCTTGTTCGCGTTTCGGGGCGGCATCGACCCGCGTCGTTCCAGGTATCGCCATTATGGCGGCACCCGCCACGAGAAGAGCCAAGACAGCGGTTCCCACCAGCGGGACCGCCAACGATCGTGACCCGCTGACGATAGGCAGCATGTTAGCCGCGCTCCTCGCAATGAAGACGCCAAGCATGGGTCCGAGCATAAATCCACTGATTCCCGCTAGACTGACGAAGGTAAGGCGGCGTGCTCGCGCTTCTTCTGTCGCTGCGAGATCCCCGATCGTGGCCAGCGCGCACGGCGTGACCGCCGCGGCAAACATACCACTTAAAAATCGCTCGGCGTAAACCGCTGTCAGATTTTCTATGAACGCGAAAGTCAACATGGTTGCGCTGAACCCAATTAGCCCGATCAGAAGGACGGTGCGGCGTCCAAACCGGTCGGATATATGTCCCCAGGCTGGGGCAAACAGAAAAATCGAGAGTGTGTAGAGGCCGGTCAGCAACCCAGTTGCGCGGGAAACTTGCACCGCATCACCACTCGTGCCGAGCAGTCGCTCGATCAGATACGGCAGAAGCGGCAGTATTATCCCGTAACCAATCGACACCGTGAAAACCGACAGCATCAATACAGCCATGGTGCTCAGTGGTACGCCCGTCGTCGCAGGCTTAATCACGATACCGCCATACTTGCCGCAAGCGGAATAGGCAGCGCAGTCGCGCGCTGACGACGGATACCCGTCAACTTGGTTCGCTTCAACATCAGAGCATTGATGGCGACCAAAGCGGAGCTGCCGGACATCGCAAGAGCGGCAATGCTCGGCCCGAGAATGAAGGGATAAAGCACGCCGGCTGCCAGCGGAAAGGCGACGACGTTGTAGCCGACGGCCCACCACAGGTTTTGATGCATTTTTCTGAGCGTCGCATGAGACAGTTCGATGGCGCCCACGACGTCGAAAGGATCGCTCTTCATCAGTACGATGTCAGCGCTCTCCATCGCCACATCGGTTCCTGCACCGATCGCGAAGCCGACATCGGCCTGGGTCAAAGCCGGAGCGTCGTTCACGCCGTCGCCGACCATGCCGACTTTCTTGCCTTGCGCCTGCAGTTCCTTGACCTTGCCTGCCTTGTCGCCCGGCAACACATTGGCGAACACCTTGTCTATCCCGAGACTCTTCGCGATGCGATCCGCCGTACCTTGGTTGTCTCCGGTCAGCATGGCGACTTCGACGCCCCGCGCGCGCAGCGCCTTGATCGCTTCTACGGCCGTCGGTCTCACGGCATCGGCGATGGCGATCAAGCCCATGAGCTTGCCGCTAACAGCGAGGTGAACGACCGTCCGTCCGGCGCCCTGCAATTCCTCGGATTTTGCGCCGAGTTCGCCAAGATCGATCTTGTTCTCTGTCATCAGCAGCTTGTTGCCAAGCAATGCCGTGGTGCCGTCGAGCTCGGCTTGCGCGCCCTTGCCCTCGATGTTCTCGAAACCGGTCGCCTTGGGTACCTTCACGTTGGCGGCTCGGCGCAGGATAGCCTGGGCCAAGGGGTGGTCCGATCCCGCGTCCACCGCGGCTGCCGCGGCCAGTAACTGATCCTCGGAGGCGCCGGCGGCTGTTACCAGTGCCACTACCTCGGGCTTGCCCATCGTCAGCGTGCCGGTCTTGTCGAAGATAACGACGTTGAGCTTGGTGGCGTCCTCCAGCGCAGATGCGTTCTTGAACAGGATGCCGTTCATGGCGCCG
>Ga0182024_10019246_pt1 | contig 12612 bp, 7 predicted proteins | sample P32metaG_FD_120480 | JGI IMG/M metagenome (GOLD analysis project Ga0182024, IMG submission 120480) | Permafrost microbial communities from Stordalen Mire, Sweden - P3-2 metaG (Illumina Assembly) | ecosystem: Environmental > Terrestrial > Soil > Wetlands > Permafrost | place: Sweden: Stordalen... | reverse complement strand
CGTTTTCTCCGGCTTCGCCTCCAGCCTCACCACCCACACGAAGCCCGAGAAATGCAATTTCCCCCTCGCCTCCGCCGTCTGTTACGCCAATGGCTGAGTTTCAAAAGGCCAAAGCCGAGCGCCTGCTTTCAGCAGGCTTGGTGGGGAACGAAGAAGCCACCTAAAGGCCGGCTGCCGGCAAGAAACAGGTCTAGCCGAGCCGTGACCGCAGGGAGCGGTACTAATCTGTCCCAGCGATATAGTTACCTGATAAGAGGTCGCCAACTCCCCGCTCTCACGGGATGGGGTTATAACCCATGGCGTAAGCCAGGGGATTCTACCGCTAACGAACCGAACTCTTCGCAAGCCGCCACCCACCAAAAATTTCCTCCAGCCTCCGCGCAACACCCAGCACAATATCCTCCCGCCAAGGTGCCGCCGCGATCTGCACACCAATCGGCAAACCCGTCGAGCTGGTCCCGCACCGCACCACCGCCGCCGGCCATCCCGTCAAATTGTGGGTCATCGTATAACTGAACCCTTTGAAATTCTTTTCCTCGATCGACGTCCCATGAGGCACCGCCGCGCTAGTCGAAACGGGCGATAAAATGACGTCATTTAAGGTCAAATAAGCGTGCATAGCGGAACGATTATGGTCAATTAAGGTCCAATAAGAAGCGAGCCCTTTCACATCCGTGCGGAATTCCTCCAGTTTTGCGAGCCACCCGTCGAGCAAAGGATGCGTCCGATGGCTTCCAATCGAGGTCAAAAACTCCCTGATCCCATCCCCTCCATCGGCGCCGAGGAACATCATTTCCAGCTCGTAACTGCGCTCAATTCCAGGAGGCCTGCTCTCGACCGCGCCCAGTGCCCGAGCCGCCTCGCCAACAACAGCCTGTGTCTCCGCGTCCGGCTCCGCGAACACATTGTCGGTGAAATACGCAATCCGCAGATTCTCAACGGGAATGTCGGCATAGGGCATCGGAATCACGGTATGGTCCTCCCCGTCCGCCCCCAGCAGAATCGGCATCAGAGCCTCCAGATCCTCGACATGCCGGGCCATCGGCCCAATCTGCCAAAGCATTTCGATCCAACCGCCTGCAGGCGGAACATGCCCTGTCCGCGCCAGCCTTCCCGAGGTGGGTTTCAGGCTCGCAATCCCGCAATAGTGAGCCGGAAGTCGAACGCTGCCAGCAGCATCGCTGCCTAACCCGAAGGGAGATCCGCAGGAAGCAATCAGAGCAGCCTCGCCGCCGCTCGATCCACCGGAAGTCCGCGAATGATCATAGGGATTATTCGTGCGTCCAAATATTAAGTTGTCGGATTCAAAAGCAAAAAGAAGATCCGGCAGATTGGTCCGCGCAACGGGAACCGCACCAGCCGCACGAAGACGGGCAACCAGAGTGGCATCGCGAGCCGACTTCGGCGCATTGCGATAGCCAAAAGTCCCAGCGCTGCATACAGTTCCGGCTACTTCAATCGAATCCTTAATTGAAAAAGGAACGCCGCTCAACGGCCCGGGCGTGGGCGCGGAATAGGGCAGCAGCTCGACAACGGCATTGATCGCAGGATTAACTTCCGCGATTCGTTCAACATGCAACTGGAACAGTTCTTCCGGCGAGATCTTGCGATTGCGAATCAAAGCCGCTTGCGCGACTCCGGACAGCGCGAGGATTTCGTTCATTGTTCCTGAATATTTATGCGCTGATCCGCTTTTATATTGTTCATTTTCTGATGGATGCCGCTAGGCCACTGAATGTCGATGGAGACGCTGGTATCGCTACCGAGTCCGAATGTGAGCGCTAAGTCACTGGCGGAACAATAAGATGACCCGCTATGAACCATCTGCATTTGACTGCCGACCTTCACAACAGCTCCAATCCCGTCGCGATTGCTTTTCGTGCCATTCAAGCGAATCTGCAACCAGTGGTTCTTGTTGCCCCCGTCATTTCGGTAAAGATAAGCAGGGCCATTGTTTGTTGCGACCAGGATATCCAAATCGCCGTCATGATCGAAGTCGCCGTAGGCCGCTCCGCGGGCTACCAGTGCTCTAGAAAACAGAGCAACAGGTTGAAATTTTCCACCACTCGCGTTATGAAATAACAGCGGTATTTCTTCGTATTGCACTTTGGGCTGAACGCGGCCGATTTGTTCCTCAATATGGCCATTAGCTGCGAAGATATCGGGGTAGCCGTCAAGGTCGTAATCGAAGAAAAAGAGGCCGAAAGTGAGGCTCAGCAAACTGGACCGTCCGATCGGTGAGCGCGGCGCCTCATCGACGAATAGCCCATTGCCTTCATTGTGATAGAGGCCGATCATCTGGTTGGCGAAGTTGCCCACCACCAGATGCTGATGGCCCGAGCGGTCATAATCGGCAACGTCGACGCCCATCGCTCCCCGAGCGACTCCATCTTCTCCGAACGCGACCCCTGCCGTGAGGCCTTCTTCTTTAAACGTACCGTTTTGCAGATTGCGATAGAGCTTATTCGGCTGAGTGTCGTTAGCGACGAATAGATCGGGCCAGCCATCGTTATTAAAATCGATCACCGCGACGCCGAGAGATTTGCTGGTCGGGTCGGCAAGCCCTGCCTTTGCAGTCACATCCTCGAACTTTCCGTTGCCGAGGTTATGATAAAGCTTCGAAGAAGTCCCTTTGTACGATTCCGGAGTGCAGTAAGATTTCGTCGCTCCATCGAGCGAGCACCACAAGTCATTCTGCTGATTCCACTGTACATAGTTGGCAACGAAGAGGTCGAGTTTCCCGTCGCGATCATAATCGAACCAAATCGCGCTCGCTGCAAACGCAGAATTGTTTAAACCAGATTCTTTGGTGACGTCTTTAAAGTGTCCGTTGCCCTCGTTATGAAATAAATGGTCGCCGCCAAGTGCAGTAATATAAACATCTTCGCGCCCGTCGTTGTCATAATCGGCAACGCTGACGCCAATGCCGTAAATGTCGATATCGAGGCCGCTCGATTTTGTGATATCGGTAAAAGTGCCATCGTGATTATTGCGATAAAGAGCTGCGGTGGTATGGCGGCCTTTTGGAATCAAATCTTTGCCATTGACAATAAGAATGTCGAGCCAGCCATCGCCATCGGCGTCGAAGAACGCGCAGCCGGGACCCATGGTTTCGGGCAACCATTTTTTCCCACTGCGGCCCGCGTTGTGCGTAAACTTAATACCTGCCGCAGCGGTAACATCCGTGAAATGAACCGGATCAGAGGCGTTTAGCAGTAAAGGGAGGCAGAGCGTCGTGATCGTGAATCGGTTGCCTTTCATTATTCTCCTCGGGGTTTTGCAAACGTGGCTTTTCGGTAAGCGATTGAGCGGACTCATCGGCCTTGAAGCGTAGAAATAATTTTTGCTCGCGCTCAGCGTTTTCATTCTGGCCGAGCCCGCGATAGCAGAGCATCAGATTGTAGTGCGCCTGCAAATCTTCGGGATCGATGGTGAGTGTATCTTTCAGAGCGACAACGGCTTCGGCGTAGCGGCGCTGCAAAAACATAATGCGTCCGACCTGATCGACCACAACGCGATCGCGCGGATATTGGCGCCGCGCTTCGGCGAGACTAGCTAACGCTCCATCGTAATCGCCTTCGGTTTTTTGAATCGTCGCGAGGAAAAACTCAGCCCGCGCGAGCTTCGGTGAAAGTGCTAAAGCTTTCTCAAGAAAGGGACGCGCGGCTTCCGTTTCTCCTTCTTGAATGAACGCCCGGGCGATGTTCACATAGCCGTCCGGGTAAGATGGCTCGGCTTCGGTGACCCGATGGAATGCGTATTCGGCGCCTTTGAGATCGCCTTGCAGCAGAAGCCCGATACCCCAATCGTTCCATCGTTCACGATCTTGTTTGCGAATGACGGGTTGCCAGTTGGGCTCGCCTAAGGGAACTGCGGTCGCGGCCGTTGCTAGCGTGATGATGGGAAGAACTGGAAGTTTTGCGGGGTCAGCGACATACTCGCGGCTGTCATAAGAAATGTCGGACAGGCCGGGCTTGGCTGTGCCGAACGCGAAGCGGGTGTTGGCGTCGGTGAACTTCCGGTAGTTGAGTTTCGCTTCAAAAGTAATGGGACCTTCGGCATCTTTTGGAATATTGACCAGGTAGTGAACAGTATCGGCAGCACCGGGTGGAATCAGACGCACATAGAAAACGCTGCGGGCCTGCCAGGCGTTGCGTTTATTGATGGCATTGCCCTCACTATCAAGCAGATAAGAACGATAGAAATGGGCAGAGCGATCGACTGGGCCGTTATCTTTGACCGTACCGCTCGACGCGAGGATGCGGCCTTTGGCATCGCGGGCGGAAAATTCCAGCCAGACATCGAAGCTGTCAACGGTTCCGGCGGGGAAAAAATGTCCGATTTTTCTGGTGCGAACTACGGCATCGATGCGGACCGTACTGCCGGGGGCCAATGCAACGCCCAAAGCATTGATGGGCGCGGCGATTTTTCCAACTTCGCGCAGCGTGACGGGGCCCGATTGTTCGGCTTCTTCTCCAACAGCGAACGTGGACGCCAGCACAGGAGTGTCGGCACGGCGCTTCATTTGCACCTGGCCTTTTTGTGCGGATTCGACGGGGCTTGCGGAGAAGAGATCGACGGTGATGAATCCGGATTTTAAAAACGCCTCGGTGGCTTTCTCCTGTGCATCGTCATGATTCACTGTGGGGATTGCGGTGTTGGCGGCGGCGAAGCGGTGCGAATGAATCATGCCTTTGCGATTGCCGGGATCGTGCGAGGGGACTTGCGCCATGTGGCAATCGGCGCAATCGGAGGATTTGGGAGGGTAGTAAAACGAGCGTGCTCCTTGACCGGAGACTCCGCTGGCTTGCCAATTATCGTAATCGTTGAATCCACGGATCCAGCGATAGTGATTGACGGGCTGATCGAGATGGACTTTGTGGCACGCGGAGCAGAATTCGGCGGACTGTTCCCGCATGAAGGCTTTCATGAAAGTGCGGCGATGGGGCTCGGGATTTAAATATGTGATGAATTTTTCGGCGCCCTGCACAAATGAGCTCTTGCTGGAGGCAAGGCGATGCAAAGGAGGATACATGATTTCGAAATCGCTGTTGCCCATCGTGCTGCCGACGTGAGTGATGGAGTGGCAGGAGACGCAGCCGAGTCCGTTTTGCGCTTCAGGCGTATCGACTTGCTGCTTGATGGGGATTTCGAAGCGGCCGTTGAAAAAGACGGCGTGATCGTGGCAGGCGGCGCACCACTTGCTGCCTTGTGTGCCGCTTAGCTCCTGCATGTGAAGGATGCTGGCTTTATAAAACTGATTGTTGAACGAAGCGAAGTGGTGCATCGAGCTTTTCCACTGCTCGTAAATATCTTTGTGGCATTCGCCGCATTGCTGGGATTCCATGAAAAAGTCGGCGGGCATGATGCCTCCGACGCTGGTGCTAGAGGAAGAGGGCCAGAAGGGGGAGCGAGGGCCTTGCCCTTCCTCGGTCATCGCGGTGGGAACGATTTTCGGGTTGACGATGCGGTCTTTGGGGAGGCCGAATCTTAGGGCTGCGGCGGTGAACGTCAGAGTGGCAAGTGTGAGGGTCCAGCGGGGTTTTATTAGAGTTAAGCCGATTACGGCTAAAGCTATGTGGGCCCAGAGGATTTTATAGTGGTCCGTGGTAGCGCCGGCGGGGATCAGGTAGAGGCCGATTAGGGCGGCGGCTACCAGAGGGATTATTTTTGGGGATTTTCGGGATTGGTAAATCAGGGCGGCTGAGACTGGTGCTCCTAGAATCAAATGCAAAGGGATGTTGGCGATGTAGAAGAGATTTGCGGCGGGGAGGGCGGCCAGGTAGGCGGTGTTGGCGATCAGGAGGATTAGGAGGGCGGTCATTGGGGGCCTCGGAAGCCGCCTGGAAAGGCGGCTGCAGCCATGAATGGCCGCCCTACAAGGCGGGCAGATATCGACACATCGAGTTTTCGGACGGGGCGAAAAGCAGGGACTGACCACTCTGTCCACGCGGCGTCATGAGGTGAAGTGATTGCGCCGGCTGGGGATTCGCCTTGGGACAGAGTGGTCAGTCCCTGTTTTTCGCGAGCCGCCGTTTGGGTTAGGGGGCGGACCAGGCGGAGGGCGGGCCTGGTGTTGTAGTCGTGCTGGTAGTTGAGATGGATTTGGTCTTGCGGGAAGTGTTCGGTTGCTGGATAGGGATAGCGGGTCATGCCGTGGAAGGGGAGTGGCTCTACGGTTTGTGAGAACGCGGTGTTGGGGTCGCGGTCTTTGGCCCAGCCGTCGACTTTTAGGAGGAAGTCGCGGGTCCAGCCTGGTGGGAGAGGAGTTAGTTGGGATGCGTCGAATATGAGACGCAGTTCGTCGCCGGAGCCCATGATTATGAGGCGGTCGTCGACACTCTCGGCTAGTTCACGGACGTCGCCGTATCTGGTGTAGAGGCCGGGGGTGGGGTTCCAGAATGACGTGGTTTCGACGTTCTTGTAGAGGAAGGTGTCGGGCTGTTTGCGTCGGGGGTCGATCACGGATTCGGAGAAGCCTCGGAAGTGAAGGTCGGCGGATTGGAGAGGGAGCTGTTGTTGACGGGTTTCGGCGGGGGCGGCGGTTTCACTCAGGAAAATTTCGTCCCAGTAAATGCAGAGGCCGGTTACGATGCGGAGTTTGCGGGATTGCGAAATGAAGTGGAGGGGGACCGCGATCGTTTTCGGTTTGCCGGCGGGCATGCCCATGTCATTGTTGACGGTGACCCACCTTCCCGAGGCGTTCTGCATTTGCAGATACGGCATTACTAAGCCTCCCTTCGATTCCTGAGAGGCGGCGCGGAAGGTGCTGCCGTCGGGCCAGTCGACCCAGCCGTTGGCTAGTAGGACGGCATCGGTTGCTGGAGTGTTGAAGTTGAGTTCGAGGGCGTGGAGTTTGGCTACGCCTAGTTCGGTGCGAGGGAATTGGTCGGGATATTTTTGGTCGCGTTTCAGGAGGCGGTCGCGGACATTATTTCCGGCGTCGTCGCGGGCGGTTGTGGGATAAATGCGGCGCGGGACTTCGTAGAGGCGGAACTCGGGGTAGGGGGGGCCTTTGAATTTCTCGTTGGTGAAGACTTCTTTCGTCGACGGATGGTCGAGGGTGATGAGCTGGACCTGATCGAGATAGGAGACCTCGCTTAGCTCTTCGGTGATGCGGATTTCGTAGTTGTTGTTGACGAGCTTTAGTGCGCGAGAGGGGATCGATACGTACTCGTCGTGATCGACTGGGAAGTAAGTGCCTTCGCCGTCGCTGGCGCCTAGAGGGGCGACGCCCAGGACGTCGGTGATGAATTCGAATTCCTGGCCGTTCCAGGTCCAGATCATGGGGCAGGAGCCGGAGAGGCGCTGCTTTTCTTCGTAGTTGTAGGTCTTGTTGGTGAGTTGATTGGTTTCGTTCTGGATGAGGCCGTTGGGCCAGGTGATGCGGACTACGTCGACCTTTTGCTCGTTGCCTACTGGGAAGAGGAGAGGGACTCCGTGGTAGGTTTCCTTCCAATATCCGGCGCCAGCTTTCACTTCGACGATTGCGTCTTCGCCTAGCTTGAGGTTTTTTATGCCTGTGAGGCGGATGCGGATCCAGCGTTGAGGAGTTGCTCGATTGAGGAGGACGTGGAGTTTGCCGTCGGTGATTTTGGCTTGGTCGAGGCGGGCGTCGCCGTTTAGGTCGGCAGGCGGAACCGCCTGCCCCACATTGCCTGAGTAGCGAGTTACTGTGTACCGCCCTCCTAGCTGATCGTTATATAAGACGGGGGGGTGGTCGGAATAGAAGACTGCCAGGTCGAATGACTTGCTGTCGGGGATAGCGCGGAGCTTGTAGGCGTCGGTGGGATGGGCGGAGATGAAAGGGAAGTCTCCGGTGCGGTCTTCGAAGCCGGACGTGCCCTGGTTGCGCATCAGCGCAGGCTGGTCGCCTAAGAGCAGGAGATCGAGATCGTAGTCGTGATCGTAATCGATCCAGACGGCACGTACGAATTTTCTTTGCGGGAGGGATGCTTCGAAGGGCTCGAAATGGCCCTTGTTATTGCGATAGAGTTTGGGGCCGGAGTTGGTTAGGATGCAGAGGTCGGTTAGGCCGTCGTTATCGAAGTCGCCGGCAGAGATGGATATTGCGCCCGTGATTTGGTCCAGGCCGGTGTTGTTCACTGGCTCGGTACCGTTGCGATAGAGGTGGATGGCGGTCGCGGACCATGAGAGGACGTCGGCGTGGCCGGTGCCGGTCGCGTCGATCAGCAAGATGCCTGTGGCGTCGGCGAGAATGCGGTCGTCGTAGGCCGGCTTTGTGGTGGTTGGTGTCGTAGCGCGTGGTGGGTCGTAGATTTCGGCGTAGTTGCACCAATCGACGTCTTCGGGAATGGCTGCGCCTTCGGTTTGGGCTTTCAGAGTTTTGAAAATCGTGAGTTGCTTGGCTGCGTCGTCGGGGCGGGCGGATTGGCGATAGATATTGTAGAGCTGGAAGTGGGCGGCGGCTAACAGAGGATCGAGCGCGGAGGCTTTTTCGATTTCCTGAATCGCTTCGGGGTTGCGGCGGGCCGAGCGATAGAGAGTACCGAGCTGATAGTGGGCGATCGGCTCATTCGGCACGAGCTTGATCATTTGCTCGAATTGGGCGATGGCTTTTTCCGGCTGATCCGATTTTTTGTAATAGATGCCGAGGTTGAACCAGGTGTGCGGGAGCGATGGGTCGAGGCGCTGCACTTGTTCGAGGAGTGCGATACCTTCCGGGACTCGATTGCCGTGAAGGAGGGCGAGGGCGTAGTTGAGTTTTTCGCGGACGGAGGTGGGCGCGAGGTCGAGCGCTTTCTTGAATTCGGCGATGGCTTCGACGTGGGTGGTTGGATTTTCGAAGAAGGCTTTGCCGAGATTGCGGTGACGTTCGATGGCGGGATTGTCGGCGGCGGAGATTGCGGGAGGGGAGAGCCAGATCAGCAGGGCGGCTATGGGAATTGCGCAAACAGAGATCACCTCAAGGCGTCGTGCTGTGACCATCGGGGGATTATGACATGAAGGAGGGTTGGGTTAAATAATCGATTTGTACTAGGCGGAGCGCATCGATGCGGCTGTACGCTTGTAGGGTGGCTGCGGGGCGATCGCCTACATTCGGGCTGCTTGCGGGGATGGTGGTTACACTTTCCGCGGTAGCGATTTATTCGGGCTATACGGTGACGCAACTGCGCGGCCTGCGGCGATTACAAGCAGAGACGATCGATCGGAATCGCGCCGATTCGCTGCTGCTGCTGCGCATTCAGAACAATCTCAATTCGCTGGCGCTGACGATGCGGGACATGCTGGATCAGACGGAATCGTATCCTTTGATTTCCTGGAAGGGGCAACTGCGGCGGATTGAGTATGACCTGGCGGATGCGATGTCGCGGGAAGAAAAAGTGTCGCGGGTGACGGAGGATCAGAGGAAGTATCTGGCTGGGTCGGTGGCGCAGTTTTGGGATGGGCTGGCACGGATTTTCGCGCTGGCGGAGCAGGGGCAGGAGGAGGAGGCGCGCACGCGAATCCGTTTGTCATTGCAGGCGCGGCAGGAGGCGCTGAGTAATGCTGTCGCGCGGCTGCTGGTCCAGAATAATGAGAGCGAGCAGGCGGCGGCTGAGGAGACGCAACGCATTTACGCGCGGGCGGAACGGAACGCTTATGTGTTCCTGGCGGCGATGCTGGTTTTGATCGCGGCGACCAGCTTGTATCTGGTCGCTTGGAATCGGGGAATGTTCGCGCAGGTGGCGGCGCTCTCGGAGAGGCGTAGTGAACTGGCGCGGCAGTTGATTACGATTCAGGAAAATACGTTTCGGCACATTTCGCGCGAGCTGCATGATGAGTTCGGGCAGATTCTCACGGCGATCGGCGCGATGCTGCATAGGGCGGGCAAGAGAATTCCTCCGCTAGACGATTCGCTGCGCGGGGATTTTGAAGAAGTTCGCGACATTGTGCAATCGACGCTCGATCAGATACGTGCGCTGTCGCAGGCGCTGCATCCGGTGGTGCTGGACGATGCGGGGTTGGAAGGAGCACTCGATTTATATCTGCCGGGATTTGAAAAGCAGACGGGAATTGCAGTGCATTTCGAAAAAGAGGGAGAGAGCCGCGCGGTGGATCGGGATGTGGCGATTCATGTGTATCGCGTGTTGCAGGAGGCTCTTAACAACGTTGCCAGACACGCGGGGTGTTCGGACGCAGAGGTGCGATTACGATTTCGCCCGGAAGCGTTGGTGCTGGAGGTGGAGGATCATGGAGTCGGGTTCGGGCAGGCGAAGGAGGGGCGCGGAATGGGGCTGGTATCGATGCGGGAGCGCGCGGAACTGGTGAAGGGCACGATGGAGTTCGTGAAACAAAACGGGGGAGGGACGCTGGTGCGAATGACGGTGCCCAATGAATAAAATCGCGGTGCTGCTGGTGGACGATCACATCCTGGTGCGGCGCGGATTCCGGAGGATGCTGGAGGACGATCCGGAGATCGAGGTTGTCGGCGAGGCGGGGGACGGGCATGAGGCGGTGGAACAGGCGGCGCTGCTGAAGCCTCGCGTGGTGGTGATGGATTTCGCGCTGCCGAGTATGAATGGCGCGGTGGCGACGCGGCTGATCCGCAAGGCGTCGAGCGAGGTCGAGGTGTTGATTCTGAGCATGCACTCCGAGAATAATTTCGTGCGGACGTGCCTGGATGCGGGGGCGCGAGGGTATTTGCTGAAGAACGCGGTCGATCTCGAGTTGGTCGATGCCGTGAAGCAGGTTGCGAAGGGAATCGAGGTGCTGGATCCGCGCCTCGCGAAGCCTCCGAAAGGCGAGGAGGCGCCGGCGCTGACGGCGCGCGAGATGGAGGTGCTGCAACTGATTGTGCACGGGAAATCGAATAAGGAGATTGCGGTGGTGTTGGGTGTGAGTGCGAATACGATCGCTGTGCATCGCGCGAATTTGATGCAGACGCTCGGGATTCACAATACGGCGGAACTGGTGGTGTACGCAATTCGCAACGGGCTGGCTAGTATTTCATGACGCGGCGGGAATTTTTGCTCTGCGCGCCGTTGCTGGCTGCTCAAGGCGATCCGGGATTTCGGCTGGTGAATGTTACGGCTGCGGCGGGAATCGATTTTCAGCATAATAGCGGTGCGTTTGACGCTAAGTATTTGCCGGAGACGCTGGGGTCGGGGTGCGCGTTTCTCGATTATGACGGCGATGGATGGCTCGATATTCTGTTGGTCAATGGAATGGATTGGCCGGGGCATAAGAAGCGGCATAGCACGCCGCGGCTCTATCGCAACAATCGCAACGGGACATTCGCGGACGTGACGCACAGGGCGGGGCTCGCGGTCGAGATGTACGGCATGGGCGTGGCGGTCGCCGATTACGATAACGACGGGTTTCCGGACATTCTGATTACCGCGGTGGGGCAGAATCGGTTGTTTAAAAATACCGGCAAGGGGACGTTTGTCGACGTTACGGAGAAGGCTGGGCTCGGCGGGCGAAGCTCATTCAGCACGTCGGCGATGTGGTTCGATTTCGATCGCGACGGGCATTTGGATTTGTTTGTGTGCAACTACGTGAAATGGTCGCCGGAGCACGATATTTACTGTAGCGTCGACGGGAAGCGCAAATCGTATTGCACACCTGAGGCGTATCACGGATCGACCTGCTGGCTATTTCGGAATCGCGGCGACGGGACGTTTGAAGATGTCACGGCGAAGAGTGGAATTTTCGATACTACGTCGAAGTCGCTAGGGGTTGCGCTGGTCGATTACGATCGGGACGGGTGGCCGGATGTTCTCGTGGCGAACGATACGCAGCCGAATAAGTTGTATCGCAACCTGCGTAACGGCACGTTCGAAGACGTCGCGGTGCGAGCGGGGGTCGCGTTTAGCGAAGATGGCAAGGCGCGGGCAGGCATGGGCGTCGACGTGGCCGATTACGATAACTCCGGGACGCCGGGGATCGTGATTACGAATTTCGATAACGAGATGATGGCGCTCTATCAACTGCGCGGCGCGGCATATACGGATGTGTCTTTGAAGGCGGGGATCGGGCAGGCGTCGCGCAATAGTTTGGGATTCGGGTGCGCGTTTTGCGATGTGAATCTCGACGGGTGGCTCGACTTGGTGGCTGTCAACGGGCATATCGACGAGACGGCGCGGGTGCTGCGGAATGTCGGGTATGCGCAGGCGCCGCACTTGTTTCTGAATGACGGGCACGGGGCGTTTCGGGATGTCGCGGCGGAGGCGGGGTCGGACTTTGGGGCGCCGAAGGTCGCGCGCGGAATTGCTTACGGGGACTTCGATCGCGATGGCGATGTGGATCTGCTGATCACTACCAATCGGGGGCCGGCGCTGCTCTATCGGAACGATTTGACGAACAGGAACCGCTCGGTTCGGCTGCGGCTGGTCGGGACGAAATCGAATCGCGATGGAATCGGGGCAGCCGTGCGGTTGTTTACGCCGGAGGGGACGCAATCGCGAATGGTCAAGACCGGATCGAGTTATTTATCGCAGTCGGAGCTGACGCTGACGTTCGGGATTGGCAGGCGCGAGAAAGCGGATCGGGTGGTGATTGAATGGCCCAGCGGCGTGGTGGAGGAACACAAGAGCGTTGCGGCGGGTGCGTATGTTTGTCAGGAGTCGAAGGGGATCGCGAATCAGGGATGAATTTTCTCGTTCCGCT
>Ga0182024_10019245_pt1 | contig 12612 bp, 7 predicted proteins | sample P32metaG_FD_120480 | JGI IMG/M metagenome (GOLD analysis project Ga0182024, IMG submission 120480) | Permafrost microbial communities from Stordalen Mire, Sweden - P3-2 metaG (Illumina Assembly) | ecosystem: Environmental > Terrestrial > Soil > Wetlands > Permafrost | place: Sweden: Stordalen... | reverse complement strand
TTTGAAACCGGACATTTCACTTGCTACAAAAACCGGACATTTTAACTTGCTACCGACAGCATCATTAAGGATGCTCCTTGCGCTATATCAACTAACTTCACTCTGGAAATTTCAACAGAGACGGCTGACGCCATTGCTCCGGCCCCTACCGCGTCTGAGCGCGTCAAATTCGTTTAGTTTTATTGATGGCTTTGGGGTGATTGAGATGGAGCGGCAGATGTTCACCGACTCCGACGAGAGACTCTGCACAAGATCGAATCGCTCCAGCACGTTTATTCGGAGCAGGGAGAAAAGGCATTCACAGATGCTCTAGCAGAGCCCACCGCATGCGATCAAAACTCTCTGCGGAAGCGAGAACCCCGATTCGAACCGCGCTGGAGTTCGAGGGAGTTGACTGGATTAGTACCAAGAAGTCTTAGTGGAAGTCGGCATAGAACGCCAACTCAACGACGAAGGGGCCACCGTCAGTTTCGATAATGCTTCGATGGTCTTCATAACGCCGGTCTAACTCTCGCCACAACAACTTACCGCACCCGCACGCTGACAAGTTCGGTTTCGACCGGTACACCGCGAGCGATCTTCACTCGGACAAGCGCCTCGAAGGGCCTGATCGGCCCTGGGCTAGAGCCAAGGATCTCACGCAGCAGTTTTTCTACTGATTCCTGGCGGCAAACAAACTCCACGACGCCTTGCGTCCCAAACGTAGTCGATCCTGCCAGAATCATCACGTAGTGACTCGAGTCCAGTGCTGGCACCAGACCGATTACCCCATAGTCTTCGGTCAATGGAGCATTGGAGGGACTAGCGAGGTAGGTGCTGGCCTCGCCTGGGTTCGGATCCTTGCTGACGATCGAAAGATCGCCTTGACGCGGGCCTGATTGCACCCTCTGAAAAACAAATTCTTGTGTGCCCGGAATGTCGCGTAACGAAAGATTCTCCGATGGAGAGCCGACAAAGATCAGGTTGTAATTCTTCACGTCGTCGAGCGTGAACAAGCTGCCACGCTTCACCAGGATCCGCCTTCCCAGTGTGCTGAATGCATCGTCGAGCGCATGGATCGCCAACACTTCTCCCACGCCCGTGTAGTGATCGTAGACGGTGCTCTTTGCATCCCGTTTGGTGTAGTAACGCATGCCAGTCTCTGGCCGTCCCACGAAGGCTGCGTTGCTGAAGATGACCCAAGGCTCTTCAACTCCGGAGGTAAAGGGTTCCCAAAAGACGGCGAGAGGGCTGCCCGTGGCCCGCGATGGGCTCGGTGCCGCTGTCGCAGGCTGGGGCAATTTGCGACTCCACAGCAGGATCCCCACCACCAGCAACGAAATGGCGAGACACGCCAAGAGCAAGATCATCGCAGTCCGCATACGCGCTGGAACTCTTTCGATCACAACGCTGCGGGGCACAGGCTCGGACGAAGGTAGTGCCTGGGGCTGTGAAGGCGACTCGACCAGTCTCGGCTCGAAAACCAGGTGATAACTTCCTTTCGGAATTTTGACCACGAGGGGATCGCCCGCACCCTCCCCCGCGTAGTACTCCGCCAGCTTTGCCCGGAGGCGGCTGGCTTGCACGCGCACAGTCGAATCTGACTGGGGATCAAAGTCCGCTGGCCGCCCGAACACTTCGGTGGCAATCTGATACTCCTTCAGCGGTGAGTGAGGATGATCGAGCGATTGTTTCGCGAGGTACTGAAGCAATCTACAGAGCGATTCGCAGCCACGCAGGCTATGGCTTTTAATAATGTCATCTATTTGTTGGTAGAACTGATCTGGACCGGCAGGAAAAGTGGGCGTTACAGCCATAAACATCGATGTAACAGAGGTTGCGTCGTGGTGCAAAGCGGTATTTTACTACTGTAACCGTTCAAAAACCTAATGAAACCTCCTTCTCGGGCCGCTTTGCAATAAGAGTGCAGTTCTCCAACCAGCGTAGATTGCAAGCAACCTCTTTCAAAAGTCTCTGTATTGGAGGAAACGTGAAGAGTAGATCCTTTCTGGTCATCATTCTTGTGTTTTGCCTCGCAGGCTGGGCGCTGGCTCAGTCGGATACCGCCCGTCTTATTGGAACGATCACAGATCCGAGCGGAGCCGTCATACCGAACGCGACCGTTACGGTGACCGACACCGGAACGGGTCGCCCCGTAACCGTAACGACGGGTACTTCGGGAGACTATGTCATCAATGCGCTGCCTGTGGGCAAGTACCATGTCGAGGTAAAGCGGGAAGGCTTTAAGACGGCGAGCACTGACGTCTCGCTCCAAGTTTCCCAAGTCCTCGAACTCAGCCTGAAGCTGGAAACCGGCGCCACATCCATAACGGTGGAGGTGACCAACTCCGTTCCTCTCGTCGATACGGCGACCTCAAGCGCGGGCGAAGTGATCCAGGGAACACAGATTACCGAGCTTCCTCTGAACGGCCGCAACTTTACGTCGCTGGCCCTTTTGACCCCGGGCGTCAGCCGCGGCCAATACGCGAACAATGCCAGCGCCCCGAACAACAATGCCGAAACTTGGCGCAATGCCGAATCCGGCGGCGCCGCGATGGCGGTAGATGGTCTGCGGCCTCAGTCGAATAACTTCATCATCGACGGCATCGACAATAACGATTCCATGGTTAACACGCTGGTCATCTTCCCGGCGATCGAAGATATCGCAGAGTTCAAGACCACGACCAGCACGCCTCCCGCGGAGTTTGGCCGCTCCGGCGGCGGCGTCGTCCAGGTTGCCACCAAGTCCGGAACCAACAGCATTCACGGCGCGGCTTATTGGTTTAACCGTTCCAAGATCGCCGCCGCGGATGTTTACAGCATACCGACGACTCCCGAACTCAGCCGCAATCAGTTTGGTGGATCGCTGGGTGGTCCAATCTGGAAGGGCAAGCTGTTCGGATTCGTTGATTACCAGGGATGGCGTCAGAATGTGCCGGCAGGTGTTGTCAATACCCGTGTTCCCACGGCTCTGATGCGCCAGGGCAATTTCACCGAACTGCTCGCGCCGGGTACGGGGACCGCTACTACCCTGCCCTCGTCCGACCTGCCTGGCTGCTCCGCCGCTATGACCGCTCAGCCCAACGCCTTCCTTTCTGCTGGAAACGGATACGTCTTCGATCCTCAGACGTGTCTGCCCTTCGGTTGGAACACCGGCGCTGACGCCCCAGGCCCAAACATCAACATTATTCCGACGGCCAACCAGGTCACCGCCGGCATGAACTATTTGAATGCGTTTCCAAACCCCAATGTCAGCGGCGCCAACATCGCGACGAACTCTACGAATTTCTCGCGGGCGCAACAGAACATCACCCACATGGACGACTATGATGCGCGCGTTGATTTCGTTGCCACCTCCAGGGACACCATCTTCGCTCGCTACAGCCTCGGCCAGGATTTTCTGAACAACGTCCCCTTCCTGCAGGATGCGACTCACTTCCTGCCTTCCGGCAACGGGACCAACCCGGCCCATCCTCGCCAGGTCGCCGTTGGATATACCCACATTGTTAGCAACACCGTGATCAACGAATTCCACTACGGCTATATTCGGGATCTCCTCGGCTACCAGCAGCCTGACAGTACGGTGCCGCTGGCACAGAACATGGGAATCGCCAATGCCAATACATCACCGTTGCTGGGCGGCATGCCGATCATCGGCGGCTGGTACGGAAACCTCAGCTACGTGGGCGACGGCGGCCCATATCTCATTATCGAGCCCACCCAGCAGTTCTCCGACGCGGTGAGCTGGACCAAAGGACGGCACACCTTCAAGTTTGGCGCCAGCATTATTCATCGCGACGTGAATTGGGACCAGGGTAACAATGCCAAAGGCTACTTCTGGATCGACGACGGAAACTTCGGCGCATATCCTGCGCCAACCTCGGGCCATGGGACCTTTACTGGCTACGAGACCTCTGAGGTTCTTGCCGGTTTCATGGGCGCGTATTCAGTTGGCGGATTCTCTGGGTACTATCAGACACGGAGCTGGGAGAACGGCTTCTTTGGACAGGACGACTTCCGCGTCAACCGCAAATTGACCCTGAACCTTGGCCTGCGTTATGACCTCTACACGTGGCCGAGCGAGGCAAACAACCATCAGTCCAACTTCAATCCCGCTACCGGGGAACTGGTTGAAGCTGGAGCCCGCGGATGGAACCCCTCGTTGATCGACACGCCGAAGAAGAATTTCGGTCCGCGTGTCGGGTTCGCCTTCGATATGTTTGGGACTGGTAAAACCGTGCTCCGCGGCGGCTACGGCCTGTTCTATTACCTGGATCGCGGCGGCGTAGCCAACGAACTCTCGGAGAACCCCGACTGGAACGGCACCCAGACCTTCTATGCCTGCCCGACGGCGGCGACCTGCGGGACTGGCAATCGCTTCACCTTTGCGGGTGCGGGAACACCCGGGAGCACCGATCCGACCCAGGCCACCGGAGCCCTGCCACCTAAGGTCGGCATCAGCCCGACGGCCTTGAACAACACCGATAACGTGGTTTACTACCCCAAGAACAGCCCGAACTCGCACATCCACCAATGGAACCTCCAGATCGAGCAGGCTTTGGACAGCAAGACATCGCTGAACCTGGAATACGTTGGGACGAAGATGGGGAATGTTTCAACCCCGTTCAACGCCAACGAGAACGTTCTAGGCACTGGGATTGGTAGCCAGCCTCCCGCGCAGCAATGGTTCCCGGTGTGTCCCCCCGCAAATCTCGGTTGCAGTCCCAATCCGAACGGCGTGGGCGCCATCAATGCCTACGAAATGATCGGCAGCGGAAACTACAACGGTCTCCAGGCGAAACTAACTCGCAAGATGAACGGACTCCTGCTCACCGCAGCCTACACCTGGTCGCACACGCTGGATAACTCCGCCGACGCACTCAGCTCTGCCCCCAACGGCGTCGTTGTCGGCAGTAACGGTACGCCACTGTTGGGCTATCAGTACGGCAACTCGGATAACGATCAGCGACAACTGTTTGCCGCCAGCGCAGTCTATGACCTGCCCTTTGGACGAGGAAAAACTCTCGGTCGCAACATGTCGAAGGGGCTAGACTACGTGCTTGGCGGCTGGCAGTTTAACAACGTGGTTGTGTTGGCCACGGGCACGCCGATGGACATCCAAGGCGCGCCGAACAGCCCGAACGGCCGCCCGGATTATCACGGCGGATGCAAAACCAACGTTTCGGATTCTGTCTGGATCAACTGTCCGGCCGGTGCGTTCACTGCTCCCGCTGGGCTGGTCGGCGATCTGCCTCGCAACTTCTTTCCTGGACCGGGCACTCACTACTGGGACGCCGCGCTTGTGAAAAGCATCACCGTCGCGGAACGAGTGAGGACGGAGTTTCGTGCCCAGGTATACAACCTGACCAACACGCCTCAGTTCCAGATCCCCGACAACAAATACACCGACGGCAACTTCGGGCTGCTACAGTCGCCTCGGCTATCGCCCACCAATCGGGAACTCGAACTCGCCGTGCGTATAACCTTCTAACCTACGGCTCATGGAGACGCTTGAGAACAGTTCTCAAGCGTCTCCGCTTGAGCCGGGTAGCAAGACACGCTCTCGAGTTTCCCTTCTCGATTGGTTTGCTCCACGTTGCTCAGAAGGTCTGCCGCAAGCGCGTCTCCGGAAACTGCCATGAAAAACAAACGCACCATTGCGCTCTCGCTAATCCTGGCCTGCCTGTTCACGCTGCCGGCATGGCCGCAGTCGAATGCCCCGGCGGAGCAAGGCCCTGTAGTTCGCAAGATTGAGCCGCCCAACTGGTGGGTCGACTACACTCCGGCGCTCACGTTGCTGCTCACGGGTGAAAATCTGAGCGGTGCCCGAGTGGAAAGCCCGACCAAGGGTCTGACTTCGCTCGGCACGGAAGCTTCTGCCAACGGACATTATCTTTTCGTCCATCTGCAACTCAGTTCCGATCTGCCGACAGGAACCGTGAACTTGCACCTGACCACTTCTGCAGGATCGGCGACGGTCCCGCTGCCGCTGCTGGCTCGTGCGGACTTCCGCGGCCACTTCGAAGGTTTTTCTCGCGACGACGTCATCTATCTGATCATGCCCGACCGCTTCGCCGACGGCGATCCTGGGAACGATCAGCCCTTCTATGACCGCACCAAACCCATGGCGTATCACGGCGGCGATCTGCGCGGCATTCGCGAGCACCTTGGATATCTACACGACCTTGGTGTCACCACGCTGTGGCTCACTCCAGTCTGGAAGAACTCTGACTCCGACTACCACGGTTACCACGTCGTCGATTTCTACGCCCTCGACGACCACATGGGTTCCATGGCGGAATACCAGGCGTTGGTGGCTGACGCTCACCGGCTGGGCATGAAGGTGTTGATCGATTACGTCGTCAATCACACCGGCCCGCATCATCCCTGGGCCAATGATCCACCGACGACCACGTGGTTTCACGGCACCCCCGCCCATCATCTGGAACCCGCTTATACCTTTAACGGGTTGGTGGATCCGCATGCCTCCCCTCGCGAATATCTCAATACGCTCAACGGATGGTTCGCAGGCAGACTGCCGGACCTGAATCCGGACGATCCAGCGCTCGCCGTGTACCTGGCGCAGAATGCGATGTGGTGGACCGAGAGTGCGCAACTGGATGGATTCCGTCTGGACACATTCCCCTATTCCTCGCGCCCGTTCTGGAGCGGATGGCACGAGCGGCTCCGCAACGTATATCCGCAGATCAACGGAGCCGGAGAAGTGAGCGACGGCGATTCCACCGTCACGGCATTCTTCGAAGGCGGCAGAAAGCAGTTCGATGGTATCGACACCGGCCTGGCCACGGTATTCGACTTTCCGCTCTGCTATGCCTTGCGCGACGTCGTCATCAAGGGTGCGTCGATGGAGAAGATCGTCGAAGTTCTCCGGCACGACGAACTTTATCCGCATCCTGAAATGTTGGTCACGTTTATCGGAAATCACGACGAACGGCGCTTTGTGAGTGAAAAGGGCAGCAACCCGGCCAAACTCAAAGCCGCATCGTCACTGCTGCTGACGTTGCGTGGAATTCCACAAATCTATTCCGGCGACGAAATCGCCATGCCGGGCGGTGACGACCCCGACAACCGGCGCGACTTTCCAGGTGGCTTTCCTGGCGACCCGCGCAACGCTTTCGCCGCCAGCGGACGCACCGCCGAACAACAGGATGTATTCGCCTACGTGCAGTCGCTGCTGATGGTGCGCAAGAGCCATGCCGCGCTGCGTACCGGTAAACAGTGGCATATCGGGTGGGATAATACATACTACGCTTTCCTGCGGGAGTTGCCGGAAGAGAAGCTGCTGGTGGTCTACAACAACTCCCCTGAGGTGCGCGAACTCAATATCCCCGTGGACAACACTCCGCTGGATACTGCGCACCAGTTGCAGGCGGTGTTTGGCAATAGTGCTGCCGAACTTGTTGGCGGAAAGGTGAAGGTCACATTGCCAGCCCAGACACTGTCCGTCTTCAGTGTGCGATAGCGAAGCGATACGGATCGATATAGCACAGCACGCAGTTGCAGCGCGTACTTGCTGCCGCGGAGTGTAGCCGGATATGATTCGATCCGCATTGGACGACAGCTCGCCCATTCGGCTCTCCGTCGTGTCAGGGTCCGCCCATGTGACAACCCATACTTGGCGTGCAAATCGTCTGCCCACCCTCCTGCTCTTGGCAGCGCTGTCTGCTGTCGGCGGATCTTCTGCTCGAGCGCAGAACACGGGCCGTCCCGCAAAATCCGTCTTAATGGTACAACTCCAGCAAGCACTCAACCTCAATGAGCACGGAGACCGGCAGGGGGCAACGAATTCCGTCCTCCATATACTTGAGCAGCATCCGGACTTTGAGCCGGCAATCAAGCTGAAGGGCATGCTGTTGGAGGAGGCAGGCCGCACCTCCGAGGCCGCGGCCGTGTATCAAGAAGCTCTGAAACTCGCGCCGAACGACGCCGACCTCTTGCTGGAACTAGGGAAGTACAAACTGAATGCGGGCCAGAAGGAAGAAGCCCTGAAGCTGCTACAGCACTGCGTCCGGATTCTTCCCGGCGACGGAGACGCACAATATTACCTTGCCCAGGCTTATCACCTGAATGGGCAAAACGACCTGGCGCTGCGTGCCATCCGGCTCAGCCTGAAGGCCGAACCGGACAATCCATCGGTGTGGCAGAAGTATGGAGAACTGCTGTGCATCAATGAAGATTGCGATGCCGGACTGAAGTGGCTGCTCAAGGCGCAACACGCGGACGCCACGCTGCCGCGGATTGACTACGACATTGCTTTGACGGATTCCAAATTGATGGATCTTGCCGGCGCTGCGCAGTATGGCGCGCGTGCGGTCGCGTCCCAGCCCAATGATGTGCCAGCCCTACAGCTTCTGGCGACCACGGACGTGAAGCTTGCCAAATGGCAAGAGGCGAGAGACGCATTTAAGCGCATCCTCACATTCAAGCCTGACGACGTGGATTCCTTGTTGGGTCTTGGCCATTGCGAACTCGAACTCAAAAACTATCCTGCCGCTGCCGATAAACTGCAATTGGTGCTACAGGTAGCCCCCAAGCAGATACTCGCGCATTACTATCTCTCACGCGCCTTTGCCGGCATGGGTAGAACGGCGGATGCAGAGCACGAGGCAGCACTGCATCAACTGATGATGGAACAGATGACGTTCGTCCGTTCCGCGGAGAGCGAGCGAAGCGAAAGCGCCATCACGGCCCAGGCCTCTGCATTGCTGGCTGCGCATCGAGAACAGGCAGCGTTGCAGCTGTATCGGAACCACTTCAAGAGCACAGCCGCTACTCTCGCGGATGCGTACGTATTTATTGGGAAACTGTACCTCATCCTCGGAAACAAGGAAGATGGCATCCGCAGCCTCCATCATGCGCTAGAGATCCAGCCGACCGTTCGAGGAGCCCATACGTATCAGGGAATCCTCGCGCTCAAACTGGGCGACCTGAGCGGAGCCGAGAATGAGTTTCAGGCAGAACTGGCGAACGACCCGAACTATCAGACGGCAATCGCTGAGATGGGCGAGGTCCGCTACCACCAAGGACGCTATTCCGAGGCGGCGGAACAACTAGCGAAGTCCAGAATCATGACTCCGGAACTGCTTTACATGCTTTGCGATTCTTACTTCCATACGGGAAAAGTGTCGGATGCCGACTTGACTGCCGAAACGGTAGCGGCGTATGGAAGAAGCAACCCTGAAATCATGAAAGATCTGATCGATCTCCTCCTCCACAATGGACATACGGATCTGGCGCAGCGCTTGTCGGCCAATCTCGCGGGAAAATAAGGACTGGCGTAGTTCGCGGAGGCGCGCTGTTCGCGATAAAGATCTGATCGGCAGCGGACGTTTCTTCAAGACCCTACTTGATTCCGCTCGGCCAATTCAGCTTAATGGTGCCTGCTGCCATCCCAGTTTTGGCCGGGCGCACTGCTGCTTCCAGTTGTTTCAGCACGGCCCGGCCTGCACTCTGCGCTTCGATTACCACGCGATGCAAATTGACATGGGCGTAATAAAAACCGCCGTCATCGGTTGTACAATCTGCCGGACTGAGAGGGCTGCTGCTGTTGACGCTGGCAAGCGTGGCAAAGCAGGCTTGGGTAGTTGGAACACCAGCAGCCTTCGGCTAACAAACTTCGCTTTCGGAAAACCGGCAGAAAACGCCCAACCATAAAACCCGGTAGAAACCTGCTCCACCAACACCAGTGTCCAAACCAAGTACCAAAGGTCGAGGAGATCCGGGTAGACGAGCGCACCATGCCCGTGGCCTGGTTCAAGTCCGGTCGTCGGCCTCATCCTCTCCTTTCCGCCGACGAAGCGTGTATTTTCAAGTACTTCCCGCTGGCGGCACCCTACCTACCCGTTCGTGCCATATATGGCCCAGTCGAGCCATTTACCGGGTTGGGGGGTAGAGTTAGATTGTCCTTGAGCAGCACTTGGGGGAGGGCTGATCAACAGACGTCCCACGACTCTTTGGAGTCTGGGGCGTTTTGTTTTGCGCGAAAAACGGGCGCCTTGCCGCGTTTCGCGCCGCCTGCCATCGTCGAACCTTCGCGCCTTGCTCCCGCCTTTCACCCGTCCTGGCTACCACTACCCGTTGCGATGGTGGTAGATTTGTTTGCGCCTTTCGTTGCCGTGACCCACGCGGTGCCAGGAGCAGGTCATGCCTTTCCAGTTTGCCCGCCGCGAGTTTCTCGCGGGAATGGTTGCGATGACGGCCGCGAAGGCTGCGTCCGGGTTCGCCTCAACCTCCAGCTTCAACCCAACCGATAGCGGTTCGCCGTTCCGCGTTTCCGTCATCAATGATGAGATTTCCCAGGACTTCGGCCATGCCTGCGAGGTCGCGTCGCGGGAATTCGGTATGGGATGGATCGAACTGCGCGGCATGTGGAAGAAGAACATTGTCAACCTCGACGAGAAGGAAGTCGCGGAGGCGCGCCGCATTCTTGTTAAGTACCAACTGAAGGTGACCGACATCGCCAGCCCGCTCTTCAAGGTCGACTGGCCGGGCGCACCCAAATCCAAATTCAGCGAGGGCAAGAGTTTCGGTGCGGACTTCAAGTTGAACCAGCAGGACGAAGTGCTGGAGCGCTCGATGGAGATGGCAAAAGCGTTTCAGACCGACCGCGTGCGCTGCTTCGATTTCTGGCGGTTGGAAGATCAGGCTCCGTACCGCGCTGCGATCAACGACAAGCTCCGGGATGCCGCAGCCAAGGCCGAGAAGAGGGGCATCATCCTGGTACTCGAAAATGAACCCGCCTGCAACACAGCAACTGCGGCTGAAGCCGTGAAAGTGCTGAGCGCGGTGCAGTCGCCTGCGCTCATGCTGAACTGGGATCCGGGCAATGCCGCGGCCAGCGGCGAGATTCCGTATCCGGACGGCTACAATCTGCTGCCCAAGGAGCGCATCGGCCACTGCCACTGTAAGGATGTCGTCAAGAATGGCAAAGACGACTGGGCGCCGATGGGCGGGGGAATCATCGACTGGGCCGGCCAGTTCAAAGCTCTCAAGCGCGACGGATATCACTATGCCGTGAGCCTGGAGACACACTGGAGCGGCGGTGGTTCGCCCGAAGAGTGCTCGCGTAAGAGTTGGGCAGGGATGAAGAGGCTTCTGCAGCAGGCGGACGCACTGTGAACGGATTTGAAAATTGACGAGGGGAAAACATGACTGATCACATTAGCTTCGATCACACCAGACGCACTTTTCTGAAGCAGGCCGCGATGGGGACCGCCGCCGTGCTCGCGTATCCGGCTTCTACAGTTCTGGGTGCGAACGACCGCGTTCGTGTGGGGATGATCGGAGTGGGCGACCGCGGCAACGATCTGCTGGACCAGATTCGCGCCGTTCACGGCGCTGAACTGGTGGCCATGGCCGACATCTACAGCCGCCGCCGTGATCAAGCGAAGAGCAAAGTGCCGGGCATCCAGACCTTCGACGATCACCGCCGCCTGCTCGACATGAAGGATATCGACGCCGTCATCGTGGCCAGTCCGCTCCACATTCACACGCGTCATTTTCTCGACACGCTCGCCGCGGGGAAGGATCTCTACTCCGAGAAGACGATGACCTGGTCGATTCCGGAGGCCGACAAGTGCCTAGCCACCGCGAAAGACTCGAAGCAAGTCATCCAGATCGGATTGCAGCACCAGAGTTCGGGCGCCCAGACAGACGCGCGGCAGTGGATCAAAGATGGAAGGGTAGGGAAGGTGACGCAAGTCGAAGCCTGGATGAGCCGCAACACGCCTCACGGCAAAGGCCAGTGGGTTCGCCCGGTTCCTTGGACTGCACCGCGCAGAACGTCAACTGGAAGGCATTTCTCAATGGCCGGACCGACCGGCCTTTCGATCCCTACAAACTCATCAACTGGCGTCTGTTCTGGGAGTTCGCGGGAGGCAACTGCGCCGAGAACATGGTGCACCAGATTGCCTGGATCATGGGCGCGCTCGACCTGCCGCTGCCGACGGCGGCCTACATGTCGGGTGGAGTGTTCTCTGAAAAAGACGGACGCGAGGTTCCCGACACAATGGTAGTGACGCTCGATTTCCCCAACATGGTGGTGACCTGGCAGTCCACGTTCAGCAACAAGCACTACGACATGGCCGACCGCATTCTCGGCAGTGACGGCACCCTAGAACATCATTTTGAAGAGGCGCTGGAGTACTGGCCCGAGAAAACGAATCGTCCCAACGGAGAATCAGCAAAGGGCAGCAGCAAGAATCAGGACCACATGGCGAACTGGATCGACTGCGTGCGCAGCCGCGGCGTTCCGAACGCTCCGCCGGAGATCGGCTACCGGTCGGCGATTGCGGTCCACATGGCGAATCTGTCGTATAAGAACAAACGGCGGCTGACGCTGGAGGAAGCGAAGGCGATCACGCCGGAGTACTAGACGTCAACCTTGGCCGGCAGTTCTACAGGAGGAAATATGCAGATCCTCGTTGCTCTGCAGTTCCGCTTTCTTGTGGTTGGGCTGTTCGCGCTGTCCGCAGCGGTAGCATTCGCTCAAGACACAGCCACGCTAACAGGCACGATCCGCGACAATACCGGCGCGGTCATCCCCAACGCCTCCGTCACCTTGAAGAACAGTGCCACCGGCATTGTGCACGAACTCAAGACGAACTCCTCCGG
>Ga0182024_10019244_pt1 | contig 12612 bp, 15 predicted proteins | sample P32metaG_FD_120480 | JGI IMG/M metagenome (GOLD analysis project Ga0182024, IMG submission 120480) | Permafrost microbial communities from Stordalen Mire, Sweden - P3-2 metaG (Illumina Assembly) | ecosystem: Environmental > Terrestrial > Soil > Wetlands > Permafrost | place: Sweden: Stordalen... | reverse complement strand
TCCGCGAAACCCGCCGGGTCCTGAACGACATCCCGTTCAACAAGCTGTTGGGAATGCGGGTTTCAAGAACCCATCGCGACGGAGTCACCGTCGAGTGCAGAATCGTGACCCGTCTGTTAAATAGAGCGAGGCTGCTTCACGGGGGAGTCAGCGCTGCTCTGGCCGACGCGGCAGTCGGGATCGCGCTGCATCGCCATCTTGGCGATCACCGTCCGATCACGACGGTTGAGATGAAAATCAATTATTTTCGTCCAGTGAAAAAAGGCCGCATCTTCGCGCGCTCCCGCCTGCTTCGCGTGGGCTCGACGCTGTGTGTCGGCCGAGTGGATATTGCCGATGGGCAATCGCGGGCGATTGGGACGGCGCTCGTGACCTACATGATTTTGGGCGGCCCGCCACCGGCTTCCTCGTAAGCCATGTTTTCAAAGCGCACCGACTGGAAACTCGAGGAAAACGCCTACACACGCGCTCTGCGCCGCCACATGCAGAGCGGCAAGTCCGTTCTAGATCTCACTGCTTCGAATCCCACGACGTGCAATTTCCAGTATGACGAAGCCGCGATCCTGTCAGCTCTGTCTGCGAAAGATGCAATGCAGTACGACCCTGAGCCGAAGGGCCTTCGGTCGGCCCGCTCGGCCGTCCTTGAGTATTACCGACAACAGAATCCCGCCGCGCTTCTGGATTCCGACCGCCTCGTTTTGACTACGGGCACAAGCGAAGCCTACTCGTTTCTGTTTCGACTCCTGTGCGAGCCGGGGGACGAAATTGCGATCGCGCAGCCCAGCTATCCCCTGTTGGAGTTTCTCGCGACCATCCAGGACGTGAAACTTCGCCCGTTTCCTCTGGTCTACGACCACGGCTGGCAAATTGATTTTCATGTATTGCACAAGGTCATTGGCGCGCGAACCCGGGCGATTCTCGTGGTGCACCCCAACAATCCGACCGGGAACTTCATCGGAGCCGATGAAGCCGAAAAATTGCAGGAGATTTGCCGGGAAAACACTCTCGCGCTCGTGGTTGACGAGGTTTTCCTTGACTACGAAATTCAGGCAGCCCGTTCCCGACGGAAACGGCACGGCAGTTTTGTTTCAAGCAGTCACGCGCTCACGTTTGTTCTGAGCGGGCTGAGTAAAATCGCCGCGTTGCCGCAGATGAAGGTCGGCTGGATCGCCACCAATGGCCCTGCCGAGCTGGTTCGCGACGCGATGTCCCGCCTAGAAATCATTTCCGATACCTATCTATCGCTGAGCGCCCCCATGCAACATGCCCTGCCCGTGTTGCTCGGCCAGCGCGAGAAAATGCAGCGGCAGCTTGCGGCTCGAATCGAAATGAATTTGGCACAATTGGACGCCATGCTCGCGCCCCACGGTTCGGTCTCCCGTCTTGAAATCGAAGGGGGCTGGTACGCGGTGCTGCGCGTGCCCGCCGTGCAGTCAGACGAAGAACTTTCGATACGGCTGCTTGAGGAGCACTCGGTTCTGGTGCAGCCGGGCCACTTTTACGAATTTGCGGACGAGGGATATTTGATTGTCAGTTTGCTGAGCCGAACCGAGCCATTCGCTGAAGGCATTCGCAGGTTGCTCGCCTGCGTCGCCGGAAAGTGATCCGGCAACGCACGCGGCGCCCGACGGTCATCAAACCGAGCTACGGCTTTCTCTTGCCGAAGGTGTCGCGAACGTAGGCCACCACCCCTTCAATTTGATCCTTGTTCAAGGTGCTCTTGAACGGAGGCATGTTGTTCTTGCCGTCGGATACTTGCGCTTCCATCTGCGCCACGGTCATCTTCTGAACGGCATCGGAATGAAGGTCGGGTGCCTTTAGGGCTTTACCCGTGGCCGAGCCGGTTCCGTCTGCGGCGTGGCAGATCACGCAGTTTGATTTATACGTCTGCTCACCGGCTGCGTCATCCGCAGGAGGTTTGGCTCCGGCCCGCGACGCAATGCCCAGCGTGGCAAGCGCAATGGCAGCACCTAGAACGATCGTAACGGAACGAAGCCGCGCCGCGCGTTGGAACGAAGGTTCACCTGATGAACGTGAATCGGAACCGACTGACGAAACGCACTTTTCATTGTCGAGCATCGATCCTCCGTAGGGATATCTGCTAATCCAGTTACGACCCCAGCCTGACGCCGCTGAAGCTGTCGCCGAAAGCCCGACTATTCTGCACCAGCGCCGTCCGGTCTGCAAAGGGAAACATGGCCTCGCTGCCTTGCTTAGGTGCATGGCGGAGGCCCGGCGATGATCCGCGCAAGGGCTTGGGAGGATCCGATGGAAAAGGAATGGCGAAGAATCCATCGAGCGGGTCAGAAGGCGGCTCTGCTAAGGATACGTCGATTGATGTTGAGTTGCCGTTGGGAACGAACCCAAGTAGACTGTTCAGCGTTGCTCAGTTCGGGGCGTAGCGCAGCCTGGCTAGCGCGCCTGGTTCGGGACCAGGAGGTCGGTGGTTCAAATCCACTCGCCCCGACCATTTTTCCCCTCTCGATTCATAGCCTTACGCTGCGTTTTCGGTTTCAACGGCCACTTCGTTTTTACGGACAATACGGACAACATCGGTGGTTTTGGGGATTTCAAATCCCAAGCCCACTTTTTCCGCTTGCTCCAAACGGAATGCCACATCGCCTTTCAACTTACTGTAGTCTTCACCCACAGTCTCGTTCTCATGTCCCATCCAGAACCGCTCCAAATCAGCGGGGACACGATTCTTTCTGAGCCACGTCAGACGGAAGCGACGCAACGAATGAAGGCCTGCTTTCGGTTGCCCTAGTTTTTTCAAGGCGGGGTGCAGGCCACGTCTCAGGAGATTCGTCTGCGAGAGGAAATTCCCCTTCTTGTTCTGAAAGAGGAAGCCAGAAGTACGGTCTCCCACAAACGACTTGAGCATCTCCGCTTGAGAAGAGCATAAATCAACGTCTCTACGTCCAGCATCGGTCTTGAGGAAATGTTCCAATTTTCCTCTTCGAACCTTCTGACGGACTTTGATGGTTCGAAAATCCGCTGAGATATGCGTGTCTATTTCAATCCCAAGGGCCTCGCCAGCACAGAACCCTCCCCCTCCAATAAAGGCAACGCACACTTGTTTGTAACCGTTGGTCGTGGCGATAATTCCCGTCATGACTTCACCGGTGGGGCACGGCGTCTTCTGTTTTCTCTTGTCTACCACAGGCATGTCGCACAATTCGTGGTTCCACTTGCGAGGATAGAGTTGTTCACCCTCCTCGTTTACGGCAGAAGCCACGACCGATTTGACGACCTGTGAATAGGTGTTGATTGTTTTGGGTGATAGACCCGCCTTGACCATCTTTGCAACCAGACCCTTGAGAGCAAGGTTCCCTACGGATGCTAGGGGTATGTCGCCAAGGTTAGGCAAAATCCATACATCAAGGCAGCCCTGCCACGATTCGATGCTGCCGGGGGCGACAGGCTTCCGCTTCCGTTGTTGGACGTGTTCAATCCACCATGCCGCTTGCTCACGAAACGTCATACCGTTGGAAATACCTTCCGCTCTGGCGAGGCACTCCGGTGTATCGGCTCCGCTCTCGGCGATGATTTCCTTTGCTCTTCGTTTCCGTTCGGATTCGTTGAGTTTCCCCGACCCATTGATGGGGGCAGATTCTTTCACATGCGTGTACTCTCTTCTCATGCCCCATTAGGTCTTTCCAAAACCGAACGACATACCACTTACCGCTGACTTCAATCGAACCACTCTGACCGGAACGGCGGCTCATGCTTTTTCCTCTCCGCTTATCCGGTGTCGCAGTAGCGACCTTAGTCTCGCCGGTAGGAAATTGCAACCGGCTGAGCACCGCATCGCCGGCCGGGGTCAGAGATTCGACGGTGATGACGGGAAAGCGAGCCTTGGCCTGCGCGTTTGCCGCCGAGAATGCGGCAACGGTGAGGACGGCCCCGGCGAGGGCGGGTAGAAACGTCCGGTCGAGGGTCGAGATGTGGAGGATGCCCATCTTGAATAGTACTCGGCGGCGGACCCTTCTCGCGCAGCATTATGAATTTCTTAGTGGGGCCGAGGATTGTTTGGCTCGGAAGTGGGCGTTATGCCTGCGGTTCAACCCCGACCGCATCGAGAAGTTTATTGCAAACGGGGAGACCGCATGACGTTGCGGCGGGGAGAATACCGCGCGTTGAGGACGGCCCCGACGAAAGTGGGCAAATCGTCCGGTCTACGGTTGAAGCGTGGATCGTTCTCACCTCTCATAGTACTAGCCCGCAAGCGATCCCTCCTGAAACAATTCTAGGTTTTCTTGGCAAAACGCCAATTTTAGCGGGGGAGCAGATCAGCCTACCTTAGTATTATAGAGAAATTGTTGTATCACCGGCTTGCCACGCCAAAGAAAGGAGTCGTTATGCGCCACAAATTGAGGAGTTAGCCGCACGGGGAACTTACTTGTGCGGCTCGGAGGAATAGCATGGAAACGAAGAAAGAGACCCATCCGAAGAAGCCTGCCGAAGCGAACATTGTTCGCTTCAAGGAAATGGATTCGGAGACACTTGGCACGTACTTTTCCAAGGGAATTAAAGGCGTGCGCCGCAAAACCGGCGAACTTCGACTGGCCTACGAGGAACTCTGGCGACGGTTCGATAGCTTGAAAAAAGGCGTGACCATCAATGGTTGTGCCACTCGCACGAAGTACTGCAAAGAAGTTCTCGACCTAGACATCCGCACGGTTCAATACATCATTTATGGCCGCAAAAAATCGGAGAAGTCCGAATCCTCGAAGTGCTTCCCCTACCAGACAAAGCACGGCTATCCGTCGTTCCCCGTGCTTAGCGCCGTACAGCGTGCGATCCGCCGAGGCGACGAGGAAGATTGCGAAAAGAATTCCGAGCTCGAAAAGTGAAAGACGATAGATTGAGTAAGCAGGTGTCGAATCAGGCGCAAAGATATTCATGGGACTAATTGGATTGCTTTTCACGCCCGCTAGGGTCCGAGTGACACCACAGAAGAACAATAGAAGGACGCTCGCGGTGCGCCGCCACGTGGACATAAGGAGAGTGTTCTGCACGCATCGGCCCCACCGCGAATCTAAGGCAATGGGCCGCTTTGTTATGTGAACTTGGTCACCGTCATCCATGATGGCGGGCATGGTCAAATGATTTTTCTCTCGTGTCAAGACCTATGTCCTGCCTCACTGGTACGGCGCTGCTCTCAAGCTGCGTTCTCCAGGACTAACAGTCCTGTCGCGGTGTTGGAGACGGCGATGTGGTAGCTGCTGTGGATCTTGGTAACTTTGCCGGAGAGGGCGCCGCGCATAGCGAGCCATAGAATGAATTCCGCGCCCTGCGCTCCGGCCTCGCGCACAAGCTCGTGAATCGAATAGCGCGTTAGGATTTCTGGCTCGTTCACGATCTTGTCTAGGCAGAGCAGATCGAACTTTTTGTTGATGAAGCCGGCGCGCTCGCCATCGAGCTGATGAGACATGCCTCCCGTGCCCAGCACTACGACTTTCAGATCTTTGGGATAAGACTCGATGGCGCGGCCGATTGCCTGGCCGAGCTTGAAGCAGCGCAGCGGTGAAGGCAAGGGGTGCTGCACCGTGTTGATGCATACCGGAATTGTCCTGACGCCTCCGTACGAATTGTTGGGCCAGAACAGGGACATGGGGACGGTGAAGCCATGATCCACGAGCATCTCCTGGCACGAGGCGACATCGAATTCGTCTCTAACCAACGACTCGATGATGTGCCAGGAGAGCTCGGGATCACCCCGGAAGGGCGGAGTCTTGGGTATCCCCCAGCCCTCGTCGGCATTTTCGTATTGGGAGGCCGCGCCGATCGAGAACGTGGGCATCTTGTCGAGGAAGAAATTCAGGCCGTGGTCGTTGTAGATCACGACGGCCACATCGGGCTTCGCCTTTTCCAGCCAGGCCCGCGCCGGCGGATATCCCGCGAAGAACGGCTTCCAATACGGGTCGTTGAGAAGCTCCTTTTCCCTTGGAACCGCATTCCCGATTGCTGGGATATGAGATGTCGTGAGCCCACCGACGATACGTGCCATATTCACTCTCCTTGAGCCTTGAGTCTCTTTCTGAATTCTTCCAACGTCATGCCGGTTTGCTGCGCGCCCACATCCTGCACGGAGAGGCCGAAAATCCCGGCGAATTTGGCGAGGTAGTAGATGCATCCCCCCGCGTGGATCATGGCCAGGACGTTGCGCTCTTTGATCGCCTTGCGCTGCTCGTCATTGAGGCCGAACTTAGTGCAATACGCGTCTTCGTCATTCTTGAATTCCCGGCGGTTCTCGGCCTTGTTGAACGAAAAGCACATCTTGTTGAGGGCATAGCCCTTCATAGCTGCCCGCCCATCAAACATGTAGGTGCCCGGAATCGGCATTTCGTGATGCGTCAGTAAGCTCATGCTATGACTCCTGAAATCCTCATGTATCAACGACCCAGTCTGGCGCGCAACCCCAGTGGAAACTCCATTCATCTACGCCGACTGAACGCTGAACCTCAGTATCCACCGTCACCGTCGCGTGTGACCCGGGTCACCGTCGTTTCCATGGTGCAACTATCCGCTTGCGAACTAGGACACACTCCCAATGACCTTTTCTTACGCGGCCGCTGCATGCGCCTTCAGGCCCGATTCATTCCGTATGACCACGATAGAGCCCTTCGTCGCGATCAGCATCTTGGTCTTGAAATCGGTCATCGTTCGCGTAACCGTCTCGCGGGAGATGCCGACGACCTGAGATATTTCTTCGTGGGTCAGGCCCAGATGGAAACGCTTGCCTTGATTGGTTTGTTGCCCGGTCGAGGACGTCTCAAGCAGGAACTGGGCGATCTTCTCGCTTGCGGACCGCGACAGGCCAAGATAGCGAATCTCCTGGCAGGCTTGGCGATAGCCGGCGCTCAATTGCTGCATAGCGGCCATCGACATGTCTGAATGCTCCCGGACCAACCTCAGGAAGTCGTCTCGTCGCACGAAGTTCACCTGGCAGGGTTGAAGCGCCTCGGCCGTCAATTCGTACGGTTGACCTGAGATTGTGGCGTGGAGGCCGAGTACTTCACCCGGTTCGCAAATCCGCGCGATCAAAGTCTTGCCGTCAGCCGAGTTCATGGTTAATTTCACGCGACCCTTGCACAACATGTGCACGCCGCGCGGAGATTGTCCTTCGACGAATAGCACCGCTTCCGCCGGATACGAAGTCGTAAACTTTACATTGCTGAACGCTTGAAGCGCGGCGAATGGCAGGTGGCAAAAAAAACCGCCCTTCCGCATCGGGCAAGCTTTGCAGTCTTCAGTGAGCTCCATTCCGTACGGTGCGTGCATGTCATCCCCCTAAATCGATCCGTCTTGTGATTTGTTTTTGCGGCTTGGGCCCTTACGTTCTAAGACTTCACGCATAAACCCAGAAAGCTCGGTGAGCGCCACACCTTTCTTCTGCATCGTTAGGAGTAGTTGTCGCCCTTCGGAATCCGCGAGGCTCACTCCCCCAACATCCACGACTACTCTTGAGCCGTTGTCATGCCCCATCGCCTCGGTCCAGGTTCTTCGGAGCACCTCAACCCACGGTCCCTCGACCCGGCCTTCGAGTTTTAGTGAAACTAAGCAGTCGTTTCGTTCCGTTGTGATTCTTAGCACTGGTTCCTCGCTCGCAGGTCATAAGTGCAAGGGGGGAGCCAATGCCTCTGCTTAGTACCAAGATCACTTAGATGGCTGATAACAAAGGATATCTTTGTGTGAGCACGCCTGCACTTGACGAAAACCCGGGGTGCTTTCGGATGACATATCGTCAGGCGACGACATCGCGTCAAATCACTTCGTCATCAACGCGGGAAGCCGTTGGATGTGGGAGTGGCGCTGGCGACCGGCGGATCCTACATATTATCGAATCGCTTCAAAAGAACAGCCCGCCTGCAAGGACCCCTCCGCACTAGGCACAGCACGACAAGAACTAAATCCTTTTCAGCGTTGAGAGCCGCTCGGCGAACATTCGCCCTGCCTCGTTTCGGTCGTGTAACTTCTCGCGCACCTGCGGCTCCCTCGGTGGTCCCTTACCAAACTGTCATCTCGCGTCACGCTCGAGCAGCGCGTGCTTCCACCACCTGAGGAACCAACGGTCCATAGATCTGCCGCAGCGTACTGACGACGTCCTCGTCAGAAAGCTCAGGCTTGCGACCCCAGCCGGCCGACTCGATGTGAAGCACTACGTTATCCATCGACAGAATACCCTCGAGCACTCCGTCCTCGCTCACGATCGGCAAGCGCCGGACGCGCTGCCTGGCCATCGTTTGCAGCGCCGCATGAATATCTTCGTGTGCACGGCACGAGTGGACTTCCCCGGTCGCGACCTCCCCCACTGTGATTTGCCCCGGGAGCCGGTTTCGTGTTCCCAGGGCCACGCATAGATCGCGGTCCGTCACGACTCCGATTACTTTTCTCCTGGCATCAACGATTGGGAGAATGCCGCAATTGCGTTCCCACAATATCTCAATCGCGGAACCGAGGTTTGTCTCCGGACTGCAATAAACAGGAGTTCCCATCATGACATCTTGAACTTTCATGGCTCTTCTCCTCTCATTCCAGCGGTTCAGTTTCTTCGCGTTGCACGCTGACACTAGACAAATACGACTCGCTCCTTCGTCAGTACGTTCTGGTGGATCACGGCATCAGACCGTCGCCCTGGCTTGCGCCTCGGCTTTCGGTTGGCCCTCTTGGAAACTGCTAGCCCGCCTCTTCGGGGCGCCCGTTTCGTTTTCTCTTTTGGCAAGTGCGAACCTCCTTCAGAAGAAATCTCGGAAACCTATCTCTGTGCTGGCCTTGGCAGGTTGGCCGCGGCGCTTGTCCTGCAGCGCGTCTAGCAGAAACCGCGAAAGCTAGCGCCTGAGCAGCACACTATCGGACTGACACGAAATGCGCAGTGACACACGTCACATCTGGATGTGACGTGCCCTTGGACGATGAAGGATTGAAACTAGATGTCTCTCTTGCCGATTTGCAGCTTTTGCATGCGGGAATTGAGTGTTGTGCGGTTCATGCCCAGCCGCTCTGCCGCACCTCCGGGACCGCCAATCTTGCCTTTCGTCTCGCGCAGAACGCCTAGGATGTGGTCTCTTTCGATGTCCTTGAGGGTTGTGGAACCTTTCGAAGCGACCTCGGCATTGCTGGTAAGCTCAATGAGAGAAAGCCGCAGCTCCGGTCCCGGAGAGAGAATTACTGCCCGCTCGATGACGTGTTCGAGTTCCCTGATGTTGCCTGGCCACGAGTATCGGCAAAGAGCTGCCATCGTGTCCGGCGACACCACATCAACATTTCTTCCCAAACGCTTCGCGAACTTGGAAAGGAAATAATGAACGAGCAGCGGAATGTCCTCGGGCCTGTCCCGCAGCGGTGGGACCGCGACGGGAAAAACATTGAGACGGTAGAAGAGGTCGCTCCGGAATTGTCCGGAGGCCACCAGCTTTGTGAGATCGCGGTTCGTCGCGGCCACAATGCGCACGTCGGAAGTCACGGTACGGCTATTTCCGAGGCGCTCGAATTGCTTTTCTTGCAGCACCCGCAAAAGCTTGGGCTGCAACTCTAGCGGGATCTCTCCTACTTCATCGAGAAAGAGCGTGCCCTGGTGGGCGAGCTCGAATCTGCCAATCCTTTGTGCAATGGCCCCCGTGAAGGCGCCCTTTTCATGCCCAAAAAGTTCACTCTCCAGCAATCCGGCCGGGACCGAGGCACAGTTCACTTTGACGAAGGCTCTCGCGCGCCGCGGGCTCAGGTCATGTACGGCTCTTGCAAGGCTCTCCTTGCCCGTGCCCGTTTCTCCAAGGATCAAGACAGTCGAGTCAGTCGGTGCGACGGTTTCGATCTGCTTCAACGCGCGCTTCAGTACTTTGCTCTCGCCGATAATTTCCTCGAACCTGCTCTTCGTCTGCAACTCATCTTCGAGATAGAGCTTTTCTTTCTCGAGCCTCGCATTTAAGTCCGCCATCCGTTGGAATGCGAGTGCATTGTTGAGTGCCACGGCCACCTGGCTGGCCAGTTGCCCAAGTTTGTCGAGATCTTCTTCCACAAAGGCCATCGGCTGCCGGCTGAATAGATTCAATGTGCCTATCGGTCCTTCGCGCCCGATCAGCGGGATCCAGCAACCTGACTTGATTGACGCCTGTACCAAATGTCTTGGCAGTTCAAACGGGAATTGCTCGCCCGGCGAGCCCTTGAGTATGAGTGGCTTGCGGGACACAAAGGACCATCCGTTGGGTGACCCGGCGATGGGAATCAAAACCCCGTCCGGGAGCGGAGTTACTCCCGAAGCCGCTCCAACCGAATGAACTCGCAGCTTCTTAGTTTCGCCGTCGTAGAGGGCCAGGGTCGCGTAATCAAACGCTTTAATCTGACGGATGCACGATCCGATCGCTGCAAGTAGTTTCGTGATGTCGAGGCTAGAAAGCAGAGCATTCGTGACTTCAAGAATGAAAGCCTCGCGCACGCGTTTTCGATCAGTAATGTCTCGCGTGACTTTACTGAAACCTAGAAGATTTCCATTTTCATCGTGCAAGGCGGTGATCACCACGCTTGCCCAGAAACGCGAACCGTCCTTTCGAAGGCGCCAGCCGTCGTCCTCCAATCGGCCTTCGCGAGCGGCAATCTTGAGTTCTTCGCTCGGCTTTCCGCGTTCAATATCCTCGGAAGTGTAAAAGCATGAAAAATGTCGGCCGATGATTTCATCGGCGTGGTATCCCTTGATTCGCTCCGCACCTTCATTCCAGGTCTTTACGTTCCCCTCCGAATCCAACATTAAAATAGCGTAGTCCTTCACCTCCGCGATAAGTCGACGGAACCGCTCTTCGCTCAATCGCAGCGCCTGCTGCATTTTCCTCCGCTCGGTCATGTCGCGGATCGCGCCTACGATGAACTGGTCCTCAGTCTCCTCGAGAGGACTCAAGCTGATTTCTACGGGAAAAGTGCTTCCATCCTTGCGGCGGCCCTTCAGCTCGAGACCCGATCCCATCTCGCGAGTGCGAGGGGCCTCTCCGTATTCTGAGCGGTGTCGAACGTGTGCGGCGCGAACCGCTTCCGGAACTAGCACTTCGACAGGCTGACCCAGAAGTTCATTTGGGGAGTAGCCGAACATGCGTTCGGCTTGGGAATTCAAAAAGGCGATCTGCCCGGTCCGATCCACGACCACCATGGCGTCGGGAACCGACTCCAGCAGCCGCCACCTGTCAGGAGGTACCGACTCCAGGTTCGCCCGGCCCGCTGTCTCTTCTTGCGTCACAGTGCAAAGAAATTACACTCTGTATCCGCTTAGGGCAAGTTGTGGTCTACCCGATGACTTGGGACGGCGAAAACGAATCCAAGCTATGCACTCATTGGCCGGTAAATGTGAAATCGGCCACGGCGGACTCGCCCGCACGTACAGTCACTGCATGTTCCTGCGTCCCAAACGTAGCAGTCCACACTGCCAGCGTGTAATCGCCCGGCGGAACACCCTTGACCGTGAAGCTGCCGTCGGCGCCCGTAACCGCGAAATAGGGATTGGTCATCACGCCGATGAAAGCTTCCATCCATGGATGAATGTTACAGTGCACGGGAATCATGATCGCGGGCTGGGAAAACTTCGTGGCGACCGAGGGCGTGCCGGGCTGCTGGGTCACGTTCCAATCGCGATTGCCCTTGGTGGCCGAGACATGAATATTGTGGGCCGTGGGGTCCACCGTGACGACCTGAAGCGGCTGCCCGACCATGATACCGAGGACGTGCGGCTCGTAGAGGCATTCTTCTTGCGTGAGCGTGACGGAATTGGCCGGAGCGCGCGTCGAAAGATCTCCCATGCCCTTGGAGATATAGACGAACGCGTTCGGCAGCGTGCCATTGGCGTTGACGCGGCCGTCTTCCGGCAGTACTGTCCCTGACTGCTCCGAGGCGCAGACCGGATCTTTGTCCATCAGGATCGGGCGTAAAACCGGAGCTTTACCTTGAAAATAGATTTTGCCGGAGATCCCGCCGGAGTCGGCAGCGCGCGCCGCGACTTTCACGCCGAGACCAGCAACCAGCATCACAGCTGCGACGCTCAGGCAACCTATTGCGAATTTCTTCATTGGTCTTGCTCCTCTTCTCCGCTCCCCGCGCGTGCGAAAAACTTCTTGCTAACCGCGGTGGGAAGTCCGAACTCTTCTTGCCGCCAAGCTCGTTGCCACTACGCTACAGTGCTCTCGAACCATCGCGCCCTGCGGAGCCCGCGCAATTTCTCGCGGGCTCCGTTCCCTCAATCGCGCCTCAGAAAATGAACCGAGCGAGAATGTACATGGTGTTGTTGTCCGAGGCGTTTCGCCCTGAGCCGTCGTAGTTGACCGATCGGCCGTTGAACGTGAAATACCCGGTGTATTGCGCGGCGAGATCGACATTCTGCGTCGGCCACCACGACAGGTTGAGAATGTAGCCGCTGTTCTTGGGACTCCCATTCGCGCTGCCGCTGATGGCGCCCGGCGCGTACAAAGTCGTGTCACCCGTGCCGGTCGTATTGAACCAGCCGAACGCCCCGCTGTAACGGTCACCGAAGTGATATTCGGCGTTTGCGTTGACCGTGTTGAGGTGGTGGGGCACGAACCCGGCCAACCCGAGAGTCTCGTTGGCGCTAGCATTCAGCGACGAGTTCTCATG
>Ga0182024_10019243_pt1 | contig 12613 bp, 8 predicted proteins | sample P32metaG_FD_120480 | JGI IMG/M metagenome (GOLD analysis project Ga0182024, IMG submission 120480) | Permafrost microbial communities from Stordalen Mire, Sweden - P3-2 metaG (Illumina Assembly) | ecosystem: Environmental > Terrestrial > Soil > Wetlands > Permafrost | place: Sweden: Stordalen... | reverse complement strand
CGCTGGCAATTTTGCGGATATGCCGGCGCGGGCGTGTTCGTCGGTGTAGTCGGGCATGACGGCTCCTGATTCTATTATATCGAGTGTGGACGAGCGCCCAGCAATTGCCGCACCGGCGCTCAGTCATGTCGGGGCGCGCTTCAGCGCGTCCTAGCGAGCGCCCCGCGAGCTAGGCTAGTCAGGTCCCCGTCACGCTCGCAATACTCGCCGCGCATCGCCGCGCCGCGACGCTGCCCGGCGATCGGGAAGGCGCGACTCTCGTCGTGCTCACTTCGCATCAAGATCGACGTCCTTGATCGGCACGTCCCAGTGCGCGTCAAGTATTTCGAACCGATACTGCTCTTCACGTTTGTAGCTGTCCTGGTCTGGAAAAAGCTGCTTGAGCAGTGGCCCGGAATCAAATGTATCGTGAGCGATCTCGGCGTTCTTGAAGATGATGGTGGTGCGATAGTCCCAGCGGCCGTCTTCGGTGCTGTGATAGCGGGGAGCGACCGCAAACACTTTCAGGATGCGGCCGAGTTCCATTTCTTTCTTGAGCAGCGGATAGTGGTTTTTCTTGAACAAGGCGATGAATTCGTCGGCGTGACCCCATTTTGCTTTGTAGTAGTACTCCACGACGAAGGGCCTTTCTTTTGCTTCCTGCGCGGCAGGAGTCGCTTGCACCGAGCCGCGAACCGGGAACGCGAGCGTCGCTGCACTGAAGAGCAGCGGGACGTACCAGCGAATGGAACTGTGAGCGGACAAATTCATAACTCCTCCATGATCCTCGGCGTTTGAGATGAGCGGATGTTACGCGCGAGCCGCCCTCTCGCACAAGGGTCCACCTCGCAGCTATACTGTGCGGTAAGGAACGGGAATTAGAGGCTCCCATTTCGATGAGCGATGAGAAAAGAGACCGCGAGTTGGGCATGGGATGCCCAATTTCGCGCCGCGACTTCTTGAATGGCGTTGCTGTCGGTGTAAGCGGCGCCCTGGCTGGCGAATCGTTGCTTGCCGCTGCGGCGATGGGGGGCGACGAGTTCGCACCGGAGAAAGCTGCGGGATACTACCCGCCGGCACTCACCGGCATGCGCGGCAATCACGACGGCACGTTCACCTACGCGCATCGCCTTCGCGACGGCGGGAAATGGGATGCCGCCCGACCCGCGGCCAAAACGGGTGAAACCTACGATCTGGTGATTGTAGGAGGCGGCATCAGTGGTCTTGCCGCTGCCTATTTTTACCGCAAGAGTGTCGGCAGCAGCGCTCGCATTCTGATCCTCGACAATCACGATGACTTTGGCGGCCACGCCAAGCGCAACGAATTTCGCGCCGGGGCCGGCAACCGCATGCTGCTCAGTAATGGCGGAACGCAGTCGATCGAGAGCCCGGGTTCCTACAGCGCGGTAGCGAAAGATTTGCTCGTGCAGGTGGGAATTCAGGTGGATCGTTTCTTTACGGACTACGATCAGAATCTGTACAAGAAATTGGGAACGGCGGCGTTCTTCGACAAGGAAACCTTCGGCCAGGATCGCTTGCTCACCGGCTTCAACTCGACCGCGTGGCCCGAATTCCTCGCCAAGGCCCCGCTTTCGGACGCAGTGCGTCGCGACATCACTCGCGTGTACACCGAAAAAGTGGATTACATGGCGGGCCTGTCGAAGGAACAAAAGCTCGCCAAGCTGGCCACTATCAGCTACGCGGATTATCTGACGAAATATTGCAAAGTGACCCCGGAAGCCCTGCCTTTTTTCCAAACGTTTCCGCACGATCTGTTCGGAGTGGGAATCGACGCGGTGCCAGCCGCGGCTTGCTACGCGTCTCCCGACGACTACGAGTCATTCACCTATCCTGGATTTGATGGCCTGGGATTTCCGGAACCCGAAAAGGAAGAGCCGTACATCTTTCATTTCCCCGATGGAAACGCGTCGATCGCGCGCCTGCTGGTGCGTTCGCTGATTACGGGGGCGGTTCGCGGCGGGACGATGGAAGACGTGGTCACGGCGCGCGCCGATTACAGCAAGCTCGATCAAGCTGAAGCGAACGTCCGGCTACGCCTGAACACCACGGTCGTAAACGTACGGCACGCGGAAGCCGCCGTGAACTCGCCGAAGGAAGTAGAAGTGAGCTACATGCGAGGCGGCCAGCTGCAATCGGTGCGCGGCAAGAATTGCGTTCTGGCTTGCTACAACATGATGATTCCTTATCTCTGCCCTGAACTCCCCGACAAACAGAAAGATGCGCTGTCGTATCTCGTGAAGACCCCACTGGTCTACACACATGTCGCCCTGCGCAACTGGACCTCGTTTTCTAAACTAGGCGTGCATCAAATCGTCGCTCCAGGCAGCTATCACACCTACATCGCATTGGATTTTCCGGTGACCATTGGCCAATACCAATTCCCGAGCAATCCCGAAGAGCCTATGGTGCTGTTCCTGCTGCGCACGCCATGCAAACCAGGATTGCCGATGCGCGATCAATATCGCGCGGGGCGCATCGAACTGATGGGCACGCCTTTTGCCACGTTCGAGCGAAATATCCGCGACCAGTTGGGCAGAATGCTGGGTGCGACGGGTTTCGATCCCGCAAAAGACATCGAAGCTATCACCGTCAACCGCTGGGCGCACGGCTACGCTTACACACCAAATTCGCTGTTCGATCCCGACTGGAAGGAAGACGACAAACCCTGGGTAATCGGGCGGAAACCGTTCGGCCGCATCGCCATCGCCAACTCCGACGCGGGAGCCAACGCGTACACCAATGAGGCGATCGACCAAGCCCACCGGGCGGTGACCGAGCTTTTAGCGCAAGTTTAAGATCGCGGAACGAACGTACTTGTTCGCAGGATGCTTGGTAGCCCGGACGGGAGTCGAACCCGTAATCTTCACCTTGAGAGGGTGACGAGTTAACCGGTTACTCTACCGGGCCACGCGAAACAGTTTATCGTGTTCATCATCGCTCGGCAATCGAAGCCGTCCTTGTGCGCAGACCGGAATCAAGTTCCACCCGAATATCGGCTGTGGATTTAGCCGCCGCGGCGACAGCCCGTCCCTTGAAGCCCTTTCCCGTCCTCTCCGTCGTGTGACCTAGATTTTACAGCAATGCTCTTGACTTTGACGTTAAGTTGAGATTAATTCCACTCCGCGAACTAACCGCACTTGCCCCGTGCTTTGGTGGTGGCACTGGTTTAGAGTGCGTCCATTCCAGCGCTTAGAAGTTTATCGACAACGAGGGGGACTCGATGAAACGCCATGGGTGTGTCCAAACTCTTTCTCTAGCCATTTTCCTCTTGATTCTCGCAATTTCGACTTCCGCTCAAACATCCGAAGCGCAACGTCGTATCACGCAACCCGTCGATGAAAGCAATCTCATCGTGTTGAAGGGCAACACGCATCCGCTGGCGCGCCAGCAGTACGATCGCGGCGCCGCCCCGGGCAGCCTGCCCATGAATCGCATGCTGCTGGTCCTCCAGCACACCCCGCAGCAGGAAGCCGCCATCAAGGACCTTCTGGTCGAACAGCAAAACCAATCCTTGCCGCAGTTCCACCAATGGCTTACGCCCCAGCAGTACGGCCAGATGTTCGGCCCCTCCGACGCTGACGTACAGACCGTCACGGCCTGGCTGGGTTCGCATGGTTTTGCAGTCACTCGCGTCGCCAATGGCCGCCACGTCATCGAGTTCTCCGGCACGGCCGCCCAGGTTCAGGAAGCGTTCCATACCTCCATCCACCATTACCAAGTCAACGGCAAGGATCACTGGGCCAACGTCACGGACCCGCAGATTCCCGCCGCTCTCGCTTCCGTCGTTGTAGGCGTGAAGTCGCTGCACAATTTCACTCCGCGGCCTGCGTCGCACTTCGTAGGCGCGTTCCGTCGCACGCTCGACACCGGCAAGACCATGAAGCTCAGCGGACCTGACTTTACCTTCCCCTCCGGTTGCACCGGACCAGACTGCAGCTTCGGCATCGGCCCAACGGACTTCGCCACCATCTATAACGTTCTGCCGCTCTGGAAGGCCGGAATCGACGGCACCGGCTCAACCATCGCGATCGTGCAGGATTCCAACATCGACATTCAGGATGCGCGAACTTTCCGCAGCTTGTTTGGCCTCCCTCCCAAAGATCCCCAAATCATCCTGGACGGGCCGGATCCAGGCCTTACCGGTGACGAGGGCGAAGCCATCATCGATGTGTCCTGGTCGGGGGCGGTCGCCAAAGGCGCGAATATCAAACTGGTGGTCTCGGCAAACACCAACACCACCGCCGGCGTCGATCTTTCCGCGCTGGACATCGTCGATAACAACCTGGCGGCGATCATGAGCGAGAGCTTCCTGGAGTGCGAACTCTTTTCTGGCACCGCAGAAAATCAGTTTCTGAACACGCTATGGCAGCAAGCCGCCGCCGAGGGCATCACCCCGTTCGTCGCGGCTGGCGACAATGGCTCCGCGGGCTGCGAAGATTTCGATACTGCAACCGAGGCAACCACCGGCTTTGCCGTCAACGCCATCGCCTCCACTCCCTACGACATCGCCGTCGGCGGTACCGATTTCCTGGCCGCGCTCAACCCTACACAGTTCTTCAGCCTCACCAACGATCCGAAAACGCAGGCTTCGGCCCTCAGCTATATCCCGGAACTCCCCTGGAACGATAGCTGTACCAATCCGGTGTTACAGTTCTTTGGTTTTGGCACCGACCCGGTTGCCAATTGCAACAACTCCGCTCTGGCCAACACCCTCGACGTCGTCGGCGGAAGCGGCGGCGTCAGCAGTTGCACCGTTTCGGATGGTCAGGACATCCCGAGTTGCTCGGGCGGCTATGCCAAACCTTCCTGGCAGACCGGCGCTGGGGTGCCGAAAGATGGCAAGCGCGATCTCCCCGACGTTTCTCTGTTCGCAGGTAACGGCTTCCTCGGCGCGTTCTATATTTTCTGCGAAGCCGATGCCATCCCGTCCGGATCCTGCGATCTCAACGCGCCCTATACGGACTTCTTGGGCGCTGGTGGCACCTCTTTCGGCTCGCCGACTTTCGCCGGCATCATGGCCATGGTCAACCAAAAGACCGGGCACCGCCAAGGCAACGCCAATTTCGTGTTCTACAAGCTGGCGGCCGGAGAGAATCTAGCCAACTGCAACTCCGACAGCTCCACACTCCCAGCCCGCAGCTGCATCTTCAACGACGTCACCTTCGGCTCGAACTCGGTGCCCTGCGTCGCGGGCTCCCCGAACTGCACCACTGAAAGCCAGAGCGTGCCCATCGGGGTTCTGACCGGCTACAACTCGACCGTTGGTTACGACCTCACCACCGGTCTCGGCAGTGTCAACGCCGCCAATCTCGTCAATAATTGGAAGTCGATCACCTTCACTCCCACGACCACCAGCTTGTCCCTTCATCCCAATTCCATCGTCCACGGCCAGGGAGTCAAGATCGATATCGATGTAGACGCCCAGAGCGGAACGCCCACCGGACAGGTCGCTCTAGAGAACAACGGCCAAAACCAAGCCGGCGATTTCGCGCTCGGCCCGAATGGTACCGTGAACGCCACCACGCACTCGCTGCCCGGCGGGCAATCCACCTTGATCGCGCGCTACGGCGGCGATCCCACCTTCGCGCACAGCGAGTCCAACTCGCAAACCGTTTCGGTCTCGCCGGAGCCCAGCACCACCTCGATCTCCTTTTTTGCGCTGGATCCCACGAACTTCAACACCGTTCCATTTTCCGGCGGTCCGTACGGCAGCATCGTCTTCCTCCGCGCCGACGTCGCCGGGCTATCCGGCTTTGGCATCGCCACCGGCAATGTCAACATCACCGACAACAATCGAGCCGTCCCCGGCAACCTCTTCGCCCTCAATTCCCAGGGCAACACGCTGACTCCCCATTCCATCGACACCTTCCCGATCGGTTCGCACACCATCCGCGCCAACTATCTCGGCGATCCCAGCTTTTTCCCCAGCGTCGCGCGGTCCATGACCTTCGTAATCACCAAGGCCCCCACCCAGACAACGCTTGCCGCGAACCCAATAACCACGGTCAAGAAGGCGTTGGTCACCCTATCTGCCTCCATCGCGACGCTTAGTTTCGGCAATCAACCCACCGGTAACGTAACGTTCTACGTGGGGAGAACCCAGATCGGCTCGGTCCCCGTCACCGGCAGCACCGATCCAAATACCGGCCAGGTTTCGGCCACCGCATCTATCTCCACCACTAATCTCCCGCTGGGCAGTGACAGCGTGACCGCTATCTACACCGGCGATCCGAACTACAAGGGGTCCGCAGCCCCCGCCGTCACCGTAACCATCCTGACCAACTAGCGCCAACTTCCGTCGCTATCGACAAGAGGCCCGGCCGGGTACCATCCCCAGCCGGGCCTCGTCTCATTCGATGGTAGGCCGATCGCGATGAACCGACTTACTAACCCGGGCGAATGCGACGCAGCCTCTGGCGGATGGCGATACCGCCCCTAATCCTGCTCACCGAGAGTTTGTATGTACGTTTTGCCGTACGGATAGAAGAGTTCCTTGCGGCCTTGCTGCCACGCCGCCTTGAGTTCGGGCGTTGTTATATCCCAGTCCGGGCGGCATTTCTTCGTAACGGCGCGCAGGTCCCGGCGAAGATCTTCCATGGTGGGGCGGCCGAAAAACCAGTAGCCGTTGTAGACCTTATAGATGACCAAGCCGGGTTCGAGAACGATCACGTGGGGGATCATGGGATCGTGGAGAAGATCGGTGTATTCGGCGATGTCGAGATCTTTTTGGACCATGCGCCCCGGATCAGAAAGGAAAGGCCAGTGGGCGCCGACACCGGTGCGATATTCACTGGTCTCGGTGATGTTGTCGGTACTGATCGTAACCAGCCGGCAATAGGCAACCTCGAGCTCACGATGGAGTTGGACAAGCAGCTCAGCCTGGCGGCGATCCTTCGGACAGAAACCTCCGCGGCTGAGAACGAGAACCATTGGATGTGCTCCCTGCAATTCGGAGAGCTTCCGGCGTTTTGCGGCGTGATCGGAGAGTTCGTAGTCGGGGAAGATCGCCCCCGGAATAATGTCTGATCGCATGTGAAATCCCCCAGAGTTCGATGCCCGTCGCCAGTCTTGTCGTAATTTCCGTAGTCGCCGTTCGCGTGGCGGCTCAGCAAACAAGCCGCACACCAAAGTTTCAGCGTGAAGAATTCATGAAGCCGCGGACGATCTGCGCAATCAGATCCGCCGCGGTATCGAGCGCGAAATGCCCGCCCTCGACGACGTGGATTTCGGCTTTGGGCACATCGCGGCGATAGGCTTCCGGCTCCGATGCGTCGAACGACGCTTCGTATTTGCCCCAGATCACCAGCAGGCGCGGCTGCTTCTCGCGCATCCAGGCCTGCCACTTCGGGTAGTTCTCGACGTTGGTTCGGTAGTCGTAGAAGAGGTCGCTTTGTATCTCGGCCTGCCCGGGCTGGTTGAGAAAGTAATATTCATCGGTCCACAGATCCGGATCGTGGCGTTCTGTGTTTGAATCGTCCCCGACATGGCGAGCGCGGGCGGCCGCGAGCGACAAGAGGTTTGCGCGCAACGCACTTTCGTTGGCGGCGCGATCGGCCCAAAAGGCCCGCCGTGTCTTCCAATTCGCCCCCAAGCCTTCGTTGTGCGCCACAGCGTCCTGGACGATGAGAGCTTCGATGCGATCCGGATGCGCCAGGACCATTCGAAAACCCACCGGGCCGCCGTAGTCCTGCATGTACAGCGTGTAGCGCAAAAGTCCGAGCGCTTCCGTAAAATGATTCATGACCTCGGCGATGTGATCGAACGTATACGCGAATTTCTTCGCGTCCGGCCAGTCGCTGTGTCCGAAGCCCGGGTAGTCGGGCGCCACCAGGTGATAGCGATCGGAAAGCCGCGTGAAGAGCGGCTCGAACATCCGCGAGGAAGAAGGTAGTCCGTGCAGTAGCAGCAGCGTCGGCGCATCTTTCGGGCCGGCCTCCCTGTAAAAAATCGACAGCCCATCGATCTGCACCGAGCGATAAAAAGTCGCGTGTTCCACCGGGCATTCCTTTCCCTGGGTTTGGCCAACCAATAGAAATGATGCGAGCATCATAGACACGACTAACGCCATGCGGGAGACCTCCAAGCGTCGAGTCCAACGATGCGAGCTGCAGAGAAACACGGTTTAGCTCCCTAGAAGTCCGGCGCGGCGGACACGATAACAGCCTCGCCGATTTCCACCTCGGCCCGTTGTTCGATCACTCAAGAGACGCGCGCGACCTGGCGCCCGCACGCTATGGAACGTAGTGCGCTGTTAGCCTAGCTTCACATCGTCAGCACCACGCGGAACTGTGCGTGGCCGCTCATCATTCGGTCGTAAGCTTCGGCCGCTTTTTCGAGCGGATACATTTCGATCATCGAACGTACGCCGGTTAGTTCGCAAAAGCTAAGCGTATCCTCGGCATCCGCTGGTGTTCCCGAGGCCCAGCCTTGAATTGTTCGGCTTCCAGTGATCAGCTGTACCGGCGTGACCTCGATAGGATCGGTTGTCGCACCCACGACCATGAGCTCGCCATTCGGCCTTAGACCGTCAATCACCTCGGACATTGATTTCGAGCTTGGCGCTGTGGCTAGAATCACCCGTGCGCCGCCCAATTTTTGCAATGCTTCTGCCGCGTTGGTCGTTTTATTGTCGATGTACACGCTTGCTCCAAGCTTCTTTGCGAGGGCCGCGCTTTCCTCCCCGTGCCCGATGGCCGCGACCTTATAACCAAACTTGTTCGCGAATTGAATTCCCAGGTGACCCAGGCCGCCGACCCCCAGCACGGCAACAAGGTCGCCGGGCATCGCACCGCTGTGTCGCAGCGCGTTATAGGTCGTGATTCCGGCGCACAGCAGCGGTGCCGCTTCGACATCCGTAAGACCCTCCGGTATCGCCGTCAGCGCTTCCACGGGAGCCACCATGTATTGCTGGTATCCGCCGTCATAGCTGATGCCCGCGATTTTCAGGTTCTGGCAATTACGAAAATCCCCGCGCCGGCAAGAGCCGCACGTGCCGTCGTGGCCGCCGTGCCAGCCAACGCCGGCGCGCTGTCCCACCGTCCACCCGGTGACACCGGCGCCCAATTCGTCGACCAGCCCGGCGACTTCATGTCCCGGCACGCGCGGGTATTCGATGCCCGGCCACGCGCCTTCTTTGGTGAACATGTCGCTGTGACAGACGCCGCAGGCTTGCACCTTGATACGCACCTGCGCTGGACCCGGCTGAGGAATCTCGCGATCGACGATCTGGAAATCGGCTCCCGGTTTGGGAATCTGCGCTGCCTTCATTGGGGCGATTGCTACTTTTGTGGTTGCCATAGAGTCCTCCTCTAAATTTTCAGTCGTTGTTCGAAAGCGCCTGCTGCCACTGTCCGGTTACCTTCGAGGGTAGTCCGTGAGGATATAGTCTTTTGTCGTTACAAGCGTGTGGCACTGGTAACAAATTTTCTTTCCGAAAGCGTTATGGCCGCCGTAAGGCTTGAACGTATCCGATGCTGAGTCATATACGAAATGGCGCATATCCCCCACCCACCCGTGTCCGGGAATCTCTTGGCATCCTTTTCGATGAACGAAACCGACTTTAGGGTGTCGAGCAGATATGGGCCGGCGGCATCGGTGAAAGCAGGAAATCGAATCACGCGATCTCTTGTTGGCATCGCTTCCACCTCTAAGTTCAGAAAAAAGATTTGCTGGGAACGCCAGGAGGGTGCCTGTGACCTGCCGCATTCTCCGTTAGCGACTGCGAATGTTACTCAAGTCATTCTCGCTGTCAAGAGGAAGCTTCTGAGCAGTCCATGGCCGAAATCTCAAAGTCACCCTCGGCGGTCTCGAAATCTGTTCTCATTCGATGGTGCGTCAGTTTCCTCTTGCTTGGCTTAACAGGCATTGGACTGCGAAATTCGCGTGCGACTTCAGAACGACGGAGCATCTCGACAGCTCCGCTTAGGCAACCAACTGCGCGTATAGCTCGTCTCTAGGTCATGCGCCGAGTACTCCTGTTGGCTCTCCTTGCTCTCGCGCCCGAAGTTTCGCATGCGTGCTCTTGCGCGGGAGCGAATCCTGTTTGTTCCGCTTATTGGCAAAGTGCGGTTGTTTTCCGCGGACGCGTAGTTGAACAAACACTCGTCGCTCCCGCCAACGAAACGGTTAAGAATTTGGACCGGACTTCCAGTACCGTCCAGGGTCCCGGATACTACCGCGTGCGCCTATCGGTGTTGGAAATGTTCAGGGGAGAGCTGCAATCCCGGGAAATGGACATTCTGACCAACGAGCAAAGCTCCGCCTGCGGCGTTCCCTTTGAAACCGGTGGCGAATACATCGTCTTCACCTACAGCAATCAAGACAGCAATGAACTCTGGACATCGATATGTTCCCACACTCATAAACTGGAACCCGGTAAAGAGGACGCGGACCTCTCCTGGATGCGGGCGCTGGCGACCGCACCCGACGGCGCGACGATTTACGGAAATCTTGTCCCGTCTTTGAACCCGGCCGGGCATCTTTCAGCCACGATTCGCTTGAGTGGCGCGGAGGCTCGTAGTGCCGCCGTCGATGAACATGGCAAATACCTCTTCGGGGGTTTGCGTCCCGGGGCGTACACCGTTTCGGCCTCGTTGCCAGCGGGCTTCGCGCCCAACGAGGAACGAACCGTCATCGTGGGAGATAAGGCCTGCTCTCAGGTCGATTGGCCCGTCCGATATGACGGTCACCTTCGTGGGCTTGTCACCGACGCCGATGGTCATCCTTTGCCGGACATTTTTATGGTCTTGCAACGGCGCGATCCTGACTCTGCGACAGGGTTTGCTGACATCGATCTGAAGGATACCGGTCCTGATGGACGCTATGATTTCGCGCCTGTTCCGCCGGGAGACTACCTCGTCTCCGCCAATCACTTAGGTCCCTCAACCGCACGGCCTTATCCCCGCCTTTACTACCCTAAGGCTGAGTCAGAGGCCGACGCCGCTACCATCCACTTGCCAGCCTCCGGCACGGCCGACAATATTAATGTGACCTTCGCGAATGCCTGGAGAGCAGTGACGGTCCACGCGCGCGTGCTGCTTGCCGATGGCTCTCCTGCGGTTGGCGCCGATGTCAGCGCGTATGACGCCAATTATTTGTCGTCAGGTGAACCCTCCAGGGCCGACGCGGATGCGGGGGGTCGTGCAACACTTTCGGTCTACGAGGGCCGCACCTACTATCTCGTTGCCACCATCTCCGGCGGAACGCAACAGCGCTGTGCTGGCCCGCTCAAATTCGCGGGGAAAGATGGCGTGACCGTGGGCACGATTACCATCGCGCACAACTGGGGGAACTGTTTGGCGCAGCTAAATCCAGACTTCCAACCTCCGCAGTAACGTTTCAACATTATTGCAGAGCGCAGATCTAAACGCCTTGATCAGCTACGGAGTTCCTGACCATCGTAGTAAACGGACCCGCTGTATCTCATTCCTCCTTTTGTCTGGCCGTACAGCCCGATCGTTCCTCCTAGTCCTGATAGCTTCGCAGTGACGCCCCGACGTGAAACGGTCGCCCGGCCTGCGTCACTTGCCGGGCCGTGGGCTATAATTGCTCGCTCTTTAGGATTTACTGAGAGTGGAGAGAAAAACGATGCGGGAGTTGCGGCCGTTTGCTCTTGAGGTGTTTTTCAGTAAGTGGGAGTTTACCGCGAGGCATCATCTTTGCGCTTCGGATATGCAGTCGATGACCCTGTCCGAGTTGCTGTCCATGGCGGACGCCGAGGACCGCGCCGCTTGGGATGCGCTTTATCTGGGCTACGCCGAAACTTGGGGGTCGGCTGGGTTGCGGGACGCCATCGCGAACACCTATGAGAATGTGTTGGCTCCGGACGTTCTCGCGTTTGTTGGGGCGCAGGAGGGGATTTTTGCGGTCATGCATGCGCTCCTGGGGCCTGACGATCATGCGATTACCGTTATTCCCAACTACCAGTCGGTGGAGTCTGTGCCGCTCAGCATCTGCGAGACTACAGGCGTGGCGCTGGACTCGGAGCGCGGGTGGGAGTTGGATTTGGACGCGGTGCGGGTTGCGATTCGGCCCAACACGCGCGTGATTTGCATTAATTTTCCGCACAACCCGACCGGAAAAGTGATCTCGCGAGCGACGTTGGACGAGCTGATTTCCCTTTGCCGCGCGCGGGGGATTTATCTGTTCAGCGATGAGGTGCACCGGTTGATCGAGCGGCGGCCGGAAATGACCTTGCCGCAGGTGGCGGACATTTACGAGCGCGGGATTTCGCTTGGGGTGATGTCGAAGGCTTACGGCCTGCCGGGGATTCGCGTGGGTTGGGTGGTCTGCAGGGATGCGGAGGTGCTTCGACGGATGGAGCGCATGAAGCACTACACTTCGATCTGTGGGGCGGTACCCAGCGAATTGCTGGCGCAAATTGCGCTCAAAGCGCGCGACCGGATCTTGGCGCTGAACCGCGCGTTGATCGCCAGGAACCTGCCGTTGCTGGCGGCGTTCTTCGCCGAGCATTCGGATTTGTTTGCGTGGTATTTGCCGGATGGCGGGTGCATTGGGTTTCCTCGATATCTGGGGCGCGACGGCGTTGAGGCGTTTGCGAGCCGCCTTGTGGAAGAGAGCGGCGTGTTGCTGCTGCCGGCTAGCGTTTATAAGT
>Ga0182024_10019242_pt1 | contig 12613 bp, 8 predicted proteins | sample P32metaG_FD_120480 | JGI IMG/M metagenome (GOLD analysis project Ga0182024, IMG submission 120480) | Permafrost microbial communities from Stordalen Mire, Sweden - P3-2 metaG (Illumina Assembly) | ecosystem: Environmental > Terrestrial > Soil > Wetlands > Permafrost | place: Sweden: Stordalen... | reverse complement strand
GCGAACGCCCATCGCTCCTTCGCAGCTGCAGACGAATCTATTGCCTCGTACCATCGCATTGCTATCGATCCTGCAACCGGGTAGTTTTCGGAGTCCGTCTTGCTGTCTCCGCCACCAGTTGGACCCGTCTGCGGCAGAAGATTGGGGCAGATCTCCCGCTCCGTCAAGCGACGACAGAAATGCTCAAAGGCCGTCTCCTGCTTCCGACTCGTTAAGGTATCGAGGTGATACTCAAACCCTTCCCGCGGGAGGAAGACTCCGGGAGAGTTTGTGGAATCCGAGAATAGTTCGGGCCTCCTGGCCTTCATGAAGTCGGATGGTTTGAAATCCTCATTTGAGAGGACGTCAGCGATTTGCCTTGCGGACTTCACACGCGGACGTACATCCCGCTCTTGACTCATAGATCATCTGGAACAATGCGCCAGATTCGATTGTGACCTCACGTCCTTCCTGGTTCTTGGTTGTGCCTGGTTCATGCCGAATCGTGCGCGCTACGAGATCCACTTGGCCGACGCGAAGAGTTAGCAATTCGCTTACTCGCCAGCCGTAGTTATGGGCAGTTTCCAGCATTGCCCGGAGCCAGAGGTCCTTGCAGTGGGCGACGAGGTTCGCGTACTGTTCGGGCGTGACGAAGCCTTGTCTCACGTTGTTTTCCCTCAGGTGCGGGAAGTGAGGGACGCTCGGCACTCGCGGCGGCCTCGCCTGGTAGGCGAGCCGGTACATGCGCTTCAGGCCCGCCAGCTCTCGATTGATCATGGCATTGCTGGCATTTTGCTCGCGGCGGCTGTCGACGTAGCACTCGAGTTGCCGGGAGTCGAGTTGCGCTGCTGGCACCGAGCCCAAGAAAGGCTTGAGATGCAGGCGCCAACGCGCCTGTACATCGGTCAGAGAACGATGTCCATTGATGCTGTAACCGATCTTTGCTTCTACATACAATGGGGGCAATGAATTGTGCCAATCCATGAATCCCTTTGACCCCGGTCCGCCGTATAGCAAGTTAGGGCCCGCTCTGAAAGGGCTTTTGGCAACGGCAGCGCATGTGGTTGAGCCATCGGGAGATCTTTGCTGAATTTCAATCAATCATCGAGTGTGGGTGCGGTAGAATGTCAGCAACCTCCAAGGCGCTCCCCGAGCCGGCATCTCTTAGGGGCGGATAGATTTTCCCTAATCCGGAACAGGTCGAACGGGTCTGTTTTGCCCGTGTGCACTGCTCAGAAAGTGGCGGTGGAAGCTTCTTCAGCATTTGAGCGTTCCGATAGTGGCCCCGCATTGGGGGGGCTGGTCACCAGGCTGGCAGCTGGGGATGAGTGCGCCTTCGCGCAACTCTACGACTGCACGAACCGGACCGTCTACGGCCTTGCTCTGCGCATTTTGAGAGATTCGTCATCCGCGGAGGACGTAACAATGGAGGTGTACCTCCAGGTCTGGCGCACCGCCTCTCGTTTTGACCCTCAGCGCGGCACAGTGACGTCTTGGCTTGTCATGCTGGTGCGCAGCCGGGCGCTCGATTGTTTGCGTAGCCGTAAGGCACGTCGAGCCGACCTCGAAGAGAATGTGGACGAAGTGCCTAACCTTCGCGATTCTCGGCCCACTCCGGAAATGGATAGCTTGGCGGCCGGGCGGTCGCGTATAGTGCAGAAAGCCATGGCGGATCTTGCCCCCGATCAGCGGGAGGCTATCGAATTGGCATATTTTTCAGGGCTCAGCCACTCTGAGATGGCTGTGCAAACCGGGTTGCCTTTGGGAACTGTGAAAACGCGTATACGGCTCGGAATGATACACTTACGGAGAATTCTTGGTCCTTATGCGGAGGGCCTGTGAACAACAGAAAGCAAGCTTCCAGCGACGACCTGCATGGGCTTGCGGTTCTGCATGCTCTGGGATCTCTAGAAGGCCCCGATAAAGTCGCATTTGAAGAGCATCTGCGCCAGGGCTGCGAAGTGTGTGCCAGTGAAGTGCTTTCTTTTGGGGAGACCGCCGGTCTTATCGGAGAGTCTGTCCCGGCTGTTGCTCCGGGGCACTTACGTGAGCGACTGCTATCAAGAATTGGCGGCAGTCCCCGCGTTCCCGGAATTCTTTTCCAACACAGTGGAATCCTGATTGCCCGCTCGGAAGAACTCGCGTGGCAACCCATTGCCTCTGGCGTTTTCCTGAAGCCTCTTTTTGAAGACAAAGCCCTCAAGTACGATACTTCGCTGGTCCGCATGGATGCTGGCGCTCACATTCCAAGCCACCACCACGCCGCTATCGAGGAGCTCTTCCTTCTCTCCGGCGACCTTCACGTGGAAGGCCAGGTTATGCGCGCCGGCGACTATTGCCGTGCGAATTCCGGTACGATCCACGGGGAGACCTTCTCCGATGACGGGTGTTTGTTTTTATTGATGACTTCACCGGGAAATCAAGTCATCGAGAACCGTGTCGTCTGACCCATCGCTTTTCGATTCCTGGCTGGATCGGGTGAAGTCCAAATATTTCTCAAGATTCCTGCCATAACATGCTGAGCGCGTCGCGCGAATTCATATTTCAAACTTCAAGGGTGTGTTCCCGCGTCTTTATGGTTCTGGTATTGACCACATCTTCTCTCCGCTTCATGTTTCTCCGCTTGATACGTCCGCGCTATTCATTCGAAAGATTCCCGGCGCTCGCGCAGGATGTACTTCCGACGTGAGCGCCGCATGCCTTTTGCCGACTGTTCAATCTTCCAAGTTGTGCGAATAGGAGGCTTGTCTCTCCTTCGTTCAACTAATTCGGCAGCAGAACACTGTCCACCACATGAATCACGCCGTTGGACTGAAAGACATCCGCAACAGTGACGGTTGACGTGCCTCCCTTCTCATCGGTCAGAACTATCCTGCCGTCCTGCACGGTTGCTGTCAGCGTTTCACCCGACACGGTCTTCAACTCTGACTTGCCGCCATTCATCTTGATCTGGCGCTTCAGATCCTTTGCGCCAATCCGGCCGGCGACAACATGGTAGGTAAGAATCTTAGTGAGCTGATCTTTGTTCTCGGGCTTCAGCAGCGAATCCACCGTGCCGGCGGGCAGCTTGTTGAAGGCATCGTTGGTTGGCGCAAATACTGTGAAGGGCCCCGGGCCTTCCAGAGTATCTACGAGCCCCGCTGCTTTCACTGCGGCAACTAGCGTAGTGTGGTCCTTCGAATTGACGGCATTCTGAACGATGTTTTTGGCTGCAAACATCGTCGCGCCGCCCACATCTGGGTCCTTTTGTGCCTGAACTGCCTGCCCTGCAAGCACAAATGCAACCGCCAGAATCATTCCGCAAAACTTTTTCATATTCATGTCTTCTTTCTCTCTGAGATTTTTTACTGCACTCACGGTACGTCGGCAGGCAGGAAGCAGATTCACGTGGACAAAAGAAATCCGATTCTTCGGCGCCATGAATCCGAAACAGTCACTCTGTGCGTACATAGGCAGTGAGCAGGAAAAATCCTAACCCACAACTACCAGGAGAGAGAATTGTGAACAATTTGAGCGCATTCATCAATAGGGGCGTCTCGCGCCGCAAGTTTCTGGCTGGAGCCGGAGCCAGCGCGGGCACGGCTGCGGCACTGGCCCTCGCGGGATGTGGTGGCAGCACTGAATCCATGATCCCAACGCCCACTCCACCCACCACTTCATTCACCGATGTAGACGTACTGAACTTCGCTCTCAACCTCGAATATCTCGAGGCTCAGTTCTATCTATACGCGGCCACGGGTTCGGGCCTGGAAGCCTCCGAAATCACCGCCGGCTCAGCTTCGTCCTATCAGAATGTTGGTTCGGTAACCTTGGGCAACGCCGCGGCAGTCCCGGACCTTACACCATCCCAGCAGGAAATACTGAACGAGATCGCATTCGAGGAGCAAGCGCACGTCAAGTTCCTTCGCAGTGCGCTCGGTTCAGCCGCGGTCCCCATGCCCGATATCGACCTTTCCTTTTTCGGTCCCTTGGCCGTTGCAGCGAAGATCACCACAGCCGCTACGGGAGCAGGCTCTTTCAATCCCTTTGCCAGCTTTGACGCCTTTCTTGTTGGTGCTTTCATCTTTGAAGATGTCGGTGTAACCGCCTACTCCGGCGCAGCTCCGCTGATCAGCGCGGCAGGCGTGGCCTCCGGCTACCTCACCGCAGCAGCGGGCATTCTTGCCGTTGAGGCCTATCACGCCGGATATGTCCGCACATCGCTCACTGGACGCGCCATAGCTGCGGGCTCCGCAGCCGCATATCCGTATTTGGGCGATGCCAATCTGGTTGAGAATCTGCGCGCTACGCTCACCGTCGGCAACAGCGCGGCACCGTCAACGACAGGGTCGGTTGAAACCTTGCTCACGTTGCCCACAAGCCTCACTTCACCGAGTGCAATTGTTGCAGCCAGTGCGGCAGACGCGGTAGGCTTCGCGCGCACCGTTGACCAGGTTCTTCACATCGTCTACGGTTCGCCAACGGTCGGCGCCAAGGGCGGCGGATTCTTTCCCAACGGCGTCAATAGCATCTTTGCCACCACAACTGCGTAATCACCGCACAGCCTCTAAAGGACAGGAAATTCCATGGCGAATCAAGAGACTCAACTTCTGGATGACATCATCGTCACGAGCCGGCGCAAGATGCTGACTCTGGGCGTAGCGTCGCTCGCTGGATTGGCAATTGGCGCGAGCGCTCCTTCGGCGGAAGCCGCAACCGCATTCTACACGGATGCAGACATTCTTAACTTTGCCCTCAATCTCGAATATCTCGAGGCGAACTTCTACTATCTGGCAGCCTTCGGTACCACCATCGATAAGGCAAACTTCGCATCGACGGCAGCCGGCGCTCCGCCGATCGCACTTTCTGGAACCGTAGGTACTCCGGGCACTGTCTCAGGCGGCAGCCTCGTACCCTTCTCTACCATTCAAGTCGCATCCTATGCGATTGAGACCGCCGTTGAAGAGGGCAAGCATGTTCAATTGCTGCTGTCTGCGCTTGGCAGTTCCGCCGTTGCACAACCAGCCATCAACCTGGGCACATCGTTTCAGACGCTAGCTACGGCGGCAAAGATCCCGGGCGGGTCAGGCTTTAGCCCCTATGCAAGCGACGAAGCATTTCTCGTCGGCGCCTACGTCTTCGAGGATGTCGGCGTTACGGCATACCATGGCGCGGCTTCGCTGCTGACCTCTTCCGCAAACTTGACGACAGCCGCAGGCATTCTTGCGGTCGAGGCGTATCACGCAGGCCTCGTGCGCACAACGATCAACTATATCGATCCAGACGGCACAGGCATCGGCAGCTACACCAACCTGATTTCGACCCTACGTGCATCCCTATCGCAGGCCGCCCTGCTCGGCGCGGCGCCCAGCGCATACGACTCGAATCCCGACGACTTTGGCCTGGCGACCTTCCCGGTTTCGCTCGGCGGTGGATCTGCGGTGACGGCAACTCGCCTCACGGATGCCGATTCAACCAACGTTGTAGCTTTCGCGCGCAACACCACCCAAGTCCTGAACATCGTCACCGGCGGCGGCGCGGTCAACGGCACCACCGCGGTCAGCCCAGCAATGGGGGTCTTCTTTCCCGCGGGTATGAATGCAGGCCCCAACGGATTCAAATAGGAATAAGTGCACCTCAACTTGTGGGACTGTCCCTCCCCGGGGGCGGTCCCAAAGTCTTTTTGATCGGAGCAATGGGAGATCCAACTCTTCGCGCTCGAATCCTGGAACGCGACGCATGAACGCTGACGGCTTCCGGCAACGCGGTTATCTCCGACGAATGTCAATGCCGGAATCTTCGCTGCTTGGTCCGCAATAGGTGCGCAATAAGTCTTATACGTCGATGGGGAATCACGAAATAACCATCGCAAAGGCGGGACTTACTTCTCTGAGTTAAACCGCCAGGAGATCGATCCTCCCACCCACGACATCATCCGTATACCGACGCTCTGCTTATTGGTTCCGCAGTCGAAGTCGTTCGCTGCGCCGCTCGGGCCTGATCCAGGCGCGCAATACGGAATCGCGCCCATCTGCCATCCGGGATCGAAGGTCTCTGTTGTCTGCCCAGTATAGCCTCTGGCCAGCATTCCGTTTGCGCCCATTTCCAATCGGCCGTTCAGGAAGGTCCGGACCACCGCCAGCCGCGTCTCGCCGACCGGAATCGCCTCGTAAGTGTTTGGGTGCTGCGCGTTGCCCAGGTCCAATTGCTTGTGGCCCACGTACTCGTACTCGCCCCGTCCATGCAGACCCAGAGGCAACTTGTCCAGCGTTGCAAGGGCGTCGAAGATGGTGCGTGGCGCCTCGGGCGCGATCTGCGCGACGATCTGTTGGCCGTCGATCGTGCCACCTGACAAGCGGGCGTTGGCCTTGGAGAGAACCGCTTGCAATGTCCCGAAGCTGCTGAATCGATGGCGCACGCTGGCGGTGAGAAACTTAAGCGTGCCGGGTCCCAGCGGCTGCTGTGTTCCATTGTCGGGGTCGATCTTGCCCAGGGTTTCGGTGGTCGTCGACCGGCCCACTGTCACGCGCACATCGGTTGCGGAAGACTCCTTTTCGATCACCAATTGCTCGGAGTGGGAGCGCTCAAAGGAAGAAGGCAGCGCGGCTGCTCCGGTCGGGTTGCCAGAGGTCTTGCTGCCCACGGCGATGCGCGGATCCTCTGTGAAAAAGGCCTGCCCGATGCTGAACGAAGCCGACGGCAGCCAGCGGACCGCGCCAGCTTCTGATCCAGAACCGCTGGGCGTCCAGGCCAGCGTGGCCTTGGGTGCGAGAAAAGTGCTCCAGGTGTCGAACGAGCATGCGGGATTGAGCATGTCGGTGTTCTTCAGCTCGATCGTGTCGGGGCGCAGGCCGGCGTAGAAGCGCAAATGCTTGCCCAGGCCGCTGTGCAAGGCCTCATAGGGCGTTGCATCGCGTATGGTCACGTTGCTGGATAGAACTTTGAGGAAAGGGCCGTAGACCAGCACGTTGTCCGAGAGATAGTGGTCTAGATTGTCGCGGTGGATGTTGTCTTCGTGGTAGTCGAAGCCGGCCATCGCTTGCAGCCAAGGCGTGAACGTGTGCGTCTCGCGCGCCTCCGCGCCTTCGACGGTACGGAACTCGCTCTGCCGGATCAGCCCCTCGCCGAAGTTTGAATAGAGTGCAAGGTTGTAGGTGCGAAAGAATCCGGAGAAGGCAACTTCGTCGCTGGGCCTGACCTTCCAGACGTCGTCGATGGCCTGGATCGAGGAATGCGTCTGATCAAACTGCCGTGGGTCGACGGTGTCCTCTAGTTGCCGGCCAAGTCCCACCGGAATCAGATTTCCCTCGTGAGACTTGCCCCAGTATCCAAGGCTTAACAGCGTGATGTTGTGTTTGCCGGGGTCGAAGACGCGCTGCGCGTTCCACTTGAATTGCGTGCGGTGCTCCAGCCGCTTCATCAGGCCATTGCCGTAGCTGGCTTCGAGCGCCACCCACTCCATCTTGGCGGGATCTTTGGGCGCGAATCCAGCCGTGAGATCCAAGTCGCGATAGTCGCCGGTAAGGGTGACGAAGCGGCTCAGCTGCGGGCGCAATCCATAGGCGGCGGCGAGGTTCAGCGCATGATTGCCCTCCAGCACGTTGAAGGCGCCGCCGTCGGTCGTTACACTGCCCAGCGCGCCGGAGACGTAGATGTTCGGGTCGGCGTAGCCGTTGCCGTGCGCATTGGCGGAGAGGTTGTTTGTAACCAGGTAGCCGCCCACCGCAATGTACTGGGCGATGGGTTCGCCGTGATCGCCGGCCACGCCCGGTACAAAGTACTGCGGCGCCTTGATGCCCCCGGAGGCGGTTTCAATGGGAAGGCCCGGAATCGAAATCGGCGCGCCAGGGCGTCCGGGGTTGGCGTCGAGCAGTTCCTCGCGCACCATTACCTTTTCTGAAGGGTCGGGCGAGGTGAGCGTCACGTCGCTCACGTCGCCCGTGACGACCACTTCATCGGCTGCTCCGGCCACGCGCTCCAGGCGCAACGTCAGGCTCGCTGCCGCTGCGCGCAAATCAACAGTACGCATCACCGGGAGAAACCCCACGGCTTCCACACGCACTGTGTAGGCGCCCCACGTGGGCAGCGCAATCGTGAATCCGCCGTCGCTTCCGGTTGTACCGATCACGCGCGCACCGGAGGCGGAATCGAGTTTGACGTTCGCTCCAGCCAACGGCAGACCGGAAGGATCGAGCACTGTGCCAGTGGTGCGGCCAACGCCGCTCTCAGCCGCGGCCGCAATGGTGCTCGCGAAAGTCCCAATAAGAAGAAATGCGATAGCCAGAGTCCAGAGGCGAGCTCTACCGCTCGTAATTGAGAGGATCGATCTCGAAGCGTGCATTTATACCTCAGTGATCTGAGCGGCCTGCCAGGGCTGTTGGCTCTGCTTTATTGATTACGAATTGGCTTGAGCTTCTGGATTGCGAAATTCAGACTTTTCTCGCCGCGCCACCAATCCAAGCGAGAAGCTGCAGCGTATCTATTTACACGAACGGCGAGTAACTGAGCCCCCTGCAATCTATTCCCGTCTTGTTCAGGCCTTCCGTTCCCAACACGACTTTATGAATTTGGAGATTCCTATGTCAAAACTGAAGTCCGCAGTCGGACTCTCGCTGAGTCTGCTCATGGCCGTCCCACCTGGCGCGTTTGCGTCCAGCCACCGGGAAGCACCTATCACCGCCCTGGATCACACCGCTGACGTCACCGATTTCTACGCTTTTGTCAGCTACGATCATCCGGGGTTTGTTACGTTCGTCATGAACGTCGATCCGTTTCTGCAACCAAGCAATGGACCGAACTATTTCCCATTCGATCCATCAATCGTGTATCAGATCAAGGTCGACAACGATCAGGACGCGCGGCCGGACGTTGTCTTTCAGTTCCGGTTTCAAACCCACATCCTAGATGCCGGCCTCCCCGTTGGTTACGCGGGAGCTGGCAATGGAGTCGGCGCACCGGCTAACTCACCCGCACCCATCAAGCCCGGTACGCCGATCGTGCCTCCCGCGATCACTTCACTCACTGGCGAAGGGGCCGCGGGCCTGAGTCTCCAACAGACTTTCACCGTCGACATGATTAAGGGGGACAGAAGGATCGCTCTGACAAGCGGCAGTCCGCTCATCGCAGTTCCCAGCAACGTGGGCCCGCGCACTATGCCGGACTATGACGCTTTGGCTGCGCAGGGCATCTACAGTGTGAATGGCAGTGGAGTATCCGGTGTCCGGGTTTGGGCCGGCACGGCCGCCGATCCCTTCTTCATCGATCTGGGTGCGACCTTCGATAGCCTCAACTACCGCGCTGGGACAGGCGTTGAAGCTCTTACCCCCGCGCAGGACGCCGACGACCAGTTGAATTCTGCTCCGAATTCGGTCGCCGGGTTCAACGTCAACACGATTGCTATCGAGGTCCCCATCACCTTACTGACCAGCGATGGGAATATCCATCCCGCCACCGATCCAAAAGCGACCATCGGTGCATGGGCGACAACCTCCAGGACGCAGTTCACCATTCGCGAATCCCCGAACCCTGCACAGAACTTTGGCAGCCTGGCTCAGATACAGCGCTTCGGCAATCCCTTGATCAACGAACTGGTGATCGGCACCGGCAGCAAGGACTTCTGGAGCATGTCGGAACCGGTGAAGGACAGTCAGTTTGCCTCTTTCGACCTCGATCCTCTCATTGCAAGAGTGTTCAACGCTGTCTATGGATTCAACATTCCCACCCCACCCCGCACCGATCTACTGCCGCTGGTAACCTATGCCCCACCGATTGCCGCTCCAGGCACTCCGGCCGGACCGATCGCCGACCTTATGAGGCTCAACACCGGAGTACCTCCTACGCCGAAGGCGAATCGCAAGCGTTTGGGCCTGATCGTCGGTGACCCCGCAGGTTATCCCAATGGCCGCCGTCTGACAGACGATGTCGTCGATATCACGGAGCGGGTGGCTATCGGTGGCATTCTCGCCCCTGGATTCAATGTTGCGCCGAACAACCTGCTCGGCGATGGCGTCAACGCGCCTGATGTCCCGCCGCAGGAGACGTTCCCGTATGTGCACTTTGCCTACAGCGGGCGCGACAGCCGTCACATCAGTCCCGGCGATCCTACCGGCTGCGGCGATCAGCCGACATCCTCCAGCTCTCAGAACTCGGATCCAGCGCCAGCAAACCAGGGAGGTCCTCTGCCCTGCCCAGTCAACTAACCCTATCGGCGCCCAGCAAATCCAGTTTGGTTGCCTGAGCATTACCCGGTTCTCTGCGCGTAACCTTCTCGCGCAGAGAACCACTTGCTAAAGCTCCGGAGAATAGGTCCCTTATGAAACCCTTTTGCGCAACGTTATTCATTCTCGGCGTCCTCCTCTCCCGGCAGGGAAGCGCTCAGCAAGCGGTCTTGTCGGCGGCCGATCAGCATAACTCGCCCGGCGAGACAGCCGTACAGGAAGAGACTCCTGCGCTGCAACGCATCGCGGCGGCGAAGCAGCAGATCGCGACGGATCCGAAGAGGGTGCAAGCGTACAACGAGCTGGCACTCGCCAGCCTTCGGCGGACCCGCGAGACTGCCGATCCCAAGTACTTGAAGGATACTGATGCCGCTCTTGCTCAAGGTTTGAAACTGGATCCGGAAGACTTTCAGTTGCTGAAAACCCAGGTAGTACTCCTGTTGAGCCGCCATGAGTTTCCCCAGGCGAGGGACAGGGCTACAGTTCTCCATCGCCGCACGCCGGACGATGTGATGACCTATGGGTATCTTGCCGAGGCATACGTCGCGCTCGGCGACTATCCGGAAGCCGAGATCAATGCGCAGTGGATGATGAATATGCGGCCCAATAACACTCCTGCACTTTTGGTCGGAGCCAAGCTGCGGATGTTGTACGGCGATGCGCATGGCGCGGTCGATTTCCTGAACCGGGCATATTCGCAGACCTCCCCGACTGAGGTTGAAGACCTGGCTTGGATTGCCAACCAGATCGCGTCGATTCAGATTGAATTGGGCCAGGCTGATGTGGCAGCCCACACTCTGGAGGGGGCCGAACAGATCTTCCCTCGCTATCCCTATACCATCGAGAATCTGGCGCGCGTTCGCATCACCCAGCATCGAGTGAGCGAAGCAGTCCAATTGTGGATGCAAGCCGCACAGATCGACAAAGACCCGCACATTCTCTATGAGTTGGCGAGAGCTCAAGAGGCCGCAGGACAGGCCCAGGATGCGCACGCCACATATGCGCAGTTTGAGAGCCAGGCGAGCGCACCTGAAACGGCTACAGGGACCTCAACGCTCGACCTGATTCTGATGTATGCCGGCAATACTGCCAGCGCACCCAATGCACTGAAGATTGCGCAGCAGGTGATTGCCCCGCGCCATGATGTGTGGACGTTGGATGCATACGCGTGGGCTCTCTATGCCAATGCTAGGTACCAGGACGCGGACGCAGCGGTCCAGAAGGCTATCGCGGTCGGAATTCAAAGTGCGCAGATCTTCGATCACGCCGGCCACATCGCCCAGAAGCTCGGTCATGCCACGGACGCCGCCAGATACTTTGGGCTAGCGCTTCAGGCCAATCCCTCATCAGAATATGCCCTGGATGCTCGCAAGTCTGTGGGCCCAACGGACGTGGTCGGAATCGGAGAACCTCCAACATCTCCGGTGCCGACGCCGGTTCCGATGTCCACTGCCGATCTACTGCGTGATTCAACGCCTGATACCAATGCATCCAATCAAAAAACGTCGAACGCCAACGCATCGAGTGATACTCCCGCTACCCTCTTTCCTCCGGTTCCAGAGAATCTGCTGACTTCACGCCCCACAGGTACCGAGCGCATGATCCACAGCGCGCAAACCCTGGTAGCTCAGGCTCCCAAAGACGCAACTGCATACGCTGGATTGGGCGCAGCCTATTTTCAGCGTGCCAGGGAGACAGCCGACGTAAGCGACTATGAACACGCCGAACAATTGCTGACAAAATCTCTCGATCTGGCGTCAGAGGATTTTTCATCGGAAGCGGCCTTGGAAACCCTGGCCGAGGTCTGCATGGGAGAGCATCGGTTTACTGACGCGCTCGCCTACGCGCAGAAAGCGTTGTCGCTGGGAACCGGCGAACTGTCTCCTTTCGCGATTGTCGGCGATGCTGATGCAGATATGGGCGAGTACGACAAGGCCGCCGCAGCCTACGGCCGGCTGACACCGCGCGACATGACCCCGTCGCCGCGTGCCGCCTATGCGCGAGACAGTCGAGTCTCCTATCTGAAGTTCATCTCTGGCGACACAGCCGGGGCAATCGCCCTCATGAAGAAAGCCGTCGCGGAAGGCATTCAAGCGCAGCTTCCAGCCGAAAACATGGCCTGGTTGTACTACGAACTGGGAGAATACGACACGCAAGCCGGTGACGCGCCATCTGCCGATGCGGCCTATCTGGCCGCCCTCAACATCCATCCTGGCGACTATCGCGCTTTGGCCGCTTTAGGAAAACTCAGGGCTAATGTGGGCCGATACTTTGACGCCATCATGCTTTACCAAAAGGCGATCGCCATCGTTCCAATGCCCATCTTCGTCGCTGAGCTTGGCGACCTCTACGCCAAGTCTGGAAATCATCCAGAGGCCCAGAAGCAGTATGCGCTGGTCGAATACATTGGGTTGCTCGGGCGCATCAATCAGGTACTG
>Ga0182024_10019241_pt1 | contig 12614 bp, 11 predicted proteins | sample P32metaG_FD_120480 | JGI IMG/M metagenome (GOLD analysis project Ga0182024, IMG submission 120480) | Permafrost microbial communities from Stordalen Mire, Sweden - P3-2 metaG (Illumina Assembly) | ecosystem: Environmental > Terrestrial > Soil > Wetlands > Permafrost | place: Sweden: Stordalen... | reverse complement strand
GTCGGCAGGTCCCACCTTCACCGGCGGGCTGGGCGTGGATGACGGACCGGCGGCGATCCTGCCCGACGGCAATGTGCTCGTTGACGCAGCTCCTATCTCTCCTTGCTACGCATCTGGCAGCAAGTTTTATGAGTTCAACGGCACCACGATGACTCCGGTCTCTTCGCCGAGCGGCGCCTCCAGCAATCCATCCTATACGGGACGAATGTTGGTTCTGCCCACGGGACAGATTCTGTTCACCGACGGGACCAAGACCGTACAACTCTACACCGCCGCTGGAACCTACCAAGCTGCGTGGCAGCCGACCATCACTTCGGTCGCAAGCACCCTGACTGCGGGCAGCACCAACAACACTATCTCCGGCACGCAGTTCAACGGCTTGTCGCAAGGTGCAATGTATGGCGACGACGCGCAGATGGCGACCAACTATCCCATCATCCGCATCGAAAACCCAACCACCAAGGACATTTATTATTGCACCACGCATAACCACAGCACCATGGGTGTCGCGACGGGATCCACAATCGTATCCACGGAATTCGACATTCCCGCAACCGTTCCAGCCGGTACGAGTGAACTCTTTGTCGTTGCCAACGGCATTCCTTCGAAGCCGGTGAAAGTCACCATCGACGCTGCCAAGTAACCGAAGCATGTAAGCGAACCGTGTGATCGAAAGTGAGAATCCTGCACGGCGGGCAACTCCACACGGTTCGCGCTGCATAAAAACTGTTCAAAGCAAAAATCGAGGGGGAAAATAAATGATGAGGGCTCGTACGCTTATATGCGCGCTCCTGACTCTGTTCTCGGTCGGGATAGCAAATTGCCAAACCTGGACACCCGTAACTACTCCTGCTCCTGTTTCCGTGGGAGCGATGCTGCTGCTCACTGACGGTCGCGTCCTTCTGCACGAGGAGCCAAACTGCAGTGGTACGGGTTGCGTGGGCAACAACTACGGAGTCTGGTACACGCTAACGCCGGACAACACCGGAAGCTATATTAACGGCACCTGGACGCAGGTTGCGTCGCTGCCCAGTGGCTACTCTCCGCTCTTTTTCAGTTCGGCCGTTCTGCCCGATGGAAAAGTGGCGATTCAAGGTGGCGAATACAATTGCCCGGGCGGCAGTTGCACCGACGATTGGCAAAGCTTGGGAGCTCTCTACGATCCGGTTGCCAACACCTGGACCAGCTTGACACCCGAAATCACCAGTTCGTGGCAAGCGGATGGAGATGCGGAGTCGGTGGTATTAGCCAATGGAACTTGGATGACGGCAGCGTGCTGCGCGGACATTGTAGGCAAAAGCAGCTTCCCGCTCTATTACACTTTCAACGAAAGCTCGTTGAACTTTACCACCGTGGCGACTTCCACCGACGGACAGTTCGATGACTTCGACGAGCAGGCCTTCACGCTGCTGCCTAACAACAACGTGCTCACGGTGGATGCCTACGTGGGTTTTTACAACAAGACCGGCATGAATTCGGAGATCTACAATCCAACCACCAACAAGTGGACGAGTGCCGGAAGCACCGGAGTGCAACTGTGGGATGCAGATTGCGGAAACGAGAGCGGAGCCAGCTATGAGCTTGGGCCTGCGGTCTTGATGCCCAATGGCACCGTCTTCTATACCGGCGCCAGTTCTTGCGCCGCCGGCAATACTGCAACTTACAATTGGAGCAGCGGAGTCTGGACTCCCGGCCCGGTTTTTCCCAATAAAGATGCGGCTAACGACGCACCGGCCGCCCTCGAGATCAACGGCAACGTGGTCGTGATGGGCAGTCCGTACAGGGGAACGTTCTCTTCGCCAAGTAACTTCTACGAATGGAACGGCAGCACGTTGACTTCGTTTCCCAACCCATCGCGGGCCTCGAGCGATGCATCGTATGTCGGGCATTTGCTGGTGCTGCCGACGGGACAGATCATGTTCACGGACTTCAGTACCACGGTCGAGATCCTGACCAGCGCCGGTACCTACGAGACTGGGTGGCAACCGACGATTACCACCTTCACTTCAGACCTGGTTCCCGGTTCGACCTACTCGATCTCCGGAACCCAGTTCAATGGCTTAAGCCAAGGCGCTGCCTACGGCGACGATTTCCAGGACGCCACCAACTATCCGTTGGTGCAGATTGTTAACAACGCTACCGGAAATGTTGCCTACGCGAAGTCTCACGGGCATAGCACCATGGGTGTCGCGACGGGCAGCACGATCGTCTCCACGAACTTCGACGTGCCCGCTGGAATTGAAACCGGGGCGAGCACTCTATACGTGGTTGCAAACGGCATACCTTCGACCGGCGTCGCCGTCACGGTGGGTTCGTCGACTGCAAGCTTCACTCTTACCGCAGCCCCCAAGAAGGCGAGCATTGCTCCCGGTGGAAATGGCAACGTCAAGATCACAGCCACTCCTTCTGGTGGCTTTGACTCGGCGATTGCCTTGTCTGCCTCGGGACAGCCAACTGGAGTAACCGTAGCCTTCAAGCCTGCGTCCATCGCCGGTGGCTCCGGAACAGCGGCCATGCAAATCAAGGTTGCCAGCACCGCCAAAGCCGGGACTTACACCATCACCATCCAGGGCGTTGGCGGAGGCGTGACCGAAACCACTACATTCAGTCTCACCATAACCTAGTCGCTATGGTGAGCTTAACCAGGGAAAGGCCCGGAGCAACGGCTCCGGGCCTTTCTAAGCTCCAGACCTACAAGTCTTCCACGGCGCGCTGAAGCTCCTGTGCAATTTGTAGAGGATCGCAGCCGGCGGCGAACGTCAAGGGCCGGCCGATGCGTACCTGAATCTCTCCCGGCCGGGCAATCTTTCTGCCTGCGCGCTTCACTTCAAACAATCCCACAATCCGCACGGGTAATACCGGAATGCCCAAATTTCTTGCCAGCAGTCCAATGCCGGCGCGAAACGCGGCGATCCTGCCATCCACCGTATACCGGCCTTCTGGAAATATGAGCACACTGTATCCACGATCCACGGCCCGGCCGGCGTAAGCGAAACTCTGCCGGAAGCCAGCCTCGCGCGGCAGCGGAAACAAATTTAGAAGCGAAACTCCCAGCATCCATCCTGTTCGATCGTAAATACGTCGGAAGAAGCCTCTGCTCGCGGGCGGAGTGTGTAAAGCCTCCAACGCTTCGCCGCGCGTCGCTATCGCAATTCGGTTTCTTAGCCGCGCGGGCAAGGCTGCCTGCACAAACGCAAAATCCGCATCGGAAATGTGATTGCAAACTACCAGCAGCGGTCCATTACAGCCCAGCAAATTCTCGCGACCTTCGATCCGAGGCCAGCCCAGCAAAATCATCGCCGGCCTCATCAACAAATACTGCGCAAACCATCGCAGCCACGTCACCGGCCATCGTAATACCCATGCCGGATAGTGATACTCCGCGCGCGGGCGAGATTCGCCGTTCAACATTCGTTCCACATCGCCCACGGTGCGCACCGCGCTGAAACGAGTCTCGCTCAGGTCGACCTGATATCGATCCTCCAGCGCGCTGATCAGTTCGACTCGATCCAGAGAACTAAGACCCAACCCGGACGAAAGATCAGAATCGAGTGCCGCTTTATGGTCCAACTGGGTCACACTTCGTCCTGTGATGCGGCCGATTAATTCCAACACCGGGCTGTCGCTCGCAGAGGCCTTCCCTCCGGGGTGCAAAATTTCTCGTGCGGCGAATTCGGCAAGCAGCTTCCGCCGCGGCTTTTGCGTGCTCGTGCGCGGAAAGTCTTGCTCCGGCCAGACTACGTGCATCCGCATGCGCTGAAATTCCGCCAGCGACTGGTTCGCTCGTTCCACCGCTCCCGCCACTCTGGCATCGTCGCGAAGAATCAACACCGCGCAAGGTTCAGCATTTCCTCCGCGCTCAATCCCCACCACAACGCAATCTTTTACTTCCGGTTGCTGACGCAACGCAGCTTCGAGATCTTCCGGGTAAATATTCAACCCGCCCGGCGTTACGATTACTTCTTTCTTGCGTCCTTTGAAATAAAGATTACCGGCTTCATCCAGCGCACCCACGTCTCCGGTGCGGTACCAACCGTCTTTATCTGTAACCTCGCCAGTCGCTTCCTTCTGCCCGCCTTGATCCCAGTAACCCGCGGCGACTCCGCCGCCGCGGATCATAATCTCGCCATCTTCAGCCAGCTTTACTTCCCGCCCTGGCAGCACCTTTCCAATCGATCCCTTTCCCAACTTGAACGGATGATTCACGCTGATCAGCGAAGTGGTCTCCGTCAACCCGTATCCCTGGATGGCAGCGTAGCCTAGCCTTCCCCAGAATTCTTCGGTCTCGGCGTCCAGCGCCGCGCCTCCGCAGATGAATGCCCAGAACTTCCAGCCGAACTGCCAGCGAATCGCGCGGAAAATCCACCAGCGGTGCAGGAAATGTTTTCCTTCCGCAGCGCGGAACCGCCGCCGATAATCCTCGATCGTCCCACGGTCCTCAAGATCGCGTTCGAGCTTCTGCTTCAGTGATTGCAAAATTCGCGGCACACTCACCAACACAGAGACGTGCTCTCGCCGGATCGTGCTCATGATCTCGGATGGTTTCAACTCTTCTTGAAAGATCACAGTTCCGCCCAGCAGCGGCGGCAGAAACATTCCCAGGAATTGACCGAACACATGGCTAAGCGGCAATAAATTAAGGAACCGCACCGGATGCACGAAGCGCTCATACTTCAAGTACTGCCGCATCTCCCGCTCCAGCGGAGCAATGTTGGCCAACACGTTTCCATGCGTGATGACGACTCCTTTAGGTTCAGCAGTGGTCCCCGAAGTAAAGACAATCTGCAAAGTGTCGTCGCGCCCGACCACGACATCTGACAGTAGCGCCGGCGTCCTGCCGGCTATGCGCGATAAGTCTTCCAGAACGGTGACAGGTATTGCACTCGCTTCTCGCAAGTGCTGAGCATGCCGCCGCGAACAGACCCAGAGCCTAGCCTCAACCTGCCGTGCAACCCGCGCCGCAAAATCCTCCGACGCCCCATCATCCATCGGGACAACAATCGCACCGCGCAAAGCGCATCCAAAGAAAACCGCAACCCACTCGGCGCCATTCTCGCCCCACAGCATCACGCGGTCACCCTTGCCGATTCTCCGCGAATCCAGTTCCCGGCAAAACCGCAACGCCATCTCCAGGACCTGACCATAGGTGAACCACTCCATGCGATAACCGCGGCGCTGCGCGTAGGCCCACTGGTCGCGGTGCGCCTGAAAGTTCGTCAGGAAAAACTCTGCCAACGATTCGGCCATGGAGTGAAAAAACGGAGTCGAAGCCTTGACCCTAGGCAAGTTTAGTAGCAGAAGGGAACAATCGTATATCCCGGGCCTTCATGCTAAATCCTGATCTGCGGCGAATGCGCCGCCCGATCACCGGGGCTTGTAGCATAATATTTGGATGGCATTCCCCACCCGAGTCTGTGCCGTCTGCTCAGAAGAATTCGAGCTGAAGCCGGATAAGCCCGGCTTCGCCAATCGCTGCCCGGAGTGCAGCGAGCCCGAACAAACCGGTACCAAAACGAAGCAAGCCACGGACGCCGACGAACGCAAGACTCAAAAAGAAGCCAACGAAGCCCGCAGGGAAGCCATGCGAAACCTTCTCTATCGCAAGGATAGCTAATCGCCGGCCTGCCGGACGTTCACTCCCGTCCCACTCCCAGCGCATCCGCCACGCGATTGATGTAATTAAACCATGAAGCAATCAGCGTGATCTGCAAGATCCCGCGGTCGTCAAATCCCACGCCTCGCAGCCGCTCGATATCGTCCTTCCAACACTTCGTCGCGTCCTTGGTCAGTTTGACCACATAGTCCACCATCACCCGCTCTTGCGGCGTGATGGGCGCAGTCGTGTAATCCTTCTCCAGCGCCTCCACCAGCTCTTTATCCAGCGTCACCCTACGCAGAAACTCTGCGTGCGACTCAATTCAATACTTGCACCGGTTGGTCACCGAGACCATGGTTGTAATCATTTCGTGCTGCCGGCGGCTCAGCGGCAACTCCGGCGACATGAGCGCGCCAAACGTGGCGAACGAATGAAACAAAGCATCCGGAATCAGAGTATGCGATCCCACTATGGTCGATCCTCCCGATTCATCGGGATGTACCGGCGTGGCATACTCCTTGGGATACAACTCGCGCTGCGCCTCAACCGCCTTGCGCAACTTCTCGTCGGCTTCCGACATCGGTATGGTTCGAATCCATGTCATAAATGCAGTTTTCCTTTACACAGAGCTTGTCTGAATTTAGCAGGGGAAGGTTACACCGTCGCGCACCGCTGCCCCATACCACATTTGTACTAGAGGCCCGCGCCCGCTGCTGATTCGCGGTACGGCTCCGCGTGCGGCGGCGACGAGCCTGCATGCACCATCCAGAATTGCCGGCCATGATAGTACGCCAACAATTCCCGATTTTTCTCCGGCCCCATGTCACGCGCCCACACGATTTTCGAGCCGTCGATGTCGGCAAGGTTGTAGACCCACTCGCGGTCAAGATCAAAATCAGGAGCATAACTGACCAGGACCACGTGCTGGCCGGGCAGCGCCTTCAGTTGCTGCACGATCGACTCCCGCTCCATGTCTCCATGTTGCCACTCTGGCTCGGGATGAATGTGCGTTACTGCCAACGCGACGCGCAGCACGACCGCGCCGATATAAATTACCGTGACGGCTCGCACAAAGGCCAGACCCACAGGTTGTGCGCGCCAGCGGAATAAGCGCAAATGCCGCATGCACTGCATCAGAATCAAGAACACCAATGCCGTGGCTGGCGCGAAATAATGAGGTAAGCCCCAGGTCTCAATCACGAGGCCAGCGGCAAAGATGCCGCCGATGATCCAAGGCACGCGCAGTTTGCGATCGCGCGCCGCGCATGGGAGTGCGATGAGCACGAACGGCAGTGGCGGAACCAGATATACCTGCCAGAAATAATAAATCTTGATGCGCCATCGCCAGATGAATCCGCTTAGACTCTGATTCTCTTCTGTCTCTCTAACTTCCCGCTGGTATAGGGCTTCCATCCTTGGGTGGTCATATGTCTTCTGCGGCCACGGTTTCTGCCAAATGAAATACCGTCCCATGGCGTAGGTCTGGCGGTTGATGTCATAGGTCATGCGAAAAGGATTTCCGGTGACGCGGTAATAGTAATAGCCGGTCCACGCCGCGAGCGGAGCGAGTGTCAGGACGAGAGGCAACACGATCCGCGCAAATGAAATGCGCAACGGAGGTCCGTCTTTCCCAAACATCCACGCCAATAACGCAATCGCAACCCCAACACTCAATAGAAGTCCTTCATACGGACGGCTGTTTGCGAGCATGAACAAGCCGATCGCCATGATCACGGAATCACGCCAACGCAAGTGTTGCTTGGCTCTAGGCAAGACACCGAGCACCAGCGCTCCTCCGAGGGCCGGAAGGCACGCGCTCCAGTATCCATTCGTCCAATAGCTCAGAACGCCGAGGCGAGGGATGGTGAGAACGCCGCCCAACAGCGCCCAGCGCGGCGGAATCCATCCTTGCAGCATCCAGCAGATGGCCGCGCACATCAGCGCCCCGCAGATCAACTGTCCGATCCACGCGCTGCCCAAGATTTCGCCGGCGGCCAGCACCAGCCCTTGTCCCGGCGGATACATCGACATATACGTCGGGTGCCAGATCACGTGGAAGGTTTCGAAATGCATCCACATCGGGTGAGGTGGATTCGTCAGCCGGCCGTGCGCAAACGTGTCTCCCGCAAGCAGGTAGCTGTACTCGTCGTGATAGCGAGGCAGCGGAATGCCGGAGACGGGAATCAGCGCCGATCGAATCGCGAGAATAGAGAAACCCACTAAAAAAACGCAAAGTCGCTTTCTCGATGCGATCTTTTTGCCGAATTCTTCCAGCCGCTCCAGGCCCAGCGTTCCGAGCCATGTGTGCGAAAACTTGATCTGTAAAAATATGAGGATCACTACCGCCGCAGCGGGCTTGAGAAATGTCAACTCCAAAGAAAAAGAGCCCGGCAAAATTAGTCCGGCGCACAAAGTAGGATTCAACATTTGCAGAAGACCCATGCTCGCGTCACACAGCCCATAAGCATACCTTGTTCGTCCGCTCCCCACGAGTGCAGTAAAATCCACTCAGCGACTTTTTTTACGGGGATGCGCGTGGACCTTCTGAGTGATGTTGAAGTGCGAGTACTGGGTGCGTTGATCGAAAAGGACATCACCACTCCTGACTACTATCCTTTATCGCTGAATGCTTTGGTGAACGCATGTAACCAGAAAAATAACCGCGATCCCGTGATGACCCTGGACGAAGATGCGGTGCGCGCCTCACTGGAATCGCTGCAGAGGCAGCGCCTGGCGGGCCCGGCCAGTGGCGCCGACGGCCGAGTCACGAAGTACGAGCACCGTCTGCAGGAAGTATTCAACTTCGACCGCCGTGAGATCGCGATCTTGTGCGTGCTGCTGCTGCGCGGCGCGCAAACTCCCGGTGAGCTGCGAGGCCGGGCCGAACGCATGTATCGATTTGAAGAACTGGAAGACGTACATGCGACGCTCGACCGGCTCAGCCAGCGCGAGCCTGCGCTGGTCGCTGTGTTGCCGCGACAGCCGGGCACGAAGGAATCGCGCTACATGCATTTGCTTTCCGGTAGCGCGCCTGCCGTAGAAGCTGTGCCTGCTCGAACTGTAGGCAGATCGGCCCCAGACGATGACCGCTTGGCCAGCCTCGAAAGCGAAGTGGCGGAATTGAAAAGTGAAGTCGCGGACATTCGGCAACAGCTCGCCACATTTCGCAAGCAGTTTGAATGATTGCGGAATGTAACTTTCGCCGTGTCCTCTGCACCACATCGTGTCCGGCGCGCCACGATGTCGTGCCCGATGCGATGCTCTAACCCCCGTAAAATCAACGCCCAGCTCATTGGCCTCCTCTGTGCATTATCACTTGCGCTGCTTCAGCAGCAGGAGGTGACCAACCATGACCCGTATCAACCTGTTCAGCGCCACAGCAATTCGCACCATCCCGGCAACGCATGATTCCGTTGCGTGGGGTAAGAGCAACACTAACTTTGACAAGAACACCGGCACCCTGGTATTCGCCGCGCTCTTGCTCGTTTGTTCATTGGCGGTCGGATGTTCCAGCGAGAAACCCAAAACCGAAAGCTCGACCAACCAGACCGCAATGAGTCAGCCGATACCACCCGCAGTAACTCCGGCAACCGAGCTGGCGACGCCGGCAGTGCAAGCGGCTGCCAAGCCAGTGCATAAGAAAGTTGTCCGCAAAGTTCCCACGACCGTGACGTACGCCGATAAAACTTCCGGCATCTCGTTTCAATATCCGCGCAAGTACGCTTTGGAGACAGGCACAGCTGCCAACGAACTTGTCTCCTCTGATCCTGTCCCCATGGACTTCGTGCAGCCCGGCGGAGTTGCGCTCGCGGCGGTTGCGCTTCCTGAATCCGCGTATCCCAATAGTGATCTCGCGTCAGCGTTCTTCGGCGTGAGCGTCAACAAAGAACTCACGGCGGAGCAGTGTGGAGAATTCTCTGAGACCAGGACTGCGGAATCGGCCGATGCTACGGCTCCGAGTGAGATCGCAGCTCCAGCCGCCCCGCAGCCGTCGAAATTGCAGCCGTCGAAGTTGATGATTGGCGATCTGGAACTGCAGTCTTCCGAATCCCTTGCCAGTCAAGGAACTCGCGAGGTAGCGTCGAAGTACTACCACGTGTTCGAGAATGGCGCTTGCTACGAGTTCGCGCTCAAGGTTGCGACTCTGGGGACCGAGAACCAGGGTGGCGCGACGCATGTGGATCGCGAGAAAGTCTTTCAGCGGCTGGAAAAGATTCTGGCGACGGTGAAGATCGAGCCGGCTGTACCCGAAGTGACAGCCAGTGCGCCCGCTACTCCGAGCGCTCCGGAAACTCCCGCACAGTAGGTTGCGATGGAAAGGCCATGTCGCTCTAGCGGCGTGGCCTTTTGTTTTGCGGTATATCGTTCGCGTCGTCAACAGCAGTGATGACTACCCGCCGCGCAACTCGCGAACGATCATGGCAATATCGTTTTCCTGGAAGAGGCGGATGGCCGCGATGCCGGCCGCGCCAGCTTGCAGGCAGGACTCGGCGTTTTGCCGCGTCACTCCTCCCAGCGCGACAACGGGGATCGACGCGAGGCAGGCTTGGCGAAGAGCGTCAAGACCTGCTGGGGCGATACCGGGCATGTCCTTTTTTTCGAAGACCGGAGCGAAGACGGCGAAGCTGGCCTTGTGGGACGCCGCTTGGGCCACTTCCTGTGGAGAATGACAGGAGACGGCTATCAGCGGATATGGTGAGATTTCGCCGGCAGAGCCTGCCCTGAGCTTGTCGAAGGGAGCCCCCGTGCCACATTTGCCCGCCCAAGCCGCCCGCACTTCGTCCGGGGACACATCGTTCGCGGGGAGATGAACGCCCGCCGCTCCGCTGGCCAGGGCGACGTCAGTGCGAGAATTAATTAGGAGAGCTGTTACGGGAAGCCGGAAGCCGGATGCCGATGTTTGATCGTGGATTACGCGCACAGCTTCCCGAGCCAGCGATTCCAGTTCGTGAACGGACAGATCTTTTTCACGGAGTTGAATGTAGTCGATGCCGCAGCTCGCAGCTTCCGCGATCTTGTCCAAAAGACGAAGGCGACGGGTGCGTTCGTCTCCTGGGAAGGCTTTGCGGTCGGTGATGTAGTACAGGAGCGAGCTGTCAGCCATCAGCTTTCGGCTATCAGTCTAGATCAAGCACGGGACGAGCGCACGGTCACGCTATTAATCCAGTTCTTGACCAGAGAAGACACAGGGTTCACAAGTAATCCACATCTTCACGGTCTAGTCTTGGCGATTTCCGGTTCGACTTCCTGCTCTTTTTCCTTTTCTTTCTTTGGACCGCCCAGATGGTATTCGGTAAGGCCGTCGCGCAAAAATGCAAAAGCGTCCTCGGGAGAATCGACGAACTTGAACAGATTAAGGTCTTCAGCAGAAACCGTGCCCGCGTCGACAAATGCCTGAAAGTTCATGATGCGGTGCCAGTACTCGCTGCCATAAATGACGACCAGAATTTTCTTGGCCAGTTTGTCGGTCTGCGCGAGCGTGAGAATCTCGAAAAGTTCGTCAATCGTTCCGAAGCCGCCGGGAAAAATCACCAGCGCTTTCGCCAGGTAGGCGAACCAGAACTTGCGCATGAAGAAATAGTGAAACTCGAAGTTAAGCGCGGGCGTTATATAGGGGTTGGGATACTGCTCGAACGGCAGATTGATGTTGAGGCCGATGGTTTTACCTCCAGCTTCGTGGGCACCGAGGTTCGCGGCTTCCATAATGCCGGGACCTCCGCCGGTAGTGACGACGAAGCGGCGGCGCCGGGCGGGAATCTGAATCGACCACTCAGTGAGAAGAAATGCCAGGCGGCGAGCGTCTTCGTAATAACGAGCCATATCGACCGCGGCGTGGGCTCGTTTCATGTCCTTATCCTGCTGCGGGGCCTTCGAATCGCTTTTCTCGATAGCGGCCAGATTCTTTCTCGCGGCTTCGCCACCCTGAAAGCGGGCTGAGCCGAAGAAGACCACCGTGTCTTGAATTTGCTCGCGGCGAAAGCGCGCCAGTGGTTCCTGATATTCAGCCAGGATGCGGAGAATTCGTCCGTCAGGACTGTTGAGAAACGGTTCGTTCTTGTAGGCCAGGGGCGCGGGTTGAAGTCTATCGGTCATGTGGAAACTCACGTTCTGAATACAAAGTTACGAAATCCAGCATTCTTGAAACTCAGCGTCTCGCGGGCATCTGAAGCCCAGCCGTTTCGCCACTGGCATTCCGCGCTCGTCGAAGCTACGGCTGTTCGTGATAGTGAAGCGCTTCCCAGAAGCCGATCCAGATGTCGAGCAATCCCAGACCGCTGCACAGGCCACGGAAGAAGCCAGTGGTAACCAGAGAACGAAGACCAGGATAGGAGAGCAGAAGATAATTGTCGGTCCATTCAGGCGTCCAGGGCAGAATCACAAGCAGCACACCGGCGACGGCGCTAATCAAAACGAAAAGAAAAACGGACGTGCGATGCAGCCAGAGTTGCGTCCCACTATGAGTTTGAACGACGACGCCGGTTTTCGGGTCGAGAAGTCCGGACATGGTCTTACCCGGCCCGGACGCAGGTTGGCCGGACGCAGTTGGTCCGCCTTCCATGGGCACATTGGGATCGGTCACAGGCCGCTCCACTGTAACGGGCTAGGCCTGAAGCGCAGATGGAGGAACAATCCACCCGGTGCCGAAAAGAAAAAGTGAGAGACAAAACCCATCGAGTTATTCTACGACTTCAGGGGCTTGATGCGCTCGGCTACGTCACGATAATCGATGTTGCGGCCGTAGACCTCCATGAAATGCTTCAGAGCTGAAGGTTTATCTCCGGCGCTCTCATAGGCGGAAGCGAGCTCATAGTGAAGCGCGGTGCGCGTTTCTTCGTCAACGCCGTTAGCGTGAAGAGCCTTGTCATACCAGCGAATCGCGGCCTCTGGCAAACCCTTGTCGAGGAAGCATTGCGCCAGCCAGGTATAAGTTTGCATGACTTGCGGGAAGGGATGTCCGCGGTCGACGGCCTGGCAGGTTTTCTGCAACTCGCCAATCGCTTCATCGAGCAATCCCATT
>Ga0182024_10019240_pt1 | contig 12614 bp, 9 predicted proteins | sample P32metaG_FD_120480 | JGI IMG/M metagenome (GOLD analysis project Ga0182024, IMG submission 120480) | Permafrost microbial communities from Stordalen Mire, Sweden - P3-2 metaG (Illumina Assembly) | ecosystem: Environmental > Terrestrial > Soil > Wetlands > Permafrost | place: Sweden: Stordalen... | reverse complement strand
TCGCGCGACCTGGACCGGCTGACCGGTTACATCATGGAAATTCCGAAATAGACATCCTGTTTCTGGTTTTTCGTAGACTCGCTGGGAGGAGTGGGGCGGGCAATTCTGCCGGCAACCTGCTTTCAGCAGGCTTTGGTGGGAACCGAAGAAGCCGACTAAAGGCCGACTGCCGGCAAAGATTGCCCGCCCACAAGATGGTCTACGAAAAACCAGAAACAGGCCTAATCACTCATACCGCAAAGCAACCAGCGGATCCCCTCCGACAACCGCGAAAGCGTCACCGGCTGCGTCGAGATCGGAACCCACACGTCGAAGGATTCATCCACCGCCGTTCCGCGAAATCCAGACGATGCAACCCCCACGATGGTAAAAGGAACACCGTTCAGAACGATCCGCGACCCCGCAATGTCAGGAGTGCCGCCGAACCTTTCGTGCCACATGCTGTAGCTAACCACCGCGACTTGGCCGTCCCCAGAACCCAGCAACCGCCCGACAGCAGGCTTGACTCCCAGAACGTCGAAGTAATTATCCGTGACCAGATCGCCATGAACCCGGTTCGTGCCGTCGGTGGTCATGCTGAGCGGAGCCGTGCAAAAAGCCGCCAGTCCCGCAAACGACCGGCTACGATCGCGGTAATCCGAATAATCCGGGTAGCCAAAGTTGTCGAATACGTTCCCGTCCTGGATTCGAGACACAGAAACCAGCCGGCCAGGGTCGGCGATACCCGGCAGCGGCCGCAGCAGAATCGCGCTCACAACACTGAACACCGTAGTGTTCGCAGCGATGCCCAATGCGAGAGTCAGGATGGCAACAAAAGTGAACCCCGGATTCTTGCGCAGAAGGCGAACGGCATGTCGCAAATCCTGAACCACGACGCTATAGCAGCAAGAGCGTTTCCAAACGTAAGTTATTGCAATTCCTTGCTATAGACGAAACGCGGCGAGGGTGTCCGTCCCATTGGCGAACACCATCCTATATATGTGGACACCGTTCTTCTCTGCGAGCCCTGCGCCTCTGCGTGAAATTTTATTTGTTGCTTCGTCCCAAGATCCCCATCATGCGCCCCGCAAAATACCCGACCACAATCGCGAACACAAAGCAAAGTACCTGGGGTAGCGCCAATTCCATGCCCGTCTATCGGCGGAATCGTCCCAGGACTCTATGGACTTTTCCCGGCTTCCCAACCTTGCGCATTAGGTCTATACTGGCTCCTGCCCTTATAAGGAGGGGCACAAGAATGACCTACTTCGCATGGATTGTGCTGGGCTTGATCGCGGGCTTTATCGGCAGCAAGATCGTGAACCGCACCGGCGAAGGCCTGATCCTGGACATCGTTCTCGGAATCGTGGGAGCGGTCGTCGGCGGATGGCTGGCCGGTTACTTCGGTCTTGCGGGCGTGTCCGGCGTGAACATCTACAGTATTGCGATTGCCGTCGGCGGAGCCGTCGTGGTGCTGCTCGTCTATCACGGAATTCGCAGAGTGGCTTGAACATTCGCGGCCACTGGTAGAATGTTCCGCATGGATTCTATCCAATGGAGCATGTATGAAACTACTCGCGCCGATATCTCTACTGCTGGCCGCTGCGTGGCTGTTCGCCCAAACAGGTGGCGATCGGCTCGTCGAAGGATTCCGCGGTGTTGAAGTCGCGTCGGTATCGGACGCGATGGAACAGTTGTACGGCCAGCGCAACTACATGTCCCACGAAATGCGCCCACTTTCAAAAACCAAATTCGCCGGCCCGGCAGTGACGGTGCTGCTAAAAAAAGAAGAGCACAAAGAAGGCGCCGCCGCCTCCCAGGGAATGCTGGACGCGATCGATGCCGCGCCCGCCGGTTCTGTTTATGTGATGGTGCTCGAAGACGGTGCGGATTTCGCTGGCATCGGCGGTTTGATGGCTACCGCCATGAAATATCGAGGGTTAGCAGGTGCCGTGATCGACGGTAGTGTACGCGATACGCCGCAAATCGCCAAGCTCCAGTTCCCCGTATTCAGCCGCGGCATCGCTCCCTCGACGACGATCAATCACTACCGCTTCGTGGGCGCAAATATTCCGGTTACCTGCGCCGGCGCGAAGGTGAATCCGGGCGACATGATTACCGCCGATGAGGACGGAGTTGCCGTGGTTCCGAAAGCTCGCGCGGCCGAGGTCTTGAAGAAAGCGCAGGAGCTCGACAACACCGAGCATACGATGATTCCGTTCATCGAGAAATTTCGCTCGATTAAGGACGCGGTAGCCAAATTTGGTCGAATTTAAGGTCAGTTAAGGGCTCACAGCGGCCCTTACATGACGATTTATGGTCTGTTAAGGCTGCTGTTCCGCCATTTTCTTCTTTTTATACTCGTCATACTGCTTCTTGAGCTCCGGATCGCGCGGAGTGGGGTAGATTTCGCTCGATTTGTATTTCCCGGTCTTGATCATCATCTGCGTCCACTCGTCGTGGATGTGAAGTTCGTCGGCATTCTTCACAATCTGCTCGACAAGATGCGGAGGAACGAAGTAGACTCCTTCGCGGTCCCCAAAAACGACGTCGCCAGGCATCACGGTTGCGTTGCCGATCCGGATCGGGATGTTGACGCCCGTGAGCATCACCTGGCCGATCGGAGTCGGATGAACGCCGCGGAAATACGCGCCCATCGGAATCGGGAAAATGCCCTCAAGATCCCGGATTGCCCCATCGATCACCATGCCGGTTTTTGTGGCCTGATAAATATAGGTTGCGAGATTGTCGCCGACGAAGGTTCCGTTCTCCTCTTTGCCGAAAAGATCCGCCACCATGACGTCGCCGTTTTCGAGCATGTCGATCGCACGCTGATTGCTGTTGCGATGCCCTTGTTTATTGGCGTTGGCCTCGATCACCTCGTTCACGTCCTGACGAAGGGGCATGAATTGCGCCGTGAACGCACGCCCGATCAGTTTCTTCTCCGGATGAAGAATATGCCAGTGGCCTTCGTATTGATTCTTGTAGCCGGGCGTCCTGTCGAGGATGGTCCAGACTTCTTCGGCGCTCATGGCCTCGAATTTCTTGAGCAGGGCGTCAGGGACTTTCGGGCGCCCGTCGGCGGATCGCCCATACGGATTTTTCGGCGTGTATTCGATTAACTGCTCGCGCGTTAGCTGGAACACCTGGCCGGGCAGCAGAGCAGCGGCGGCAAAAAGAGCAAATAGAAAACGTGACATGGTTTCGAGAAGCATATCACGAGTGGTTCATAGTGATAATGCAGCTTGCATCATGGCTCTTGCATAGCCGACGTTGTACGCGAAAGCCGCGTATCCACCGCCTCCGGGATATGCGGTTCTGAAGCCCGCGCGTTCCCGATCGTAATCGAGGGCGCGAGGATGTTCGGGATAGATCAGCCTCGGATATTTTTGCTTCACCAATTCCTTCATCACCGCGAACATGTTATTTTCGCCTTCGTCGATAAACACCTCGGTGTATTGTTCATAAGGTTTGCGCACGCGAACGTTGCGGTAATGGACGTGATTGATGCGATCCCTCGATCCGAAGTAGTGGCACACCTCTACCGGATCGTGGCCCATCTCTTTCGTGACGCCGCAGTCGAAGGTAATTCCGTTCGAAGGACTCTTCACAATTTCAATGAGCCGCTTCCAGCCTTCGACCGTGCCCATGATCTGGCCCGACCCTCGGCTGAGCGGTGCAGGCGGATCGTTGGGGTGCAATGCGAGCCGCACGCCGGATTGTTCGGCGACGGGGATCACAGCTTTGAGAAAATACGTAATGTTGGCCCACATCTCATCGAGATTATGCGCGCCCTCATTAGGCAGCGGAGGCAGATCCTTCACTTTGTCGTTATCGAACGCGGTGAGCCCCGCGCCCGCTCTGCCGATTTCTTCGTAGTATCCCTCGACGATGCGATGCGCGTAGAAGTTGTACTCGACCACAGGCAGCCCGACCTTGCCGGCGGCGCGGATCGACTGCTTGACCTTTTCAATCTCTTCGTCGCGTCCCGGCCGGCCGTAAATAGTGTTCGGAAATCCCGCGATCATCAGATTGCCTAAAGTCAGTCCGCCGGCCTTCAACTTATCCATCATTTCCTGGAGCTGGTTTTCGTCCCAAGGAATCCGCGGTCCGCCGGTGAGCACGTGGTCCACGCCAAGCTGCTTAACTCTTCGGCAACCCGCCTCATCGATGGTGCCGGCCGACAGGCCGCCAACTCCGACTTCAAGGCAGAGCTTCGGCGTATCCTTTCCTTCCGTCTTGGGAGCGGGCACGGCGGCGCCTTGAGCAAGCGCCGCGAAGCCCGCGGATTGGATCAGAGTTCTTCGGGATAAATTACCAGACATGTTACTGAAGATAACCCAACGACTTCAAGTTCTCCAGTACGCTCCGCAATTGTCGTATGATTCCGCGCGGTGGTTTACACCGGGACTGAACAGGCGATGAAGGTTTATCACTCGCAGAAGGCTCCGGCTGAGGCACCTCGGGTACCTTAGCTAACTCGCGTCTGCCCGCATGCTTACGCATGGCGGCTCAGCGGAAGGCTGTGAGCAGAATCGGACAATTCTCTTTCAAACGGTTTTCGAGCAGACCCGTCTATTCCCGCATGATGTTAGCCTCTCGAAGTTTGCCTGTCTTTTTCCTTGCCGGAGCCGTCTTCGGCCAGGTTGCGGGATTGACGCTGCCGCCCAGTGGAAACAATCAGAAGGCATCCGTCAGTCAATTTATAGGGCCGGTCAGAGTAACGATCGAGTATTCGAGCCCCGCCGTTCACGGGCCGGACGGAAAGGATCGCCGGGGACAGATCTGGGGGAAGCTGGTACCCTACGGCGTTGCGAATCTCGGGTTTGGAAACGGCAAGCCGAGCCCTTGGCGCGCGGGCGCGAACGAGAACACTCTGTTTTCAGTCTCCTATCCCGTGACCATCGAAGGAAAAACGCTCCCCGCTGGACGCTACGGGCTGCACATGGTCCCGACCGCCGACGAGTGGACGATTATCTTCTCGAAAGACACCGGGGCGTGGGGCAGCTTCTTTTATGAGGAGAGTCACGATGCGCTCCGCGTCCAGGTCAAGCCGCGCAAGCATGACTATCGGGAATGGCTGACTTACGAATTTACGGAGCGCCGGCCTACTGAAGCGACTGTCGAATTGCAATGGGAAGATTTGTCGGTGCCGTGGAAGATCAAGGCCGAAAATACCAACGACATCTATATCTCAAAGTTAAAGGAAGAGTTGACCAGCGTTCCCGGGTTTGACTATAAGTCTTATGACGCTGCGGCCCAGTTCTGCCTGACGGCGAAGACGAATCTCGATCAGGCGATGGTGTGGGCGGAGGCCGCGGTTAGCATGCCTGGTATTGGACAAGCCAACTTCACTACGCTCAGTACGAAGGCTCTCGTTTTGTCGGCGACGGGAAAGAATGAGGAGGCAGGGAAGCTGATGCATGGCGCGCTCCGCCTGCCGTCGACTACTTCGCTTGAGATCCATCAATACGGACGGCAGCTCCTTACGATGAAGAAGCCGGCGGAGGCACTCGAGGTCTTCAAATACAACGCGGAGCGCAACGGAGATGCCTGGCCCGTCCACGTCGGTTTGGCGCGAGGCTACGCGGCCATCGGCGACAACAAACTAGCGCTCGAACATGCCCAGAAGGCTCTGCCGCAAGCGCCGGACGACCTGAATCGGAAGAGTCTGGAAGGTATGGTCAAGGCGCTCTCCGAGGGGCAAGCGATTCAGTAGGCCCGAAAAAACTCACAGGCTGAAGCCTGTGCCACTATGTCATGGAACGTGGCAGGCTTCGAGGGACGGGCACTGTTTTATTTTATTGAGGGACAGCCGCTTGCGTTATTGGTAAGGTGTCCCGGCGAACCGATCGCCGAGAGTCCCCGCCCTGACGGGACGGGGTTATAACCGGTTATAACCCCTGGCGTGAGCCGGGGGATTCTTACTGAGTTGGCATGCTCTGAAACCGCTCCCTGTGGTCACGGCTCGTTGCGCGCGACGTTAGAGTGCGAAGAATTGGCGGGACTGGCCGATAAGGGTAATGTGGAAACGTGGCGTATCCGCTTGCTCTCCGCTGCCGCGGTGTTGTTGTTGACAGCTCGCGGCTCATTTGCTCAGTCGCGATCGGATTGGCATTTCTGGACGGCGGCTGACGGATTAAAGGAATCTTATAGCCGAAAAATGTCGATCGGGGCCGACGGGAGGCTCTGGGTCCGGCATGGCGCGGTGAACGCGATGAGCGTGCTGGACGGGTACTCCATCGCAGGGATTCCGGAACCGCGGCGCGGGTCGACGATCGACTGGAACCGGATGGCTCGGATCTATACAGGGCCTACGGGGACGGCCTGGACTGTTGAAGACCACGCGCTGATGAGATTCGACGGTTCTATCTGGCGCTACGAAGCGCGCGAATCGTCAGGGGATAGGATGATCGCCGCGATGCCCGCCGGCGCAGGCGCGGTGCTGGTGCTCTTTGCGGACCGGCTGGCTCTCTATCAAACGGAGTCGCACGAATGGAAGGTTCTGAAGACCAGCGAAAGACTTGGAACCTTCTCCCGCATGACGCCGGGATTTCATGACGATTTCTGGATTACGGCACAACATGGAGCCGCCCGGCTTAAGCTGGATGCCGATTTTCGAATCGCCTCCTGGAAGGAATGCGATACCGGCCGCATCGGAATCGTCGAGGCCGAGGAGCCGTTGCCATCTTCGTCCGGCGACGAACTATTCTTCGCAGGGCGACGGAAGGGCGATTCTTTGCGGGCGGTCTTACGGTGGTTCAATGTCGAGGCTGCCGATTCAAAAGTTGAAATTGTGCGTTCCGCGAACAATGACAATCTTCGCGGCTGGCGGGGACCGGACGGCGGACTTTGGAGCATCGAAGGCGCGTCGCTGCGCCGGCTGGTTGAGGGTCGATGGATCCAGGTCGAGAGATTCGGCATGCTGGCCGGAACTCTGTTTGACGTGGTGACCGAACGGGACGGAGGGTTCTGGCTGGGCACATCGGAAGGCATCGCGCACTATCCTCCGCAGGTCTGGACGACTGCCGACATGGTGCAGCAGTTGGATCAACCGGTTCACGCGATCGCCGAAGACGGCAAAGGACGCCTGTGGTTTGGGGCGACGGACTACCTGCTCGAACTGGATGGGTCAACCTGGAGCGCTTACCGATGGCCGCAAGGAATGCAGACCCAAGCGGCGCAGAGCGACACGCTCTGGTTAATGGCGGACGGCAGGATCGCCGTGAAAGCTGTGGGAAGCCAGGCCGAGAATCGCATTTTTCTGTTCGACCCAGGGTCGCGGCGATTCACTCCGGTGGTTCATCCCGAGGGGCGGGAGATGGCGTTGGTCCGCGGACGGGCGGACGGAAACCTCCTGGTATGGAGCCGGCCCGGCTGCAGGATCGAGATTTTTGACGGCAAGACCTTCCGCACCGTCTTCAATTCCACGGAAAAGTGGGAAGGGTTCGATGTGCGCGGCCTGGTGGAGAGACCGGGTGGAGAATTCTGGTTCGGCGGAGCGGATGCGTTGGCGGTGATTCGGAACGGCGTGCTACGGACTCTCCGGCCGAAGCTGGATTTCCCTGAAGCGGGCGCCTTCATGATCGCGGAACTCGAGCCGGGCAAGCTGATGGTGGGGGGACGGAACGACTTGATGGAGTACGACGGGAATCGTTGGACCGTGTTGCGCTCCGGCCTCGACCGCATTCGCTCGGCGATGAAGACGCGCGATGGAACATTGTGGGTTGCCTCGGGGTCCGGTCTGCATCGGCGTCAAGAGGGGAACTGGATCACCAATGGAGAGGAAGACGGGCTGCCTTCGGGCACGGCGTACAAAGTGTTTGAAGACAGCCGGGGAAGAGTGTGGGTCGGCACCAGCCGCGGCGTCAGTCTGTTTCATCCGGAACGGGATCGTGATCCTCCGCGGACGCGGCTTTCGCAGGCCGCCAATGGCCGGCTCGCGTCGCCCGATGGAGATATCCGGATTCGCTTCTGGGGGACGGACAAATGGCGGATGACGCCGACGGAACGACTGCTCTATTCCTACCGCGTCGGGTCGAATGAATGGAGCCCGTTCACGTCCTCCAATGAAGCGGATTTGCACCATGTCGCGCCAGGGCGGCATTTGCTGGAGGTCCGCGCGATGGACCGGAAGGGCAATGTGGAGCAGCATCCCGATTCGTTCGAATTTACCATGGTGCCGCCGTGGTATCGGCAGAACGGATTTCTTTTGATTGCGTTGATTGGGAGCGCGGCGATTATTTTACTCATTTGCGCCGCGGGAGTGAGCTATCGGCAGCGAGGGACGCTGATTGTGGCACTGGATGAGGCGCGCCTGGTCGCGGAATCGGCGAGCCGGCGCAAGGGGGAGTTTCTGGCCAATATGAGCCATGAAATCCGCACGCCCATGAACGCGATCATCGGCATGACGGAACTGACTCTGGATACGCCGCTCAATGAGGAGCAACATGATTCGTTGAGTACGGTGAAGAGATCCGCCAAGGCGCTGCTGCGCCTGCTGAACGATATTCTGGATTTTTCAAAGGTCGAAGCGGGCAAACTGGAGCTGGTGTACTTGGGTTTCGATTTACGGCAGTGCATCGGGGACGTCGTCCGGACGCTTTCGCCGGGGGCTCGAGAGCGAGGACTCAAGCTGACCTCGCGAGTCGATCCGCAGGTGCCCGCGCTACTGGTCGGGGACGAACAGAGGCTGCAGCAGGTTCTGATGAACCTGGCCGGCAACGCACTCAAGTTCACTCACGAGGGGCAGGTCCGAATCGACGCTCGTGTGGAATCGCGGGAAGGGGAGGCGGTGACGATTCACCTGATGGTCGCCGACACCGGGGTGGGTATTCCGGAGGATAAACAGAAGATCATTTTCGCGCCTTTCGAGCAGGCGGACGGATCGACCACGCGCAAGTATGGGGGAACGGGTTTGGGACTCGCCATCTCGACGTCGCTCGCATGGCTCATGGAAGGCGATCTGCGGGTGGAGAGTCCATGGCGCGATCCGGATACGGGGAATCTCGTTCAAGGGAGCGCCTTCCATTTCACTGCACGATTTAAAGAAGAGCTCGACCGGAAGCGGTCGGAAACGGAGACGCCTGTTCCGGCGCTGACCGGCCTGCGGATACTTCTCGCCGAGGACAACGCGGTGAATCAATGGCTGGCGAAGAGGCTGCTCGAAAAGAACAGCCACATTGTCTTCCTGGCGGCCAATGGGCGGGAAGCTTTGGCGGTGTTGGATCGTGAAGCGGTCGACGTGGTGCTGATGGATTTGCAGATGCCTGAAATGGATGGAATGCAGGCTCTGGCGGCGATTCGCGCGAACGAACGATTGCGCGGAGGCCACGTGCCGGTGGTCGCGCTAACGGCGCACGCGCTGGCGGGGGATCGCGAACACTGCTTAGCGAGCGGCATGGACGGCTACCTCGCCAAGCCCTATAGCAGCGAGGATCTCAACCGGGTACTCGCCGAAGTCATGCGGAACGCCGAGGTGGTCGCGTAGAAGTTTTCAGGGATCTTCGATGACGCCGGCGAATAGTAGCGCGCCGGTCTGCGCATCGGCGATGAGGGCGACGAAGGGGCGGTCGAAGACCAGGATTTTTTTCTCGCGCTGCTGCCGCATTGCGGTACCGGCAACCATGACGACCGCGGTCGCGGCTGCGGCAACCGTACCTTTTTCGTCCACTTCGAGGCGCGTTTTATGGATCACGTCGCTGATGAAAAAATCCCGGGAACCCATGGGGCTGAAGTCGGCCCCGGGATAGTGGAACGCGACATCCATGCCCATCTTCTTTAGATACTCAACCAGACTCGCCGAGAAATCGAGAGTGAAGCGCGGAAGCTTCAAATCGAGATCGTAGTCGGTCGGCGCGTTGGTGAGTTGAGCGGGATCGAGAGAGGCGAGCACCTCGACCGGCGTGTGCCCGGGCTGCGGGAGAAGGGCATAGAAGAAAGCGCTCGATTCCTTGTAATACAGCATCGCGCCCTCGAAGTTCGTGCCGCTTCGATAGGCTCCGCTGAGGCGGGATTGATGCATCATTTTCACTGTCTTCGCGGCGCCGCCGGTCTTGTGAAAAGCCTCATCGGCCGTCGCGGAGACGGCGAATTCGCTGCGCCATTGGGCGGCGAAATAGACGGCGTTGGTCAGGATCACCGCAGCGTTTTTCACGATGTCCGGCGTGACGATGCTGCCGATTTTTCCGTTGGTGTTGGTCTTGACCCAATCGTTAATTTCGTTCGCCGCCTTCGGGTCGGCAAAATTGAGCGATGCAGCACGGGCGCCGAACGATGATTCGCACAGCTTGACGAAGTCGGGCGCGAGCGTGAAATGTTGATCGGCCCACAGCGCGTTGGCGATCGTCAGCGCGGCCCTGGCTTTCAGGATACTTTGCAGAGCGGTAGATGAGCTGTTTAACTTCGCGGCGTCGAGGTCGGGGAGAGCGAGCGCCTTTCTCATCGCGGTGCGCGTCGCGCCGGCCGCTCCGTTCTCCGTCATCTGCAGCGCAAGGAAAACGCTGAAGGGAGAAATGAAGACGTTCTCTCCCGGCTTGCGGTCGACGATGTCGCGCAGAAGATGAAAGCCAAAGGTTCGCTGAGCGGCGACGGCGATTTTCTCGTTATCAGTCATTTGAGCCTCGACTATCGCCAAGCCAAAGGGCAAGCACGAAATGCATTCGCGGCGTGTCATTCCTAAGACGGCTCCAGTATCTCAAAGTTTGATTCCACATCCGCCGCCAGGCAGCGCTCGCCCTCCAGTCAATCTCACATTGAAATCTGAAATTTCGTATTATGTACTTTAATGCAAGGCGTATTCCCGATTCTCGCCACCACCTTTCATGACGATGGATCTTTAGATCTGGAAAGTCAGGTAACCCTCGTCGAACACCTGATAAATCAGGGCGCGCACGGCCTGGGCCTGTTCGGCAACGCCAGCGAAGGCTATGCCCTGAGCGACGCCGAGCGAGTCACTTTGCTGGAGCTGGTTCGCGAAAATACGAAAGTTCCTCTCATCGTCAGCACTGGGCATTCCGGCACCGGCCTCGCTGTTGAACTGAGCCGCAAAGCCGAAGATCTCGGCGCCGATGCGCTAATGGTTCTTCCACCGTGGTTCATGAAAACCGATGCCGACGGGTTGATGTTTTACTATGAGGCGATCGGCAACGCGGTGCATATTCCGATCATGGTGCAGGACGCGCCTTTGATGACGCAGGTCGCGATGCCGGCAACGTTGCTTTCGAGAATGGGCCGGGAAATCGAGAATGTGATGTACGCAAAAGTCGAAGCGCCGCCGACAGCGTCAAAGATCAGCGCTCTGACGGACATCACTGCCTTCGGAGGCCTCAATGGAAATTTCTTCGTTGAGGAATATAATCGGGGTTCGAGGGGCGTCATGCCGGGCAGCGATATGATTGACTCTTTCCGATCGATTTGGAACTCGCTCGAAGCCGGAGATCAGAACTGCGCCTGGAAATTATTCACGCGCATCCTGCCTCTGATCCGCTTTGAATTGCAGCCCGGACTCGGTGTTTCCGCGATGAAGCACAACTTGAAATCGGAGGGAATTATCAAGTCCTCGCACGTTCGTCATCCGACGGGTTCCATCGATAAAACCGGGCTGGCCGAACTGGATTTTCTTCGCGATCACTGTCGATGAAAAACATCCGGTGGACCATCGCCCTGCTGCTGTTCCTCGCCTCCGTAATTAACTACATCGACCGCCAAACCCTCTCCGTAGTCGCGCCGCAGTTGACCAGGGAACTCCATATGTCGGCGCTTCAATACTCCAACGTATTGCAGGCATTTCTGGTTGCTTACACGATCACGTATTTGGGCTCGGGATTTCTAGTCGACATTTGGGGAACGAAAACATCGCTCGCGATATTCATGGCGTTCTGGTCGTTGAGCAATATGCTGCACGCCTTCGCGCGGACGCCATTTGAGCTCGGCATCTTCCGCGCATTGCTGGGGATCGGCGAGCCCGGCAACTTCATGGCCGGCTTCAAAGCGATTTCCGAATGGTATCCGCCAAAAGAACGAGGCTTCGTCAACGGATTGCAAAACGGCGGCGCATCCGTGGGAGCGATTGTCGCGGCTCCTCTGATCGTGTGGTTGATGCTGAAGTTCGACTGGCGCATGTGCTTCGTGATCACCGGATTGTTCGGTTTCGTTTGGCTAATTGGCTGGTTGTCAGTTTATAGCACGCCGCCTCTTGCGGCGCCAAGTGTTGTATCGCTGCCGAAATCTGAACTGCTGCTTTTGCCGCAGACCTGGGGATTGCTGTTTGCGAAATTCTTTTCCGATCCGGTTTGGTGGTTTTACCTGTTCTGGCTTCCTAAGTATCTGGTGGAGCAGCGACATTTTTCGATGGTGCAGATGGGAATGCTGGCGTGGCTGCCTTACCTGACGGCGGATTTTGGGGCGTTTGGGGGTGGAATCGCGTCGGGATGGCTCATTAAGAGAGGATTTGAGCCGCTGCGGGCTCGGAAAATTGCGCTTTTGCCTTGTGCGATGATCATGCCGCTGAGCGTTTTGGTGCCGGGAAGTTCATCCGCTGTGGCTTTGGTGCTGATTTGCGTGTTGACGGGCGCTCATATGGCCTGGAAAACCAATCTGATGACGATTACAAACGATATTTATCCGGTGGGGGT
>Ga0182024_10019239_pt1 | contig 12614 bp, 14 predicted proteins | sample P32metaG_FD_120480 | JGI IMG/M metagenome (GOLD analysis project Ga0182024, IMG submission 120480) | Permafrost microbial communities from Stordalen Mire, Sweden - P3-2 metaG (Illumina Assembly) | ecosystem: Environmental > Terrestrial > Soil > Wetlands > Permafrost | place: Sweden: Stordalen... | reverse complement strand
GGTTGGCTCGTCATCAGCTTTTTCAAAAAGCTCGGCTGGTTACAGGTCCGCCACACCGATATCCACCTGACGGCCGCCGCACAGGCGGGCGGGCATGGAGGCCAAGGACCGCTACCGCCGGCGGATGAACGCGAGCCCGAGCCAGAGCTTGTCTGAGCTCACCCTCGCCACCGGCTTGTCGCAATGGACATAGTTTCTGCTCTTTTCATCGAGAGCTTCGAGCTGCGCCAGGTCGCAGGCCCGGCGACCCGGGTAGACATCGCAGGCGTCATGTTCTCCATGGCGGCGCCGCAAACCCCGCCCGTCACGGTGACGCCGCACCTAATGGTGCTCATCCGTTCGAGGCGGGACGACCCGCCGAGCGGGATATTGGAGGTCGTATTCCGTGACGAAGCAGGCGAACAGGTCGCCCGCAACGTCTCGCCTTTCAACGTCGAACCAGGCAAGTTCACCTACCGCCTCGTGCGTGGCGAACTGGAGTACAAGCAACTCGGCACCATAGAGGCGCACTGCCGCTTGCTGCCCGACGGCCAGACGACGATCGTGCCGCTTACGATGCTCGCTCCACTCGGGGCCTAGCTTCGAAGGGCAAGGTTCGCAGGGCTAGGTTCGAAGCGAAGGCCTACGTTCGAAGACAGTGTAGGTTGGGCCCCATGACCCAGATCGCCGCTCCGCCGGCACTCAGGGCACCCCTCCTGCGCAGCGACAAGCCGGCGGGCCAGCCGGCGAACTGGCAGGTCTAGGTGCCGATAGAGCCCGCATCCCCGACCGAACAACTTGGCATCAACGTCATCCGCGGGTTGGCCATGGACGCTCCACGCGCCGCCGATTCCGGCCACCCCGGCACCGCGATGGCGCTGGCGCCTCTGGCCCATGTCCTGTGGACGCGCATAATGCGCTACGACTCCGCTGACCCTGACTGGCCCGACCGCGACAGGTTCATCCTTTCTTGCGGCCACGCCTGCATCCTTCTTTATTCGATGCTGTTCCTCACGGGTTACGACCTGACCCTGGAGGACATCACCCAGTTCCGCCGGCTCGGTTCGCGGACCCCTGGCCACCCGGAGTCGAGCGAGCTCAAAGGCGTCGAGGTCACGACCGGCCCGCTCGGGCAGGGCTTCGCCAACGGCGTAGGGATGGGCGTTGCCGAACGGATCCTCCGCTCCCAGTACGGGCCAGACCTCGTGGACCATCACACCTTCGTGATCTGCAGCGACGGCGACCTGATGGAAGGCATTAGCCACGAAACCGCTTCCCTGGCCGGCCACCTCGGGCTCGGGCGGCTCATTTACATCTACGACGACAACCACATCACCATCGACGGCCCCACCGAGATCGCCCTCAACGACGACGCCATAAAGCGCTTCGACGCTTACGGCTGGCATACCGAGGACCTCGGCGAGGTAGCCAACGACACCCAGGCACTCGAGGACGCCGTCCGCCGCGCGATGGCCGTGGACGACCGCCCCAGCTTCCTCCAGCTCCGCTCCCACATCGGTTGGCCGTCGCCGCACCTGACCGACAGCTCCAAGGCCCACGGCGACCCGTTCGAGCCAGAAGAAATCAAAGCCACCAAGGAGATCCTGGGTCTCCCGCCCGAAGAGAACTTCTGGGTGCCGGAAGACGTGCTCGCCATGTACCGCGCCGCCGGCGCCCGCGGTCGCCCCGAGCGGGAGGCCTGGGCCAAGCGCTTCGAGGTGAGCCTGCCCCCTGGCAGCGCCACCCGCGCACGTTGGGACGCCCAGTGGAGCGGCCACGCGATGCCGGGTTTCGAGCAGAAACTGCCGACCTGGCAGGCAGGGAGCCCGAACATTGCCACTAGGGCCGCCCTGAAGTCGACCCTCAACGCCATCTTTCATGACGTGCCCGGCCTCGTTTCGGGCGGTGCCGACCTGACCGGCAACACAGGCACGATGATCGACGGCCAGGCGGTCCAGTCCAAGGAACACCCGGAGGGGCGCCAGATGGCCTACGGCGTCCGGGAGCACGGGATGGGCGGCGCAATGGTAGGCATGTCCCGCCACGGCGGGATCCTGCCGATCGGCGGCACGTTCTTCGTGTTCAGCGACTACATGAGGGGATCGGTGCGGCTGTCGGCCCTCTCCCACACAAAGGTCATCTTTTCCTGGACCCACGACTCGATCGGGCTGGGCCAAGACGGCCCGACGCACCAGCCGGTCGAGCAGCTCGCCGCGATGCGAGCCATGCCCAACCTGCGCGTTATCCGCCCCGCCGACGCCAACGAGACCGCGCAGGCGGTCCGGGTCGCCATCAACCACGACGGCCCGACAGCCCTCATCCTGTCGCGCCAGGCCATACCGGTGCTCGAAGGCACGGCACAGCGAGCAGAGCAGTTGCAGCTGGGCGCCTACACGCTCTCCGGGGACGAACCGGGCCCCGACATCGTGCTCGTGGGCACCGGGTCCGAGGTGTGGGTTTGTGCCGACGCCGCAAAGCTGCTCGAAGCCGACGGGCTCAGGGTGCGGGTCGTCTCGATGCCTAGCTGGGAGCTTTTCGAGGAGCAAGATGAGGACTACCAGGATGAAGTCCTTGGCGCCGGCGCACCCGTGCTGGCCGTAGAAGCCGCTACCAGCTTCGGCTGGTCCCTCTGGGCCGACGCCACCGTTTCCCTAGACCACTTTGGCGCCTCCGGCCCCGGCGCTGAGGTACTGGCCCACTTCGGCTTCACCCCCGAAAACGTGGCCGACAACGCGCGGGCCCTGCTCCGAAAGACTGACGAAGACCAGGAGGAAAATAAATGACGCTTCTCCATCAGCTCTACACGGAGGGTGGCCAAAGCCCTTGGATCGACAACCTGTCACGCGACGCCATCCGTTCCGGGCGCCTCGCGAACATGCTCGATGAAGGCATCCGTGGTGTCACCTCCAACCCGACAATTTTCCAAAAAGCGATGACCGGCACTGACGCCTATTCCGCCGATTTCGCCCGCCTCATTGAAGGTGGCACGGTCGAGCAGGCGTTCTGGGAAATGGCGACCGCGGATGTCACAGCGGCCCTCGACATATTCCATCCGCTCTACGCGCAAAGCGGTGGCGGCGACGGCTTTATCTCCCTCGAGGTCTCACCGCGCCTGGCCTATGACACCGAAGGCACCATCAAAGATGCCCGTATTTTCCATGAGCGCATTGCGATGCCCAACTTGCTCGTAAAAATACCTGCTACGGAGGCTGGGGTGCCCGCGATCCGCCAGATGATCAGCGAGGGCCGAAATATAAACGTCACGCTGATCTTTAGCCTTGACAGGTATAACGCTGTCATCGAGGCTTACATTTCTGGGCTAGAGACCTTTGCCAGCACGGGCGGGGACCTCTCCCGCGTGCACAGCGTGGCCTCGTTCTTCGTGAGCCGGGTCGACACCGAAGTCGACCGCCGCCTTGAAGCCTTGAACAACGACAAGGCGCTTTCGCTTCGCGGGAAAGCCGCTGTCGCGCAAGCGAAATTAGCGTACCAGTTGTTCCTCGAGCGCTTCTCCGGGCCTCGCTGGGAACCCCTAAAGGCCAAGGGCGCACATGTCCAGCGACCACTATGGGCATCGACGTCCACCAAGAACCCTGCATATCCGGACCTTCTCTACGTGGACAGCCTCATCGGCAATCACACCGTCAACACGATGCCGGACGCGACAGTCGCCGCGTTCATGGACCACGGGACGGTGTCCCAGACGGTGGACCAGGGAGCAGACAGGGCTCATGCCGAAATCGAGGCCCTCGGCCAGGTTGGCATCGATATGGCCGACGTGTCCCACAAGCTCGAAGAAGAAGGCGTAGCCGGTTTCTCCAAGAGCTTCGACGAGCTTCTCCAGGCGCTCGAGGACAAAGCCAACGAGCACAAGGCTGACAACCAGTCGTGACCGACGCCACCTTGCCCGTCAACGTCCTCGCCGAGGGGATGGAAACGGTCCGACGTGCCCCGCCTGGCGTCCTGGTGGTCTTCGGCGCGTCCGGCGACCTCACCCATCGCAAGTTGCTGCCCGCGCTGGAACACCTCTCGCGGCGGCGGTTGCTGCCCGCTGCTTTTTCCATTGTGGGCGTCGCGCGTAGCGAGATGTCCGACGACGGCTTCAAGGGCCTGATGGCCGAGGCAGTCCCCAATGCCGGCCCGGGATGGGCCGAGATCATCAAGAACAGCGCGTACGTTTCCGGCGACTACTCCCACCCGAACACTTTCAAGCAATTGAAGTCCCGCCTGAAGAGCATTGACGAGGCCCTCGGGACCGGTGGCAACCGGACCTTCTATCTCGCCACGGTGCCTGACGTGTTCCAAGAGGTGGCCGCAGCGCTCGGGAAGGTAGGGCTCAACCACCCCGAGCCGGGCGGCGCCTCGAGGCTGGTCATAGAAAAGCCGTTCGGCCGCGACCGGGAAAGTGCCCGCGAGCTCGACACGGCGCTCCATGAGGTCTTCGCCGAAAACCAGATTTACCGCATCGACCACTACCTCGGCAAAGAGACCGTGCAGAACGTACTCGCCCTCCGATTTGCCAACGCGATATTCGAGCCTTTGTGGTCACGCAATTACATCGACCACGTCCAGGTGACCGTAGCGGAGACGGTGGGCGTCGAAAAGCGTGGCAGTTTCTACGAAAAAGCGGGCGCGCTGCGCGACATAGTGCAGAACCATGTCATGCAGGTCCTGTCCCTCACCCTTATGGAGCCCCCCGGCACGATCGACGCCGACGGCATCCGCGACGAAAAGGTGAAGGCGCTCCGCTCGGTCGTCGTGCCGAGCGTGGACCAGGTTGCCAACATCGCAGTGCGCGCCCAGTACGACAGCGGCTGGGTCGAGGGCATCGCTGTCCCCGGCTACCGCCAGGAAGAGGGCGTGAGCCGCGACAGCCAGACCGAGACCTACGTGGCGCTCAAGCTCACCGTCGACAACTGGCGCTGGGCTGGCGTCCCGATTTATATACGCACAGGCAAGCGCCTGCCCAAACGGGTGACCGAAGTCGCCCTCCAGTTCAAGGCAGTGCCGCACCTGGCGTTCCCCAAGGCGGCGGCGACCGGCCTCAACCCCAATGCTCTGGTTATGCGCATCCAGCCGGACGAGGGCGTGACGCTGCGCTTCGGTGCGAAGGTCCCCGGGCAGGCGTTCATGGTGCGCGACGTACTCATGGACTTCTCCTACGGGGCTGCGTTCCTCGAAGAGCCGCCTGACGCCTACGAACGGCTCCTCCTCGACGCCATGGTCGGCGACCCCACCCTGTTCATACGCAGGGACGAGGTAGACATCGCCTGGGGGATAGTCCAGCCCTTGCTCGACGCCTGGGCCAACGACGGGGCTCCGCTCGCCGGCTATGCGGCCGGGTCATGGGGGCCGCGCCAGGCTGACACCCTCATAGAGCGCGACGGACGGCAATGGCGAACCCCGTAGCGCCACCGCCTAACCCGGCCTCTGTAGGCCGGTCGGTCCAACAGGGCAGGCTCGTCGGGCACAGCCCAGGAGACGACGGCCCTGTCGTGGCCCATACCTGGCAAAAGCGTGACGTCAGCATCGGAGAGGTCGTCTCGGCCTTACCCGAGCTTCGTCGCGCGGCCGACGGCAGGGAAGCCGCCACTCGCACCGCCGTGCTGACGATCGTCATGGTGATCGGGCCGAAGGACGACCCGGTCGCCTGCGCCGAATCGGTACGCTCCCTCGGCGCCCACCACCCATGCCGTGCGGTCGTGTTGCGCGCCGACCCCGACAGCACCCCGGTCATCGACGCCAGCGCCACGCTGTGGCGCGCCTCGGCGGCCGCAGCCGAGGGGCACCCAACTTTCTTCGAGGAGCTGCACCTGCACGTCGGAGGCCAGGCGGCTTCGCACCTCTCGTCAATCGTCGGGCCTTTTATCCTGGCCGACCTCCCCGTTGCCATGTGGTTCCCCGCTGAGCTCCCCGACCCTACTGACCCGCTGCTCCGGCTCGCCTCGGTCCTTATGGTCGACACGCGCCTGGTTGGGCCGGAGCTGGCCGCGATCGGCCACTCCTACCGGACATTGCTCGAGCTCGCCAACCACCAACCCGTCGTGGACCTGTCGTGGGTGCGCCTGCAACCCTGGCGAGACCTGCTGGCGAGCCTGTTCGAACCAGAGCACAGCCGGTATTTTCTCCATGGCGTCCGCCTCGCCTCCGTGAAGGGAAAACCTGGCCCCCGCCACATGCTTGGCGGCTGGCTCATGGCCCAGCTCGACCTGCGAGCTCGCGAGCTCGTCCTGACCGATTCCAAGCACGTCGACATAACCCTCGAGGCCTCCTACAACGGCGAAGAGGGCAAGTTCCAGGTAAGCCGCGACGAAGGGGCTCGCGCCGTGTGGGCGAACGCTTCACTGTCCGGCGGCATGGCGCACGGCCAGGCCATGCCACTGCCCGACGACTCCCTTACCTCGGCGCTGTCCGCGGCGATAGCCAACCTCAGGGCAGACCGGGTATGGGAACGCGCGTTGGCTGCAGCCGCAGCCCTCGCGTCCTAGGCGTTAGGGTCTACGCCGTGAACGGAGCGCTTGTTGTTACCGATGACCTCCCCGGCGCCTTTGCCAGCGAGGTGATCTCTGCCTTCGCTAATCGCCCCGGCGAGGAGTTTGATATGGCGCTTTCGGGCGGCCCGACGGCACGGGCGTGCTACGAGCGCCTCTCTGTCGAGGGTGCTCAGGAGATCGACTGGCTAGTGGTCAATTTCTACTGGAGTGACGAACGCTGCGTCCCGCCCAACGACCCTGATTCCAATGAGCTGCTCGTGCGCCAGGCTTTGCTGGAAAGAGTCGGGGCCGCCAACGCCGTCTACCCGATGCGCTGCGATGAAGGCCTCGACGCCTACCAGCTGCGAATAGGCGAGATCGGCCAGCTCGACCTGGTGCATCTCGGGATGGGGGCGGACGGGCACACGGCCAGCCTTTTCCCCGGCTCCCCCGCCCTGGACGCCGACCCCGGCCAGCTGGTCACCTTCAGCGAGGACCCGAACGGGCTTAGCAACCACCCCCGGATGACGTTCACCTATTCCGCCATATCCAGAGCGAGGCTCGTCATCTTCACAGTCGCGGGCGAGGTCAAGCGACCCGCAATGGAGGCACTTGTTGCCGGCAAGGACATTCCGGCAGCACGCGTCCGGGCGGGCCGCGTCCTGTGGCTCGTCGACAAGGACGCCGCACCCCGGAACCTGTGACCTCGGGTGAACCTGTGACCTCTTCTGGACCTGTGGGCTCTTCTGGACCTGTGGGCTCTTCGGGACCTGTGGGCTCTTCTGGACCTGTGGGCTCGCCTGGGCCCGCTTCACACCCGGGCCACGGCCGGGGGTCAACCACGGGCGACGCGGAACTGGACGCCCGCCTCGATTCACTGCTCGACGAGCTCGCGGTCACCGCCAACCGCGACCAGGTCCGCGAGCTGCTCATCTCTGTGGTCGGCCTCGCCCAGGGCCATCCCGACCGCCTCGACCTGAAGATCGCCGCCGCAGCTCTGCGCGAGATGCGGGAAGGTTTCGAGGTCTTCGCCCCTTACCGCGAAGTCCGCAAGATCACGATGTTCGGCTCCGCTCGCACGCTGCCAACCGACCCGCTCTACGCCCAGGCTCGCGACCTCGCATCGCTGTTGGCGTCTATGGGCTGGTCGACCGTCACGGGGGCTGGCCCGGGGATAATGGCGGCCGGCCTCGAAGGCGCTGGCCCGGAGCACGCGTTCGGGATCAACATCCGGCTCCCCTTCGAGCAGGAGGCGAACCAGTTCATCTCGTCTGACCCGAAGTTGGTCTCGATGAAGTACTTCTTCACCCGCAAGTTGCTGCTAGTGAAGGAGTCCGACGGTTACGCGGTGCTCCCCGGAGGGTACGGCACGCTGGACGAGGCCTTCGAGCTGCTCACGCTCCTCCAGACCGGCAAGGCTGAGCCCTCACCGGTGGTGCTGCTGGAAGTGCCCGGAGGGAGCTACTGGCAGGCGTGGGAGCATTTCGTGACCGAAGAGGTGGAAGCCCGCGGCCTCATCTCGGCGGGGGACGCGAGCCTCTACCTGATCACTGACGACGTCGCCGAGGCGGCCGCGGAGATCCTCGGCTTCTACCGCAACTACCACTCGCTCCGATGGATAGGCGATCGCCTCGTGGTCCGCTTGCTCGCGCAGCCGACCCCAGGCGAGGTGGCCGCCCTGTCCGAGGAGTTCGGCCACATTTTCCTCCGGGGGTCGATCGAGACCCTGCCCGGCCCGCTCCCCAGCGAGGTTCGCGAAAACGACCACGTCGACCTGGCGCGGATCGCCTTACGCTTCGACCGGACGTCCTACAGCCACCTTCGCCAGCTGATAGACGCTCTCAACGCCCTGCCGAGCGCTCCCCCGCCGCCGGCCGGGCTGCCGGTCCCACCGCGTCACCTGATTCGCGAGCGCTGAGCCCGCCCCGCTACCTACTCAGCGGCGAGCTCGGTGCAGGGCGGGCATGTCCTTAGCTCTTCCTCGGCGACCGCCGCCAACACTCTTTCGCAGACTTCGGCAACGGTTTCAAGCTGTTCGGCCGCCAGCAGGTCGATGAACAGACGCCTGACTGCCTCCAGGTGGCCAGGGGCGGCCGCCCCGATCTCTGTCCGGCCGCGGGCACTCACCCCGACCACGGCCCCACGCAGGTCAGAGGGGCATTTAAGTTTTTCGACCAGCCCGCGGTCAGCCATGCGCGTGACCTGATGGGAAAGGCGGCTCTTTTCCCAGCCCAACTGGTGACCCAGCTCGAAGAGGCGCATCCGTCCCTCTGGCTGCGCCGTTAGAGCGACGAGGACCATGTAGTCCTGGTAGCTGAGCTCAGAATGCGCGGCGAGGTCCCTCGCCAGCTGTGCGTTGAGGCGCATCTGCATGAGCTGTAGAGAGCGCCAGGCGCGCTCTTCCCTCTCGTCCAGCCATCTGACTTCGCTCATGATCTTTCACCATACCCGGAATAGTGGACATATCCCCTATGTTGGAGAAGTAGGTGATACGTACACCACCGACACAAGGAGATCGCTCAAAATGACCACCACTGCAACTTCAGTAACCCAAGAGACTCTAACTGGCGACTACACCCTCGATCTCGCCCACACGCGTATCGGCTTCTCAGCCCGCCATGCAATGGTGACAAAGGTTCGCGGGCAGTTCAATGAGTTCACCGGCTCAGTGTTCCTCGACGCTGAGACCCCGGAGAACTCGAAGGTCGAGATCACCATCAAGGCCGCGAGCGTCGACACCCGCAATGCCGACCGCGACGCCCATCTCCGCAGCAACGACTTCTTCGCCATGGAGGAGTACCCCGAGATAACCTTCCGCTCCACCCGAGTTGAACAGGCGAGCGAGAACGAGTACTACGTCACCGGGGACCTCACCATCCGCGGCACCACCAAGCCAGTCACCGTCAATTTCCAGCTGAACGGGAGCGCCGTCGACCCCTGGGGCAACTTCCGGGTCGGCTTCGAGGGCCAGACCACCATCAACCGCAAGGACTGGGGCGTCAGCTTTAACGCTGCCATGGAAGCCGGCGGCGTCTTGGTGAGCGAAAAGGTCAACCTGGAGTTCGAGGTCGAGGCCGTCAAGGTCAAGCCGGCCGCCTAATAGGACCTAGTAAGTCCTATTCGGAATCACGGCCGCCCTGCGGCCCTAATCGCTACCGTCTTCGGCGTTTGCGCCGGCGAGAAGGGCCGCAGCTTTCATGACAGCGCGCCGGGCGCGAGCGAGGCGGCGCTCCTCCGCCGCAGCGTGCGCGTTGTCCTCCCTCACCGCCTCCTTCAGCTTGGCGAGCCCGATGTCCGCGAGCTCCTCGGCAATGTCGTCGAGCCTCGAGCGCAAGTCGTCCAGACGGTCGTCACCCATAGCGACCAGTCTGCTTCGCGTGCAGTCGCCGTCGCCAGAGTTGCTCGCCCTCCGCCGCTGTCGTCCGGTGACAAGATGGCAAGCCACCCGTCACGCACTTTCTACTTTCCGGTCCTGGCAACTAGTGTCAACCTGTGGACGACCTCGCCCTCGCCGGCTATCTCGAACGTTCCAAGGACCGCATCCTCGCCACGTTGTGCGATTGGCTCCGGATCCCGTCCATTTCCGCCGACCCGGCCCACGCCGGGGATGTCGCCAACTCGGCGGAGTTCTGTGCCCGCCTGTTGAGGGAGGCCGGGCTCCATGAGGTAGAGATCATCCGAGCGGACGCCGTCGGGGCAGATGGCGCCGGACTGGCACCGGCAGTTTATGGTGAGTGGCTCGGGGCCGGAGACGGCGCACCCACGGTTCTCGTCTACGGCCACCACGACGTCCAGCCCGTCGACCCGCTCGATGAGTGGACCTCACCTCCTTTCGAACCGCTCGTCGTCAATGGCCTGCTCCTGGCGCGCGGCTCGTGCGACGACAAAGGCCAGGTCCTCATGCAGACCGAGGCGGTACGCGGCCTGCTCGGGGAAATGGGGGCTCTACCTGTCAACCTAAAGTTCCTGATCGAAGGCGAAGAGGAGGTCGGCAGCCCTCACTTCGAGGACCTGCTCGAGCGCGAGCGCGAGCGGCTCGCCACCGACGTCATCGTTGTCTCGGATACGACGATGGTCGCCCCCGACATCCCCTCGACCACGCTCAGCATGCGAGGGCTCGTCTGTTTCGACGTGGCCCTGCGAACGGCAAAGTCCGACCTCCACAGCGGGCTCTGGGGAGGGACAGTCCCCAACGCCGCCCTCTTGGCGGCACGGATCGCGGCAAGCCTCCACGACGGGCTCGGCCGCGTGACGGTGCCCGGTTTCTATGACCGCGTCAGGGAACTTAGCGACGAGGAAACACGCTCGCTCGGCTCGGTACCTTTTGACGAGGCCGAGTTCTGCAGCCAGGCCGGCGTTGCTTACCTCGAGGGCGAAGCCGGCCGCACCCCTTACGAACGCACAGGCACTCGCCCCACAGCCGAGGTCACCGGTCTCCACGCCGGCTACGGCGGCCCGGGTATGAAAACAATCGTGCCCGCAACCGCCAACATAAAAGTCGCGATTCGCCTCGTGCCCGACCAGAGCCCCGAAGAAATTGCGGCGTTGTTCCGTACTTGGCTCGCCGCTCACATCCCAGAAGGAGTCGAGGTCACGGTGACGCCGCTGGGCGGGGTGGCACCACTTCTCACGCCACTCGACCATCCTGCGGTCCAGACGCTGTGCGGCGCCATCGAACGGGTGTGGGACAAGAAGCCGCTGTTTACAAGGAGCGGGGGCAGCGGGCCTGAGGAGGCGCTGGGCAGAGTCCTTGGGGCACCGGTCACTTTTCTGGGCGTTGGGCTACCTGGCGACAATTTCCACGCCCCCAACGAACGCCTGGAGCTCGACCAATTGTGGCGGGGCATATTGGCGGCCGGGGAGCTTCTCCTCGACCTCGGCACCCTGAAAGTCGGCCAATGACCCGGGACGGGCGCAGCAAACATCACGACAAACGTGCCAAGAACGGTGCCGGCAAGGTCCCGGAAATGACGTCCTCCAACGGAGCGAACGGCGCTAGTGGTGCGAGTGGCACGAAGCGTTGGCGTCTCAGCCCGGCCGACGCTCACGAATGGGTGAGCTTCGAGGACCCTACCGAAGCACGGACATGGCGTTTCGACGTGACATTTCTCCTGTCACACTGGGAATGCATTTATGGCAACGGTTGCCAAGGTGTACTGACCGCGCCAGCCCCTGAACTCGCGCAGGGGTGCTGTTCGTACGGTGCGCATATGACCGGCGATGAGGACGTCGCCCGCGTGAAGGCGGCTGCAAAGACGTTGACTGACGACCAGTGGCAGTTCGCAGAGCAAGGGCGTCGTGGAGGGGTTGCACGGCGCGGGACCGCAGGTGTCACCGTCACGAGGTTGGTGGAAGACGCTTGCATTTTCCTCAATAGACCGGAGTTCCCGGGTGGCCCGGGCTGCGCCCTTCACCGAGCCGCTCTCGAACGCGGGGAAAAGCCGATGGACCTCAAGCCCGACGTGTGCTGGCAATTGCCGCTGCGGCGCGAGGACACGGTCCATCCTGACGCTTCTGTGACATCGGTGGTCGGTGAATGGGACAGAGTCCACTGGGGCCACGGGGGCGAGGAATTTGCTTGGTGGTGCACGGAGGCTCCCGAGGCCTTCCGCGGCGGCACGCCGGTGTGGCGGCAGATGCAAGACGAGCTTTGTGCCATGGTGGGCCCGGCCGTTTTCGCCCTACTGGCGCCATACTTGGAGGTCCGGGAGGCCTCCGGCGCGCTGCTCCCCCACCCGACAGTCCGCCAGCGCGGGTAGAGCCCCTTCGCTCCGCAATGGGGGGTAAGGTTGAAGAGATGGCCCGCAAGGAGCATTGGAAGACTGAGCCTGACCAACACGACTACCCGGCGGCCCACGACTACCTGACCCTGGTGATGTCGCCCGCAGCGGCGAGCGGCCTCGTCGAAGCGCTCAAAAAAGCCCCGTTGATGCATAGGGAGGCAAAGGATCTGCTCCGTGCGAGTGCTTTGCCGCTCCTCCCCGAGAACAATTACCACGTCGCCAAGGACCTCTCCAAGGTCAAGAAGGGCCAGCTGCTCTCACCGGTCCTCCTTGTTGCCGGCGACGCCTCCCGGGGCGCTCCTCTGTCGATAGCCGACGGGTACCACCGGATTTGTGCGAGCTATTTCTTGGACGAGGGCGCCTCTATCCCTTGTCGCTT
>Ga0182024_10019238_pt1 | contig 12615 bp, 9 predicted proteins | sample P32metaG_FD_120480 | JGI IMG/M metagenome (GOLD analysis project Ga0182024, IMG submission 120480) | Permafrost microbial communities from Stordalen Mire, Sweden - P3-2 metaG (Illumina Assembly) | ecosystem: Environmental > Terrestrial > Soil > Wetlands > Permafrost | place: Sweden: Stordalen... | reverse complement strand
CGCGCGAGCTTGTCGTGCGCGGCTTTCGTCACGTACGCTCGCAGCGCGATCTTGCCGGGCATGAGCGCATGACTGAAGCCCAATGGGGCGAACCCCTACCACAGGAACTTTGAGGCACCCATGATCCGTTTTCACACTACACACGGCGATTTCACGGTGGAGCTCTTCGACAAAGAGGCGCCACTATCGACCGAGAATTTTCTCAAATATGTCGATGACGAGCATTTCGACGGCACGATTTTTCACCGCATCGTTCCCGGGTTCGTCATCCAGGGCGGCGGGCTCACGACCGACTTTCAGCCGAAGAAGACGCGTGCGCCGATTGCGAACGAAGCCACCAACGGGCTCAAGAACGAGCGCGGCACGCTGTCGATGGCGCGCACCAACGACGTCAATAGCGCAACCTCGCAGTTCTTCGTGAATCTCTCCGACAATGCTTTCCTCGATCACTCGAAGGCGCAATACGGCTACGCCGTCTTCGGCCGCGTCACCCAAGGCCTGGATGTCGTTGATAAGATCGCCGCCGTGCGTACCGGCACCCGCAAGCAGTATCAGGACGCGCCGCTTGAGGATGTGACCATCGTCTCCGCGCGCAGGATCGATGCCGAGTAGACCGGGGCGCCTCTTCAAGTGGATCACCGTCGCGCTCCTGGGGGCGATCGTGCTGACGGCGCTGCCCGTGGTGCTGCTGCGCGTCTTTCATCCTGAAACGAGCGCCTTCATGCTGCGCGGGCGCCTCGAAGCCCGCGACGCCCACGACGCGCGCTACCGCACGCGCTACGAGTGGGTCGACCATCGGCGCATCGCGCCTGCCGCCGCGCTCGCCGTCATGGCCTCGGAGGACCAGCAGTTTCCGTTTCACAACGGCTTCGATATGAAATCGATCCGCGCGGCAGAGGTCAATAATGAAGAGGGGGGCCGCGTGCGCGGCGCCAGCACGATCTCGCAGCAGGTGGCGAAGAATCTTTTTCTATGGCCCGGCAAAAGCTACCTGCGCAAGGCTCTGGAGGCATGGTTCACGGTACTGCTCGAGGCGCTGTGGCCGAAGGAACGCATCCTCGAGACCTATCTCAACATCGCGCAGTTCGGACCCGGCATTTATGGCGTCGAGGCGGCCGCACAGGAGTTTTTTCACGTCCCCGCCGCGCGCTTGACGCCGAGTGAAGCGGCCGCGTTGGCTGCGGTCCTGCCGAATCCAGATCGCCTGCATGCCGATCGGCCGTCGCGCTATGTCGCCGAGCGGCGCGACTGGATTCTGGGACAGATGCGCACGCTCGAGGACGAGGACTATCTTAGTTTGGTCGCGCGCGGAGGGCCGCCGCCGCCACGACAGCCTGAGCCACCGCGTCATAGTCGCCGTTGAAGTGATGGCCGCCGGCAAGCTTCACGATCCTGACACGGCTCACATCCTGCAGATGCGGACACAAACTCTCCTGGTCGTCATCGCCATAGATGCACAGCGCAGCGGGTATGGCGAGCCTCTGCACCTCCGGACGCACCGGCAGGCCTGCCGTGCCGTTCAGCACCCAGTTGGATAGATGAAATTCGAAGTCCGCGCGCTCATCGGGCCCGAGCATCGCGGCCAGCACGACGCGCCGGCGTGTGGCGGCGGGCAGGCGGTTGATGGCAAAGGGCAGAACATCGGCTCCTTGTGAAAAGCCGATGAGGAGCGCCCTCTTCTTCCTCCAGTGGTAAGCGTAGTAGCGCACGACTCGATCGACGTCGCCGGCAAGGCCCTGCGCCGTGCGTGCCGTCCAGAAATAGCGCAGCGAATCGACACCCGCCACCGAGGCGCCGCGCGCCACGAGCGATGCAGCGACATTCTTGTCGATGCCGGCCCAGCCGCCATCGCCGGAGAGGAACACCGCGAAAAGCTCGCCCGTGCCGGCGGCGCGTTCCTCAATAATGGGCAGGTCGGCGAGGCTCGCCGGAGGCGGCGGCTCGGGGATCCGCTGTGCCGCGACTTTTTGATAGGCCATGGTCGCCTGCGGCAGCCAGCTCGCGATGGTGGGCCACGCATGCGCCAGCGCGGGCAGCGAGATCTCCTGCGCGTGCGGCACCGCCGCCACAAATTCAGGCGTGAGCGGCGCGCTGCAGGCGGTATCGCTTTCGATCTGCAGCGTGACCCATGGCACTTGCAAGCGGGTTGCGGCGGCAAGGTCAACTCCCTTGCCATCGGCGCGCGGAGTCGCCTTCAGCTCGTTGCCCGGACAGAGCGGACGCTTGAGCGGCAGATCGCGGCAGGACCTGAGCGAAACCGCGCCGGCAAAGAGGTCCGCGGGAGCTTGCGCGATCATGGCGTAGGCGAGCGTGCCTCCTACGGAGTAGCCGACGAGGATCGGGTTGATGTAGCTCGGCAGGCGATAATAGGCCTGCACGTAGCGGCTTAAATTTTCAAGATCCCCATCGGGAGAGGTGCAGCTCGCAGTGTCGCGCTCGAGACTTGCGAGGAGCTCTGCGGTGTTGACGCGAGCCACCATCGCCCCCTCACGCGCGAGCTCCACGGCAAGAGCCACATCGATGGGATCTGCCCGGTCGGTTCCGGGTCCGGAGAGGAGGAGAACGAACTGTTTGACTTCATGCGCCGGATGATAGACGGCGACCTGGGTGAAGCGGCCGTGGGATAGGAGGTCAGGAGCGTTCGCGGCAAGCGAGCTTGCGCCCGTCAACAGAGCGAACAGCCAGGCAATGCAACGCCTCACGGCGCGGGCTCATATCCCAGATTCGGCGCGAGCCAGCGCTCGGCCTCGGCCAGCGTCATGGCGGTGCGCTTCGCATAGTCGGCCACCTGATCACGATCAATCTTGCCAACGCCAAAGTAGTGCGCCTGCGGATGGCCGAAATACCAGCCGCTGACGGCGGCGGTGGGATACATGGCAAAGGACTCCGTGAGGCGGATGCCGGCATTGTTGTCGACGTCAAGCAGGCTCCAAAGCTTCGCCTTCTCGGTGTGGTCAGGACAGGCCGGATAGCCGGGTGCCGGACGGATGCCCCGATACTCCTCGCGGACGAGCTGTTCGTTCGTGAGTGCCTCCTCGGGAGCGTAACCCCAGAGCTCACGGCGCACGCGCTGATGAAACCGCTCGGCGCAGGCTTCGGCGAGCCGATCGGCAAGCGCCTTCAGGATGATGCTCGAGTAGTCATCGTGAGCGCGCTCGAAGCGCGCGATATGCTCTTCGATGCCGATTCCGGCCGTCACCGCGAATGCGCCCATGTAGTCGGGAACGCGGCTCTCCTTGAGCGCAATGTAGTCCGCAAGACATTCGTGCGGCAATCCCGGTGCCTTGTTCTTCTGCTGCCTGAGGAAGCACAACGTCGTCGCAAGCGTCGTGCGCCGCTCATCCGTGTAGATCTCAACATCATCGCCGACCGAGTTCGCCGGAAAGAGGCCGACCACTGCGCGCACGCGCAGCCAGCGATCGGCGACGAGCCGCTTCAGCATTTCACGCGCGTCGGCATAAAGATTGCTTGCCGCCTCGCCGACCACGGGATCGGTGAGCACCGCAGGAAACTGGCCCGAGAACTCCCAGGCATTGAAGAACGGCATCCAGTCGATGCAGGAGACGAGATCGCTCAACGGATAATGATCAAAGCAGTGCACGCCTGGAGCGAGCGGCGCGAACGGCGCGGGCGCCGCCCAGTCGATGCGGCGGCGGTTGGCGCGCGCCTGCACGATGGTGAGTTCAGGGGATTTCACTTTTTTGCCGGCGTGCTGCTCGCGGCGGCGCTCGTGATCGGCGTCGTTCTGCGTGACGAAGCCTTCGCGCTGTGACTGGGTGATGAGCGCTTGGCACACGCCGACCGCGCGCGAGGCGTCTTTGACGTACACGACGGGCGATTTGTAGTGCGGCGCGATCTTGACCGAGGTGTGTGTCGGCGAAGTCGTCGCACCGCCAATCAAGAGCGGGATCGTGAAGCCCTGGCGCTGCATTTCGCGCGAGATGTTCACCATCTCATCAAGCGATGGCGTGATGAGGCCCGAGAGCCCGATGAAGTCGACCTCTTCGCGGCGCGCGGTCTCGAGGATCTTGTCGTACGGAACCATGACGCCGAGGTCAATGACTTCAAAATTATTGCACTGCAGGACCACGCCCACGATGTTCTTGCCGATGTCGTGCACGTCGCCCTTGACGGTCGCGATCACCATGCGTCCATTAGTGCGTGCGGTGCCGACCTTGCCCTTTTCGATGAACGGCAAGAGGTGCGCCACCGCGCGCTTCATGACGCGCGCGCTCTTCACGACCTGCGGCAGAAACATCTTCCCCGAGCCAAAGAGGTCGCCGACGACATTCATGCCATCCATCAGCGGCCCTTCGATGACGTGCAGCGGCTCGGCGGCGGCCAAACGCGCTTCTTCGGTATCGTCGATGACGTAGTCATCAATGCCTTTGACGAGCGCGTGCGAGAGACGCTCGGCCACCGGCAGGCTGCGCCATGCCAGATCCGTCTGACGTTTGGTGCCGCCTTCGCCCTTAAAGCGCGCGGCGATCTCGAGCAGCCGCTCGGTCGCATCTTCACGGCGATTGAGGATCACATCCTCCACCGCCGTGCGCAGATCGGGGGCGATATCCTCGTAAATGGCGAGCTGCCCGGCGTTGACGATGCCCATGTCCATGCCGGCGCGAATAGCGTGATAGAGGAATGCGGAATGCATGGCCTCGCGCACCGAATCGTTGCCGCGGAAGGAAAACGACACGTTGCTGACGCCGCCGCTGACGAGCGCGTGCGGCAGTTTTTCCTTGATGAGACGCGTCGCCTCGATGTAGCTCACGCCGTAGCCGTTGTGCTCCTCGATGCCGGTGGCGATCGCAAAGATATTTGGATCAAAGACGATGTCCTCGGCGGGAAAGCCGACCACTTCGATCAGGAGGTGATAGGCGCGGGTGCAGATCGCAAGTTTGCGCTCGGCGCTCTCCGCCTGACCCTTCTCGTCGAAGGCCATGACGACGACGGCCGCGCCGTAGCGGCGCACCTTGCGCGCGTGCGTCAAAAACGCCTCCTCGCCCTCCTTCATGCTGATGGAGTTGACGATCGGCTTGCCCTGCACGCATTTGAGGCCCGCCTCGATGACGGTCCATTTGGAAGAGTCGATCATGATCGGCACGCGCGCGATGTCGGGCTCCGCGGCAATGAGGTGCAGGAAGCGCGTCATGGCGGCTTCCGAATCGAGCATGCCCTCGTCCATGTTGACATCGACCATCTGCGCGCCGCCTGCGACCTGCTGGCGCGCAATATCAAGCGCGCTCGTGTAGTCGCCCGCCTCGATGAGCTTGCGGAACTTGGCGGAGCCTGTGACATTCGTGCGCTCGCCGACGTTCACGAACAGCGAGCCTTCGCCGATGTTGAGCACTTCGAGGCCTGACAGTCGGCATTTGACCGGCAGCACGGGCACAGTGCGGCGCGGATGCGCGAGCACAGCGGCGCGCAGCAGGCGGATGTGCTCAGGCGTCGTGCCGCAGCAGCCGCCGACGATGTTGATGAGGCCTGCGCCCGCGAACTCATTGAGGATGGTCGCGGTCTCCTCGGGCGTCTCGTCGTATTCGCCGAAAGCATTCGGCAGACCCGCATTCGGATAGGCGCAGACATACGTGTCGGCGACGCGGGAGAGCTCATGCACATAGGGCCGCAACTGGGTCGCGCCCAACGCGCAATTCAAACCCACGGCGAGCGGGCGGGCGTGCCGGATCGAATTCCAGAACGCCTCGGTGGTCTGCCCGGAGAGCGTGCGCCCGGAGGCGTCCGTGATGGTGCCGGAGATGATGAGGGGCAATTCGTGGCCGAGCTCATCGAGCACGCCAAGCACGGCATAGAGCGCCGCCTTCGCATTCAGCGTGTCAAATACCGTCTCGATGATGAGGATATCGACGCCGCCCAATACGAGCGCGCGTGCCGCCTCGGCGTAGGTCGCCACGAGCTGATCGAAATTGACGCTGCGAAAGGCCGGATCATTCACGTCCGGCGAGAGCGAGGCCATGCGGCTCGTGGGCCCGAGCGCACCCGCCACGAAGGCCGGCCGCCCATCCCTGGCCGTGATTTCGTCCGCCACCGACCGCGCGAGCTCGGCCGCGCGATAGTTGAGCTCTGGCACAAGAGCCTGCATTCCGTAGTCAGCCTGCGAGATGGCGGTCGAATTGAACGTGTTAGTCTCGACGATATCCGCACCCGCCTCGAAGTAGGCGCGGTGGATGCCGGCGATGATCTCCGGCCGGGTGAGCGTCAGTAGATCGTTATTGCCTTTGAGATCGCGGCCGTAGTCGCGGAAGCGCTCGCCCCGATAACCCGCCTCATCGAGCTTATGGCCTTGGATCATCGTCCCCATCGCGCCATCGAGAAGCACGATGCGCTCCTCGAGGAGGGACTTTAAGCGCTCGATGCGGCGCGTCCGCGCGGTTTCATCGACGGGGGAGATGGCAAAAGGCACCGCGACGGCCTGGGCGGCCGCCGGTGCGCCATCCGGAGCCGTTTCAAGCGCGCGCACGGCCTGGCAGCTCTCGTGGCTCATACGGTTGCCGCCGTCGCGGTGCTGCTCGTGTGCGTAGCCCCGCTGTGGCGCACGCCGAGCGCATGGCAGATGGCGTAGGTGAGCTCGGCGCGGTTCAGCGTATAGAAATGAAACTGGCGCACGCCGTGACTGACGAGGTGCTGCACCTGCTCGATGGCGACCGCCGCGGCGATCAGTCGGCGCGTCTCCGCATCCTCATCGAGCCCCGCGAAGCGCTCGTGCAACCAGTGGGGAATGCTGGCACCGCAGCGCGCGGCGAATGTACACACCTGGGGAAAGCGCGTGATGGGCAGAATGCCGGGGACGATGGCCGCGGAAATTCCGGCGCCTGCGCACTGGTCGCGAAAGCGCAGGAACGCGTCGCTGTCGTAGAAAAACTGGGTGACGGCGCGCGAAGCGCCCGCATCGATCTTGCGGCGCAGATTGTCGAGGTCAAACTTGGCGGAGCGCGCCTCCGGGTGCACTTCCGGATAGGCGGCGACTGAGATATCGAAATTCGCAACCCGCTTAAGGCCCGCGACGAGATCCGCCGCATAGGCAAAGCCTTGCGGGTGCGGCACATAGCGCAGCGCATCGCGCGGCGGATCCCCGCGCAGCGCCACGATGTGACGGATGCCTTCGTCCCAATACTGGCGCGCGATCGCGAGAATCTCCTCCTGCGGCGCACCGATGCACGTCAAATGCGGTGCGCCGGTGAGTGGCGTCTCGCGCTGGATGCGCGTGATGAGTCGGTGCGTGCGCTCGCGGGTGGAGCCGTCGGCACCGTAGGTGACGGACACGAAGCGCGGCGCAAGCGGTGCCAGGCGCTCGACCGATCGCCACAACGTCGCCTCCATCTGCGCGTCTTTCGGCGGAAAAAACTCAAATGAAACGTCGATCATGCGTCACGCCAAACTGGCGGCGCCCACCGCCGAGGCAGGTACGGCGACCGCCGCCAGGAGCTGCTCGCGGCCGGCCTGAATCGGGCTCAGGCGTTCGCATGCGAAGCCCGCTTCATCAAGAAGATGGCGCAAGCGCGCGAGCGGGCGGGTGCCGGCGGCATCCTCGCGAGCGGTCAAAGACTCGCAGCGCTCGAAGATCCACAGGCGTCCGGGGTTCGCGAGCATCTGCCGGCCGGCGGCAAGCCACGTGGCGAGCGGCGCCGCCTGCGGCGCGAGCCGATCGAGCACGACCGCCCCGTAGTGCCGCCCGGAGTGCGCAAGCTCGGGCCCAATGGGCCCATCTGCAGAGTCCGTGAAGATGATGCGGCAGGTCAGCCCTTCGCGTTTGACGAAGGCGCTGGCCGCCTTCGCCGCGCGGCGCGAGTGGGCGATCCCGGTGCATTCCGACGCCATGCGGACGGCGCTTGCGAGCAGCGCATGATGCTGCACGCCGACGACGAGAGCGTTGTCGTGCCGCCCTGGCCCGGCGCTCGTGGCGACGAACGACGCGAGCGCCTCATCGAGGTTCGAGCGGGCGGTGGGATCCGGAGCGGAGGCGACCCCGGCGGGTTTCATGCGGCCCCGATCAGGCGCCAGAAGGGGATCCGCAGGGTCGAGATCCGCCACCAGAGCCTGCAGGAATCGGGCGGCAGCCGGATCCTGCGCCAGTCGGTAGTGAACCCACTGCCCCAGGCGCAGACGCGTGAGGAGGCCGGCCGCGCACAGGATCTTCAAGTGCCGCGAGACACGCGGGCCGCTCTGTCCCACCGCCAGGGCAAGCTCGGACACGCTGAATTCACGCTGTGCGCAAAGAGCCAGCAAGCGCAGCCGTGTGGCCTCCCCTGCTGCCCGCAGCCAGGTCACAAGATGGCTTGCTTCAGTCATAATTTGCATATTTGCACATATCTTTAAATATGAGCCTAACAGAATCACGCGCCAAAAAACAGCGACGGCGTTGGGATTTTCGGGGCAAGCCTCGCGGGCGAGGTCAGCCGGTGAGTTTCGATTTCAAAAGCTTGTTGAGCTCGGCCGGATTGGCCTTGCCGCCGGTGGCCTTCATGACCTGGCCGACGAAAAACCCAAAGAGCTTGTCCTTGCCTGACCGGTAGTCGGCGAGCTGGCCCGGATTCTTCGCCATCACCTCATCGATGACGCGCTCGATGGCGGCTGTGTCGGTGATCTGCCGCAGGCCCTTCGCCTCGATGATGGCATCCGGCTCCGTGCCGCTCGCCCACATGGCCTCGAAGACTTCCTTCGCGATCTTCCCCGAGATCGTCTGGTCCGCGATGCGCCGCAGTAGGGCGGCGAGCCTCGCTGCGGTGATCGGACTTTCTCGTATGTCTAGGCTCTCCTTGTTCAAGGATGCCGCAAGCTCACCCATGACCCAGTTCGCGGCAAGCTTGGCCTCGCCGGGTACCACATGCGCGACTTCTTCGTAGTACGCCGCGAGCTCCCGGCTCGCTGTGAGCACCAAGGCATCGTAGGGCGAGAGGCCGTAGTCGCTCGCGAAACGCCGCGCCTTCTCGTCGGGTAGCTCAGGCAGGCCTCGCCGCACTTCCTCGACGAACGCATCGCTGAGCATTACCGGCAACAGATCCGGATCCGGAAAATACCGATAGTCGTTGGCCTCCTCCTTGCTGCGCATCGAGCGGGTCTCGCCCTTGTCGGCATCATAGAGGCGGGTCTCCTGCTTGACCTTGCCGCCCGACTCGAGGAGTTCCACCTGCCGGGAAACCTCGTAAAGAATGGCTTTTTCGACATAGCGGAAGGAATTGAGGTTCTTGATTTCCGCGCGCGTGCCGAAGGCTTCCGCGCCTTTTTTGCGCACCGAGACGTTGGCATCGCAGCGGAAGGATCCCTCCTGCATGTTGCCGTCGCAGATCTCAAGGTAGCGCACCAGAGTGTGCACCTTCTTCATGTACGCGACCGCTTCCTTCGCCGAGCGCATCTGCGGTTCCGAGACGATCTCGATGAGCGGCGTGCCGGCGCGGTTCAAATCGATGCCGGAGACGCCGGGCAGGCCCTCATGCAGTGACTTGCCCGCGTCCTCCTCCAGGTGCGCGCGCGTGATGCCGATGCGTTTGCGGCTGCCGTCTTCGAGCACGATCTCAAGCGCGCCACCCGCGACGATCGGCAGCTCGTACTGACTGATCTGGTAGCCCTTAGGAAGGTCGGGATAGAAATAATTCTTGCGCGCAAACACCGACGTGCGCGCGATGCGGGCGTCGATCGCAAGTCCGAGCTTGACCGCCATGCGCACGGCCTCGCCGTTCAGCACCGGCAGTACGCCCGGATATCCCAGATCCACAAGATTCGCATGCGCGTTCGGCTGCGCACCGTAGCTCGTGGCGGAGCCGGAGAAGATCTTCGAGCGGGTCGCAAGCTGCGCGTGGATCTCAAGCCCGATGACGGTTTCCCACGCAGGCTCGCTCATGCGCAGCCCTCGGGAATTCGCCGGTGCCAGTCGGTCTCGCGCTGATAGGCGTGAGCGGCGTTCAGGATCGCATCTTCCGCGAAATGCGGCCCCACCAACTGCAGGCCCACGGGCAGCCCCGTCACGAACCCGCAGGGGATCGATATAGCAGGCAGGCCAGCGAGATTCGCTCCGATGGTATAGATGTCATTGAGATACATGGTGATGGGGTCTGCCGTTTTCGCGCCAATTGCGAATGCAGGGGTAGGCGTCGTGGGCCCCATCAGCATGTCGACGGCGACGAAAGCGTCGCGAAAATCCTTCGCGATCAGCTGCCGCACTTTCTGTGCCTTCAGATAATAGGCATCGTAATAGCCTGCCGAGAGCACATAGGTGCCGGTCATGACGCGGCGCTTGACCTCGGCGCCAAATCCTTCGCCGCGCGAGCGGCGATACAGGTCCTGCAGATCGCGCGGCTCGCTGCAACGATGCCCGAAGCGCACGCCGTCATAGCGCGCGAGATTTGACGAACACTCCGCCGGGGCGACGACATAATAGGTCGGCACCGACAGCGGCAGATTGGGCAGACTCACGTCCTTCATCACCGCGCCGAGCTTTGTGTAGACCGCGAGCGCCTCGTGGATCCGGCGGCCATTCTCAGCATCAAGGCCCGCGTCGAAGAATTCCTTCACGATGCCGATGCGCAGGCCCTTCAGAGGCTTGCCGAGGAGCGCCGCGTAATCCGGCACGGGGCTATCGACGCTGGTCGAATCGTGCGGATCAAAGCCCGCCATGACCGTCAACATTAGCGCAGCATCCTCGGCGCTGGCCGCGATGACGCCGCCCTGATCCAGACTCGAGGCAAAGGCAATCATGCCGTAGCGTGACACGCGCCCGTAGGTCGGCTTAAGACCGGTGACGCCGCAGAGCGCGGCAGGCTGACGGATGGAGCCGCCCGTATCGGTGGCAGTTGCCGCCGGGATGAGGCGCGCCGCGACGGCGGCGGCGGAGCCGCCGGAGGAGCCGCCCGGCACAAGGCCCGTATTCCAGGGATTTTTGACGGGGCCGTAGTAGCTCGTCTCACTCGAGGAGCCCATGGCAAACTCGTCCATGTTGGTCTTGCCCAGCATGACCGTGCCGGCATCCTTGAGCTTTGCGACGACGGTCGCGTCGTAGGGCGAGACGAACTCGTCGAGCATGCGCGAGCCGCAGGTGGTGCGCAGCCCCGCGGTACAGAAGATGTCCTTGTGCGCGAACGGCACTCCGGTGAGCGCACCTGCGCTGCCTGCGGCAAGCCTGGCATCCGCCGCACGCGCGCTTGCCAGCGCCGATTCGTGCGCGACCGTGATGAAGGCATTCAGCTGGTCCGCGTGCGCATCGATGCGCGCAAGGTAGAGCTGCGTCAACTCGACGCTCGAGAATTTGCGCGCCTTCAGACCCGCGGCAAGCTCGGCGAGTGTCTGCTTGTGGAGACTCACTCGATGACCTTCGGCACGAGATACAGCCCCGCTGCGACCTGCGGCGCATTCTCCTGATAGCGCTCGTGCGCATCCTCTTCGGTGACAACGTCCGCGCGCAATCGCTGTGACAGACCCTCCAGCGGATGCGCCATTGGTGTGACGTCGTTCGTAGCGGCGCGGTCCAATTCCGCGACAAAATCGAGGATGCGGCTCAAATTGTCCTGGTAGACCGGGATCTCGGCCTCGTTGAGCTCGAGGCGCGCCAGCTGCGCGATGCTCTCGATCGCGGCTCGTGTCAGGGCCATGGGCGTGAGGAAAAGTGCGAAAAACGGCTCAAAATCATACAGCTTGCCTTGCTCAATGTCCTGTCGGTTGATAGATTACGCGCCACTTTTGGCATCCTCCCGCCTCCCAAATTTTCGGTCGCTTCATGTTCAAACGCCTGCGCGGCTACTTCTCCAGCGATCTGTCCATTGATCTGGGCACAGCCAACACGCTGATCTATGTCCGCGACAAGGGCATCGTACTGAATGAGCCCTCGGTCGTGGCAGTACAGGACGAACCGACGCGCGGCGGCAAGATCATCGTCGCGGTCGGCGCCGAGGCGAAGAGCATGATCGGCCGCACCCCGGGCCACATCAACGCCGTACGCCCGATGAAAGACGGCGTGATCGCGGACTTCACCTACACGGAGAAGATGCTCCAATACTTCATCAACAAGGTGCACGGCAACCGCATGCTGAAGCCCTCGCCGCGGGTGCTGGTGTGCGTGCCCTTCGGCTCGACCCAAGTGGAGCGCCGCGCGATCCGCGAATCCGCGGAAGGCGCCGGCGCGCGCAACGTCGGTATCGTGAGCGAGCCGATGGCCGCCGCGGTCGGCGCGGGACTGCCGGTGCACGAGCCGCGCGGCTCGATGGTACTCGACATCGGCGGCGGCACCTCCGAGGTCGCGGTGCTCTCGCTGAACGGCATTGTATATGCGAACTCGGCGCGCATCGGCGGCGATCGCTTCGACGAAGCCATCATGAACTACGTGCGCCGAAATTACGGCATTTTGATTGGCGAGGCCACCGCCGAGCGCATCAAGATCGAGATCGGCTCCGCATACCCCGGCCAGCAGGTGCGGGAACTATCCGTGAAGGGACGCAATCTGTCTGAGGGTGTGCCGCGCAGCTTCACGCTCAACAGCAACGAAATCCTCGAGGCGCTGCAGGAGCCCCTGCAGAGCATCGTGAGCGCGGTCAAGCAGGCGCTCGAACAGACTCCCCCGGAACTCGGCGCGGACGTTGCCGATCGCGGCATCGTGCTCACCGGCGGCGG
>Ga0182024_10019237_pt1 | contig 12615 bp, 9 predicted proteins | sample P32metaG_FD_120480 | JGI IMG/M metagenome (GOLD analysis project Ga0182024, IMG submission 120480) | Permafrost microbial communities from Stordalen Mire, Sweden - P3-2 metaG (Illumina Assembly) | ecosystem: Environmental > Terrestrial > Soil > Wetlands > Permafrost | place: Sweden: Stordalen... | reverse complement strand
CCACTTCTCGGCCAGTGACAAGAATTCCTGAGCTTTGACGATCAGCTCGGCCGCTTCCGTGGCGCTGGCAACCTGGGCCTTGTCATAATCAAGCAGATTGCGCTTTCGCCGACATGCATCAAAGTAGGTCATCAGTGTTTTCACCGTCGGACCCACTGCAAGTTCTACCAGTGGACGTTTTAGGGATAGGTGCCTTTTGCCGGTGGCGCGTTATACCATGGTGGCGCCGACCGGATAACTTCTCGTCTTTGTGGTGCTATCCTAATTGGCTGTTAGCAGGAGGATCTCGATCGTGTACTGCCCGCGCTGCGGCAGGTCAATGCAGATACTCAACGAAGTATTTACCTGCGTGATCGGGGATATGCCGTTAAGCCAACGAATGCATGAAATTCTGACTCAACGGTTTCCGGTTGAGCTTCCACGCCCGGCCGCCATCGAGGTTGGCCGGAGACTCAGTCGTTGGTACTGCCCTGGATGCGGTATTCCACTTGGTCCTGGAATGGTGTGCAACAACTGCGAGAAGTCCATTCACGACCAAATGTTCCAACTTGTCGAACTTCATCCCCATTTAGATTCATAAACGAGCGACATTTAGGAGTTGGTTTGAGGGAAGCAATTATGGCCTAGGGAAGCTGCGAGAAGACGAGCATTCACGCTGTGTTAATTGACCCCGGTGGAAATCTGTGGTGGGCGATTGAGTGTTTTGATCGCTCGTATTGCCCTTTTGTTCAACAATGATTTTCTCCGATTTCTCCCCTCGCGATCGCCAAAACAAAGTTATCTGAACTTGCCATCCTGTGCCCTCAAGCTGCTACCGCAAGCTTCAATTTGAAGCAGGCGCGGGGATACTTCAAGAAAGCTGCAGATTTAGGCGACAAAGGAGCGAAAGAAAGGTTATTGAAAGCCAATTTTTCATAAATGCTCGTGGTTGATCGCTGAGGCACCAGCTTTATTTCTTGCTGGGGTTCTCGCACTGATAATCGTACATTTTGTGAATATCCAACCTTCGCAGGCTTGGGTTTGTCCAGAAATCGACCCATGTCGCATGACCTTCCATCTTGAACGGCTGTGTCGTGCACAAAGTATTGTTGTTTGATTTTTGGAAAGTAACGACGATATCATCGCCTCCCGCAACTTGATGGTTGGTATGTTTGGCGTGAGAATCGCGGAGCCAAATTGTCGAGCCATCGGGCGCTGGAATTACACGTTGGTGTCCCTTCGCATCAGTGACAGTAAGAGTGTGGTTGGCGTTGCTGTAGTCGATGTCCAAGGCTTTGCCGCTAAGATGCACTTCCGGGCGTGGGCCACCGCGCGCGGTATCAGCATATGTGACAACGAGGCTGTGGTCTCGAGCATATACTTTATCTAGATCTCCCTTACTCGGCTCGCGAACCCACGTAGCCGAATATTTGGAACCATATGCGGTGCCGTTGTCATTGAGAAGTACGGTTCGATCGTCTGTTGCATGGGCAACACCTGAGTCATGCACATGAACTTCCCCGTGCCCTCGAGCGAAAAACGTCGCGTGATTGAGAGCAACGCCACCATACGCATTATCTCTCAAATACGCTGTAGCGTTTCCTTCGACCGTGACCTGTGTGTCATCTGATGCACAGATGATGGCATTATCTTTGGCGCTTGCCTGGCCCGTTCCTCTTATCGTTCCGCGGCTATTTCCGGTAAAGGTCGCATCGGCACTGCCGGTAATCTCAGCGAAACCTGCGGTCACATTTACTTTTCCCGATGTGTAGATCTGGCCAGGCTGTTTTTGCGAGCAGGCTCGCACTTCACTTCTTGAGGGATACGCTGCAAGAAATAAGGGATTTGCCTCTGTGTTCGAGCTCTCAAGCGCGAACGCGCTGGGCCCAAAGGGACCGTCTCCGGACATACGTGTTTCTCCAGAAGTGCTGATATTTGCGGGATCAGCGCTATGTTAGGTATTTACCTCGATCCTGTCACTGGGGAAACTCACATCCCAATCGTGATACTCCCATGCCGTTGGGTATCATCGACAATCCTGATTGTATATCGCAACTTCTGGAAAGTCAGTTTCCGCTCGCTTCGGTCGAAATGACACGCTTCTCCCTGTGATGCTATGTCTCAACTATTGGTGAATATTCCGACTCCTCCATTTCAAACGTCCAGGCAATCGCAGCTCGTGCGGTGGTCATGGTTGGTGGCACTTCTAGAAAATATGTTTTGAAGGAACCGTCAGGCTCAGGCGATCGATTAATCACTTTCACCATGGCAAATGGGGAACGTCCGGTTCGCTTGCAATAGAGCACTCCATATTCGCTTTGATCGATAACCTCCGTTCCACAATCTTGAATGAATCGCTCAACTCCATAGCGATCGATCATGATTCTGCTTACCTCAGCACTCCACTGGCTCTCAACTTCAGCGACCGTCAGCTTAGACGGATCGGTGATGAGATGCGGAACTACAGAAACCCCGCACACTGAATAGACTCCCCAACCGTCCTCATATTCAATGCTCTTACCCATAAGGTTGTGGAGCCGATCCTGGCTATCGCGATTGATCTGATATGGGCGCTCGATCGCGATAACGACGTTCTCGAATGGAATGAACCCTCCGCAATTTTGCAAAATCTCTTCCAGACCGTCTTCCCCGTCTGGACAAGCTCCAATCGCTTTAAGGATAGAACGATAACCAACCATCCCCAGTCTCACATGATCGAGCAGAATACTCATGTAACTACTGATACGCGACTTGTCTAACAAAGCCGGATCCGGATCGACGCGTGAAACCAAAAGCTCCATCTTTGAAGACAACTCATGTTGCAATCTGTCCCATGCATTAGCAACTTCATTCGGCAGCTCGTTTGTGCAACCGCTAATCGCAGACCATGGATGCAGTTGTTGCTGCCAATGCCCACCGTTTAACATCCTTGCGCTACCCACCGCGAAAGGTTGTTCTTCACTAATCCTCCAACCATTCGGTCCAAAAGGCCAGGGGCTCAATGATCCCTGAACGAGATCCGGGAAACGTTTAATAACGAATTCCAGGTTTCCGATGTAGCGTTGCACCTTCGACAACGGATTCCAGCCATCAGATTCGCTATCGGGTCTGATTGCCGTTTCCAACAATGTGGCTGCTATTGCCACCATTCTTGGATTCTTGAACCATAGCACCGTATGCGGTGCTGCACAACCTGCTGCCTCATATAAACGCCGAACATTCTTTTCCACAACATCGCGATTTACCGGATCTGTCGAATTGATTTGACCGCACCAAAAGACTCCGTTCTGGGTTAACATTTCAAGCTGCTCTTCCCGTGTGAGTTGCATGAACGGCCTATCTACAATCCGCTTTAGCACAAGCATTGCAAGATCGGCTCGCTCTCCATTGAAAATCATCAGTTGCCGGTCATTCCAACGGCTGTCCTGCATAGTTTTCCATAATCTCGATTGCACCTCTGGCGATTCAGGAATAACATTAGATAGTTGCAGCGCGCCGATGGCACGGATGTTCTCATCTTCATCATGCAAGTTTTGATTAATTAGGGAAAGACATTCCGCTTTTGTAGATGTGAAAAACGGCAGCCACTTTACCGCAATCAATCGAGTGGACGTATCAGTGCTAGACAAAAGCAGGCGCAGGAGAAACTTCTTGACGTAAGGAGCGCTCGGGTTGTTATTCTTTCCGGGTGCGGCGGTGACGCCAAAAACCGGCATCCTGTCGCGCTCAAGAGCATCAACAACAGCATTGCACAACCCGATTCTGTCTATTTCAGCAAGAAGAAGATAGACATTCTCCTCTCGGTTCTCTTGTGACTGCATCAGCGTCGCAAAGATCATGTTGTGATCCTGGCTCGGAGTCTTATTCAGAGCAATCGCGTAAGCCATAGCCAAAGATGGCTCCAGCAGCGTGGCCAACGCTGCATGACAGCATACCTCAACGTACATCGAATGCGCTTTCGCGAGCAACGGGATCAGTTCATCAACCGGTGTGTCATTCACGACACGCTTAAGTTGGGAACCGACTGACTTCGGTGCGCATTTAAAGAGCGAAGCAAATAGACGAAGCTTTTCTCTTTTGGATGTGCAATGGTTCAGTCCGGAAAGATCTATCGCAGGAAGCTGCCCGCAATCTTTGTTTGTCATGCTATCTCCATTGGCAACGCAGAATTGTTCAAACCAGCACCAACAAGCATTCCATTGGCACCGAGAATCGATAATAGTAAAAACACTAAAGTGCAATTGCGGCATGCACAGTTTCGAATCGTTCTTGATTCAGATCGCCGGGCGATGCCGTGCATCCCCCGCCATCGCTGCATGCACGCAACCAGGATTGGTGCGTTTACTAAAGTTCCTCCAAGTTTTTCGGGCGTAACTCAATAGGAGCGGCGACGCGTTAAAAGCGGTCCGCACGTTTGGTGAGTTACATATGAAATTTCGACAATGCAAATCATATTGAGTGTGCTCGCTATAGATGCCGGAAGCGATAGACGCAAGGCCGCTGAATGAATACTACTTATACATTTTGCAAAAAGGAAGGTGTGCGATGAAGAAGCGCACGAAAACAAGCTGGTTCGAAAAGCTTATAGCTAAAGCGCTGATTTGGGTGGCAAGCAAGGCGCTCGAATCAGCACCAGTGATCGGTCCGATCTTCAAAGTGATCATGTTCGTTAACGATCTTTCGGAAGCACGAAGATCCTACGGCTTGTGGGCCGAAAGAATACCAATGCGAGCATAGCGTATGGCGTTTAGTCGATGATGCCCTTTCTCGCTGCTGTGGCGGGCAAGGCTCTGACTGAATGAAACTGAGCTGATACAATTCGCACTTGATTCCAGAAAGGTTGTCTTGGAGGTTATAAAATGTTTCGCAAGCGTGCCAAAAGTTTTTCATCGCTGTTCGCCGTTGTTTCAACAATATTTGGAACATCGCTTTGTGTACGAGCAGCACCTTTAAGCGACAAAATCTTTCTCACGCCTGCGGATTTGCCTGGCGGTTTTAAGATGACTGAAGCGCACCTCGATGGTTTGTCTGATTCTCCGCCTGCATTTGCTGCGTGTCACGGACAGGACTCCGGACTCAAGGTTTTCCAGGCGGGCGAGAGCGCACCGTTGCAGCGAGTTGTGGACATCCGCTGGACTTTTCCGAACGCTGCCGACGCCGAGAAGTTCTTTCAATTGTCATCGCAAACACTGTCCGAGGGAGCACCAGTAATTCCAGACGCGAAGGCGGTCGGCGAAGACTGCAAGGCATATGGTGGTGAGAATACACTCGGCATGGACTTGGGCGCCGGCAGTTTCTACAACTACTATTACATCTTTCGCTCCGGCAGAGTTGTTGCAAAAATCTACGGAAGCGAGGGCGCGATGGCGAAGAGCCATCCAACTCTAGAGATGCTCCTGCCGTTTGCTCAAACAGCCGCAAACAAGTGCAAGAGTTTCTAACCGCGCAAAACGCCAGGCTGCACTCCACAAGCAGCGTCGTTGAACTACGACCAGCGTGAAACCTCGATCAGCTAGCTCAGCAACCAGTGAAACTTGATCAGCAAACCAAACAACCAATGTGAAACTTGATCGGCTAGCCTACGGTTGTCACAACTTTGCGTTCGGTTGTGGCGTCGCGGCTCAACTTGACCGAATGCGCGATCACGTGTTCGAAGTCTGTACCATCTCTGGGAACTTCGCACAATCCGATCGATATCTTCATCGAGCTGCCGTGAACGGCATTGTCATCAAATTGTGTCGACAAAACATTGTTGACGAAATGCTTCATTGTGCTCGCCGCGGTCACACCAGGGCACTGCGGAAACAACGCAAACAAGCGGTTCTTGCTGGCGTAGGCCAGCAGGTCCAATGGTTGGCACACCGGATGGAAACACTCGCCCACCTGGCGCAAAACATCATCGGTTAATGTCGTATTCGGTAACTCCAATCCGATCGCAGCCATGCAAAAGGAAATATTCGACGTGGTGAAACGAACGAATTCGCTTTGTGCCAACATGAGGAACATACCGTATTTGATCATGCCAGAAGGTTCGACAAGCAGATCGTACGTGGCAGCGACTATATCATCGACATTGGAGAAATCTTCGGCGTATTCAATATTTTCGATAACTGGGGTCTCAGGAGCGCCCGCGGAAGCTGACACCGACGGGGCTGCTGGCGCCTCAGGCTTGGTCGCATCGACCAGTCCATCGAGGAACATTTGCATAGGATGAGTAATCGATTTTGATGCAGCAGGCCAACCTTCCTGGAATTTGTAGTTACCTTCTTGCCACGTCAACAAATCGACGATCACCGAATCACCAGTGCAATCTTTGTCCTGGTAGATTGTGTGACACGATTTTGCGTGCACCGGTTCACCGGATGAGAAAAACACTTCTGCCTGTGTGTTGCCGCTATCGCAAATCAACCTGCCCGTGGTCATTTTCTCCTTATAAGACTGCATCAAGCTGCGAATATTGGTTTGACGGAGGTTGCCTTCCTGAACCGGTACCGTTCCTGGCATTGGCGGAGGCACATTTCTGCGGCTCGCCATTGAAGAATCCGCACCTGAACCAGCCGTTATAGCGTCGCTACCGATCGCGTCTCTCAATTCGCCAACTTGTCCTGAGACCAGCAGCGCTTCATCGATTAAGGTCAAGATCAAGTCCGAGTCGCTGGTGCGCATCTCGAAAACCTCTGATGCGCGATGAGTTTCGTTCTCTAGCATCAGCTTCCAGTCGGCATCAGAGAGCGCTGATGTATCACTGGCGCTGGAAGACCAGCCGCCGCGTTTTTCGCGTGAAGCGCCAGTACTGATTACCGACAACGTATAGATTGAATTAGTGCCTGGCGTCTGCCAGCTCCAAAAAAACGGCTTCTCCGGCTGTTTCTGCGAGGTGCTCAATAATTGAGTCAGATCTTCGCTCTTCGGAGGCTCAGAACGCCTGGTCGGCTCGTTCCGTGCCTGCTTTTTTCCCACGAAGCCGCCACTTCTCATGAAAACCTCTCCAAGTCACTGTTATGAGCTAAACTTGCCCCCCTGCAGGTCACTTTTAACCAGTGATCTAATCGTGTCAGATAAATTCGTACAGCCGCCGCCACCGTGCAGCCTGTTGAAAACCGCAACGCCGCATTCCGCAAGCGGCACGAGCCCTTTGATCTTTCTCGGCCCGGGACGTTAGAAAGCGCCAGCCTGTTGGGCATTAGCTAACTATGGCAGACAATGCTCAGCTTTCAGAAACACAAAAGGTCCTGCGAGCAGCTCAGATGTTGTTCGATCAAGGCAAGATCGCCGCGGCAGAGGCCATATTCAAAAACATTCTCGCAGAAGTCGGCGATGAAAGCCTCGAGGGCGCTCTTTGCTTGAGCAATCTGACCGATATTCACGAGGCGAAGGGCGACCTTCCCTCGGCCCTGGACTGCGGATTGCGGCTGCTGCGGCATACGCGCCAAAAACAGCCGCTGGCGGTGGAAGCAGCCAGAGCTGAACAAGCCTCTGAATTGATGACCAGGTTAGGTCAACGAAGCGAAGCAGCGCAGATGAAACAGCATGCCGAGCGGATCTACCAGAGGGCTGAGCCGAGTCAACCCCTAGTACACACCCAACAACTGGACCCCGGCGATCCAAATTGGCTGATCCATTCCCTGAAAAACGGCGCGTATAAAGCATTCGAAAGATCCAGACGGCAGAAATTCGAGCAAAAGCAGCATGCCAGCCAGGAACCTTCGAAGGTGGAAGAGCAGGCATTCGTTGCACCGCCTCAATCAACCAATCTCATTGACCATGGACTGCAATTGACGCCCGAAACCAAACCTGATCGTCAGGATGCGGAATTTCTTAGCGATGGTGATGGCGATGGCGTTGAACAGTACGGTCGGGAAACGTTATCTAGCAGCCCCAGTCGCAGAGATTCACCCAGGGCTGCGGAGCAAAAGTTTAGCTGGCAGCCTGATGGCGATACCGATGACTCAAGCGATGCAGCCACCGCCGAAGCTCCTCTTGATACCTCGAATCGAAACCCAGATCGCGCGCCACCGCCTGCAGTGCGCAATTCCGAGATGCGAGCTGATCCCCGAGCCGAACCATCGGTGGTGCGCGATTCGAAGGGTCCGGATCCTCCGTCCCGCCCAACCAACAGGCATACCCGCACCGCCAGCCTGCGAGGCTTGGATGCAGCTCCCGGTCCCAGCCCAACGGAGGCCGTCGCCGGTCTGTTCTCACGTTTTATGGCCCCGACGACAAACGAAATAGAAAGTGCGCCCCAAAATCCCACCGAATATAGGCGCCCAAATCGCGCGCTTAATTTCATGGCTTCGCTGGCCATCATCGCAGTAGTAGTTTTTGCAGCCTGGAGGTTTACACCAAGAGTCGGTGACGCAGACGCATTATTTGCTCGCATGCCACACCGTTTCATCGATGCGCCGCGCAGCACCGTGCTAACTCTACACAAGGTGCATGAGCTTGAGTTGTCTTCAGGCTCGGATTCGGTGCAGGCAAATCTCGAATACTATTTTGGAGACTGGCGCGACCTGCTGACACTAACTTTCTTCAATACCGGTCCCGCTCCATACTTTCTCAGCCAGGACGCCGCAGGATTGAAAGACCAGGACGGCACCATGTTTTACATCTCAGACAGCCCAGAGCTACAGCTGGCACAACGCACCAAGTTTCTACTGGACGACGCAAACTCATACTTCCAAGAACATGGTGCCTATCCATCTAAAATCGATCAGTTCAGGCCCGTGGACATTACATACGACAATCCGATAACGAAGAAGAAGAAACAAACAATCGATTTTGTTCTGTTGAAATTCGGAAACGGCACCTCTGATCAAGATGCTGATGATGCCCGCGCCCAATTTTATCAGAAGATTGCCGACCCACAATTCTGGAACACAGAGCAGAAGATCGCGCCCGGCGGGATTAAGTGCATGACCGCCATTTTTAAATCCAAACGCGGCGACATCAACAGCTTCGTAGTCAGCGCGGCCGGAGCGACCGGCGAGGTCCTTACTGGAAGCCAGCGTTTCTCCGCCTTTCGGCTAGCCAGCGAGGACGGCAAGGAAAGAGAGCAAAAACCGCCGCCGCTGCGGCACAACTTCACAGCATGGCTGACGGTTAAACCAATCACGACACAGCTGAACTTCTGGTTGAATAATGCAGCCTGGATGGCTCTTGGAGCTATAGCGTTCATGACCCTGTCGCTGGGTCTGTCATCAGCGAAAAGGGGAGCGGACAGACCAACGTGGTTCCTCTCAAGCGGCATATTCGCTCTTGCAGCCGCATTTTACTTGGCAGTTACGTATTTCCGCGCTCATTAGGATTTGCTCCCGCCCTGGCAGGACTGCAGCCAAATCGCCTAGCTGGTAGATTGAAGTTGTAAAATGCATACCCAGGACGGCAGACCCCTGGCACCCGGGAAGCTGAACTCTGCCGTTGGCATTTCGGCTGCAAGGGAATAAAACTCCAAGAGGCAGCGTCTAAACAGATGAAACCGGTGTTCGAGCCTGCTAAATGAGCGACCCAAAGCACAGACCAGAGCATGAATTCGAAGAACAGACGCTATGCTATGTCGAGCAGCTGTTCCGGCTGGCTTATTCGCGGGTGGCGAATGCCCAGGACGCCGAAGACATCGTTCAGGATACATATCTTAAAGCCTACAAGGGGTTCAGCAAATTCCGATTTGAAACGTCCATCAAAAACTGGTTGAGCCAGATTTTGCTCAACACTGTGAGAGATCATTTCAGAAAAGGATCGAGAACGATTGCGACCATGAACATTGAGGATATGCTTGACGACGATGGCGATCAGCCGATCGATTGCAGCCCTGAACAACAGATGTGTGAGGACGAGATCGATCCTGCTTTGATGCAGGCTTTGCTTTCGATTCCCGAAAATTTGTTGATCCCACTACTCCTGCGCGAAATTCACGATGCCACATATGAGGAAATTGCAAGCATATTGGATGTACCAAAAGGGACGGTAATGTCGCGACTGTTTCGCGCTAGAGCGCAGCTGAGAAAGCGCCTGGGCAGCCGCAATGAGACGCGCGGCTTGGCTGTGTCCGTGCCGGCTGTGCCGATTTCATCAGACGAATCAAGAGGTTTCGCCCATGAAGTGTGACGAAGTAGTTCCGATGTTGGAACTGATGCTCGACAATCAGATGCAACCTGAGACGAGCGAAGCGGTTGGCCAACATCTGGAGAATTGCCAGGAGTGTCAATCTGCATGGGTCGACAACCTTAAAACTCGAAAGAGACTGAATGAATTTAAAGAGGGAATTCAGATGCCGGAGTCGCTACCGAAGAAAATTCGTGATCTGCTTTCCTCTCCTGGACCAGCCGAGCCAGCGGAGAGTGCGAAGGCTAAGCCGAAGAAGGAACCAAAAGAGGCTCCACCACAATCTGCCGCAGTCTCAATCAAAGAGCCTGCCACCACTGCCGGATCTCGCGGCTCTCGCCGGCGCGAGGCAAAAGAAGGCGGCGACGGTGAATCAGACACAGAAAGAGAAGAGTCAGATGATTGGTCACCAGGAGGCTCCGATTCTGACGAACCGATGATTATTTTGGATGACGATGCTCATTCATTGGATTCTGTAGAGCTTGCCGAAGAAGCGACGCCCGGATATGGCGACAGCGATCCTATTCGGCTCTACTTGCGAGAGATAGGAGCAATACCACTGCTGACCGCCGATCAGGAGATCGAACTGGCGCGCATGATTCAAGTTGGTGGCTCAGATGGTGCCGTCGCCAAACGCCGATTGGTGCAAGCGAACCTTCGACTAGTGGTATCAATTGCCAAGAAATATCTCAGCCGCGGTATGCCTCTTCTCGATCTGATCCAGGAAGGAAACCTGGGATTGATTCGAGGAGCGGAAAAATTCGACCACGAGCGAGGCTACAGATTCAGTACCTATGCCACATGGTGGATCCGACAGGCAATCACCAGAGCGATCGCCGATCAGGCGCGCACGATCCGAATACCCGTCCATCTCGTTGAAACGATCAACAAAGTCAAAAAGGTAACGCGTAAGCTCGCTCAAGACAAAGGTCGAAAGCCCAGCGAGGAAGAGATTGCGCAGGCGATGGAGATCACGGTAACCAAATTACGGGAACTAATCAAAATCAGCTCAGAACCAATATCGCTTGAAACGCCGGTGGGTAAGGAAGAAGACAGCAAGCTGGGCGACTTCATTGAAGACACTGCCACCGATACTCCGGCAATGATGGTAACGCAAGAGTTGTTGCGCGAAGATCTGATCCAGGTGATGGCCAGTCTCTCCCCGCGTGAACGCGACGTGCTTCGGCTACGATTCGGACTGGACGATGGGCGACAACGCACTCTGGAAGAGGTCGGTCAGCTGTTCGGCGTCACGCGTGAGCGCATCCGCCAAATCGAAGCCAAGGCGCTGCGCAAATTGCGGCATCCGAACCGCTCCAGGCGCCTGCGCGAATACATGGATTAGCGTATTTAAGTCGTCTATCTGTATTAACAATTCTGGAAAGTATCCTGATGGTTCCTTGAATACCTAAAGGTTTCCTCTTGCCGTTTTTGCATGCATAGTAATAGGATGGACCTTAAGTGTCCGAGGTAAGGTACTGTTATGAAACCCGCAATAGAGAGGCTTTTCGATCCCGAATCGAAAGAGCTGCAACACAGTAAGAACCAACCACTGCAAGACGATCACTTGCTCGACTCGTACTCGCAAACGGTGGTGACGGCGGCTGAGAAACTTTCACCGTCGGTAGTGTTTGTCGAAGTGGAAAAGAACATGCGTGTTCGCGGAGGCGGCACACGCACGGTAAAGGGGCATGGCTCCGGTTTCATTTTCACGCCTGATGGTTTCGCCCTGACGAACAGCCATGTCGTCCATGATGCATCGAAGTTAACGGTGACGCTTTCAGATGGTCGTTCCGCTCACGCCCAGCTGGTTGGTGACGATCCTGACACCGACCTGGCAGTGATCAGAATCCACGCACCGGGATTGGTGCCCGCCAATCTTGGCGATTCCAGCAAGTTGAAAGCCGGGCAGATAGCCATTGCCATCGGCAACCCATATGGATTTCAATGCACCGTCACCGCCGGAGTGATCAGCGCGCTGGGGCGCTCGATGCGCACCGAATCCGGCCGCCTGGTCGACGACGTCATTCAAACTGACGCCGCGTTGAATCCAGGCAACTCGGGCGGTCCGCTGGTGAACTCACGCGGCGAAGTGATCGGCGTCAACACAGCCGTAATTTTGCCGGCACAGGGAATCTGCCTGGCAACACCGATCAACACAGCTAAATTTGTCGCGGGATTGCTGATCAAAGACGGCAAATTCAGCCGCGGTAAGTTGGGCGTAGGCGCGCAGAATGTTCCATTGCCCAGAGTGTACGTTCGTGCTCACAGTCTAAGCACAGAAAGCGGCGTACTGATAATCTCTGTGGAACCCAAAAGCCCGGCAAAAGCTGCAGGCATTATCGAGGGAGACGTGATCATCGGCTGCGATGAAACAACGATATCCGCGGTCGACGATCTCCATCGATTCCTTTCCCTCAAAAAAAGTGGCACAGTAGAAGTCACCTTACTGCGCCACACTGAAAAAAGAGTCGTAACGGTTTCGCCGCAATACGGCTAGATTTGATGTTGCTCCTGTTTTAGCGAAACTTGTTG
>Ga0182024_10019235_pt1 | contig 12617 bp, 7 predicted proteins | sample P32metaG_FD_120480 | JGI IMG/M metagenome (GOLD analysis project Ga0182024, IMG submission 120480) | Permafrost microbial communities from Stordalen Mire, Sweden - P3-2 metaG (Illumina Assembly) | ecosystem: Environmental > Terrestrial > Soil > Wetlands > Permafrost | place: Sweden: Stordalen... | reverse complement strand
TACTCGATGATCACCCAGCAGCCGCTGGGCGGTAAGGCGCAGTTCGGCGGCCAGCGCTTCGGCGAGATGGAAGTCTGGGCGCTCGAAGCCTACGGCGCGGCGTACACCCTACAAGAGCTCCTCACGGTCAAGTCCGACGACGTCGTCGGTCGCGTCAAGACGTACGAAGCGATCGTCAAGGGCGAGAACGTGCTCGAGCCGGGCGTTCCCGAGTCGTTCAAGGTGCTCATCAAGGAGCTCCAGTCGCTGGCGCTCGACGTTAAAGTCCTCACCGAGCAGCGCGAAGAAGTCGAGATCCGCATTCAGGACGACGACATGGCCGAGCGCGCTCAAGAGATCGGTCTGTTGATGGGCGACGAAGATCCGCGTCTGTCGCAGACCGCGCTCGCGGAACGCGAAGCCGAACGCGATCGTCTGTCGCAAGTGGCAGCGGTTGCGGCGGTCGGCCTCCCGGATGAAATCGAAGAGGAAGAGGAAGCCGAAGAACCGGCCGCGGTCGTTGAAGAGGAGCCCGAAGAGGAAGAGGAAGAGCTCGACGATTCGGCTCCGCTCGTCAACGCCGGTCCGCCTCGCGGCCGCGGTGGCGACGACGACTTGCTGCCGACGAGCCCGCTCGGCGGCCTGCGCGCGACAATGACCGATGACGGCGAAATCGTCGTCGACGAAGTCGTCGAAGAAGAAGTCCCCGTCGCGGCGGAAGAAGACGACGTCGACGAAGGCTATGTCCTCGAGGAAGAGGACGAAGAGCTGGCCGAAGAAGCCGAAGAAGACGAAGGCCCGCTGGTTCACTCCACCGACGACGATTACTGATCCATGTCATCCTGATATCACTCTGAGCTTGTCGAAGAGTGACCGAGAAACCCGCTCGCGTCGCGTGAAAAAGGTTGAGCCCGCTCATACGAGCGGGCTCTTCCGTTTTGATGTCACCCTGAGCTTGTCGAAGGGCGACCTGCGTTCGCGCGAGACGATCCATCAGTCGTCCGCAGGGGCAAACGCTGCTGTCACTCTGAGCTCGTCGAAGAGTGACTGAGACGCGGCCGACTGCGCGCAGGTGATCGCGCAAGCTCTTGTACTCGCTTCCAATCACCGCGCAGCATCGCGGCTTTCTTCGCGCGCGACCACCCCTTCAATTGCTTCTCGGCGCGAATCGCTTCTTCGGGCGTTGAAAACGACGCGGTGTAGACGAGTTCTAGTGGTCGCCGTCGAACTCTCGTGGCGGTCGCCCTTCGACAGGCTCAGGACGACGGTGTGGTTACGGTCGAGCGGGTTCGGGTTGTTGCGTCCGGCACCCGGCCTTCGCCCTTCGACAAGCTCAGGGTGACAACAAAAACGGCGGAGCCCAGCGCGAGCTGGGCTCAACCTTTTCACGACGTCGGGTCCGTCGTTTCGCATTCATGCCCTTGCGCGGCCTTGCGCGCCCGGCGCCAACTGGGTATCAGCGCGGTATGAGCAGTTCGAACGGCGGTAATGCGTGCGCGCATGAGATGTGCCTATGCACGCGGCCTTATCCCCCGAGCACGCAGGCCACGTCGACGGAGCGGATCGATCCGAACGGCGAGTTCTGCAGCCGGCGGTGTTCCGAGCAGTCGCGCGGCGTGATGGGTGACGGCGGGTGCGAGTGCGGGCATCCCCCGTGTCAGGCGTTGGCCGACAAAGGGATCCCGCCCATCTGACCTCGCGCGCCGGTTAGGTGTGGTGACCCGCGACGTAGGCGTCGGCGGCGGGCACCAGCCGGTCGCGAAGCGCGAGCGCGAAGCGCGCACGCTCCATGCCGCGCGCGATGTAGACGCCCGCCGTTGCCGGCGTGTGCGCTCGCACGTACGCCTCGAGCTGGTCGAGCGGCGCCGCGCGCCAGAACGTCGCCGGAACCGCAGTCATCGAGAGTGCGCGAGAGAATTCCGAGGTCGCACCGAGCAGTTGATCGCTGTGCGCCTGGTAGAACGCCCACGCGATCTGCGGGTTGTAGCCGGCACCCGCCAGCACGAGGCGGCCGCGAATTCCGGCCGCCTGCGGCGGCAGCTCGTTGGATATGAGAATGTTCAGCGCCGTCTGGAACAATTGCGGATCGCGAACGGCGAGCAGGGCGCCGTAGTAGATGCGCGCTTCGCCTTCGTCGTGCGCGGACTTCGCTAATGCATGCAGTTGTTCAAACGTTGCCACGTTGGCATTTTCGGCGACGATCGGAAGCACGATGCCTTGATCGTCGAGCGTGAGCGACGAACGGTTCTGCATGAACGCCGCGAACCGCGTGCGCGCGCCGGCGACGACGGCCGGATCGCCCCAGCTGCCGAGCCGCTCGATCGCCGTGCGGCGCAGGCCCTGGATCGGCGCGTTCTCGTTCGTTTGCGCGGTCCAACCGAGCTTGTCGAACACCGGTCGCACGACCGAGCGCGCGTACGCGACGAACACGTCGTGACCGGGCGTTCCGCGCTCGTACTCTTCGACGGTGGCGAGTGCGGCAATGATCTGATCCCACGCGCGGCTGTCGAGATCGCTGCCCATCGAGGAGGCGAACGCGAGATACGACGACAGCGAGGCTTGATTGGCGGTCGCCAGTGCCCACTGATCGTCGAGCAACGCGATCTTGTCGGCGTCGGGGATCGCCGCGAAGTTCTTCTGGTCCACGGCGAACGTCGCGTCGTCGTACGCCACGCGATAGAAGCCGACGGTGTCGGCGTTCACGCTGAGCGGCTCACCGCAACGCCCGGCCGGCGCCGTTTGTCCATCGGTGGTCAGCAGGATTCCCGCCGGCGTGCCGTTCACGCCGCTGCGAACATCCATCGGGATGCTCCAGCGCTCGTTGTTCGGGTCCGTGCCGCTCAACAGGAAGCGCTTTTGCGAGAGCGCGATCGTGCGGTTCCCGGCCGCGTCGCACGTTGCGTGCACGGCGACGACCGGGAAGCCCGGCTGGGTCGTCCACGCCGAGGCCAGCTTCTCGACGTCGCGATTGCTAGCCGCGCTCAGCGCTTTCCAGAGGTCGGCGCTGGTCGCGTTCGAGTACGCGCGTGCTTGGACGTACTGCCGAATTCCGGCCCGGAACGTGTCGGGTCCGAGATACGCCTCGAGCATGCGCAAGAAGGCTTGACCCTTGTCGTAGGTGATCGCCGAGTCGAACGACGCCTGCGCGTCGAGCTCGTTGACGACGTGCTGCTCGATCGCATGCGAGGTGACGCGCGCGTCGGCGTTCATCGCCGTTTCCTTTGAGGAGTCCTGACGCTCCCACCACTGCCAGGTCGGATTGCGCAGCGCCGTCTCTTTGGCGGCCATCCACGACGCGAAGCTCTCGTTGAGCCAGATGTCGTCCCACCAGCCCATCGTCACGAGATCGCCGTTCCATTGGTGCGCCATCTCGTGGGCCTGAATGCTGAACACGCGCTGTTCGCGCGAGAGCGGCGAGCCCGGCGGCATCAGCAGCGCTTGATCGTTGTAGGTGATCGCGCCCCAGTTTTCCATCGCACCTTGGAAGCCGCCCGGAACCGCGATCGAGTCGAGCTTCGGGAGCGGGAACGTGTAGCCGAAATACGTGTTGTAGTCGGCCAGAATCTGCTGCGCGTTGGCCAGCGCGTAGGCGCCGTTCTGCTCTTGTCCGCGAATCGCCCAAATGGCGAAGTGCTTACCGCCCGCGTCAGCGTCGACGTGCGCGAGGTCTCCGGCCGAATACTCGACCAGGTACGACGGCATCTTCGGCGTGCGGCGGAAGGTCGTGGTCGCGAGCGAACCGTGCACGACGCGCGAGTCGATCGGCATGTTCGAAACGCTCGTCCATGCCGCCGGCACGGTCGCCGACAGCACGAACGTCGCGCGGAACGCGGGCTCGTCCCAGCACGGAAACATCCGGCGCGCGTCGGTCGCTTCGAACTGCGTCGAGAGCATCACGCCGCTCACCCCGCCCGGCGCGCGGTACGACTGCGCGAACAGTCCCTGCGGCGCGGTCTCGATCTTACCGTCGTACGAGAACAAGAGGAGGTGGGTACCGACTCCCACGGGTTTGGCGAACGTGATCGTCGTGATCTGCGTCGTGTCGTCGCTCTGCACATTCGCGGCCGCCGTCGAGTCGAGCTTCACGCCGTACAGACGCTCGTTGAGCGAATTCAGCTGGATCGTCGTCACGGGTTGACGCACGCGAACCGAAATCTGCTCGGCTCCCTTGATCGTCTTCGTTGCCGCATCCGGTACGATCGCAATGGTGTAGTCGATCGGCACCACGTTCTTGGGCAGATGACCGGGCGCCGTGTCGAAATCGAACGGCGCTTCGGCGCCGGCCGCCCCGGTGACGGTAAGAACCGCCGCCAGCGTGACGACAATGCGAAGCGAAGGAAAGCTCATGCGCCCCAAATTTCCGGGCGCTTGCGCAAAGCCCTATCGTGCGCTGCGGCGCGCCCGGTCCTCGCGTTGGCTCGTGCGCTCGATTTGGTCGCTAGCTCGCCTTCGTCAATATGGGTGGTAACCTGAGCGCCCAGCCGGGGTCGGCGGCGGGGGCTCGTTCGCGGGGTAGAGGAACGGCATGAGCAACACACCGCAGCCGCCCGAGCGCGATGACGAGACCAAAGAAGACCTCCTCGATCGGTTCGACGAGCCGGTGCTTGCAGCCGATGATACCGGAATGCTCGCGGGCGAGCGATTGATCACGATCGCCGAATTGGCCGACGCGGATGACGCGCGCGAGAGGTGACGTGTAACCGGTCACGTAACCCAAGCTGACGTGAACGGCACTCGAAGTGCGCGCGCCAATCTTTGGGAGAAGGCGATGAGCCTACCCTTGGCCCGCGACGATGATTTTTTCGGTTCGACGCGTCGCCCGGTCGGCATGGATCCGCAACACTTGCGCGTGATCAACGATACGGCGCTGCGGTCGCGATTGATCATGGCGGGGATCGCCGAAGGGCTACAGTCACCCAAGGGCCCCCAACGAATCAAGTCGATCATCCGCGTCTATCCGGCCTTCGATGCGCCGCGGCCCGGTACTCGGCCGCGTGCCGTGCGCACCGCCTCGGCGGCACCGGAACCGTCGCGCGCCGCCTTCGGGCTCCCGACCGTCGAGCAACTCAACGCCCTGCTGGCGCGGATCGGTCAAATCGAACGTGAAGTGAGCCACGAGTTGCAAGGCCGCCTGCACGGTGACATCGACCGGCTCAAGAAACAGATATCCAGCCTCGATGGTGATGACTTCGAGCGAGCCTTCCGCGAGCTCGACAATGCGATGAAGCAGCGTCGCGCGCTGGCCGCCGAGGTCCGCGCCGAAGCGTTCCGCCGCATCGACGCCGACAATAGCTTCGAGCCCCGCCGCTACCTGCGCCTGATCTCGCGCGAACGGGCCGAAGGCGGCGGTTCGTAGTCGCGACAGGATATCGAGACCCTGACTCGAACATACGTTCGTTCAAGGCCCATGTCTCGTCAGCTCGCTCTCTTCGCCACCGCCCAGCTCCCGACGCGCCTCGTCGGTGATCGCGGCGACGTAACCTACATTCCGGAGTTCCTCGATCGCGCGACCGCCGACACGCTCGTCGCAGAGCTGAGCGCCGACACGCGCTGGCGGGCGGACTCGCGGCTCATGTACGGAAGGCGCGTGCTCGTTCCGCGCGAGACCGCCGGCCGCGGCGACAAGATGCCGCAACCGTGGACGCCGACGCTCGAGCGCGTTCGCGCGATGATCGAGATGCACACCGGCACGACGTACGACTACTGTTTTCTCAACCGCTACCGTGACGGCAACGATGCCGTCGCGTGGCACGGCGACCGCGACGGCTCGCGCGACGCGCGCCTGATCGTCGCGTCGCTCTCATTGGGCGCAACGCGCTCGTTCCAACTCCGGCCGAAGAAGGAGAGCGGTCTGCGCTACGATCCGATTGCGGTCGACGTCACACACGGCGATCTTATCGTCATGGCCGGCGATACGCAGCTCTATTGGGAGCATCGCGTCCCGCGCGATCCGCGCATCACCGAAACGCGTCTCAACGTCACTTTTCGCCAACACCGCGCTCGCGATACCGCCGCATAGCGCGCCCACCCCAGCGCGCCCACCCCGGTTACGCGACGGCGATCGGCATTCTCGGCGGCTCGACGACGAGCTCCTCCCGGGTGGTGGTGAATTGCGCTTCTTCGGTCGAGCCGGTGAGGGCGGTGGTCGACGACGTCCCGCCGCCGACGACTTTGGCCACCTCGTCGAAGTAGCCGGTGCCGACCTCGCGCTGGTGGCGCGTCGCGGTGTAGCCGCGCGGTTCGCTGGCGAACTCGCGCTGCTGGAACTCGGCATACGCCGACATACCGCGCTGCGCGTACTCGAACGAGAGCTCGAACATCGAATGGTTGAGTGCGTGCCAGCCGGCGAGCGTGATGAACTGGAAGCGGTAACCGTACTCGAACAGCTTGCTGCGGAACTGTGCGATCGTATCGTCGTCGAGCTTGAGCTTCCAGTTGAACGACGGCGAGCAGTTATAGGCGAGCATCTTGCCGGGGAACTGCGCGTGGATCGCGTCGGCGAACGCCTTGGCTTCCTCGAGCGAGGGATGCGAGGTCTCGCACCAGATCAAATCGCAGTACGGAGCGTACGCGAGGCCGCGCGAGATGGCTTGATCGATCCCGGGCTTGACACGGAAGAAGCCCTCCGGCGTGCGTTCGCCGGTGAGGAACGGCTTGTCGCGGTCATCGACGTCGCTGAGCAAGAGGTTCGCGGCGTCGGCATCGGTACGCGCGCACAGGACGGTCGGTACGTCGCACACGTCCATCGCCAATCGCGCGGCGATCAGGTTGCGAATCGCTTGCGAGGTCGGGATGAGCACCTTGCCGCCGAGGTGGCCGCACTTTTTCTCGGACGCGAGTTGGTCCTCGAGGTGCACGCCGGCGGCCCCGGCGGCGATCATCGATTTGGTGAGCTCGAAGACGTTGAGCGGGCCACCGAAGCCGGCTTCCATGTCGGCAACGATCGGGGCGAACCACTCGCGTTCACCGCCGCGCCCTTCGATCGTGTCGATCTGGTCCGCGCGCTGGAACGCATTGTTGATCCGTTCGACGACCTTGGGCACCGAGTCGTACGGATACAGTGACTGGTCGGGATACGTTTGCCCGGCGGTGTTCGCGTCGGCGGCGACTTGCCAGCCGGAGAGATAGATCGCCTTGAGTCCCGCCTTGACTGCCTGAACGGCCTGTCCACCGGTCAGACATCCGAGCGCCGCAACGGGTTCGTCCTCCACCAGCAGCGCGCGCAACCGCTCCGCACCGCGGCGCGCGAGCGTGTGCTCGATGTGCACCGAACCTCGCAGCCGCGCGACGTCGTCCTGCGTGTACGGCCGGCCGATCTCGATCGGCGCATGCGTCTTGCCGTTCGTGTGCCCGTTGGTCGAGTGACCGTTCGCTGAGTGGCCGTTGGTCGAGAAGGCGGAAGAATCCGGCACGAAACTCGTCTCCTTGGAAGCGCGAAAGTTCCTCGCAGTATAGCGACGAGCCGCATTCCGCTGGGGATCCGCTGCGCGAAAGGCGCCAAACCGAGCGCGAACGGTCGAGAATCGAGCGCGAGCGCCCGACCTCGACGAACCTATGGCCGCAGGGTGAGCGTCGTTTTTGTTGCGGCGGCGACGGCGGCGTCGGAGAAGGGCAGCGGGGTGCGGGTGAACCGGATCCAACCGGCGGTTTGGTCGGCGTAGTGCGGTGAGCCCGGTTCGCCGGATTCGCCGGCGTCAATGTCGATCGTGCCGTGATCCCAGTCGCCGGCGATCCACAGCGCGCGGAACGACTGCCCGTGACCGTTCCATTGCGCGGCGGGTGCGAAGTTACCGCCGCGGCCGGGCATCGTCGGACCGTTCCAGACCGAGAACCCGAGCATCGCCAACGGGTGGACGAGCGGTTGCGCGGCGTACTCGCTGAACACCGGAATGTCGTGGCCGAATGCTTTTTGCACGCGCCGCAGCGACGCGACGATGAACGCGTCGTAGTCGTCGCGCGGAACCCAGCCGCGCGGACGTTCGCGCAGCGCGCGGAGCACGACCTCAAAGCCTGGTCCGCTGCTCGGATAGTATGGCGCAAGGCCGGCCGGCAGATGTTCGGCCGAAAGCGTGCCGAGCATATCGCGGCGCAGCGCGATAATCGCCGTCGCTCCGCGCGACTGCGGCAACATCATCCCGTCGTACGAACGCAGCGCGCTCAAAATCGGCATCAGCGCCGGGTCGCCGTCGGCGTGGCTACGCGTCGCGGCGCCCAGAACGAGGTCCGCGAACTCGCGCTCCGCCGGTGACGATGCGTCGGACTGCGCGGCGGCGAGCTGATCGGTCGTGAGCTTGTCGTGCCCGTCGAACGACGCTCGCAGCAGCCGGCGAATCTCGTAGGCGCGATACGGCGGCGGCCAAAATGGTGCCAGCCGCGGTCCGGTACTCGACGGCCGGTTGTTGGCCGTCACGACGAACGTGTCGCGCGACGGATCGACATGCGGCGCCGCATCGTACGTCGAGTACGGCGGCGCGGGAGCTCCGCCGTCGCTCGCCCAGCGGCCCGCCGACGGATCGAGCGGTATTGCACCGGCGAGGTGGTAAGCCGCCTTGCCGGTGTCGTCGGCGAAGACGACGTTGAGTGCGGGCTCCGGGAGATCGCGCATCGCTGCCACACCGTCGGCTGCGGTGCGTGCGGTTTGCAAGTGGAGAAACGGTGTCAACGGTGACTTCGCGCGGCTGCGCATCTGCCAATCCATTACGTAGGCGATGCCGGCATCCGAGCCCATCACGACGCCGCGTGGCGTGAACAGAAGATCGGCGTCCTCAGCCGGACCGAAACGAACGCCGATGCGTTCGTGCTGGTGGATCGCTTTGATCCAATGGCCGCCTTCGAAAAACTCGTCACCGTTGCGCGTGCGCTCGCGCAGCGCGAGGATCGCCGCCGTTTCGCCCGCCGTCACGCCCCAGGCCAGATGCTCGTTATGCCCGAGCGTCACGCCCGGTGTTCCCGCCAACGCTGCGCCCGCGACGTGCATTCCCGGCGCGCTCCCTTCGAGCAGATACCAAATCGTCGGAATGCCCAAGTCGAGATGCGGATCGTTGGCCAAGACCGCCTTGCCGTCCGTCGCGCGATCGGCGCCGATCACCCACGCGTTGCTGCCGACCGGCGGCCGGTCGTCGGCGGTGGACGCGATGCCGCCGATCGACGAGACCTCGTTGATCACGCCGGGCAGTGGCGGCAATGACGGAAGCGCTTTCGGCGCGCTGCCGTCGGTCGGGACGTCGTAACGCGGATCGGTCGCCGGATAGAGCGCGTCGATGCCGCGATCGCCAAGCGTCGCGCGCACCCGATCGCGGACGACGACGTCCTCGGCCTTGTCGTCGAGATCGAGCACCGTCGCAAACCCGACCGCGAGCGCGTCGTCCGGCTTCCACGGCTCGAATCCGAAATACAGCGCCGCGTACTCCGGCGGCTGCGGCTCGCGCGTCGCGGCGGCGTTCACGCCGTCGGCAAAGCTGGTGAGCGCCGCCCGTTCGTCATTGCTCGCCGACGCATAGCACTGCTCGGCCAGCGTGCGAATCGCGTAACGCCGCATACGTCGGTCGACGCGCGCGAGCGGGCTACCCAGCATCTCGGCAAGGCGGCCGTCGACGTAGCGACGGGTGAGGTCCATTTGGAACAGCCGGTCGCTGCCCATTGCGTAGCCTTCGGCGAAGAACAGATCGTGCACCGACGACGCGCGAATGTGCGGCACACCGCGCGCATCGCGGGCAATGGTTACTGAGGCCGAAACGCCGAGGCCGGATTGCGTTCCCGACACCGATGCGACGTCGATGTGCGTCGCGAGCGCGACCCGTGCGACGTAAAGCAGCGCCACCGCGACCATCAGGCCGAGGAGCGCGCCAATGACGATCAGGCCGCGTCGTAACCAGCGCATCGTGCGGGCATCCTTCGACGAGCCGCGCATTCCTTTCGCGGCTATGGCGCGCGGCCTTCGTCGAACTCGACAATGCGGTCAAGCCGCATGGTCTTGTTGGCGACGCGTTCGATGTCGCCGGCGGTGACGCTGCCGTAGCGTGCCGCCAGCGACGCGATGTCTTCGGGAGTCACCCGCTTGCGGGCCGCCTCGCTGAGCGTATCCAGAACGCCGTCGGGCGTCGAACGGTCGCGCAGCGCTTCGGCGAGCAGCTTGTTGTACGCTCGCGCTCGGTCGTCCGCGCTGATCGTTGCGGTGCGCGCGCGCGAGAGTACGTCGCGCACGGCGGTGCGAGCGGCTGCGAACTGCCTGCTGGGGCTGTCGAAATGCACGAAGTACAAGCCGCCCTCAGGATAGTAGTACGTGTCGATGGTGTAGACCAAACCGCGTCGCACGCGCACCTCGTGAACCAGACGCGTGTCAAAATCGCCTTCGCGCCCGAGGACGGCGTCGAGCAACACCATCGCTCCGAAGTCCGGATCGCTGCGCGTCGGAGCCGGCAGGGCGAGATAACCGCTGACGCTCGGGCGCGCGCGACCAAACGCGGCGAAGCCGCTCCAGGGCGACGGGCGCGGTGACGGCGAGGGCTGCGGCTTCGACGGAGTCGCCGGCGAATCGGACCAACCGCCGAACCTTCGCGTGACGGCGGCGCGCACGGCTTCGGGGTCGACGTCGCCGGTGACGGCGATCCAGGCGTGGCGTGCCTGCGGTGCTTTCGATTGCCGGGCGTTCGGCTTGGCGTCTCCGGCGGGACGCCACACGTCGCTCAAGATGCGCAGCAACAACGAAAAGTCCGGTGTGAAGCCGTGCATTTCGACGACTTCGCCGTTGTCGATCTCGATCGCGCGGCGCTCCGCGATTGCGGAGTCGCGCTCGCTCGTGTCGCCGAAGACCGTCGCGCGGTCGAAACCTCCGCGCAGGTAGACGGTGCCGTTCCCGCGGCGCGGTGCGACGAACACGCGCATGCCGTTCGGCAGTGCGAAGGCTTCGACGTCGTCGCTCGTCGCGCGATAGGGCGCGAGCGGGACGCGTGCCCACGCCGGCTCGACGTCCACGTCGGCCCATGCCGGCGAGGTGATGCGCTCCTCGCGCGGTTGGCGAAAGCTCACGGCCGGGGTTGCTTTGTCACCGATGGCGATCCCGATCGCGACCGGCTTCGCCCAACGGCGCACGACCGCAACGACGGCCGCGTCCGGAAGCGCGGCCGAAGTCCGGTCGAACTGCCGCGGGTCGATGCCCAGGTCGAAGAAGGCCTCGCCGAACGAATTCGCCTCGTCGTCGAGACTGTCGCACGTATAGGTCGTCGCGGCAATGTCGGCTCGGCGCGCGTACTCCACCGCATGCGCCGGAACGTGTCTGCCCAAGCGCTGCAATGCGTTGCGGATCGCGCGCACCGCACTCTCCGGTTTCGCGTCGTCGTCGAGCCGGCACACGATGTGGACCAAGCCGCCGTGCAGTTGCCGGTCGTCATCGATGCGGTACGATTCGCAGGGGCCTTCATCGACCAGCAGTTCGCGCAAGGCGGCATGCGCGGGTTGCAAGAGCTCGATGGCGATCTCTTCCGCCGAATTGTCGCGTGCGGCGAGTCCGTGCGCTTCGAGCGCGACATCGACGAAGCTCGAGCCCAACGCGTGGCGGCGGATGAGGAAACCGCGCCGCTCGACCGATTCGGACGCCGGCCGCGCGCTTCGCGCGTGGCCGCGAATCGATCCGAACAGCGAACGGACCAGCCCGAGCGCGGCAGCCGGTTTGACGTCGCCGCTCACCACCAGCATCGCGTTGTCCGGTTGGTAGCCCGCGTCGTATGCGCGCCGCAGATCCGCCGCCGTCGTTGCGCGCAAGTCGTGCACCGTTCCGATCGGATCGTGCGCGTAGGCCGACCTACCGAAGGCAGCAGCCCGCATCGTCGCTTGCAGCATGCCGGCGTCGGAGTTCTCCGAGCCGGCGAGTTCGGCCAAGACGGCCTGCCGTTCGAGCGCCCAATCGCGCGGGCGCAAGGTCAGGCCGCGCATGCGGTCGGCCTCGATGTGCAGGGCGACCGGCAACGCGGCGGCCGGGGCGGTTTGATAGTAGTGCGTGTTTTCGAAGTCGGTCTCGGCGTTGGATTCGATCCCCAAGCGCGCGTCGACCAAGTCGAGGGCGGTCCCCGAGAGCGCCCTGGTGCCGCGGAACATCATGTGCTCGAGCGCGTGGGCGATGCCAAGATGGCCCGGCGGCTCGTTAATGCTGCCGAAGCGGTACCATACCGCGACCTGAACCAGGGGTAAGGCGTGGTTCTCGATCACGACGACGCGTAGGCCGTTGCCCAGCACGGTTTGGGTCACCATAGGGCCGCGGGCTTGGCTATACCCACCGGCTGGTAAGCCGAGCATGGCGAGCAATGCAATGCCGAGCGCGGCAGCCCGGACGATCCTTGAGCAGCGGCCGCCTTCGTGGTACACTACGTATCTATGCCCTTCGGCCGATACGCGGACCAAAGGAGCGTCGGACCGGTGTCCCCTGGGGTCCCTCACCTTTTCAAGTGAGTCCAGCCGAGCCGGAACCACGACGTCACCTCGGCCGCCTCTGTCTCGCCGGCGCGCTGTAAAGGAATCAGTTGAACCTCCTCGACGTCAACAACTTCGACGCGATGCGCATCGGCCTCGCGTCGCCGGAACAAATTCGCGCGTGGTCTTTCGGCGAAGTCAAAAAGCCGGAGACGATCAACTACCGGACCCTC
>Ga0182024_10019234_pt1 | contig 12617 bp, 11 predicted proteins | sample P32metaG_FD_120480 | JGI IMG/M metagenome (GOLD analysis project Ga0182024, IMG submission 120480) | Permafrost microbial communities from Stordalen Mire, Sweden - P3-2 metaG (Illumina Assembly) | ecosystem: Environmental > Terrestrial > Soil > Wetlands > Permafrost | place: Sweden: Stordalen... | reverse complement strand
GGTCACCGCTGCAATCGACGAAACCTTAATGAAGACCGTTGGCGCAATCCACAGCAAAAGAGCGGGCGGCTCGACCATACAGGCAAAAGTCTGCAAAAAGAGTTGGATTATCTTCACGGTCAACGGGTCGTCTATCCGAAGGATCAGAACAGATGCCGACTCCTACCTTGCTGAATTGGAGAAGGAAGGGATTGACAGATTCTTTTGCGTGAGCAGTTCTTCTACTGTGCAGAAAGCTTGCTGTCATCTTGAAATCACCGGCGGCGGAGTCATTTCTTCAAACGGCAACCCAACCATACAGATTGCAGGCCCAGGTGGCGGGGGTGCTGTTGGCCCGAATCTTGCGATTGAAGCTGGGGAAAGGGAAGCTTTGAAAAAAGACAATCGTCGCAAATTGGGCGCAGCGCAAACCGCTGAACGTCACCTTGTCGTCTATGTTGACGGAAGCAACGGCTTAGCCTGGACCGCCTTAACCAGCTTTGCGCCACCAGCGATCCCGCCGAAAATCCCGAACGAAATAACGAACCTTTGGCTGATTGGACATGACAATAACAGAAATGAGTTCGTTGTGTGGCGTGCGGGCGCGACGGAAACTTGGCAAAGCATCAAGGTGCATTGCGCACCGGGAATCTGAGAAATGACGGTTTCTATCGGTATCGATTGAGGGTCAGATTCGGCGGAACAGATCGGAAAGGCGTGTCTTCAAATCTTTTCGCCAGCCTTTTGTTCGGCGCAGTTTCCTGATCCGCTCGCCCGTCACGGAGCAGATGTCCCTTGCCGTTCCCCCAATGTCCGGCTCAGCGTATGCGCTATATTGAGCGCATACACTCCTTGCCCCGGAAAGGCGTCGGTATGCCCTCGAAGAGAACGACGGACAGACTTCGAGCGGCGATGCGTGGTTTTTTAAGGGGTTTCGGGAATGCATTGGCAAGCACGGAGAGACAGCAGAATAGCCCAGCTAGGAGTACAAACATGTCCTATCGGAGCCGAAAAGTATATTCGGATGATTATGCTTGGCAGCAAAGGGGTATCAAAGAGGTGAGCTACGACGGCGTAACGGCGATAGAGATGGGCTGGGACGGTCAAAAGCAAAGCGAAAAATATCGTAGACGATATGCAGTTAAGGATTGGGACAGATTCTTATTGCCGCAACAGTTAACCTGGCTCAACCTTGAGGACCTTTTCTCCCCGCTACCGATACCAGCCCTTCCCGAAATTCCTCCTGTCAACACCCCGGGGCGCTCAGATATAAGAGAGCGTATCGCGCAAAGGAGAGCAGAATTCGATCAAACATTCGCAGCAACAACCGTAAGGCTCACGGCACTGCGCGCTAACTTTGAGATCGAAGAACCGGGCGCGATAGCAGAACTTGTGGAGATTGCAAACCTGCGCCATCCAATAGACCCCGAAGCTCAAAAAGCATTCCGCGCCTTTGCCGAACCAACAGCAAAAGTCCTGCTCGTTGAAATCCAATTTCCTGACTATGCTGGGCATGAACTCGAAATCGGCAAAAAAAGCAATGGGGATCGGAAGTATGCTTCCGCTGCGCAAAAGAAGAAGATCATTCGTCAATCCCTATGTTCACTGGTGATACGAGCCGGATGCCTCGCCTCCAAAGTGCTTGAGCCGACCAGCTACAAGACCATTGCAATAAACGTGTCTCAAGATTGGTTCGATCCGGCGACCGGCGCTCCGCGCACGGGCATCATCTGCTCATTACAGGCTCAGGTCTCCGAGTTCACCGCTCTGCAATTGGACCGCGTGGAACCTGAAGCTTGCTTTCGGCACCTGAAGGGTATTGCTGTGCCTTCGTTTGATTCAATTTCCCCGATCAGACCAATCTTCGTCATGAACAAGAATGACGACAGGTTCATCGCGGCCAAGGACCTCGATTCAGTGCTCGCGCCGGAGGCGAACTTGGCCGCGATGCCCTGGGAAGATTTCGAGCAGTTGGTTGCCCAGCTATTCGAATGGGAATTCGTAAAAGAGGGCGTTGAAGTTCGGGTAACGAGGGTCTCGCGTGACCGAGGCGTCGATGCCGTTCTCTTCGACCCCGATCCACTGCGCGGAGGCAAATACGTCCTTCAAGCGAAACGCTACACAAAACCGGTTGATGTCGCCGCCGTGAGAGACCTGTTCGGCACGGTGGTGAATGAGGGGGCCAATCGAGGAATACTAATCACGACGAGCTCGTATGGACCGGATTCATATGCGTTCGCCAAAGATAAGCCAATCTCGTTAGTGGACGGTCCTAACCTGCTCGTGATGCTCCGCCGCCATGGAAAGAAGTTTCGCATCGACCTGGAAGAAGCTAGGCGCTTGAATCACGAGATCGGCAATAATGCTGAATTCTGACGGCCCGTGAGTTATATCAATCCGGCAAGCCGTTAGGAGATTGAGATCAGACTCGGCGAAACAGATCGGGAAGGCTGGTTTTCAACCCTTTTGCAACCTTTTCGATGTTCACTAGGGAAACATTGCGGACGCCACGCTCGATGCCGCTGTAGTATGTCCTGTGTAACCCGCAACGGTCTGCCGCTTCTTCCTGATTGATCTCCTGCTCCTCGCGGATGCGGCGGATGGCGCGACCAAAACGGATGCGAATATCGATGGGCATTCGTTGTCATGATCAAATTGCGCACTCGATGCGTAAACAGCCGATGAGTCACATAGAAGTTGTAGAATGATGGCTCGATCTGCGCATCTCCGAATGGTTGAGTTCAGTTCACAATGCAAAATGGGAGAACTCTGTAACTCTGGAAGGAGCTTATGAATCGCATGAAGCTGAAAACCGCACGGTTTGCGGCCAAGCCCATATTCGGGGGATTTACACTCGCGCTTTTCGCACTCTGCCTGTTTGTGTCACCGCTTGCCGTGGGGCAAGCTGCCCCCACCGAAATCACGAACTCCGACGTAATCAGCATGACCAAAGCCGGGATCGGGGAGCAGACGATAATTTTGGCGATCCAGCATGGACCAGACAAATTCGATACCTCGCCTCAGGCACTAATCGCTCTGAAGGCTGCCGGGGTCTCGGATCAAGTTCTAAATGCGATCTTGGCGACGGGGAACGCAAAAGGCGTGACAAGCGCGGGTGGGCAGAGCAGTGATCGGGAAGTGCTCTTCCAAAAGGCTCTGGATGCGATTGGGCCACATGACAAGATTATGGCAGTTCACTCGTTCCGGCTAAAAGCAGACGTTACGGCGAGCGGCCAAGGAAAGACTATTTCCTTTGTGCGGGAAGAGGTCAGAGTCTTTCCTGACAAGGACTACACCGCTTCAATACCAGCAACCGGGCCATCGCAAAAACAAATCATTACTGCCGAGTTCAGTTACAGAACCTCAGGCTCATCGACTATTTCGATCCCTGCCGACGATCTTGCAGCCGCTCGTGAAGGGCTTGAATTTGCACCGCTATATGTCGCGCAGCATCCGGGCGATTACGTGATCTCCTCAATGGGCGAGCAACCAAACATCGGCAAATTGAAGGTCAGTAAATCCGGACAGGCGAGTGTTTGGGAGATCGATTTGCAGACGGGGCGCTTATTGTCGTCCGAGCGAGAGACGCCTAAGGGTAGTGTGGTCGCGCACTATTCTGATTATCGATTGGTCCAGGGTCTGAATGTCCCGTTCAAGGTCCAATCAAATGAGCGGGGGCACGATGTGGATTTCGCAGTCCTAGAGTATGAGATCAACCCCAACATTGACGAGAGCCTGTTTAAACGTCCGGCTGAAAATGCGACAGGAAACGCAAGTCAAGGTCTCACTCTAAGAGTTCTGCAAGAACAGTCCGTGCCCTACACTCAGGAGTCTGGCGGGGGAATCTCAGCAAGCTGCAACATCGTTGGAACGGCGAACACGTCAGCTTACGCCACTGCTTACGGCAACAGCGCATACGGAAATGCCACGACAAACTCAAATCAACACATGAGTTGCAATTCTTACGACACGACCATCAGATGGCCTCACGTCTTGAATGTGATGTTCACGCAAGCGTCCGATGGGAATTCGTATATCATCGCGTGCGACAGAGCATGGCGCTGGTCAAAGTGCAATCCCTTGAGAGCGGGGGAAGTGTTCAGCGCCCGCTTCACAGGAGCAGGGATTGAGGTCCAGGCAGTCAGCTCGAAGGGAAAAGAGGAGAGCATCACGTACAAGGTTCTCCAATCGAGGGCATGGCGATAGACCCGATGTGGCAACTGGAAAAGAGTCGGAACGTGGGGCGCTTCATCTTGCAGTTGACGGTCGCTGTTTTTATACTGACGGTTGGCTGTCGATCCTCCACGCCCTCCGATTCGTCCGGGACCAACGGACAGGCCGTCTCTGCCTCCGCTTGCACGGAACCAGAGAACCCGTATGAAGAAGGCTCAGGGCACTACGCTGGATATGAATGGGCGCAGAGCACCGGCGCAGGGAGTTGTGGTGGTAACTCTCAGTCGTTTATCGAAGGCTGTGAAGAGTATCAGGATCAGGAAGCTAAGTACGAAGACTGCGAAGCCAAAAGGTAACACTAGGCTTCATGCAGAATTGAAATGGAGACACGCCTATGAACCTCAGAGAAGGAACGCGGCGGCTGGCCCTGCTCTTGGGCGTGGTCGGGGCGATATTCGGCGGATTCGTCTCGTACTTTCAATTGCAGTCCACGATGCGCCAGAGAGCGGACCACCAACAGTTTGAGCAGTTGACAAGCTCACAGATTGTGCAAGACGCCCGCAACTGTTTGAAAGGCGTCTTGAGCGAACGCGGTTGCGATGAGGAGAAGACAGACCGCTGGGATGATTATCGTGTCTCACCGTTTTTCCCGGATTCTAAGGCCATCAGCCTTCCAGGCGGACGAATCAGAGATTACCCAAAATCCATGAGCGAAGAGCAAATGGAAAAAGTGCTGCAAAAGGAGTTCCCGCCCGGCAGTACAGATGTTCGACAGGAGCAGCCCACAAGAGCCACATGGGAGACATTTCCGCCTTATGCGGTAAATCAAGGCGGCATAAAAATCGTTCACTGGGACTCTAACCTTGGGATTGCATCCATCGAAACAGAAGAGGGGAAAACGCTCTACCCGACTCCAGCACCGGCATGGTGGACTTACCTCCTGATTGCTTTCTTCCCCATTATCGGATTTTTCATTCCGTGGGGCGCGGTTCGCGCAATCGGATGGGTGGGGGCCGGATTCGCTGAAAGTTCCAAGTAGAACGAGTCCGGCCGGAAGATGATGGAGTGATGCAATGATCGGATTACCTCAGGCTGTGCCGTACCCGGATGTTCTGCTGGCGATGGAGCCAGAGGGCTTTAGGTGTCGAGGAGGGGTGGGCCTTTTGTTCATGTCAGCTTTCTTTGAATCACCAGTGGGCTTGGAAATGAGCCCGTTAACGGTCGCTCTGTTACTACGGCTCCATCGGAGCTTCTTACCGTAAGGCGTAGTTGCGAGTTCGTAATCTCCTCATCTCCCGAATCGACCTGAAAATGAAGCCAGCCATCGACCTTTTCCTTCCAGGACAAACACGCAGGTACAGGGAGCACATCTCGATAGTCGCCCTTGCGTCCCACGCTGTGATCCTTTCTCTCTGCTATGCGCCATGCGGAAACATCGTCTATAGTCCGCGCCCGTGTAGGTATACCGTGCCGGATCAGTTCCGCCACGTACTCAACCTTGATTGATTGTGGAGATTTCAGATGAGCCGACGCTTGCACGAATATGTCCCCGTACTGCCATCTCCCCTGCGGCCCTCCGCTCCGAGCACGAACGATTCCGTTGATCGCTACATCTGCCTGAAATGGCTTGGGCGCATCTTTGAATATAGGGACGAATCGCTGCACAGCCGGAACCAGCAGCATCAATAACCCAATGGCAAATAACAACACAACTGCATACGGATGCGGTTTGACGTATTCCGGCCACGCCGCAGAACCAAGGCCAAAAGCAAGGGCTAACACCCACGCTCCCGCGCCAGCAATAGCTACTGCTCTCCCCATCCCTCAATCGTACATTGACCTGCCTTGAGCGGTATCATAGGCCCCAAAGGAGACTCCGACCGTGAGCAAGGAAGACAAAGAAGAAAGGGATAGAATGATCGTGCTCCTCGCCCTATGCAAGCTCATGAAGATTGAGACTCGCGCTGGTCTCGTATATGGGGCCCTTCAAGATGCGGAGGATGAGGTTGCCCGGTTTGATCGGGCAACGAACGAAGACTCGTTGAATCCGCGCCCGTAAAAGAAGAGTAGGCCGGGGTACCGGCTTTGCAGCAGGTCATCCGGCTCTCGGTGACGCGCGGCACGGGAGCATCCCCCAGTACGGCATCTCTGGGGCACGCTGTGCATCGGTACAGCGAGATTAAAGACCGGCGCTGCCTTCGGCATCGGCAGGAGTGGTGACACGTCACCCCGGCTCGGGTGCTGCAAGGTTGCCGATGGTTGCTGCGGCGGTAACCTGCTAAAAATGCGGAAGTTGCTCGCGAAATGGGTTGTTCGCGGTTACTGCGGGAGTAACCTGTTGCTGCCACTCGGGGAACCTGTTGAAAGCACAAAGCGAGAGGCCGGAACAAGCATCCCGGCGCGCTCACGCGCGTGTAGCCTCCGCTACGCCGTCCGTAAAGGCTCTCCGCTTCGCTCCGACCGCTGCGCGGCTCCCTTTGGTCGGCCTTGACTGACGGCTCCGCTGCGGCTGGTTGGCAGCTATGAGAAGAATGTCTTCTTCTCATGTTCCACATGACAAGGGCCACGGCTCCGATCTTCGTCGGCTCTGGGGGAGGGGCCGAAGCACGCAGCGCCAGGGTTGTAGGTGGGAAGCGATGAGGCAAAATCTCTGAAATCGGGTTACTCTGGTAGCAACCTGCGGTTGCTGAAGGGGTAACCCGATGACTCCCCTCCCCTTAGCAAGAAAGCGGCTCGGCACGGCCCCGTGTCCTGTACGTTGCGGCGCGCTCGCGGCGTGCGGCCCGAATTCCCAACCCAATCGAATTGGAGGTGCGCGATGAAAGCACCGCTCAGAACCAAGTCCATCGGCACGAAGGTGAGCGAGGAGGAGTTCGCGGCGCTGGAGGCCAGCGCGCGGGCGGCGGACATGACGCTCTCGGAGTGGGTGCGGGCGGTGTTGCTGGCCGCGCCGGGGGTGGAGCTTCCCGACGACGACGCGGCGCTGGCCGGGCGGGTGACGCTGGCCGAGGTACTGGCGTTGCGGACGCTGTTCCTCAATCTCCAGTTCCGGACAAGTAACGGCGGGCAGGCGCAGGGGCCGATGACGGAAGCCGAGATGCGGGGGCTGATCGAGCGGGCCGACGCGGTGAAGGGAGAGCGGGCGCGGGAGCGGATCGAAGCGGCGCGGAGTCAGACCAGGAAGCAGGCCGGTGTCCCGGCTGAGAAGCCGGAGGCCGGAGAAACACAGACGGAGGAGGGTTGATCATGGCGGAGTGGGGCCGGAAGCAGTACGCGAAACCGTGGCCGAGCCGGGCGCACGTGTGGACGTGGGGAGCTTTTTTCCTTAGCTGCCTGTTCTTCGTGTTCATGGTGTGGCTGGACGGGCAACAGAACTGGACGGTCGCGGAGCGGCTATACCTGTCGGACTATCTCAGGAGCGGCGCGCGGGCGAAGGCCGGGCCGAAGATGCAGTCGAAGTACACGCTGCTCCAGGGCTTCAATGCGAAGGGGCAGATGCTGCTCGTGATCGACGACCAAGTACAGGCGGTGAAGGGCGCGGACGGGCGGTACGGGTACGTGCTGACCGACGAGGGCATCAAGGCCGGGTTAGTGCGGTTGCAATACGTGACGGACGTGTACAACGATCAGCGGCTGCACGCGTTCCTGGGCCAGTGGGTCTATCAGAACCAAACCCTGTGGGACTTCGCAAAGCGGCCCACTTACTGGACACTGGCGTTCTTCGTTGTGCTGCTGTTCATGGCCGTGCCGAAGGACCGTGCGCGGCGGATGGTCTGGAAGTTCGGGCGGCGGCTGCGCGGGCCGGAGTTGGCGACGACAGCGGAGTTCAACGAGAAGCTGGGGCGCAGGAAATGGCTGACGACCTACTTCCCGGACGGGATCGCGTTCGTCAATCTTGAGCGCACATGGTACGACAGCCTGCTCAGGCGGGACCGGGGCCGCTGGGTGCGCGTCCCGCGCGAGCGGGAGGCGATGCACTTCCTAGTCGTGGGTGACAGCGGCACCGGCAAGAGCGCGGCCATCCGGCAGGTTCTCTCGCAGATATGGGAGCGCGGGGAGACGGCCATTGTGTACGATCCGGCGCTCGAATATGTGCCGCAGTTTTACCGTGAATCGCGGGGCGACGTGATCCTCAATCCCCTGGACGCGCGCTGCCCGTTCTGGACGCCGGGCGACGAAGTGCCGCACGAAGCGGAGGCGCTGACGGTGGCGGCTTCGCTGTTCCCGGACCGGGGCCGGGAGAACCAGTTCTTCGTCGACGCGCCGAGGAAAATCTTCGCGCACCTGATCAACCTAAAACCCACGCCGGAGCAGTTGACGTACTGGATGTGCCACGAGGAGGAGATCGAAAAGCGTGTGCGGGGAACCGAGCTGGCGGCGATGATCCACGCGACGGCTCCGCCGCAGCGATCGGGAGTGCTGGGGTCGCTCAACATGGTCGCGGATGCGTTCAAGCTGCTGCCACCGGAGCGGGAAACGAAGCAGCGTTGGAGTGCGTATGCGTGGGCCAGGGAGCGGCGCGGGTGGCTGTTCCTCACGTCGAAGCCGACGATGCGCGAGCGGCTCCGTCCGCTGATGAGCCTGTGGCTGGACCTGCTCGTGTTGCGGCTGATGAACGAGGGCGGGAGCGGGGCGCGGAAGACGTGGTTCGTGCTGGACGAGCTGGCAACGCTGCAACGGTTGCCGCAGTTGACGACGGCGATCACGGAGGGCCGGAAATCGAATAACCCGATGGTTCTGGGCTTCCAGGGCAAAGCGCAGGTAGAGGCGCTGTACGGGCACATCGCCGAGGCCATGCTGTCGCAGCCCGCGACGAAGTTCTTCTTCAAAACGAGCGAGCCTCATGCGTCGGAGTGGATATCGAAATCCATCGGCGAAGTGGAGGTAGAACGGTTCAGGGATAGCCGGACGCGGGGCGTGTTCCCGCATCAACGGGAGAATGAGCAGCGGGAGATTACGCGCGAGCCGCTGGTGATGGCTTCGGAGATCGGTGGGCTTGAGCCGCTGCATGGGTACTTGAAGCACGGCAACCTGGTTGTGCGGATGCGGATACCGTATCTCAAGCTAGAGGAGCCAGCGGAGAAGTTCGTCGAGCGGAAGATGGCGACGCCGGCGATGCCGACGACAGAGCCGGAGCCGGTTGCAGCACCGGCACGAAAGCCGGTACGTTCCGTCCAAAAGAAGCAGGAGCAAGCACAACAACCAGCGGCGGTGAACGAGCAGACGCCGTTCTTCGAGTGAATCGATGATTACACTGTCGAAACCGATCAGCTCCGGCCAGGCACAGGCGTATCACAAGGAAGAGTTCGCTAATGCGCGGGAGAACTATTACACAGAGGGTGAGCGTGTGCGCGGAGAGTGGCAGGGCCAGCTTGCCACTCGCTGGGGCTTGCAGGGTGAAGTACAGGAGCAGCAGTTCGCGCGGCTGGCCGAAGGCCAGCACCCGGAGACGGGCGAGCAGTTGGTTCGGCATCAGACGGCCCGCGAGTATGTGAACGCGCAGGGCGACACGGTGCGCACGATGGAGCACCGGGCGGGATGGGATGCGACGTTCAGCGCGCCGAAGTCGGTATCTCTGACTGCGCTGGTTGGCGGCGATGATCGAGTGCGAGATGCCCATAGGGAGAGCGTGCGCACCGCGCTTGACGAGATGGAGAAGTACGCGCAGGCGCGCATGGGCGGCAATGTCCCGGCGCAGACGACGGGCCAGTGGGCCGTCGCCAAGTTCGAGCATGACAGTAGCAGGCCCGTGGACGGCTACGCCGCACCGCAGTTGCACACGCACGCGGTGATCTTCAATATGACCGAAACGGCAGACGGCCAGACGCGGGCGTTGCAGCCGCAAGAACTTTACAGAACGCAGCAGTACGCGACGGCGGTGTATCGCTCGGAACTGGCGGCGCGGTTGCAGGAGCTTGGTTACGAAATCGAACGCGGCGCGCACGGGCAGCCGGAGATCAAGGGTTACACGCGCGAGTATTTGGAGGCGTCGAGTCCGCGGCGGCAGCAAATCGAAGAGCATATGGAAAAGGCTGGAGTGCGCGGGGCTGGCGCCGCGCAGATCGCGGCGCATCAGACGCGCGATGCCAAGCAGCCGTTATCGCATGAAGATGTGCGAGCGCAGCATCAGCGACTCGCAGCCGAACACGGCCAGCAGCCGCAGCACGTTGTCAAAGATATGGCGCAGCGGCCCGGTGTGGACTTGAAACCGGAGCAGTCGGGAGTTGCCGCGCACGAGGGCGTGAGCTATGCGCGCGAGCGCGGCATGGAGCGCGAGGCCGTAGCCGATGAAAGAACGCTGATGCGCGATGCCCTCAAGCACACTATGGGCGAGGCAAGGTTGCCGGAGGTTCGCGCCGAGTTCGAGCGGCGTGTGCAGTCGCACGATCTGGTCGAAGTCGAGCGCAGGCCAGGACTCGCAGGCCGCGCGTTCACGACCGGCGAAATGCAGGGTTTCGAGCGCGAGCTAATCGAGCGGATGAAGCTTGGCCAGGGCACGCGCGAGGTATTGGCAGACGGTCAGGTACGGCAGCAGACGATGGAGCAGCATCCGCACTTGAGCCTGAGCCAGCGGAACGCGGTCGAGGATGTGCTGACGAGCCGCGACCGCATGATGGCGCTTGAAGGCGTAGCGGGGGGCGGAAAAACGACTTCCTTAGCGGCTGTCCGTGAAGGGGCCGAGCGTGCGGGCTATCAAGTGGAAGGACTCGCGCCTACATCGAGGGCCGCGCAGAAACTCGCGGAAGCGGGCATCGAGACGCAAACTTTGCAAAGGCATCTTGCACGGGGTGAGCAGCAAGACGACGGACAGAAACGGCTTTACGTGGTCGATGAATCGAGCATGGCGAGCACGAAGCAGATACATACGTTCGTCGAGCGGCTCAGAGAAAACGACCGCGTGCTGTTCGTAGGCGACGTGCGGCAGCATGAGGCGGTCGAAGCAGGACGGCCCTATGCGCAGTTGCAGGAAGCGGGAATGCGCACGGCCAGACTGGATGAGATCATCCGACAGAAAGACCCGGCGCTCAAAGAGGCCGTGGAGCAGCTTGCGCGCGGCGAAGTGCGCGAGGCCATCGGCAATCTGAACAGCCAGGGCCGCGTACACGAAATCGGCGACCGGCAGGAACGCATCAGCGAAATCGCCCGCGAGTACGTACGCTCGCCGGAGCGGACGTTGGTTGTGTCGCCTGATAACGCATCCCGCCGCGAGATCAATGAAGCCATCCATTGCACGATGCAGAGCGAGGGCAAGGTGTCGCATAACGAGCAGCGCGTGCATGTGCTCTACGCGCGCCAGGATGTGACCGGTGCAGACCGGCAGCACGCGCAGAACTATGAGCGCGGCGACGTACTGCGCTACTCGAAAGGTAGCAAGCCTCTCGGCATCGAGCCGGGAGAATATGCGCGTGTGTCGCACGTAGACCGCGAAAGCAACACGCTCACTGTGAAGCGGCACGGCGGCGAAGAGCTGAGATACGATCCGCGTCGCTTACAGGGTGTGACAGTCTACCGCGACAGCGAACGCAAGTTCGCGCAGGGCGACCGCGTGCAACTGACTGCCCCGTATCATGAACAGAAACTCGCTAACCGCGAACTTGCGACCATCGAGCGGATCGAGGGCGACGGCAATCTGAAACTCCGTACGGACTCCGGGCGCGAAGTCGAGTTCAACGCGAGGCAGCATCCGCATCTCGATTACGGTTATGCGGTGACGAGCCACAGCAGCCAGGGCCAGACCGCCGACCGCGTGCTAATCCATGTGGACACGGAACAGGCTCCCGGCGAACTCGTGAACAGCCGCATGGCCTATGTGTCGGTGTCGCGCGCTCAGTTTGACGTGCAGATGTACACGAATGACGCGAAGGCCCTGGGATATGAGTTGAGCCGCGACATGTCGCACCCGACCGCGATCCAGCAGGAGCCAGCAGCAACGCAGAAAATCGAGCCGCAATCGGTGAACATAGAGACCGCGCAGGGTTTGAGCGTGGGCTAAGGAGTGGTCGCCAGCAGCTTGGCATGCGTGACATACAGAGTTTTGGCAAGCAGAACTAAGGTTAGGCAGACCATTACGACCTCAACACATGGCAACCGACGCAACGCAGGACGTAACAGAGATGGGGTCGTGTGCGCGACAGATAGTAAAATATCGCATAGCGCGCTCTTAGAACTTGTGAGAGTATCTTGGCCCGAGAACGGGGTCAAAGCGTCTCATTGGGGAGTGAAAAGAACCGTGCAAAACCAGAGAAATTTTCACATTTTCTTACACAGTTTCACATTAGCTGCTTATGCGGTAAACGATTATAGTGCAATAAATGTTGTAGAATCAGTGATTTGAAAGACAGGCCCGGATGGCGAAATTGGCAGACGCAGCGGACTTAAAATCCGCAGACCCTTACCGGTCGTGGGGGTTCAAGTCCCCCTCTGGGCACCATACTTTTCTGGGAGTTAGTATTTTGCTTCGGAAT
>Ga0182024_10019233_pt1 | contig 12618 bp, 9 predicted proteins | sample P32metaG_FD_120480 | JGI IMG/M metagenome (GOLD analysis project Ga0182024, IMG submission 120480) | Permafrost microbial communities from Stordalen Mire, Sweden - P3-2 metaG (Illumina Assembly) | ecosystem: Environmental > Terrestrial > Soil > Wetlands > Permafrost | place: Sweden: Stordalen... | reverse complement strand
TGTTGTGGCTGTTCCGCTTGGTTCATTGACTCCGCGACGGTCGCCACTATGCTGAATGTCATGGTTCGCAACGGTCGACCGGGCGCGGGGGGGCGTTTGGGTCGCGGGGCACCGCACCGTGGGGGGGGTTTTCAAGCCGCAATGTATCAAGACGGCCTTCTCTGCTTCCAGGGAACGAATGATTAAAGGCCGTATCACGCCCCGTTGGTTCATCTGGCGATCGATTGTCGTCGTCGGAGTCCACCTATTGGCCTTCACGGCCGCTTATCTATTGGCGTTCGCGCTGAAGTTTAATTTTCCGCTCGAGCAACGCGAGGCGATCGCGTTCTGGCTCACGATGCCGGGCGTGCTCATGATCAAGGCCCTGGTGTTTTACCTGACGGGCCAATATCGGCGGTCGTGGCGCAGCGTGACCTTTTCCGATCTGGCTTCGCTGATCAAGGCGGCCTCGTGGTCGTTGTTGGCGATCTTCGTGCTGTATTACCTTGTCGAGCCGAACCGCACGCTTGGCCGGGCGATCCCCTTCATCGATTGGGCAAACACGATCCTGATCCTCGGTGGATTGCGGGCGATTCATCGCATGTCGCGTGAAGAGTTTCGGTTCTTTTACCGCCCCTCCGACGCGCGCAAGGCGCTGATCGTCGGAGCGAACCAATCGGGTCATAATCTGGCTCGGCACCTTTACACCGCCGAACGGCCACAATACCTGGTGCTCGGGTTTCTCGATACGGATGCCAAGCGTGTTGGTTCGCTCCACGCCGGGCTGCCGGTGCTCGGTTCTCCGGAACAGGCGCCACGAATTGCCGTGCGGTTGGACATCAAGGAAGTCCTCGTGATGTCCGGCAGCCTAACGGGCAAAGAGCTGCGCCAATTGATGGAAAGCTGCGCTCAAGTCGATGTGACGCTGAAGGTCATTCCGGCGATGGAAGACCTGGTGGCGGGCGACTATTCGGTCCAAATTCGCGATGTGGATATCAACGACCTGTTGCGCCGCGAGCCGGTGCAACAAAGCGGCGATGCGATCGCCACTCTGTTGGAAGGCCGAACCGTGTTGGTGACCGGCGCCGGCGGCAGCATCGGCTCGGAAATCTGCCGACAGGTGTTGCGATTCCGACCGAGTCGGCTTGTCCTGGTCGAACGGGCCGAGAACAATTTGTTCCTCATCGAGCAGGAATTGCTGCGATCGAAGACCGAGACCGAGATATTCCCTTGCATCGCCGATGTCACCGATGCGGCGCGCGTGAATCAGATTTTCGCGCTGCATCAGCCGGCCTTGGTGTTTCACGCCGCGGCGCATAAGCACGTGCCGATGATGGAATCGAATGCGGGCGAGGCGATCAAGAACAATGTTCTGGGGACGAAGCTGCTGGCGGAATTGGCCGACCATCACGGCGTGCAGGAATTCGTGATGATCTCGACCGACAAGGCGGTCAATCCGACCAGCATCATGGGCGTGTCGAAACAAGTCGCCGAACGGTTCGTGCATGCATTTTCCGAAGTGGCGACGACGAAGTTCGTCGTCGTGCGGTTCGGCAACGTGCTGGCCTCGGCCGGAAGCGTCGTGCCGATCTTTCAAGACCAGATTCGCCGCGGCGGCCCAATCACCGTCACGCATCCGGAAATCGAACGCTTCTTCATGACGATTCCCGAAGCGTCGCAATTGGTGCTGCAGGCGGCCGTCATGGGCAAGGGGGGCGAAATCTTCGTGCTCGACATGGGCGAATCGGTGCGAATCGTCGATTTGGCCCGAGACCTCATCCGTCTGTCGGGCCTCGAACCCGAAGATATCGAGATCATCTTCACCGGCCTGCGTCCGGGCGAGAAGCTCTACGAGGAATTGTATTTCAACGACGAGGAAATGCTGCCCACGCCGCATCCCAAATTATTCGTCGCTTATCATCGACCTTATCAATTGGCCGAAGTGAATCGTTTGATCGAAGGTCTCGCGTCGACGGTTCACGAGCCATCGGAAGTCGTTTGCCGGCGTTTGCGCGAATTGGTTCCCGAATACGTGCCGCCCGTAAATGAGCAACCGGCGGTGAATCAGACGGCCCACTCGCAGCCAATCGGCGAATCGACCAACGGCAGCGCCCACTCGGCCGAATCGACGACTTCGGATTCCAGCCGGCAATGAAGGACGACGGGGCTGGGGATTTGTAAGATCGCCAGTCGGAGTCGAGGTACTCTTGCGTCACCTGACCCGGTTGCCAAGCCATGCACTGCCTATCCTGTAATAAATGCTGATACGCGGTCGGAATGAACTCCTCTAACCATCTGTCACCGCGGCTCGAAATCAACCGCCGGGCTGTGGGGGCCGGTTGCCCTTGTTTGATTGTCGCGGAGGTCGCGCAAGCTCACGACGGTAGCTTGGGCACAGCGCACGCATACATCGACGCGATCGCCGCGGCAGGAGCCGACGCGGTCAAATTTCAAACGCACATCGCGGCCGCCGAGTCGACGGCGGCGGAACCGTTTCGAGTAAGGTTTTCGCCGCAGGATGCGACTCGATTCGATTATTGGCGGCGATTGGAATTCACCGCCGAGCAATGGCGCGGCTTGTCGGATCACGCTCGCGCTCGCGGATTGATTTTCCTATCCACTCCGTTTTCGCCGGCCGCCGTTGAATTGTTGGAATCATTGGATACGCCGGCTTGGAAGGTCGGCTCCGGCGAGTTGACGAACCTGCCTCTGTTGGAGCAATTGGCGGCAACGCGACGGCCGATGCTGTTATCCAGCGGGATGGCTTCCTGGAACGATTTGGACGAAGCCGTTGCCATTATTCGCCATGCCGGCGCCCCATTAGCGGTCCTGCAATGCACGACTGCCTATCCCTGCCCTCCGGAAAGGGTTGGCCTAAACGTCATGGCGGAAATTCGCCAACGATACGGCTGTGTCGTCGGTCTTTCGGATCATTCGGGAACGATTTTCGCCGGATTGGCAGGGGTTACTTTGGGGGCGAGTTTGTTGGAATTGCATGTAGTTTTGTCGCGAGATTGTTTTGGGCCGGATGTTGGTGCGTCGATCACGATGGCGGAACTGTCCGAACTCGTCGCGGGGACTCGATTCATTGAACAAGCGATTGCGCACCCGGTGGATAAAGACGCGCAAGCCAAGTCACTTGCCGACCTGCGGGTCGTTTTTGGCAAAAGCGTGGTTGCGGCTCGCGATCTTCCGGCCGGACATCAACTGACGCGCGACGATTTGGCCTTCAAAAAGCCAGGCATCGGCATTCCCGCGGCGCGATGGCCGGACGTTCTCGGACGACGACTAAAACAAGGCATGGCGGCCGACACCCTCTTGGTCGAGGACGATCTTGACTGAAAATCGCCGCAAGATATTGGTTGTTCTTGTTGATCGGGCTAACTACGGCCGATTGAAGCCCGTGATGACGGCGATCCAAGAACGACCGGCGCTTCAACTACAGGTGTTGGTGGCGGGCACCATGGTCCTCGACCGGTTCGACAAACCGGCTCAGGTTGTGCGCCGTGATGGATTTCCAGTCGATGGCGAGGCCTATGTGGAACTGGAAGGCTCGACTCCGCTGACCATGGCCAAATCGGTAGGCTATGGCATCGCTGAATTCGCCAGCGAGTTTCATCGACTGAAACCAGACATCGTTGTTTTGATCGGCGACCGTTATGAGGCGCTGGCGGCAGCAGTGGCGGCTGCTTACATGAACATCCCGCTTTGTCATTTGCAAGGCGGCGAAGTTAGCGGATCGATCGACGAAAGTGCTCGTCACGCGATTTCGAAGTTGTCGCACTTCCACTTTCCCGCAACCCATCGAGCGGCGGAGTATCTCATCCGCATGGGCGAGCGTCCGGAAACTATTTTGGGCATCGGCTGCCCCAGCAGCGACATCGCCCGCGCGATCACGCGCACGCTTACTCCTGGGATCGTCAACGCTCGCGGAGCGGGAGCTGAGATCGACGTTTCCAAGCCGTTCTTGCTCGCGATATTCCATCCCACCACCACCGAATACGGTGTCGAGCATGGCCAGATCGAAACCCTGATGTCGGCCCTGGGTGCCATCGCGATGCCGACGCTATTGCTATGGCCCAATATTGACGCCGGCTCCGATCACATCAACAAGACGATCCGTGTGTTTCGCAGCCACCATTCGACGCCATGGCTCCGAACGCTGACGAATCTCAGCCCTGAAGACTATCTGAAAGTGCTTGCCAACGCCGCCTGCGCGGTCGGCAATTCGAGCAGCTTCGTCCGTGATGCAAGCTATTTCGGCACTCCCGTCGTGCTGGTGGGCAATCGGCAAATCGGGCGAGAGACGGATCGGCACGTCACCCGTACGCCGGTTGATTTGCACCGCATTGTTTCGGCCACTCGATCGCAACTGGCGCACGGTCGTTATCAATCAAGCACGCTTTACGGGGATGGACAGGTCTCGAATCGTATCGCGGAAGCGCTCGAACGATTGACACCCTATCGTCAGAAGAGGCTGTCATTCGCGGAGTCGGATGAATTCGGCGATTCGGGCAATGCGGCAAATTAGCGAGCGAGAATTTCGACGCGACTACCTGCGAGTCATGCCCAATCGAATCCGAATTGTCGAGCCCTTGGAATTCTGCCCCGCGGCAGTGCGGATACTAAGGACGGCCGGCGAAGTGGAATTGCAGGAATGTAGTCGCGCCTCGCTTCGAGACATTTTCTCGGCATACGACGTGGTTTGGATGCGACTCGGACATCGCATTGATGAAGCGGTTCTTGGACCAAACCCGCGATGCCGCATCCTCGCCACGCCGGTCACCGGATTGGACCATATCGATTTAGCCGCCTGCGAACAACGAGGAATTCGCGTCATTAGTTTACGCGGCGAATTCGAATTTCTGCGACAAGTTCGCGGCACAGCCGAATTGACGGTAGGTCTTGCGATCGCGTTGATGCGGCATATCGTGCCGGCGGCGGTTGCCGTAAGGCAAGGGCAATGGAATCGCGATTTGTTTCGGGGCTGCGAATTGTATGGCAATACTGCCGGAATTATCGGCATGGGGCGACTCGGCACTCTGGTGGCTGGATATCTACGAGCATTCGGCATGACCGTGTTGGGTTACGATCCTCGCGATGATTTTCCAGTCGAGGCGGCTGAACGTGTCGCGTCGCTAGAAGAACTGCTCCATCGCGCGAACATGGTGATTCTGCTGGTACGCTACGATGATTCGACGCGACACTTGATTGGTGCTCGGCAGTTCGCCCAGATGCGCCCCGAAACAGTGCTGGTCAACACTTCGCGCGGCGGCGTCGTTGACGAGGAAGCCTTATTGGCAGCGCTAGACTCGGGATCTCTGGCAGGCGCGGCGCTCGACGTGCTCGACGGCGAACCGGATATCGCGGCGGAACATCCAGTAGTCGCGTATGCGCGGTTTCACGACAATCTGTTGGTCGTGCCGCATATCGGGGGAAATACGCGGGAATCGGTGGAGAAAACCGAGGTGTTTCTGGCCCACAAGGTGGTGGAGGCGCTCGGGTAACTCGCTCAGCCGATGCGAATATTGGGAATCATTCCAGCTCGTGGTGGCTCGAAACGAGTGGTCGAGAAGAACTTGCGATTGCTTGCCGGCAAACCATTGGTGGCGTGGGCAATTGAGGCGGCTTGCCAAGCGGATCGCATCGATCGCCTGGTTGTTTCGTCCGATGATGAGCGAATACTGGAAATCGCTCGCGGCTACGACCCCCGTCTGCCGTTGCGCCGCCCGGCGGATTTGGCGACGGATACGGCGCCGGCCATCGATTACGTGCGCCATGCGATTGAGGAACTGGAACGAGCGTCCCAGACGGTGTTCGATGCCGTGGTGATCGTGCAGCCCAGCAGTCCCTTTACTTTGCCGGTCGACATTGATGCCACGATCGATTTGCTCGACAGTAGCGGCGCCGACACGGCGGTTAGCGTGGTCGAGGTCGAACATGCCTTGCATCCGGCAAAATTCAAGGTGCTGAATGGCGATCGGCTGGCTCCGTATTTCGAGGAAGAGCGCGGACGAATGGCCGCGAACGAACTGCCGCGCGTGTATGTGCGCAATTGTTCGGTCTACGCAACCCGTCGCGGCACGATCGAACGCGGACAAATCATTGGCGATGATTGTCGAGGCTATCTCATGCCCCGCGAGCGATCGCTCGACATCAACGACGAGCAGGACCTGGCTTTCGCGGAATGGTTGTTCGAACGACAGTCGGCGAAGTCGGAATGAACGATGATGGACCAAGACGACGCCAACTTGCCCGAAACCGCGCTCGAATCGCCCAGGCCGCTTCAGTCGGAAGCACTGTTTGCGGAGGCGATGCTGCCGGCGGCGTCGCTGCCAGACATGGCGTCGCCAGAAACACTGCCTCCCGAGGCGCAGCTAACGACAGTCCTCTCCCCCGAAACGGCACTGCCGATCGGGTCGTCGCGCAATCAGGGCTACATTCGCCGCGTCGTCGGAGCGACGTTGAACTATGGGCTGGGGCAGAGCATCCCCCAAGTCGTGAGATTTGTTTTGATGATAGCGGTGTTCACGAGAATACTATCGCCAAAGGACTACGGCATCATCGAGTTGGCTAACTACTTCAGTGGATTCCTTCTGATGCCAATGCGATGGGGAGTTCCAGGAGCTGTTACACGATTTTACTACGATTATCCCGAGGGCCCGTCGCTGAAGGATTACGTGACGACCATCGCCTGGTTCGTGCTGATTTGCAGCGTGGCGGTGGCGCTGGCGGCTTTCGCGATTGGCCCTTGGTTGCTGGGACACCTAATTCCGGGCTTGCCGTTTGTTCCGTTTGCAGTGCTATCGATTCTCTCCGCGCTGCTGACATGCAATTCAGAACTGCAAAACCGTCTGGTGCAGGCTCGCGAACAGTCCTCGTACGCTGCCCGGCTAAACCTTGGGCGGGCGAGCATCTCGATTGTGCTTGCCGTCACGTTCGTGGCGGTATTGCATTGGGGAGCGGCGGGCATGCTCTCGGCCGAAGTCGCGTCGTACGGAGTCCTTTCACTCGTGGCGGCCTACTATTTGCGGTCGGATTTGACGGGCCGTTTCCGGCGACCGATGTTGCGATCGTCGTTGGCTTATGGCGCGGCGATGATGCCCGGCGATTTTGCCGACAGCCTTACTCCCCTAGTGACCCGAGGGATTCTGACGAAGGTCGATTCGTTGGACGCGACAGGCGTTCTGGGGATCGCCACCCGATTCACTCAGCCCCTGACGATCTTGGCAGTCGCCTTCCAGACGGCTTTCAATCCGATCTATTATTCCATGCGGAAGGAATCGACCGCCGCCGTCATGCATCGGCTGGCGGTGACGGCTCGCAATGTTTGGGCGTTGGCGATTTTCGGCGCCCTGGGAGTTGCCTTGCTGGGGCCATCGGTGATCGTGCTAATGTTGCCGTCCGACTATCACGCCGCAGCCGCGCTGCTGCCAATCATGGTGGTACGATTCTTGGGAATGGTCATGGCTTGTTTGTTCGCTCCCGAGATTTATTACAGCAAGCAGACTTGGTGGGTGCCGGTCATCGCCTACAGTGCCGCGGCGATGGACGTCACGGTTTCCGCGCTTACCGTCGGAAGATTCGGTGCGGCTGGCGTCGCCTGGGGTACTTCGGCGCGGGTGGTAACAAGCGCATTGCTGTTCGCGATCATTTCCATGCGACTAGTCAAGATTCCGTATCCGTGGTTCAGCCTGCTGCGAATCAGCCTCTGCGGAGCCGCGGCTGCGTCAGCCCTGATTTGGATTTCATACAAGGGTGGAATCGCGGAAATAGGGATCGGAGTGTTGGCCATCGGGCTATTTCCCATTCTGCTTTGGATGACGGGCGACTCGAGTGTTCGAGAAGGATTGCATTTGCTGCGGCGGCAAGTGGCGAAAGTATTTTAGGGGCGACGGAACGCCACGGAGGACGTTCCCTACGGTATCAGGTGGTACCGAATTGTAGGGAACGCCCTCCGTGGCGTTCCGTCGAAATCGACGACAAACCCGCTTCATGAAGCTAATCGTTCTTTCCGTTGGAAGGCTTCCGCCTGGGAGCCTGGCGCGCTGGTCGCGAGACCCGGATTGCATCGTCATAACGACGCGGACAGTTCCCGAGGGCTGCGAAGATTGGATTCGGCCGCCGATCAACATGACCTCCAAAATATCGCTGAGCCAGCGACAGACGCAATTGTTCGAACCCTTGTTCGACACAAAACTGGAAACCGCCGACCTTCGTTTGCCCGGCGCCAAGATCGGCTTCATCGAGGCCGCAAACTCCCAGCTCTTTTTCCAAGTTTGGTATTGCCTTGGACTCCTGTTGGATCTCGAACAAATCGTCCAGAAACAGCAAGTCGATCGAATCGAGTACGTGACCGACAGCGCGCAGAACGGGCGCTGGCCAACGGTTGTTCGAGCCTTTGCCGAGGCACATCGCTTATCCTGGCGGGCGATCGTCATTTCGAAGGCGGGAGAGAATTTTGCTCTGGGCAGCCTCCAGCGACTTCGCGGTTGGATGGCCCAATCGCCGACGCCGATTCCATCACTCATCCGACTCGTGCGCGAACAGATCGTTCGACATGATCGACTTGCCAGCAAGCAATCGCCGGATCAACCGACAAAATCGGCAACAGCGACTGCTTTCATGGACGGCCCCTCGAAGCGTTTGCACGCGGCGATGCTCGTTTACGTGCCCAAGTCGTGGTGGTATTTACTTCCGATTCGAGAGGCTTTGCTCGAATCGGGTCACAAGGTCTCGATGTTTAGCCCCCGCAAGGCAACGGACGTTGCCTTGGAAGAAGTGGATTGTCCATACACTTCCCTTCGATTGCGCTGGGACGGAATGCGATTTCATCGTGCGGTGGAAGAATGTTTGACGGGCTGTCCCTTGAATCCGCCCGACGCGGAATTGACGCGGCTGGCCAGAGCGGAGGGGCCGTTGCGTCGGTTGCTCTGGCAGTTCAGTCGAGGGCTGTTCGAAGAGTATGCCAATGTCGCGGTCCGGCTGCCGACGTTGCTTTGCGATCGCAAGGTCGATGTAGTCCTTGGCACCGACTGCGGATCCGTGGCTGGTCGAAGTTTTTTTCGTACCGCGGAGCGGCTCGGAATTGCGTCGGTTTTCGTGCAACATGGAGCGCTGCGCGGCGGGATGGGAACGCCCGAATACTTTACCGACGCCAAACGTCTGGTCTGGGGTGATTCCGCGCGGGAGCGTTTGATGACGGCGGGCCTGCGGAATCCGGAAGCCACGGTGGTGATGGGATCGCCTCGCCAAGAACAAATCTTGGTGCCGCAGCGAGCGGCAGCACAGCGGCGCGATCGGGCTGGGGAACGAGACTCTGCCGACATGGTTCTGGTGACTTTCGGAGTTCCAGGCAACTTCATCGCGGAGGCTTCGTTCGCCAAAGCGGCGCACGAGGTCTTCGCCGCAGCCGCCGAGTTGCCGAAGGTACGGTTCATGATCCGACCCCATCCGAGCGATCGCGCATCGCTTTGGAAAGAGTTGATCTCGGAAAGCCGACTGCCGAACGTCATGCTATGCCGCGATGGCGACACCTATACCCTGATTCATGAATGCCGAATGCTGGTGACGATGGCATCGACCACGGGAGCCGAGGCGATCTTTTTGGGAAAACCGGTGGTGGCGGTCAATCTGGAGCAGCAGGAAACCGAATTGGATTACATTGGGTCCGGCGCCGCTTATCTGGCCAGTGCGCCCGGTGAATTGAGCACGCTCCTTCGGACGGTGCTGGGAGCGCCGGAAGGGACCGACCCGCTCGCCGACGCTCGCCGGGCGTTTGCGGAGCAGTTTTTGCACGTCGAGCCGCGACCAGCCGCCGAGCGGATCGTGGATTATCTTCGCGAACTGGTCTTCCCAATCCCGCGCGAAACATCCCGTCGGGTCGAATCCTGAGTTCGGTATCCGTATGAAAATCCTCGTCACCGGTGGAGCGGGTTACATTGGGAGCGTCGTCGTTGCCCAATTGGTCAGCGAAGGAATATCGGTGGTCGCATTCGACAATCTTTCACAGGGACATCGGGCCGCCGTTCATCCAGATGCGGTATTCGTTGAGGGAGATCTTGGCGACCGCGAAAGGATCGACCTGGCTCTCACGGAACATCGTCCGGACGTTGTCATGCATTTTGCCGGACCGACGCTGGTCGGCGAGTCGATGCAGAAGCCGTTTATTTATCTGGGACAAGGGATTCGATGCGGGCTGAATCTATTGGAAAGCATGGTCGAGCATGGCGTGAAGCGAATGATCTTGTCGTCGACGGCAAACCTGTTCGGCGCCCCGGAGCGAATTCCAATTTCAGAGGCGGAGCCAATCGTTCCCGGCAGCCCCTATGGAGAGATGAAACATATTCTGGAACGGATGCTGCAATGGCTTGATCGTACTTGTGGGATGCGCTACGTCGCATTGCGATACTTCAACGCTGCTGGCGCGACGGAAGAACTCGGAGAAGATCATTCTCCGGAGACGCACCTGATCCCGACCGTATTGCAAGTGGCAATGGGCCAGCGGCCGGAGGTCGTCGTCTTTGGCAGCGATTATCCCACTCCGGATGGCACCTGTGTCCGCGACTATATCCATGTGTCCGACCTGGCCCAGGCGCACGTCCGAGCTTTAGGGGCATTGGAGCGCGGAAGTTACCAATTCAACCTCGGCAATGGAGCTGGTTGGAGCGTGCAACAAGTTATCGATGGGGTCCGACGGATCACCGGCCATTCCATTCCGACGCGACTTGCCGCGCGGCGCGCCGGCGATCCGGCAACCTTGGTCGCCGGAAGCGGAAAGATTCGTCGCGAACTGGGTTGGCAGCCCCGACGTTCCGATCTGAACGACATTTTGGAATCCGCTTGGCGGTGGCATCAACGTCACCCCAGCGGTTACGGCGACCGTTGACGAGAATATCGACGCCGCAATGTTGACAAGGCAATTGCTGGAACCCTACTCGGACTAACACACTTCACCGTCCATGTCCAAATTCGCAATAATTGTTCCGATGTACAACGCGGCGGAAACAGTCGCCGCGACGGTGCATTCGGTGCGAGCCCAGACGCTGAATGACTGGGAACTATACCTGGCCGACGACGGATCAAACGACGCGACGATCGACGTAGCAGCCCTGGCGGCGGCCAATGATCCGCGAGTGAAAATCGTCGAATGTGGACGGCTGGCACACATGGGCAAGGTCCGCAATCGAATCATGTCGAGCGTTTCCGCGCCGCTAGTATGCATGCTCGACGCCGACGACTTGCTCCGTCCGAATTACCTTGAGAGCCAAGACGAACTACGGCTGGAGACGGGCGCCGCGGTTGTCCATTCGGCGGCGGAGCATTTGGTGGGCGAGCGGATCGTGAGGGTGCCTCCCGGCTATCGCGGACCGCTCGTGTGTGACCCACCGTGGATGATCGCCCAACTGTGCCCGAGAAACCCGGTCTATGCCCCATCGGCAATGATCGGCCGCGAGGCCCTGGAGTCGGTCGGCGGCTTCAGCGAATGCCCCGAGCATTTCTCGGTTGGCGATGGGGATTTGTGGTTGCGAATGGCGCCGCGATATCGCTTTGCCTACAATCCGGAACCGCTGTTGCTCTATCGGATTCGCGCCGAAAGCCTTTGTCGCAATCCGGCGAATTTCATTCGTAATCGCTATGGTGAAATCATTTCGCTTGAACAGGCGATTGCACGCGGCCCGGATTTGCCCGCAACGTTGATGCGGAGGTTGCGAAGGCGCTTGAGCAAGGTGCATAGCAACTGTGCTCGACTGTTGTTGGACGAAAAGCCCCCACGACGTGAAGAAGCTCGTGAGCATTTTCGTGCGGCATTTCGACAAGCTCCCTTCGCATTCCCCTATCTTCCATTTCATCTGTTGAGCATCGCTGGCACGATGCCTCCGTACTACCTACACCGGTTGCTGCGTAGTTTTCGATCGGCGGAATCTTCGTGATTGCATTCACCATTCCCGTGCCCGCTTTCGTACGTTATCGGGTTCTTCGATGTGCGGAATAGCCGGAATTTGGAACTGTCGCCCCGGCTTTGACGCCGAAGCGGCCGTGGCGGCCATGCTGGATTCGATGCAGCATCGCGGGCCGGACGGCCGGGGTTCGCTCGCATTCGAGGGGGGTGCTGCCGGAATGGTACGGCTAGCGCTGGTCGACCTTTCGCCGCGCGGAATACAACCGATTTGGTCGGCCGATCGACGTGTAGCCGTGTTGTTCAACGGCGAGATTTACAACTTCCGCGCCGAGCGCGATCGCCTCGGCCGGTCGGGCGTTGCCTTCCACACCGGCACCGACACGGAAGTAATCCTGCAACTGTATTTGGAAAGCAAGGAAGAATTCGTCGATCGGCTGCGCGGCATGTTTGCCGTGGCTGTGTTCGATTGGCGCGACACCTCGGCCGGCGGCTTGCCGGTGCTAACGCTCGTCCGCGGTCCACTGGGAATCAAACCGCTCTATATCGCCGCGCCGGACAACGATTCGCAGGCCATCGCATTCTCCTCGGAAGTGCGCGGACTGCTGGCAGGCGGAGTCGTCGCTCGGCGTGTCGATCCAGAAGGACTAGTCGACTTCCTGGCGTGCGGGTTCATTCTGCAGCCTCGGACTATTATCTCCGGCGTCCGAATGCTCGAGGCGGGTTGGCTTGAGCGGTAT
>Ga0182024_10019232_pt1 | contig 12618 bp, 12 predicted proteins | sample P32metaG_FD_120480 | JGI IMG/M metagenome (GOLD analysis project Ga0182024, IMG submission 120480) | Permafrost microbial communities from Stordalen Mire, Sweden - P3-2 metaG (Illumina Assembly) | ecosystem: Environmental > Terrestrial > Soil > Wetlands > Permafrost | place: Sweden: Stordalen... | reverse complement strand
TACCAGATTTCGGCGCCGTCATGGGCCACGCGGCCCGACGACCGGGCCGCGGTCAGAGCAGCTGGGGCGGGCAGCGTCTCCCACAGCGGGGCCGCCCGGGCCGGCGCGGCGAGGCCCGCGCCCGCCAAAGCCAGGACGGCGAGCGCGACGGCGAGGGATTTCAGCATGAATCAGCCTCCCGTATGCGGCGGTCGCCCGATGCCGCGAGCGCGGCGCCGTCAGTCGGCGAGGCGCGGACGATCGATCAGCGCGATGGTGGCGCAGCCGGCCACCGCCGAGATCGGGAGCAGGGCCAGGAGGACGCCCGACGCGCCCGCCCCAACGCTCAGCAGGGAGGCCGCCAGCAGGGGCCCGAAAATCGCCCCGAGCCGCCCGACCGCGACGGAGGCTCCAACACCCGCGCCGCGCATCGACACGGCGTAGTAGCACGGCGCCATCCCATAGAGCGGCAGTGGGACGCTGCTGACGAAGAAGCCGACCGCGAAGCCCGCGGCCGCGGTGGCCAGGAATCCCGAATTCGCCACGGCCAGGGCGACCAGCGAGGCGGCCAGGCCCAGGTACCAGAGGCCGATCGTCCGCCGCCGCCTTCGCCGGTCGAGCAGGTCGGCCAGGATCAGGACCCCGACGCCTGCGCCAATGTTGAACAGCATCGAGACGAGACTGGCGTCGGTCTTGGCGAGGCCACGGTCGCCGAGCAGCGTCGGCAGCCAGTTCAGCAGCACATAGAGCGCCAGCAGTGAGGCGAACGAGGCGGTCCAGAGCAGCAAGGTCGCCCCCGCCCGTCCGCCGCCGAACAGGATCCACCGGAAGTCGCCGCGCGCCGGCGTCATCGTCGGCGCCGCATCGCGCGTTTCGAGGAAGGCCCGCGACTCCGGCAGCGCGAAGGCGGCGAGCGGCGCGAGGGCCAGGGGCGCCCATCCGCCCACATAGAAGATGGCGCGCCAGTCGAGGTTCGCCGCCACGACCCCGCACATGGCGCCCCCGAAGGGGAGGCCGCAGGTGATCCGAGTGACCAGGCCGGCCCGGCTTTCGGGGGCCACCGCTTCGGCGGCCAGGGCCACCAGGTTCGGGAGCGCGCCCCCGAGCCCGAGCCCGGCGATCAGGCGCACGGCCAGAAGGACGCCGAACGGCCTGACGGCCGCCGTCGCCAGCGAGAAAACGCCGAACACCGCCAGGCAGACCACCAGCGTCCACTTGCGGCCGAACCGGTCGGCGACCCGGCCGAAGATCACCGCTCCGAACAGGAGGCCGGCGATGCTGGCGCTGAACAGCGGTCCCAGCTGCTCGCGGGCCAGCCCGAGCGCCGGCCCCATGCGCGGCGCGGCCAGGCCCATCGACTGGATGTCGAGCCCTTCGCACAGCACGGCGAGGAAGCAGAGCGCCAGGGTCAGGCCGGCGCTCCGGCGATCATCGATAACCCCCGCTACGGCCATCCGCTCTCATCCCCCGTCGCCCAAGGGGCGACGGTGCACGGATCACGCCCGATCCGCAACCATTCCCCCTTGACCCGCGCGCGCAATGCACGCACCCCCGAGGCATGAGCACAGTCGTCGCCCTCGATGGCCCCCGCGTCACGCCGGCGTCCGGGGGCGCTCCACGCTCGATCGTCATCCTCGCTCACGGCTATGGCTCCAACGGCGAGGACCTGATCGGCCTCGCGCCCCATTGGCGGCAGGCGCTGCCGGACACCCTGTTCATCGCCCCTAACGCCCCCGAGCCGTGTGCCGACGCCCCGGGCGGCTATCAATGGTGGCCGGTGTGGAGCGCGGATCGCAGGGAAGGAGTGCGCAACGCGGCGCCCGTTCTGGACGCCTTCATTGACGCAGAACTCGCCCGCCACGGCCTCGCCGAGGATCGCCTCGCCCTGGTTGGCTTCAGCCAGGGGACCATGCTTTCCCTCTACGTCGGCCCCCGGCGCGAAAAGCAAATCGCCGGCATCGTCGGCTATTCCGGAATGATGATCGAGGGCGACGAGGCGGAACTGCGCACGCGCCCGCCGGCGCTGCTGGTCCATGGCGACGCGGACCCGATGATCCCCATCGCCGCCTTCCAGCGCGCGGAGGCCGCTCTGAAACGGCTCGGCTTCCCTCTGACCACCCACATCAGCCGGGGCCTCGGCCACAGCATCGACATCGATGGCCTGCGGCTGGGCGGCGCGTTCCTGGCCCGCGTGCTGGCCTAGCGCTTCCGCCGCGTCGGTGTCCCGCCCAGACTCCGCAGATCTACATACTGCTGGAGCGGTGGACCGACGGGACCGCTGACCCGCGAACCCTTCACGGCCCTGCCCATCACCAGACTATGAACGCGTGATTCCCGCCCTACTCGGGTGGCGGATTGAGCTTGAGGAACGAGGGATGCCGGAAGGGATCGCCGCTCTTCAGGTCCTTGTGGAAGCCGTCCATGCGCGGACCGGCGGGGCCCGGTCGCTCGTCGTAGACGGCGTCCCGGCCGAAGAAGCGCAGGGTGAGCGTGCGGCGGCGCTGGCCGGCACGGGTCGGCGCGCCGCCATGCAGCATCGAGGGATGGAAGAGGACGACGTCGCCAGGCTCGACGCCGAAGGACACGATGTCATAGGCGCCGCGGTCGGCCTCGATATCCGGCAGGCGCGGCATGGCGGCGTTCGGGTGCAGCGGGGCGGTGTCGTCGCCGAGCTTGAAGCTGGAGCCGTTGAAGAGCACGCCCCGGTGCGAGCCGCGCACGAACTCCAGGGACTCCGCCGCGCTGGCCCGATCGAAGGTGATCCACGCCACCGCCAGGTGGTTTCCGGCGATGGTCAGGTAGGAGCTGTCCTGGTGCCACGGCGTGCGGCGCGCCTCGCCCCCCTCCTTGAGGAACACCTGCTCGTACATGAACCAGACGTCCGGAGCGCCCCAGATGTCGGCGATGATGGCCGGCAGGGGCGAGGCGCGCAGCATGGCGGCGTAGCCATCGAGGCAACGGGGGTTGAAGAGGTCCTGGTAGAAGGTGGCCTCCTGCGACGCCGAGGGGATGCGGCTGGCGGCGGGGCCCGGGTTGGCGACGCTCCACTCCCAGGCCGCCAGGGCCTCGGCCAGCGCCTTGCCGTCGAGGGCGCGCGGCAGCAACACCACCCCGTCCCGGGTGTAGGTCTCACGCAGCGAGGGCAGGTCGAAGGGCATGGCAGGCGCCTAACGCATGTCGAAGAGGTCGAGGGCGGTCTTGCCAAGAACAAGCTGGGCGTTCTCGACGCTCGTCGCGTCGAACACCGCCTGGATGGCGCTCCTGGTATAGCCGAAGGTGCTCTCCTGGTGGGGATAGTCGGACGACCACATCACCCGGTCGGGCCCGATGCGATGCAGCAGCTCGAGACCGGCGGGGTCGGTCATGAACGTCGCATAGCAGTGGTTGAACCAGTACCAACTGGGCGGATGGGCGAGCTTGGGGTTCATCACCGTGGGGAAGGAATTGTAGATCATGTCGGCGTCGTGCAGCATCGACGCCACCCAACAGATCCCCCCCTCGACGAACACCACCTTGAGCTTCGGGAAGCGGTCGAAGACCCCGCCGAAAGTGAGCTGGGCCCAGCTGTGACGGAAGCCCTGCATCTGGGTGAGCACGAAGGTGCCGGCGGCGCCCGGCGCGGCTGTCGGGATCGCCTCGCCGATGTGGAAACAGAGCGGGATACCCGACTGCGCCACCGCGTCCCACAGCGGATCGAGCTTGGCGTCGCTGTACTGGATCGGGTCGCCGGCGACGTCCTTGCCGGGCTTGATGGGGATCATCAGGCAGCGGGCGCCGAGCGCCTGACAGCGGTCGACGGAGGCGCGCGCCCCCGCCATGTCCCAGTAGTTGGGGACCATCACCGGGAACAGGCGGCCCTTGCCGGCCCGGCAGGCTTCGGAGATGTGCTCGTTGTAGGCGCCGAAGGTCTCGGGCCGGTTCATCATCTCGCCGAACATGTAGAGGCCGAACAGGCGCTGGGGGAAGATCAGCTCCTTCTCCACCCCCTCGACGTCGAGGTCGGCCAGGCGCGCCTCGATGTTCGTGAAGCCGGGCGTACATTCCAGCGTCATGCACAGGTCGGCGGCGAGCTGGGGCGGGGTCATCGGCCGGCCGGCCACGCTGAGGCGCCAGCCGCCGTCGACGAAGGCCATGCGTGGCGCCTGGTCCCTGAGATGTTCCGGGAAGCGGTCGACCCACAGGTCGCTTTCCAGCATGTGGCTGTCGGCGGAGATCACCACGGTTCCCGCGGGCCAGGGATGGGTCGCCGCCTGGGGCCGGCGCTGGGGCGACAGGGGGATCCCGACCATCTCGGGAATCTCGAGAACGAAGCCGTCGGCCATGGCCGTCTCCCAATGCGGTCGCCGTCTGTGCGCCCGCTTCCTCGGGACCCTGTTGGACCCCTCACAAACCTATAACACGCTCCAAAAACTTGGCGCCGATAGGGCCCCCGATCAATGGGTGACGAAACCGTGCAGTAGAATAGTGTAGGGTCCAATCGCGGCGGGAGGCCGCCTTCCGGAGGGCAGCGATGTATGAGCGGATCCTTCTCGCCTACGACGGCTCGCGCGAGGGACTGATTGCCCTGCGTGAGGGGGCGCTCCTGGCGCGGACCTGCGGCGCCCGGGTGTTCCTGCTGTCGGTGCTGCCCCTGGCCGACTGCAGCGCCAGCGCGCCTGCGGCGGACGGCGGCTACGGCGGCGCCGTCGCCACGCACGTCGACACCTACAACGACCTGCTCAGCCGCGGGGTCGACGTGCTTCGCCAGCTCGGCTTCGACCCGGTGGCCAAGCTGGTGGTCGGCGAGGCCGCGCCCCAGATCGGCGCCTTCGCCAAGGAGATCGGCGCCGACCTGGTCGTGCTCGGCCACCGACGGCGCAGCTTCCTGGAGCGCTGGTGGTCGGGCGGCGCCGGCGCCTATGTCACCGAGCACGTGCCTTGCAGCGTGCTGGTCGGCCGCAACCCGGTGAGCGACGAAGCCTTCGAGGCCGAACTCGAGCAGGCGAAGGCGACGGGGGAGGCTCCGGCCTGAGGCGCAGGACGCCCCTCCGTCACGCCGCAGGCCAGACGGAGGGGGCGCTCAGCTGTCCCAGCCGCCGCCGAGCGCGCGATAGGCGGCGACCGCGGCGCGGGCCGCGTCGGCGCGGGTCTGGACGAGCTGGTCGGAGGCGGTGAGCAGTTCGCGGTCGGCGTCGCGCACCTCGATCAGGCTGATCACCCCGCCCTCATAGGCCGTCTCGGCCTGGCGCCGGTCGGCCTCCAGCTCGGCGATCTCGGACGTGAGCGTGCCGATGCGCGCTTCGTCCTGGGTCAGGTCGCTGAGCGCGGTCTCCACCTCCCCGGTGGCGATCAGCACGGTGGCGCGCCAGGCGGCCAGGCTCTCGGCGTAGCGGCCGCGGGCCTCGCCGACCTCCGCGTCGACCCGCCCGAAGTCGAACAGCCGCCAGCGCAGGCCGGCCGCGACCTGATGCTGCGCGGCCTGACCGGTAAACAGATCCGTGGTGTTGATGCTCTCGAGGCCGAGCAGGCCGGAGATCGACACCTTGGGATAGTAGTCCGAGATCGCCGCGCCGATGGCGGCGTTGGCGGCGACCAGCCGCTGCTCGGCGGCGGCCACATCCGGTCGCCGGCGTAGAAGGGCGGGCGGACCCTCGGCGGTGGCGATGGCCGGCGGCGCGGGAATGGGCGACGGCGCCATGAGTTCCGCGCGCCACGTCCCCGCCTGGGCCCCCATCAGGATGTCGAGCCGGTTCAGCTCGGCCTCCAGGGCCGCGGTGAGTGGCGGGATGATGGCGCGCACCCCTTCCATGGCGGCGCGCGCCTCGTGCAGCTCGCGGTCGGAGGCCACGCCCTGGGCGGTGCGGCGATTCAGCAGGTCGACGAGGTCGCTCTCCACCGTCTCCTGCCGCCGCGCCACCGCCAGCCGGGCCTGGAAGGCGCGGACCTGCAGATAGGCGTCGGCGGTCTCGGCGGCCACGCTGACGCGGACCGCCGCCAGATCGTCGAGGCTGGCCCGCGCCCGGGCCCCCGCGGCCTGGCGGGTGCGGGTCAGGCCGCCGAACGCGTCCAGCTCCCAGGAGGCTCCCAGGCCGAAGTCGTACACGCCCGACTCGCGCTCATAGCCGGGCAAATGCTGGCCGATCTCGCCGATCGGGCTGCGCAGCGACTGTTCCTGGTTCGCCGCAGAGGCGTTTGCGTCGACCTTTGGCAGGAGGGCGGCGGCGGCGGCTTTCGCCGCGGCGCGGGACTGTCGGACGCGAGCTTCGGCCTGGGCGATGTCGAGGTTCGCGGCGAGGGCCCGCGCCACAACCCGGCTCAGCGCCGGATCATCGAAACCAGCCCACCAGTCGCGCGGAGCGGCTGCGGCGGGCGCGGCCGCGGCGACCGGCGTCATGTATCCGGGCGTGAGGGCCATCGGCGGCCGCTGGTAGTTCGGCCCGACCACGCAGCCGACGAGGGCCATGGCGGCGATCGCCGCACTCGCGACGATCAGCAGCAGTCTGGAACGGCTCATCGGCGATCTCTCCGCTTGGGCTTCAGTGGCTGTCGACCGCCGACACGGCGGTGCTCGGCGCGGGGCGGCAGAACGGGACCATCACCAGGGCGATCAGGAACATCCACGCCATGATCCGGAACACCTCCTCGAACGAGGAGGTCAGCGCCTGGCGCCCGACGACGACGGCGAGCAGGCCGCGCGCCAGGGCCGCGGCGTGGGCCGGGTCGGCGGTGACGCCGCCGAGGCGGGCGGCCATGACGCCGAGGAAGTCGGCCGCCTTGCGACCGCCCTCGCCGAGGGTCTCGCCCATGCGCGCGGCCTGGATGCGCGTATTGTCCGCCAGCCAGGTGTTGACCACGGCGATGCCGATGGCGCCGCCCAGGTTGCGCATCAGGTTGAAGAGACCGGAGGCGTAGCGCAGCTCGGCCATGCCGAAGCCGTTCAGCGCCAGGCCGACGCTGGGAACGATGCACAGCAGGATCGCGAAGCCGCGCAGCGCCTGTGGCCACAGCAGGGCGCCAAATCCCCAGTCGGGGGTCACGAACGACATCATCCACAGGCTGCCGGCGAACAGGGTGAGGCCTGCGGCGATCACCAGTCGCTGATCGACCCGCTGCGAGAGACTGGCCGCGACCGCCACCGACAGCACCTGGGCGATCCCGGCGACGAACACCGTCGAGCCGATCTGCAGGCTGTCATAGCCGCGCACCCGACCCAGAAACACTGGTGTCAGATAGGTCGAGGCGTAGAGGCCGAAGCCGATCACCAGGTTGAAGACGCAGGCGAAGGCGAAGGTCGGCCGGCGAAAGGGTGTGAGGCGCACGATCGGGCCGCCCGAACGGAACGAGCGTTCGAGGAACAGCAGGAAACCGACGAAGGAGAGCCAGCCCGCGGTGGCGATGGCCGGATCGCCGAACCAATCATGGCGCGGGCCCTCCTCAAGCACATACTCCAGGCCGGCCAGGAACACCGCCATCGCCACCAGGTGCGAGTAGTCGATGGTCTTGAGGAGGGAGAGTTTGGGCCGGTCGACCCGGATCAGCGCGATCGCCAGGATCGTCACCACGATCCCGGGAATAATGTTGACGTAGAAGATCGAGCGCCAGCCGACCGCATCGGTCAGCCAGCCGCCCACGGTGGGGCCCAGGGTGGGGGCGAGCACCGACACTATGCCGAGGATGGCCGGGATCATCGCCCGCTGGGGGCCGGAGAACATCGCGAAGCCGGTGGCGAACACGGTGGGCACCATGGCCCCGCCGACGAAGCCCTGGATGACCCGGAAGGCGATCATCGAGTTGATGTCGGTGGCCATGCCGCAGAGCGCGCTCGCCATGGTGAACAGGCCGGCCGAGAGGGCGAACAGCCAGCGGGTGGAGAGGGCGTTGGCGAGGAAGGCGGAGAACGGGATCATCACCAACTCGGCCATCAGGTAGCCAGTCTGCACCCAGCTGATCTCGTCGGGGCCGGCCGACAGCCCCGACTGCACCTCGTTGAGCGAGGCGGCGACGATCTGGATATCGATCAGGGCCATGAACTGGCCGAACGCCATGATGGCGAAGATCAGGTATTTGCGCCCGGTCGGCAGGTCGCCAGGCGCGACCATCGGAATCACTCGATTTTCGGTTTGCTCGCTCATTCGCGTTTACCGACTTGGCGCCTCTTGCCGATCCCGGGTTCTTGATATTATATGCGTCATATAAACGGAGACCGCAAGGCCATGCGCTATGGCGCCGAACACAAGGAACAGACGCGGAAGCGGGTCTTGAAGGCCGCCGCCAAGGCGATCCGCGCCAACGGGCCGCAGGGAGTCGCCGTCGCCGGCGTGATGGCCGAGGTCGGCCTGACCCACGGCGGCTTCTACGCCCACTTCAAGTCCAAGGACGACCTGGTCGGCGCCTCGATCGACCAGATGTTCGCCGAGGGGTCCGAGCGGGCGCGGCGCGAGATCGAGGGCGTCGACCCGGCGACCGGCCTCGGCCGCTACATCGACTTCTACCTTTCGCCTGCGCACCGCGACGCCCGCGGCGCGGGGTGCCCGCTGCCCTACCTCTCGGCCGACGCGCCGCGGATGGATGCCGCCTCCCGAGCACGGTTCGCCGATGGCGTGGCGCAGCTGACGGACCGTCTGGCGAGGCTGCTCGCCGAGATCGGCCATTCCGACCCGGCCGGCACAGCCAGTTCGCTGCTCGCCGAAATGGTGGGGGCGCTCTCGCTGGCGCGGGCCGACCCCGATCCGGCGCGTTCCGACGCCATCCTCGAGCGCTCGCGCGCCGCCCTCAAGACCCGCTTCGGCCTGGAGACCCTTCCATGAGCGTTCTCGAACTTTCCGAGACCCCGTTGTCCGGCCTCGACCAGCTGCGCGCCTGGATCGCCAGCGGCCGGCAACCGGCCATTGGCGACACCCTCGGCCTTAAGCTGGTCGAGGTCGAGGAGGGCCGGGTGGTCTTCGAGGGCGTGCCCGGACTGCATGTCTACAATCCCATCGGAACGGTGCACGGCGGCTATGCCGCGACCCTGCTGGATTCAGCCTGCGGCTGCGCCGTCCACAGCCGGTTGAGCGCGTCCCAGGCCTATACGACCCTTGAGCTGAAGGTCGCCTATCACAAGGCGATGAGGGCCGACACCGGGCCAGTCCGCGCCGAGGGCCGGGTGATCTCCATCGGGCGCCGCACCGCGTTCGCCGAGGCCAGGCTCACCGACGCCTCCGGCCGCCTCTACGCAACGGCCACATCAACCCTGCTGGTCATGGACCGATGAGCGTCGCCGCCGCCCTGCGCGACATCACCGCCGAGCCTCCGGCGGCGGCGCCGCCTCGTTTCAAGGCGCCCTTCTCGCGCCGGACGGCGCTGGCCGTCACCGCGGCGCTCATTCTGGCCGCCGGCGGCGCGGTCTACATCGCCGCCCCCAAGCCGACCGTCTCGACCGACGCCGCCTATCTGCAGGCCGACAGCGCCGCGGTGGCGCCGCGCGTGCGCGGCCTCGTCGCCGAGGTGCTGGTCAACCACAACCAGGCGGTGCGCCGCGGCGATCCCCTGGTCCGCATCGACCCGGAGGAATTCGACGCCAGGGTCGCTTCCGCCGCCGCCGACCTCGCCAACGCCCAGGCCGCGGTGATGGCCGCCGGGGCCGCCTTCGTCACCCAGGCGGCCGAGGAAAGGCTGGCCGCCGCCAATGTCCGCGCCGCCCGCACCACCATCCAGTCGGCCGACGCCCAGAGCGAGCGCGCCCAGGCCGACCGGCGGCGCTACGAGGCGCTGGTGGCGTCCGGCTCCGTGGCCCGCCGCGACGCGGACCAGTATCGCGCGACGGCGATCAGCGCCGTTTCCGACGCCGAGCACAGCCGCGCCGAGCTGGCCGTCAGCCAGAGCCAGGCCGGCGCCACGATCGCCAAACGCGCCATCTTGGCCGCCAACCTCGCCCAGGCGCAGGCCGCGGTCGGCCGGGCCCAGGCCGCGCTCGACCTCGCGCGCCAGGACCAGGGCCACGCGGTCATCCGCGCGCCCATAGACGGCGTGGTCGGCGACCGCCAGGTCGAGCCGGGCGACTATGTCCAGCCGGGCACCCGCCTGCTGACCTTGGTCCCGATCCGCTCGCTCTATGTGACCGCCAATTTCAAAGAAACCCAGGTCGCCCGGATGCTGGACGGCCAGAAGGCGACGATCGAGGTCGACGCCTTGCCCGGCCGAGCCCTGAAGGGCGAGGTGGAGAGCTTCGCTCCCGGTTCGGGCTCGCAGTTCTCGCTGCTGCCCTTCGAGCCGGGCACCGGCAACTTCACCAAGATCGTCCAGCGCATCCCGGTCCGCATCAGCCTGGATCCGGGTCAGCTCGGCCTCGACCGCCTGCGCCCGGGGCTCTCCAGCACCGTCACCGTCCGCCTCGCGAGCAGGCCTTGATCTTGTCGGGCGCCGGCCTGTGGCCGGGGGCTGGCGGGGCGAAGATGGCGAAATAGCCCATGCCGCCCTGCATGGCGGAGAGGCTCAGCGGCCGGTAGCCCACCGCCCGCAGCTCGCAGGTCAGCAGCGCGGGCGGGGTTCCGTGAAGCTCGGTCGCCCGGTCGGCCTCCTCGATGCCCAGCAGGCCGCCGCCCCGGAAGGCGGGGGCGAGGTTGTAGAGCAGCTCATAGGGGCGTTCGATCTCGTGATACATGTGCACCATGATCGCCGCGTCGATCGAGCCCGGCGGCAGCTTGGGATCCCCCGGCGAGCCGACCACGACGCGGATATTGCTCAGGCGCTGGGCGTCCGCGGCGGCCCTCAGCACCTGGACGTAGCGGGCCGTGACGTCTTCGGCGATCACCGAGCCGCCTGGGCCCACGATCCTGGCCAGGCGCAGGCTGTCGTAGCCGCTCCCCGCGCCGATGTCGGCCACGGTCATGCCGGGGCGCAGGCGCAGGCGGCTCGCGATCTGCTCGGCCTCGTGGGCGGCGTCCCGCTTTGTGCTGTCGCCCCAGGTCGGGCTGACGATGCTCGCCACCGGCCGCTGCGGCAGGGGAAAGGCCGGCGTGGGCGCCGCGCGCGCATATGGGGCGGCGACGATGACGGCGACCACGGCGAAGGCTTTCATAGAGCCAATCTACGCGGCCTGCAGGGCGCTGCGAAGGTTTCGGGTGACACCCACGGTCCAGGACACGGCGCCAGTTGGCGAGACCGCGGGTCTGCGCTAGATTTACCCCATGGGCTCCGACCGCCGAGGTTGGGGATCTTAGGTCGCCACCGGTCTCGCGCCACATGACGTGCTCCGGAGGGCGACCCGCTCGACAGGGAGGGCGTGGGATGAGGTTGGAAGACTATCGCGAGGCCGTGCGGGCGCATCTTGCGGCCGAGGTGTGCGAGGCGATCGCCCGCGATCTGCGGGAAGTCGATCAGCACGTGCGATTCCAGATTCAGCAGGAGATCGCCACCTTCGAGGCCTGCATCAACTATGCCGAGCACCGGGCGGAGGCGGCGCCGTCGCCGGATCTCGAAGCCCAATGGCGCGACTATGGGTGCCGGCAGATCGCGAGAATAAGAGACCTTCTCGCCATCCGGCGCGAGCTGGAATCCCAGCACGGAAGCCTTGGATCGTCCGCTTCCCGGCTTAGTGCTGGGTGAGTTCGTGCCGGCCGACGACCATGTGGTGCACCTCGTCGGGACCGTCGGCGAAGCGCAGGTGGCGCACGTCGGTGTAGAGGTCGGCCAGCGGGTGCCATTGCGAGACGCCGGCCGCGCCATGCATCTGGATCGCCTGGTCGATGATCTTGCAGGCGCGCACGGGGACCATGGCTTTCACCATGCTCACCCACACCCGCGCCTCGCGGTTGCCGAGCACGTCCATGGCCTTGGCGGCCTTCAGCACCATCAGCCGCATGGCCTCGATCTCGATCCGGGCCTGCGAGATGATCTCCAAATTGCCGCCAAGCTGGGCCAGAGGCCGTCCGAACGCCTCGCGCGAGAGGCCGCGCTTGACCATCAGGTCCAGCGCCCGCTCGGCCTTGCCGATGGTGCGCATGCAGTGGTGGATACGTCCCGGCCCCAGCCGCACCTGGGAGATCTCGAAGCCGCGGCCTTCGCCGAGCAGGATGTTCTCCTTCGGGACGCGGACATTGTCGAACTTGATGTGCATGTGGCCCCGCGGCGCGGCGTCGTGGCCGAACACCTCCATGTGCCCGATGATGTTCACCCCGGGCGTGTCCTTGGGGACCAGGATCTGCGACTGCTGCTTGTGCGGCGGGGCGTCGGGGCTGGTCTTGACCATGGTGATCATGATCTTGCAGCGCGGATCGCCCGCGCCTGAGATGTAGTACTTCTCGCCGTTGATCACCCATTCGTCGCCCTCCAGCACGGCGGTGGTGGCGATGTTCTTGGCGTCCGAGGAGGCGACGTTCGGCTCGGTCATGGCGTAGGCCGAGCGGATCTCGCCGTTCAGCAGCGGCTTCAGCCACTTCTCCTTCTGCTCGGGGGTGCCGACCCGCTCCAAAACCTCCATGTTGCCGGTGTCGGGGGCCGAGCAGTTGAGCGATTCCGAGGCCAGCGGCTCCTTGCCGAGTTCGGCGGCGATGTAGGCGTAGTCGAGGTTGGAGAGACCCTCGCCGGTCTCGGCGTCGGGCAGGAAGAAGTTCCACAGGCCGGACGCCTTGGCCTTCTGCTTGGCCCCGTCCAGCAGCTCCAGCTGCCCCGGCGCCCAGC
>Ga0182024_10019231_pt1 | contig 12618 bp, 13 predicted proteins | sample P32metaG_FD_120480 | JGI IMG/M metagenome (GOLD analysis project Ga0182024, IMG submission 120480) | Permafrost microbial communities from Stordalen Mire, Sweden - P3-2 metaG (Illumina Assembly) | ecosystem: Environmental > Terrestrial > Soil > Wetlands > Permafrost | place: Sweden: Stordalen... | reverse complement strand
GGGCATCGGGTCGCGCACAGGCCACAGCGAATGCACTTCGCCTCGTCGTAGAGAAACGCGCTGCGCGTCTCCGTTTCCGGCATTACACCGCCGACTCGCTCCTGATCGGCGATTTCGTCCGCGAGCGTGAAATGGAGGCAATGCTCCGGGCAGATGTCCACGCATCGATTGCACAGGATGCATTTCGCGCCGTCGTAAATCGGATGGATATGACAGTAGAGGCATCGCTCGGCCTGCTCGCGCGCGTCATCTGCAGTGAACCTGGACTCAACTTCGGTGATTCCGGTGCGGCGCGAGAGTGGCACCAGCGGGATATCGCGATGCTTCTGCTCGTAGCGGTCCACCATCTTATAGGTGTCGGTTGGGAGCTCCTCGATCGTGACGTGCATCCGCGGCTGGCCGAGCGGCTTGCCGCGCAGGTACGCGTCGATACCGCGCGCGGCGACCTTGCCATGCTGCGCGCACGTGATCAGCAGCGAAGGCGGAAAGGCCGCATCGCCGCCCGCGAACACACCCGCGATTCCCGTCTCGAGCGTGATTGGATCGATCTTGAGCGTTCCTGCCGGCGTGACTGTGACTCCATCTTCCGGCGTGACGAACGACAGGTCCGGCGCCTGCCCGATCGCAAGGATCACCGCGTCGGCTTCCACGACACGCCGATCATTCTCGTCGAACTGCGGTCGAAAGCGGCCCGCTTCGTCGAAAACCTTGACGCACTTCACCAGTTCGATTCCGACTGCGTGGCCGTCGCGGATCACGACGCGCTTCGGGCCCCAACCGGGCATAAAGGTGACGCCTTCGTCACGCGCGATATCGAGTTCCTCGCGACCCTGCGCCGATTTCATTGCCGGCATCTCGGCGCCGGACTCGAGACTCGCCACCGTAACCTCCAGCGCACCGCGCCGCGCTGCCTCGCGCGCCGCATCCAGCGCCACCCGCATCGTGCCGGCCGCGACGCTCTGCTCTTCCTCCTCGGACATGACGAGTCCGGGTACGAGCGCGCGCACCGCGGTCCGCGCCGCATCGATCGCAACCAGGCCGCCTCCGATCACGACGACTTTGCCGCCGAGCGGAACTCGGTATCCGCGATTTATATTGAGCAAGTAGTCGATCGCCTTGATCACGCCGTCGGCATCGCTGCCCTCGATCGGAACTGCGCGGCCGCGCGATGCGCCAACGGCTAGAAAAATAGCTTCGTAGCCTTGCTCCTTCAGTTCGCGAACTCCGAAGCCGGCGCTCAGCGGCGTCGAGTACCGGAACTCGACACCGAGCGCTTCGATCTCGCCGACCTGGCAGTCGATCACGTCGCGCGGCAGGCGATATGCAGGAATTCCGTATCGCAGCATCCCGCCCGCATGCGGCATCGCCTCGAACACCGTCACGCTGTAACCCATCAACGCCAGATCGTTGGCGCACGCGAGCCCGGCCGGTCCCGCGCCGACGACCGCGACTTTGCGCTTCGACCCGCCGGCGTCAGGCCGCGCGCCTGGGATGTCGATATGACCCGGAGTGACGCTGCCGCCGCCCGACGGTCCGGCGATCATGTCGCGGATTCCCTTGGGCGAGAGTGCTTCGGGGCCGAACTGCTCGGTGAGAAAGCGCTTGAGTGCGCGGATCGTCACGGGCGCATCGATCTTGCCGCGGCGGCACGCGTCCTCGCATGGTGCGCCGCAAGCGCGCCCGCATATCGACGCGATCGGATTGGGCGAGCGCGCGACGCGATATGCTTCCGCCAGCCGTCCTTCCGCGATCAGTTGAACGTAGCGGCCCGCGTCCGTCTTGACCGGGCACGCATCGAGACACGGCACGTTCTTGCGAAACCACCACAAGTCGCGCGGCGTGGCGTCGATCGAATTTCCCTCGCTCATCCGCTTACTTCGCGCAGAAGGTTCTGATGTAGGCGACGAGGCCGTGGATCTCGCCGTCTTCGAAGCCCGAGCTCCACGCCTGCATGTCTTTGCTGAGACCCGCGGCGGCGCCACCGTTCTTGATCACGTTGAACATCGTGTCGTCGGAAATCTTGCCCATCGCGGCGCAATCGGTGAAATTGCGCGGGTTGGTGGAAAGTGTCGCCGCGGCAGGACCATCGCCCTTGCCGCCAGGACCGTGACACTTAACGCAAAATGTATCGTAGTTCTGCTTGGCGGCTGCAGTGTCAGCCGCATGCACAGGCGCAAACGTGCATGCGATTATTGCGCACGCGCCAAGAGTTGAGATGATTCGATTCACGTCGTCCTCCGTTTCAATGTTGCGCAGCTGCTGGCCGATTCAACGGGCCTTGAGATATTCCAAAATCGCGTTGGCGTCGTCGGGCGGTAAATTTCCGAGCGTACGCATATGCATCATGATCTGGTCCCACTCGTAGGGCGCCTTCTCGGAGCCCGGCCGCGCGTTATGACAGGTGTTGCAGTAAACCGGCCACAGCTTCGCGCCCTCGCGGAACAGGCGTTTGTGCTCGGCGGGGGAAATATCCCCCTGCTCCTGCGCCGAGACGCGAGCGCCCGTCGATCCAATCGCGATTGTTGCAAGTAGAATTGCTGCAAATATTTTTTTCATGATCGTGACTCCGCTCAGAATCCGATCGTGAATTGGCTGAGGAACGCATGATCGTTCGGGATCGAACCCGCGGGCGTCTGCGCGCCGGTTGACGAGACGAATACACCTCCCGCACGCGGCAACTCGATGTCGAATTCGTTCTGCCAGACGATCGACGGCGCGATCCAATAGTCGAGCGCCAGCGCCACTTCGCGCGAGTGCGGCGCGTAGGTTGCCGGCGATCCGTTGATGCCGAAATCGGGAACCAGTCCCACCTGCGTGCCGCCGAGGCCAACACCGGTCGCGCCCTGGATGTCGTCAGTCGAAACGCCGCGCTGGTTGACTCCCGAGTAGCGCACCAGCGGCTCGAATCGACGCAGGTAGTTGTTGATCACATCCGGCAGGCCGGGAACTTTAACCCCGGTCAGGAAGTAACCGGCTTGCACGTACCATCCCTGGCGATTGTCGGAGGCCTGCCCCATCGGCATCTGGCGATACGATGACAACCATTCGCCGCGCGTCTGCAGGTTGCCGATGAAGTAGTTGAAATCGACGCCCCACGAGTTGAACCAGTTTCCATTCGCCCATTTACCGTTGTAGGTGGACGCGCCGAGCTCGAGCCTTCCCCACTTCGTATCTACAGGCAGCGGATAGATTCGAAATCGCGCGCCGATTGATTTGCCATTGGTCTGGCTGAACGCCACCGCCGTCGGACTCGACATTGCTGCGCCAAGGACATTCGAACTGAAGTTGGGTCCGTTCCCGCCCCAGACCGTGTAGTCGAAATCCTGGCCGAGCGCGCCAAATTGCATTCCGCCCCGAAGCTGGAGCCCAAGCTCACCTGGTGGAACCACCGGCTCGACTCCAAACGGCAGCGGCGCCGTGACAAACCGGTTAACCCACATTGGGCTCTGAGCTTCGTACCAATCGCCGAACGGCTGATCGAACAGGCCGCCGACTACCGTCAAATACTTGTTAAGAAAAATCTGGAAGTCGGCGGTAGACAGATCGGTACCCGTCCCGTTGGCGCCAAAGCCCGCGCTGAACACACCCTGGAACAGGATCCAGTCGGCCGGCCGATACAGGATCATCGGCTCCCAGTCGAAAAAGAACGAGTTCTGCGACGCGTGATGCAGGTTGTCGAGCGCGCCGCTTTGCTGGTCGTAGATGAATTCGCCACCTGCTGCGCCGGTTACGGTGAATGTGTGCGATCCGAGGTATCGATCGAAGGCAGTGCCGAACTCTGGCGGCGCGATCGGCGCATCAACCTTCGTCTGCAATGTCTTCACTTGCAGGTTGGTCTGCTGAAGCTCGAGCGTGGTTTCCTTCAGCTTCTGATCGGTGCTCTGCAGTTGCTGCGTGGTGGTCTCGACCTTCGAATCCTTCGACTCGAGTTGATGAACCTTGCCCTCGAGCGAGCGAATTTCTTCGCGGTCACGCTTGCGCTCCTCCCGCATCTGCCGCATCTCGCTCCTGATCTCTTTGAGCGCCGCAGCGTCGGCGGCGTCGCCGTCGGCCGCGCGCGCCGTGCCCGCAAGTGATAACGCCGCGACTCCAAATACGAACAGAAATGTCGAGAAGACTCTTCCGACTCCCATAACTCCCCCGATCGGCGCCAAGTCACTCGGCGCGTCCATCCTAGAGCAACAGTTGTGCCCTGGAGGCCAATTCTGGCGTCCGGCCAGCACCCAGATGTGTCGCGGCCTGCTTCGACTGGAATATCAACCGTCCTCAAACGTCTGCGGACGTTGGCCGGTTTCTTCCCGAAACTTCTCGCAAATCAGTCAGTTTCTCGGAAGCATCGACGCTATCGAATGCGAACTAATCGGACGCGAGTGTTCCTTGAAGAACAAAATGCTGCACCGCTTCGTCCCGAGATCGGAATCGCCACCATCCGACGCTTCATTGCGGCCGTGTTGCCAAGGGGGGCATGCGGCTGTGTCCGAAGGATACAACCGCTCAGATTGCCGCCCGAATTCCACCCGATATCACGCGTTTCATCGCCGCCAGCGCTCGGCACGAAGAATGAATTAGAGCAGCAGTATCGGCGTTCAACCGGTCCGTAACGATTGGGAGAGGGAAATGCAACTTCAAATCAGTTCACCCGATTCCGCGATGACCCAAGCGGTCGAGGCGCAAATCCACCAGCAGGTCAAAGCGCTCGAGGACTACGTCAACGGCCTCACCGGATGCACGAGGTGCCTGCAGCACCTGCGGTTTATGGTAATCGAAAAAGCGGGCCGCGTTCGAATCCATCTCGACGTGCCCGGCGGCGAGCTCACGATTGACAAGCAGAATAGTATCGACCTTTCGTTAGCCATAAATGAGGCCTTCGCGACGGCGCGGATCAAACTTGAAGAGTACGTACATAAGGTCCGCCGCGATGTGAAAATCGAGGAACGTTCGCCTGACGTTCGAGTCACTACCATTTTTCCGCCGGACGGTTACGGCATCCTGGAAACTCTCGACGGCCGTGAAGTCTATTTTCGTCGTGACCGCTTTGGCGATTCACGCGTCGAAGCCAGAAGCTCGTAAGGCGAGCCGATGCGGACAACGAATATGACTACCGTCAGAAAGCACTCTGCGCTCCGGACTGAGAATCGCGCCGACGCGCGCAAGATTCGAAACCTCACTGTGGAACTGAGCCGCGAGGAATACGACCTCGGGATGCCGCTGCTCGACACGGCTGTCGCCGGCGTAATTCTCGGCTTCAAGCCGTCGGATCGTGAGATGCGCACGCAAGCGCAGCGATGCTGGGAGATTCTGAAGCCGCAACTCAATCAGCATCTACTCAGCGAAGATGAAACCGTGCTGCCATGGGCGGAAGGCGCGGGCGGCCTCTCTGCCGAGGTCGCGAATCGAATCAGGAAGAGCCACCGCGAGATGCGGGGGTTGATCGGCAAGCTTGTCGGAGTTTCATTCGAAGAGGATCCCGACAGGGTTGTCTCCGTCGCTGGCAGAGCCCTGTGCGCACTTGCTGTCAAGCTCGACGACCTGATCGACAGCGAGGAAATGCGCCTGTTGCCTGCGCTAAGAAGGATGTTGTTCGCGTAGTTCCAGCGAGAATACAAAAGGGACCACAATGAGTGAATACCAAGGATACGTAATCGAGAAAAATCCTGAGACTGGCCGCTGGCAGATTTCCTGGAAGGGAAAGAAACAGACTGTTGATTTCGCGAAAGAATCAGAAGCCGAAGAGTGGATCGACGAGCAATTTCCGTCCCATAGGTTTTAGAATTTCTAGCGATGACCAATGGTTGGACCGAGACCAGGGCTATAGCTCAGTCAGAGAGTCTCAATCATGTTAATCCACGAACTGACTAGAGAGGAATGTTTGGATCTGCTGGACCGTGCGAATCTCGGTCGATTGGCGTGCGCCCACGAAACCCAGCCCTACATCGTGCCGATCTATTTCGCCTATGACAACGACTACCTATACAGCTTCTCCACCGTAGGGCAAAAGATCGAGTGGATGCGCGCTAACCCGAACGTCTGCGTCGAAACAGACGAGGTGACAAATTCACGAGAGTGGCTGAGTGTCATCGTCTTAGGTCGCTACGAGGAGTTGCCAGATACTCCCGAATGGCGCGATGCTCGTGAGTACGCCCACAGAAAACTCGAGCAACGCAACCCTATCTGGTGGGAGCCTGGTTACGCGAAAACATTACTTCACGATACAGAAAGACCGTTGATGCCGTCCTTCTACCGCATTCGCATCGTGCAGGTTACCGGTCATCGCGCCAGCCCTGAGAGGGAGAAGCCCGCTGGCACATCGCCGTCGACGCCGGACTCAAGGGACAACGGATGGCTGCATAAGATTCTACGACAGGTTCGCAAGCAATCTTGAACGATCAGGAAGCTACCCAATACGATTCACAGGTCAGGCGCTTGCTCTACAGACCGTACTTCTCGATCTTCGCGTAAAGCTTCTTGCGCGAGATTCGAAGCAGGGCAGCGGCCTGGACCTTGTTGCCATCGGTAGCCTTGAGAGCTCGAGCGATCAGTTCACGCTCTGCCTCAGCAAAAGTGCCGATCGATGGTTCAGGCTTCGGCGCGGGCCTGTCAGATAGGAGCGAAGGTTTATCAGACCGACTCGCGGCGATGCCGGCCGGAAGGTCCTGCAGATGGATCATTGGTGAGCGGCCGAAAGTAAACGCGCCTTCGATAGCGTTAGAGAGTTCGCGTACATTCCCAGGCCACGAATACTTCGTCAGCGCCGCAATCGCATTTTCCTCAATACCGCGCACCGGAATTCGCGGTTGCAGCTTCTCATTGAAGTACTCAATAAAATGCTCGACCAGGAGCGGGATATCATCCGAGTGCTCCCTGAGTGGCGGCGCGCCAAGTACGCCAGCCTGCAATCGGTAGTAGAGATCCTGGCGCAGGTTGCCTGCGCTCACAGCCTCCTCGGGCTCGCGATTGGTCGATGCGATCAGGCGTACGTCTACAGCCGTCTCTTTCGTCGAGCCCACCGGCCGCACCGTCCGTTCCTGCACGGCGCGCAAGAGCTTGCTTTGTGTCTCCGGCGCCATCTCGGTAACTTCGTCGAGAAACAGCGTGCCGCCCTCGGCCGCCCGGAAGAGTCCCAAGTACTCGGCATTTGCACCGCTGAACGCACCCTTCCTGTATCCAAACAGCTCGCTCTCGATTAGGTCCTTGGGAATCGCGGCACAATTCAGCGCGACGAATGGGGCCGCAGGCTCCGCGCCGCACTCGTGAATCGCACGCGCCACCAATTCCTTCCCGGTCCCACTTTCGCCGACAATCAGGATTGTGCCGCGGGTGGCAGCCGCGGCCTCGATTCGGTCGTAGAGGCGCCGCATCGATGGACTTGAACCAACCAGGCCATGAAAGACCCGGCGCCTTTCTCGCGCCACCAAGGTTGCCTGCCGTTCGAGTGCCTGGATACGCGCGCCGGCGCTCGCCGACGCGGACCGGAAGTATGCGTCGGCTAGCAGGATCATACGTATGTGGCTGAGCTTGTCGAAAGCCGTGTAGATCTCCAGTGGTGGCGCAGGATCCTTGGGGAAGGCCGTGTAGGCGCTTTCCTCGTAGAGATGAAGGGACGCGACGATTTCCGCAAACGGCACGTTGCGCCCGCACAGTAGTTCGCCGGTTCGGATCGTATCGATCGCATAGCGATCCATATCTCCTTCGAGCAGGTCCTTGGTGTTTCGCGAAAGCGCGTTGTAGAAGAGATCGCGAAACTCAGGCTCCGATAGACTCCGCCCGTCGCCGAAGTGAAGAACGTAGAGCTGATACCAGTGCGCTATCACTTCCTCCAAGTGCTCGAGCACCAGTCGGAGCACTGGCCGCAACGCCTCCAACTCTTCGTCCCACAGAAGATGGTAGTGACGTGGGCCCCCTTCTGAAGAGTGGACGGTACCTACACCCTGCCGAGTAGCGGGTTCGTTGAGGTTCGCGTCCTTTGCGCCGTCCTTTTCCAGTGTTTCCGATGGAGACATCCAGGCTAAATTGCCTCCTTTTGTTTTCCGTTTTGTCGTCGAAAGTGGGCGCGAGCTTGGCACATTTGCTGCTCTTACTTCATGTGACGCAGAACTAACCGGACAGTATCAGGTTTTTTCGCCGATGCCACGAGGCCAAAATGGGACTCGATTGAGAATGAGCGACGATTTTGCGGAAACACGCCTGTCGCTCACGTTGCTGCTTCTCTCCAGTGACGAAGCGTTGACAGAGGTCGTACGCCGAATCGTTGTGCGGCCATGGAAGTTGGTTCGCTACGGCGCCAACAGATACGCCAGTAACAAGGTATTCAACCAGGCAAATGTGCGACTCGTAGTTCTCGACGATCAAGTTGTCGAAGAAAACGATCGCAGTTGGCTGCTCACGCAGATTCGCAAACACTTCTCAGGCACTTCTTTGCTCTATGTCGCTGCCAGCCAAAGCGATGGCAACGAGAAACGGGCGCGCACGAACGGTGCCCACTACTACGCTTCGAAACCACTCTCGCTCGAGCGATTCGGTTACGTGCTGCGATCATTTCTGCAAGCAGACCAAATCAAGCGATAGCCCGCGCATACCGCGACCGACTGCGAAAGCTCATCGGAGAAATCGCGGATACGCCGGCGCGGATCGTCTCAGTTGAGCACATTCGTCTAGCGCCTTGAGCGGACGCGCGGTCAACTTTCTATCGACGACGAAGAGCTCAGGCTACGCCCAAGATTCAGAAGGCGCTCAGAAGCGGCGGCCGCGCCTGAAATCAAGAACGACATTTAATGACAGTCCCTTTTCGGTCCGGCATTTGTATCCAAAAGAGCTCGGCTCTTGGTTCCATCGGACACATTATGCTGAGGCGTTAAATTGCAGCTCACGCACATTTATCCGCAATTCGGACGCCAAAACTTCGCGAAAAGGTCATTTCGCCACCGCGAACGATTGGTATGGCGTTTGCTCACTCTCCATAGGCGTTTGAATCGGCCTTCGCAGAGGGAGGAATGAGAATTGGACAGACAGAAAAACGCGACCTGCACCGACCTCGATTTATTGAATCGGTTAAAGCCCTTGTCGTTTCTTTCACCCGACGCATTGCGCGAGCTTGCGAGCGGCCTCGATTTGGCAAACTTCAGAAGGCACGAGGTTATCATTCCTGAAGAAGGGCTCGCGGCAGGAGTCCATATCCTGCTAAGGGGCGTGGCGAAGATCACTTGCCTGAACCGGTCGGGCCAGCGTGTAACCATAGCTTTACTCGCGCCAGGTCCAATCCCACAGTTTGTTTCTCTTCCAGTCAGCCGGTGGCATTTTCGCTGCGAGGCTTTTAGCGATTGCAGGGTCGGGAGTCTGAGCTGGAATCAATTCGACGTCATCACCAGGGAGGCACCCCGATCTGCTCTAAGGACATTTCACGAAAACAACCTGATGCAATGGTATCAGTTTTTCGGAGAAAGCCTTGACCTTCGCGAGCGCCTCTTGTTTACACTTCTTCAATTGGGTTCGATCTTCGGAGTTACGGAGTCGCGTGGCACCCTTTTGCGATTTTTCCTCAGCCAAAAGGATTTGGCCGGTATGGTGGGTGCGTCACGACCCAGAGTCACCGAACATTTGGCTGTGTTCGAGCGTGAGCATCTGCTTATTCGTCAAGGTCGGCAAATGATCGTACATTTGGATAAAATCGAGAGTTCGATAGGCGTCCCGCCGCCGGAAATTAGCGACTCATTCGCAAGAGCTCTTGCACAAGCGCAATTTCCCCGAGTAGGCCGACCCCACAGCCCACGTTTGCACGCAGCGGCAGCCTCCGCGAAGTCACTGGGACGTGAACGATTCGCCAGTCCAATGTCTCATCGCCCAAGTAGCGCGATCGCTGAAGCCTGAGCTGATTTTTGATTAAGAGTCCGAAGAATCTGACAAGAATGAACGTGCGCGAGATCGCATATTTCCGTTTGCATAGTGGCGGCGTCCTCCCACAACCCGAAGACGAATTGCGTCCCGCATCCGAGAGATCTGTAGGTGGGATCGAGGAGATCCCACCTACAGCTGCGGCTTATCAGTGAGCGGCAGGCTGCTGTTCCTTGGGAACCGAAGCCTCACCGGTATAAGAGATATCTACGGCGCCACCGGCTTCGAGGATTTTCTTCGCGCGATCGCGCTCTTTGCTATCCTCGGTATGGACGGAGAGCAGGATGTTCCCGTCTTTGACCTTTCCCTCGTAGCGTTTCGCCTCATACTCCGGAATGCCCATGCCTATGAGCGCTCCGGTGAGCCCCCCAGCTGCGGCACCGCCGGCTGCGCCCGCCAAGGCTGCCATGATAGGACCCGCTGCGATAAAGACTCCGAGCCCCGGAATCGCCAACGCTCCGATACCAACCATCCAGCCCAATGCTCCGCCCAGGACGGCTCCAGTGCCTGCGCCAGTCGCAGCGCCCTCGGGAGCCTTGGTGTGTTGCTCGTGGGCGAAGTCCTTGGTTCCCTGCTTGTCGGGAAAAAGAACCGATACATCGTTGTGGCTAAAGCCAGCCGCTTTTAAATTGTCGGCTATCAAGATCGCCTGAGATTCACTCTTTGCTATACCGAATACTGCCTTCTTGGACATTTTGGCTCCTTCCTACTGAGTTTTGACTTCGAGTTGGTTGTCGACATTGCCCGCGCCGGCGAGTGCCTTTGCTTTACTCGCAATGGCGACTTTTTCCGCTTCGCTGTTGACCGGACCCCGCAACGTGACGTTGCCGTTCGCACTGACGATCTTCACGTTATGCGCCAGCATCGAGAGCGAGTGATCTCTGATCACCGCTCTCCGTATATTACGGGTAAGCGCCACATCGTTTGTTGCGCTCGACTGTTCGCCCGCAGTCATCGCGTCCGGGGCGCGATCTCTGACGTTGACTGCCGAGTTGTCGGGTGCGACCGGCTTCGAGTCTTGCGCCATCGTGACGGTACCTAGTCCCAACAATGCCGAAGACAGTACCAGGGTTAATGCAATTCTTTTCAACGTTGATTACCTCCTGCTATTTAATTTCAAAGAACGTGACTGAGCACAAACCAAATGACGAGAACCGATACGGGGACTCCTAGCAGCCATGCGATTCCATATTTCATTTCCGTTCACCTCCAGTTTCTAGATAGTTACTTCTACGCGACGACTAGCAAAACGCGACTAGAATCAGCTTCTCCAGGGCGCTGCGCGAGAGTGCGGCGCGCTGTTTCCAACATTCATTGCGACGTACCATGGCAAGCTTACTGGAACGCGATCAGCGCTTGTCGCGCGGCTCACTTTGTCGCTGGCTTGTGCGTTGTGCGCCGACTGGATCGCCAGCGAGACGCCCATGAGAAGTCCGGCTACAATAATCAATCGCATATCTTCAAACCACGCCGAGCAGCCAGAGTACGAGAACAACCACCACAATGCCTCCCAGAGAAATGGGAAGGTACATATCGACTCCTCAGGCCTTGGTAGTTGGAATTTGTGGTTTGGTCTAGCGGAACGCGGTCAAAGGCGAGTGGAAGAACCGCCGTTTGGGCTGGATCAATTCGGGCCCGATTCTTATGTCGATCCCGACTCGTTAGAACTTACATTGGGTCAGACGCAAAAGCCATCGCCAGGCGTTCTATCTGGTTACCTGAATAACAAATATCGACGACCCGAAGCATCTATCTGACGCCTAACCCTGTTATCGTGAATAGTGTCGATAGGAAGATGGCAATGAAGGTGAATGATGGTCAGTATCAGAACAGTCTAATTCTTCCTGCAAGGCTTCCAGTGAAGGACGGTGGCTTATGAACTCGGAAATCGTACAATTCGATCTTGAGGATCCATCCAATCGGCGCGTGGCGTCGGAGATCATAGACCTTTTGTGTTTTTACAAAACCGGAGTGGGCACGCCGCGGGACATTGTCACGAAAATGCGATTCGTTGTCGAGACCTACTGCACTTACACCTATCCTGGTTTCTTCGATTCGGATGACACGCTGTCGAGCATTGTCGAGAAGATCCGTAATAGTGGCGAACAGCATCCCGCTTGCGCACTTCTCGATGAGCTCGACGAGATTCACAATTACTCGTGGGATCATTGCCGCGACGATGCTCCTAACCGCGACGTCGCAGACCCGCTCGATGTCAAAGAGCTGACTGGCTACGTTCGGCGCACCTTGAGAATCGTTAAAGCGATACCGAACCAACTATGAGTCGAGAACTACGAGTAGGTTCTAGGATTTGCTCGGTCCGTCCGGTGAATCCTGGGTGACCCAAGACCGCGAGACCTAATCGACTGTCCAGTCGTTTCTGTGGGTACGAAGGTCAACCAGACCGAGACTGATGCTCCTCCCACGCACAATCAAAGTAGATAAACTATGCAAACTTCGATCGCTGCCCCGATGTCGACACGTTCTCCGGCACCCGACCCCGATGCGATTCTCGCAGCTAAGTCCGCGAGGTTGCATTATGTCAGCGACCGTCACGCTGGCATCGTGAGAGTCAAGCTGCGAAATCATTTCCGCTATCGCGACGCTGAAGGAAAAAAAATCAGTAACGCCGAAGTGCTCGGCCGCATCAAGTCCCTCGCCGTTCCACCGGCTTGGGTGAACGTATGGATTTGTGCATTAGCGAATGGCCACATACAGGCGACTGGCCGC
>Ga0182024_10019230_pt1 | contig 12618 bp, 8 predicted proteins | sample P32metaG_FD_120480 | JGI IMG/M metagenome (GOLD analysis project Ga0182024, IMG submission 120480) | Permafrost microbial communities from Stordalen Mire, Sweden - P3-2 metaG (Illumina Assembly) | ecosystem: Environmental > Terrestrial > Soil > Wetlands > Permafrost | place: Sweden: Stordalen... | reverse complement strand
CGGGCACGTGCCGGAGAAGATGCCCGACGCTCTCGTCCCGGGTGAAGACATCCACTTCCAGCGGCTCGGCTGAGTGGGTCCAGGCCTGGTTCCGGGAGGTGATGAGGACGTGCCCGGATCCCGTGGGCAGGTACGGCTCAAGCTGCTTGGGATCGTCGGCGTTATCGAAGATCAGGAGCCAGTGCGGGGTGGTGTCGCGGCGCAGCTCCTCCAGGGCCGCCTCCGCCGCCTCGGCCACGTTGTCGCTGACCTTCAGGCCCATCTTGCGGGCCAGATCGGCGAGCGCACCGCTGGTCTCCTCGGCTCGTTCCGACGGCACCCACCAGACCAGGTCGTAGTCGGCCATGAAGCGGTGCGCGTACTCCAGCGCGAGCTGGGTCTTGCCCACCCCGCCCAGCCCGTACAGGGCCTGGGCGACCACCACCGCCCGGCCGCCTCCGGCCAGCTTGTCGCGCAGCAGCTCCAGCGTCGCCCCGCGGCCGGTGAAGTCGGCGTTCCGAGCGGGGACATTCCAGATCGGCGGGATCGTGCCCGGGAACCTGGGCTCCTCAGCCTGGGTCGCCATTCTCGCCAAGGGCTGTGCGGGCCGGTCCAAGGCCCACAGCAGCTTCGCGGTCGCCTGCGTCGCGTCCATCCGGGCCAGGTCCACGACCGGGTGCTCGTTGAACGGCTCGGTGATCCGGACCTCGCTGATCCGGACGGGAATCAGCTGACGGTGTGTGTCGGCGGCATCAGCCGACGACAGCGTTTTCCAGATGGACCTGGCGTCGGCCGAATGCAGGTACGCGGAGGACAGCACGGCGATGGCGCGGGGTGCCATCTGCAGTTCACGCTCGGCCTGGATGCTGCCACGGACGTTGCCGTCTCCGCCCCCGGCCGTCAGCACTGTGCTCCGCGGCAGGACGCGGAAACCAGCCCGGGTCAGCACGGCCTCGAGCCAGTCGGCCCACATCCGGTCCTCGGGAACGTAACTCAGGTAAACCTGCGTGGACGATGCGGGCTGCCGCCGGGCGAAGGCGTCCTTGTACTGCAGCCGGAGGTCCTCGGCAATCGGCCGCATGGCGCTCACGTGCCCGCCGGTCACCGCGTCGGTGATCCGCTCAAACGAGGAGAGCAGGGAGGCCGGCGACCCAGGGTCGTCGCCGAACGTGGCCAGGGTTTCCTCGAAGGCGTAGAAGGGCTTGTACGGGACCTCCACCGAGGCCCAGTACATAGCCGAACCCTCGGGGGTCATCCCGGCCGGGAACCCCTCGAACTTCGTCCGGGCCTGCGCCCGGCCGACATCGAGCTTCTCCTTCTCCCCGTCCTCGATGCGCATGGGCACCGGCAGCACCCGGATGTTGCGGTCCCGGTACCGCCCGCTGATCTGACGGCCCACATTAGCGGCGCCCTCGATGCTCTGGTCGCTGAGGGTGAAGCAGATCGTCAGGACATCGGGGAGCTCGATCGTGCAGATGTCAGCGACGTCACTCAGCCCGGTCCGGCTGTCGATCAGCACGTAGTCGTATTTCTGCTTCATATCGTCGCGCATGGCCCGGAAGAAACGGCCCCCGCCGAGCCGGTCGTAGAAGTTGTCCCAGTCGAGCGAGCAGACCGCTGCAGAATAATCGCGGTTCTGACGCCCCGCCGACAGGAAATCCAGCTTGCCGCCATCCGGGAAAACCCAGTCGAGAGAGACTGCGTGCCGTTCTACCTGGGCGAGTTCGAGATACCAGTCATCGCTGCGCGGCCCAGGATCAACCGCTGCCGACGCGTAATCGTTGATGATTTCGATCACGCCGGGAGTGGCGCTGACTGTTGATTCGTCCAGGAACGGATGAAAGAACTTATGCAGCCCCGGTGACTCCAGGTCCCAGTCGACGGACAGAACGCGCTTCCCATTGGTGGCCAGTATCCAGGCCACATTGGCCAGTGCCATCGTCCGCCCGGTGCCGCCCTTGTAGGAGTAGAACGTGATGATCTGGCCTTGGCTGGTCTCACTCATCGGGCATCTCCGGGATCATTCGGATCGGCTCTCCTCAGCCGCGGGCGCTCAATGACGGGACCTGCGGGTGGATGGGCGGTAGCTTCTTTACGAAATCTCTTCAGCATGATCATCGTCATCTCGGGCAGGAGCTGGCCAAAATCCTGGAGAGTGGGGATTCCGGTCGCGGCCATCTGGCAACGGCGCGGCACGCTGGCCAGCTTGCGCCCCAGATGATGTTGCAGACTCGCGCGGAGGTCCTGCCGTGCCTCAAGTCCCCCGGTGTCCTGGCTGTTCCAGGGGACCAGCACACTGACCCAGGGCTCTTCTACCTGGTCCAGTCGATTGAGTTGTTCCTGGTGCTTGGCTGAGAGGCTCACCCAGGGGTCCACCAGGCACAGGCTGGGCGGCACCGGATGCTCAGTACTCGTCCAGCTGGTCACGTCGTCCTCAAAGGCCCCCACCAGCGGTTTGAAGTCCAGGCACTTCTTCGCAAGTTCCTGCGCATAGTCGGCCAGAGGCTGCGGATACTCGGGCCGGTACGGGCTCCAGGTATGCGGCGTCGGGCCGTAGTAATCGGCGCACCGGCCGGGAGGCAGGGTGGAGGTGTCGTGGGCCAGCACCGCGATCTGGAGACGGCCATCCGCGGTGCGCCGTGCGCTCGCCGGGCCGAATGCACTGGGCAGCGAATCAAAATCGGCCCTGACCGCGTGCTGGACCATGGTCTCGTCGGTAAAGGGAACGCTCTCATCCCCGATAGCGATGATCCGCTCGGCCAGCCTGTGCACCGCGCGCGAGTAGTCCGCCCGGTAGTTCTGCAGTTTCATGATCCCGTAGAAGCCCTCTGTGCAGTAGCGCTCACCCAGCAGCATGTGATCGAACTGCACGGACTGCGCGACATAGGGCAGCTTTTCCCGGGGAAGCCTGGTCCACAGGGCCGGCACGATGGCATCGACCACCTGGCGCCCCCGGGCCTTATGAGTGATTTCACGGCGGGCGAACGCGAACCATTCCCGGCCGCAGTTGTCGCTCTCAAAATACCGCCGCGAGTACAGGGGGACGAATACCCGGCAGCGGGCCAGCGCCGACGTCAGCTCAGGTGACCATTGAGCGCCGATCTGATTTTCGCGGTCCATGAACCCGGCTTCTTCCGGCCGCGCATCGGTCATTTGTAATATTTCGGCGCACAGGTCCTTGTAGAGTTTGGAAACCCAGCGGTCCGGATCACTGCGATCGGATGGGTCCCGCTTAGGGGTCCGCGCATAGCTGAGAAAAAAGTATGGCCGGTCATCTCGCCCTGAAACCATGGGCGCTTATCCCCCTATCACGCCAGCCCCACCAGTCCCCTCGGTGAGACCAGAAACATTCGCCACTCCAAAGCGCCCAGGCGGAATGATGATATAGGAGATTTCTGCTGGTTACCAGGGGGTACCTTCGCCCGGCAGGAACGGCGGCCAGCCCGGCCAGTGGTGGCGGTCTCTGCGCAGGGCGCGGCACGGGCCAACGGTGGCGTCTCCGGACCCATCCGTCGTGGCCGGGGCCGCCCAGGCTCCCGCCAGTTAAGGGCTTACCGAATGGCGCATCTCCAAGACGAACCACGTCCCAAGCTGCGTCAACGAGCCCGAGTCCAGGAGGGCCTCGATCGCTTGGCGGGTGTCCTCGCGCTCCTGCCGGAACCGCTCCTCCGCTGCTCTGGCGGCTGGGCCGACCGAACGGTGCTGGCGTACGCGCCAGAATTCAGCTACCGCCAGGCGGGCATACGTGCCGTGCAAGAGCCCTTCGAGTTGGGTCTTGCCGTCTTCCCACGGCGCGTCCAAGAGCTGGTCGTCAGCTGGATCGTAGAGGTTGCAGAGATCGAGAATCGCGCCGAGTTTCACGCGCTGGAACCCGCGGATCAGCAGCAACGCCAGGGGCTCGGTCCCCGCTGGCAGAGAGGCGGCGACCGCGCCGAATACAGTTTCCGAAGTCGTGTTGACTTCGCGACTGTCCCTCACATCACCCACGGGTACGAGGGCGTTAAGCCCGGCGCCGAGCGCTGGCCCATAGGCACAATGCTCGCGGCTGATTTCCTGCCAGGCCTCCTGGAAGCAGTACTGCCATCGTGCAAATTCCGCCTCAGTCAGCCGGGACGAGGCCTTCTGCGGGTAGCAGTCACGGAAGGGGTCGGTGTCCTCGAGCGCAACGCTGTTGCCACCCGCACGCAACATGCGTGCTGGCTGCCATTCGCCGAAGCCGCTGTGCCCCGAGCCCTCGACAGCACACGGGTCGCCCGCGAGAAGGCTGGCCAGGTCAAGCGTCCAGCAATTTTCGCCGACCCAGACGATGACGGCATTCCTGATCACGTTGACGGTCGCGGTGCCAGGATCACTCTCAACTGACCACGGAGCCTCCCTGGCCCCAAGCACAAGCCGGCCGAGCGTCGGCAGGTGGACCGCGTCGTCGAGCACCGGAACGGTGACCGCTGCTCCCGTTCGGGCGCGAATAGCGGCGGCAGCAGCGATGGCACCGAGATGACCGAGGTCAACGGCCAATCTCTGGAAAGCCCGGGCCCGATCCTCGTCACTGGACCAAGCAGCGGGGGTCTTCAGTTGCGCCAGGCAGCGCATGGCCCACACCCGAACGTATGGGTGCTCAAGCACTGTTCCCAGCGCCTTCGGTTGCTCCCGGTCGAGTGTGGCCAGGAGAGACCACGCGGCTCGCAGTGCCCCCCCGACGGGCGCCACCTCAGCTGACATGGTGACTGCGGTCGAGTACACCGCGCCCAGCAGACCGCGCAGCAGGCTGCGTTGGGCTTCGATAAGCGACATCATGGCCGCGGCGTCGCCCAAGCCCGCAGCAAGTGTCTGGAAGTCTTTGCCGCTGAGCACGTGGCTCGGGGACTCTTGCGGGGCATCCGGCACCTCTGGCAGGCGACTGCTGATATGGGAGATCAGCTTGAGCAAATCCGGGCAGTACACCGATGGGTTCGCAAAGTCACGAGATGGATCTTCCGGTGAACCACCACTGTTCCGGTAACGGTGCGTATAGAGACCACCGCCGCAGCTTGTGACTACGGGACATTCGCGGCAGGTCTGGCAGAGTCCCGCGATCCCCTGCTGCCGGGCACGGATGCTGGGATGTCCAAGGACCTCGTCGATGGCGTGGTCATAGACGTTCTTCCCGGTATTTGGTGCGCCATCGGACGCCACTTTCAGGGAGTCCACCTGCTCATAGCTGCCGTCGGTCTCGATGACCACCAGACCGGCTGGTCCGAGCCCGAGTGACTCAGTGAAGCTATCCCCGCCTCGCAACGTGGAGATGACGGAATCAAAGGTCCGCACTTGAACTGGGCGGCCCTCCGCGAGCCAACGATCGAAGATCGTGATGAGCCAGTCCGCGTACTCACTGTCTGTGCCCACGCTGCGGGCGGGTTCCTGCTCCCAGGTGGCATGCGGCAAGAGGAAGTCGATACGGGGTGGGTCCAGATCCATCAGGGACTCGTAGACCACCAGCGGATCGTTGGCAAGATCGATCGTGCACAGCAGCCCGGCATACAGATCCCGGAAACGGCCTGTACGCAGCAACTCGACAGCCCCGAGCACCCTGTCGTAGCTGCTACGCCCGCCTGCGTAGAGGCGATGCCGGTCATTAGCGGCACGGTCGCCGTCGATGGAAATACTGACACTTACGTCATGCTCGGCAAACAGCTCACAGAACTGTTCATCGAGAGAGACACCATTGGTGTGAATCCTCAGGTCAAGATGGCATACGCCACGCAGAGCGGACTCAAGTTCCGTGGCGATACTGCCCAACTTAGCCGGGCGGGCAAGCAGGGGCTCTCCGCCGTGGAGAACAACTTGCACGGATTCAAGCTCGTGCGAACGTGCATGCTCAGCAACGCGTTGCGCTGCTCGAGTGACGACCTCGTCGGAAACAACTTTGCGGCGCTTACGCCAGCTCTGGTCGGCACTCTCGTAGACATAACAGTGATCACAGGCAAGATCGCACGAGCCGTGCACCTTCAGGATGAACTGGCTCAGCGGGACAGGGGGCCTGCCCATACAAGGGCTCTAAGGCCTAGAGCGCCGAGCTGAAGCCCGCGACCGAAACCGACGGCGTGCGAGTCCCCAGGACGCGCCGTACCACGATGTCCAGAGCCTCGGCCGGCAACTCTTCCAGGGGTACCGCGCGGAGATCAGGCAGCACAGTCAAAACCGGCGAAGCCTCATCGGTCATCTCTTGCCCCTATCAATCTGTCGCGCCACGATGGGGCGACTCGCAACGCTGCTACGAACACAGATAGTACCCATGGTTACAACGAGTAACCATGGGTCTACATCGGACAGAATGGTGGGGGCTTTGTGGTGGTTTGCCCCGAGTCTCGGGCGGCTATCCACGGTTTGAATGCCACCGGGAAGGGTACTCGCCTTCTGGCTCGGCCGGGTACAGATACGAAGACTCTTGTGGCGTCACCAAGGTAACGATTTGGCTGAGCCGACAGACGCACGACCGTTCATGGCGTGATACGACCAAATGGCGCATGTAGACGCCGGTGGACTGAGGGTCAATCTAGTCGTCCACACCGGCACTGGCCTAGGCGACCTCACCGTTCTGTGGGATTGTAGACGGCGAGATGCCCGTTTGACCGTTTCGCCCCACAGTGACGTAATTTACGATTGGGTCACAGGTGCAGGACGGGAGCACCGGTGATAATGGCTCGGCTGGCGGGGGCCTGCGTGACTCGACGGAGCGCATGGGTGATGCCGGCACTCGTGGGTAGTGTTGTGACGGGATACCTCGCCTGGGGAGCATGGGTATCCGCCGGCCACCGGCCCTGGCTCTATCAGACCCAGGTTTGGTGGCGGGTCGCGCTCCGCCCCGGGAACATCTCTCTCCCGCTCCTCTTCGCGGCGCTGTGGCTGGCCGCCCTGTTGTGCTACTGGTACCCGCGCCGACTGCAGCAGCAGGTGGTCGGGATCACCACGGTGGTGGCCATGGTGCTGGTCGGCGGGGTGCTGACCACCGCCTCGCTGATGCCATGCGACGGGGGCCAGACACCGAGCGCCGTGGCCGGCTGGGTGCTCGACCTGTACGTGGGCAACCCGCCGTCGTTTCCGATCGGGGCCTGCACGCTGCCGCCGTCACTGGCCTACCAGCTCGGCGGCCCCGTCTCTCTGGGTGCGACGCTAATCGGTGCCCTGACCGTGGCGGTGGTTCTGTGGCGGCAGCCGGTGGACCGGTTGCGGGCCCGCTGGGTCCGGGATGCGACGATCGTCACCGGGCTGGACCACATGACGATCCCGCTGCTGGAACGGCTGGCGCAGACCTACCGGCCCGGAAGCATCGTCGTCATCGAACCCGACGCCAGCCATCCACTGCTGGCGGAGGCCCGCGCGACCGGGGTCCGCGTCATGATCGGGTCACCGTCGTCGCCGCGGATTCTCCTGCCGGTCATCGCGGGCAGCCACGGCTGCGCCCTCCGGCGGTTGTACGCCCTGCAGGGCGACGTGGCGGACAATGAGGCGGTCCTGGCCGCCGCCACGACCATCCTGCGCCGCTATCAGCCCCATCCCGACCGCCAGCCCCATCTGGTCGCCCGCATCGACGATCCCAGGCATGCCGATCACTGGAGGAGCTGGCACATGGGCCGGTCCAGCCGCTGGTTCGAGGACGCCCTCAGCGCGCACGAATCGACCGCCTCGGGCCTGCTCGACCAGGTCTTCCGGACCGGCGCCCGGCAGTTGCTGCTCTGCGGGGACAGCACCCTGGCTCTGGCCATCCTCCGCGAACTGGCCCGGCGGGGCTGGGAACGGCAAGAACTCAGCGACGCTGCCAGCAGTTCAAACGGCGCGGGGGTCCCCCTCGGCACCAGCAATAGCGGCATCAGCAGTAACGGCCATCCGGGCTCCGCTTCCCCCGCCCCGGCCCCGGCCGCCCAGCCACCGCACGCCCCCCTCCCGGTGCAGCATGTCCTGCTGCTCGACCGGCGTGCCGAAGACCTGCGCCGGGAGTTCCTCGCGACGTCCCCGCCGTCCGTGGTCCGGGCGCTGTGCGACGTCCGGGCCGAGCCGCGTCACTGGATGGACGGGCTGCTCGCCATGCTGGACACGATGCCGCCCCCGGCCGCGGCCGGGACCGCCGTGGTCGTGGCGGATGCCGTGAGCGAACGCGGCATGCATGAGGCCGGGCGGGTGGCCCGGCTTCATCCGGGTATCCCTGTCTTCGTGCAGACCTCGGAGGGCGGTGGCACGAGCGGCGCGATCTTCGATCTGCTGCACCCTTTCCAGCGGGCGCTGCTGGTAGACGGGGCGGTGCCCGAGGACACCTGGACCAGGGTGGCGCGCCACTGGCATGAGTGTTACCGGCTCAGCCATCCGCCGGTGCCCGGTAATCCGAGGACGCTGGCCAGCCGGCCCTGGGAGAGCCTGGACGACTTCCTCCGCCAAGACAACATCCTGCAGATCCGCAGCATCATGACCGCGGTGGTGACCCGCGGCCGGCGCTGGGTCCCCGGCCGCGCGGTCGCGCCGGGCAGCTTCATCGAGCTGGGCGAGCACGACCTGGAAGCGGTCGCGCGCGCCGAGCACACCCGCTGGTACCGGCGCCGGGCCGGGGCCGGCTGGTCACCGGAGCCCGGGCCTGACCGCCGCCGTCACCTGGCGAACGGCCGCGATCCGGACCAGAGTCCGCTCGTGAACAGCCGCGTGGTCCCGTGGCCCGCTCTTCCCGCGGCCGAGCGCAGCCAGGCCATCGATTACCTGCGTTCACAGCTCGCCCAGCTCGAAGACGTGGGCTTCATCCCGATCGTGCCGCCGGGCGGCCCCGCCGGGGCGGCCGAGTTCCGGCGCATCGGCACCGTGCGGGCCAGGCGCCTGCAGGCCCGCCGGCCATGGACACGACGGTCCGGTGACGAACTGCACGGCAACGCCGGGGACTGGCGGGTAGTCGACGACGCCGGCGACGAGCGGACCGTCCGGGACCTGGCCTTCCGCGACAGCCACGCGCCGCTGGGCGGGGAGGTCTGGCGGCGGACCGGCACCTTCCTCGCCTGGCAGGTCAGCGAGACCCTGGTACTGCGGACGATGGAGGGCCGGGCGGTGGCCCGGCCCGGGGACTGGGTGGTGGAAGGCAGCCGTGGCGAACGCTGGCCGGTCACCGACAGCCAGTTCCGGCGCACCTACGCCAGCGCCAGCCCCGGTTCCTGACCGCCGCCGGCCAGGCCCAGCATCACGACGCCGCGCCGAGCAGGCCCTCGATCCGGCTGAGCTGGTCGCGCAGCGCGGCCACATCCCCCTTGGTCGCGCCCTGCTCGGAGGGCTTGAGGCTGAGCACCAGCTGCCCGCCCGGCTCGAGGACCCCGTCGGCGACGTCGCTGACGTCGTCCCCGTTCTGCACCCGCACCGCGTGGTCGATCTCGCTGCGCCGCAGGCCCAGGTGGACCAGGGCGCGCTGGATCACGTGCCCGTCGCGGATCACCGTGGTCGGGTTGCCGTCGAAGATCCGCGCCGCGGTCGCGTTGCTGGCCACCACCCGGTTCACGACCGCATTGACCGCCACCAGCGTCACGGCGCCGACGATCCCGCCCGTCAGCGACGTGTCGTTGCCGATGATCGCGTTCTGCACCACGTTGGACAGCAGGAAGATGACCACGAAGTCGAATGTGCTCAGGTTCGACAGCCCGCGCTTGCCGGTCAGCCGGAACAGCACGGCAATCAGCGCGTACACGGCGACGGTGCGGATGACCTTCTCCGCATACGGGATTTGCTCGACGAACATGGCGTGCCACATCCCGGCCTCCAGGCTGCCTCGGAAACGGACCCGCGCCCGCTCTTCCCGAAGACCCTAAGGTGACCCGGGTCAGGACGTGACGTGCGCCGCCTGATCAGATGTTCTGCCCGCCGGACACCTCGATCCGGGTGCCGTTCACCCACGAGAACCCGTCGGACAGCATCGCGGCCACGGCTGCGCCGACGTCGTCGGGCAGGCCGACCCGGCCGAGCGGGATACTGGCCGCGATGGCGTCGTTAACCGCGGCGTTGTCCCGGACCCGTCCGCCCGCGAAGTCCGTCGCAATGGCGCCGGGAGCGACGACGTTGACCCGGATCTGCCGCGGGCCCAGTTCCTTGGCCATGTAGCGGGTCAGCACCTCGATGGCGCCTTTGGTGGAGGCGTAGGCGGCGAAGCCGGGCAGCGTGAAACGGGCCAGCCCGGAGGACATGTTGAGGATCCGGCCACCGTCGGCGATCAGTGGCAGCAGCTTCTGGGTCAGGAAGAAGGGCGCCTTGAGCTGGATCTGGACCAGCTCGTCGAACTGGTCCTCGGTCGTCTCCGCGAACGGCGCGTTGATGCCGAGGCCGGCGTTGTTGATGAGGAAGTCGAAGTTCTCGCGCCCGAACTCGTCCCGCAGCGCGGCGGAGACGCGGTCGGCGAACCCGCCGAAGCCGGCCGTGTCAGCCGCGTCGAACGGCAGCATCACGGCCCGGGCGCCGCTGGCCCGGATCTCCGCCGCCACCGCTTCGGCTGCGTCCTTCTGGCTGCGGTAGGTGCCGATGACGCTCACGCCGGACCGGGCCAGGTGCGTGGCTATGCTGCGGCCCAGCCCCCGGCTGGCCCCGGTCAGCAGGGCGATCTTCTCAGGCATGGGAGGCGCTCCTCGGTCGTCCGGTCTGCGGCACCTCCCACGCTACGGGGAGCCGCCGCGGCCCGGCGGGCGCCCCGGCCGCCGGGCCCACTCAGCCGGCCCGGCGCGGCGGCCTGGGGCCGCCCGCCGCGTGCGCGCCTCTCACGCCCCCCACTGGGCCTGCAGCCACGCGGGATCGACGATCCAGACCGCGAGGGCCAGGACCGCCGCGGACAGGATCGGGTCGATGATCAGCAATTCCGGCAGGGTGCCGGTCGTGAAGGCCAGCGGCTCGGGGAGCAGGTGAAAACGGTACCGGGACCACGGGTAGCCGAGCATGCAGCCGGAGTCGGTCAGCATGTCCCCGGTGATATGCGTGGCACAGCCGAGGAGCACGGCGATGGGGATGAACCGCAGGCCGTACCCGTACCAGACCGTGGCGGCGGCGACCGCGATCCCGGCCAGGTCGGCGACGTGGCCCCGGGCGACGTGCAGCGCCTCCAGTGCGGCGGACACGCTGAGCGTCATCAGCAGCGCGAGTCCCGCCTTGCCGCCCCAGTCCCCCCGGAAGTGGCAGGAAACCCAGGCCAGCGCGGTGAACACCGCGATGCCGAGGAAGGAGTGCGTGGCGTGCCGGTGCCCGCCGCTGATCCGGCCGAAGACCCACGCGGCCGCCTCGGACACGAAGCCGAGCGACCGGGCCGGTGACGACCCGCACTTGTCCAGGTCAGGCAGGAGCGCCATGCCCGCGGTGAACCCGGCGAGCGCCCCGGTCTGCGGGATGGGCAGGTGCAGGAAGATACCGGCGGCGAGGCCCGCCACCCCGCCGGACAGCGCGTGCGAGTGCCCCAGCATCAGCCCGCATCCCGGTGCCGCGCGCCCGCCCGTGCCATGCCCACCGCCCTCCGCGGGCAGATAGTAACCAAGCCGGGCGAACCACCCCGGTAGGCGCGCAGGGCCGGCCGGCCGTGTCGGCTCCCGCCGCATGCCGCTCCCGCACGCCGGCGCCCCCCAGTTCGCGCCGCGCACGCCCGGCATTAATCGCCGCAACGAAAACCGCCCCGGCCCGCTCACCCGCGCTCGAGCAGACATCGATCATGGCCACGAGCCACGTTTCCCGCGAATGGTGCACTTTTTCAGAGTGTTTTGTCCGGTTCGGCGCACGTTTCGTGGGAAACGTGGACGGGAGGGGCCAGTGTGACGGGGAGGTGACCCCCGGCTGGCCCGGGCCGCGTCAGGGCGTTACGCCGGACAGGTTGAGCCCGATCACCCCGGCCAGGATCAGCCCGATCGAGACCAGCTTGGCCGCGGACACGGTGTCATCCAGGGCGATCATCCCGATGACGGCCGTGCCAGCCGCCCCGATGCCGGTCCACACGGCGTAGGCCGGGCCTACTTCCAGTTCGCGTAGGGCCAGGCTGAGCAGGCCGAAGCTGATCAGCGCGCAGGCGGCGAAGCCGGCCGTGGGCCACAGGCGGGTGAAGTGGGCGCTCTGCTTGAGCAGCACCGCGAACCCCGTCTCGAACAGGCCGGCGGCCACGATGAGGAACCACGCCATGGCGGACCTGGTCCTGCCCGGGGCCGGTCAGGCGGCCAGCGGGCGGCCGGTCTCCAGCAGCGTCTTCAGGTCGCTGAGGATCCAGGCCCAGCCGCCGGCGACCGCCGCGTGCCGTCCCTCGGCCAGCGCGGCCGTGTTCGGTGCGCCCGCCAGGTCGTGGGTGAGCGTCAGCGTGCTCACGCCGCCGTAACCTTCTTCTATCTCCCAGGTCAGCCGGGTGCCGGCCTCGGCCCGGGTCGCGGCGTCGAGCAGGACGTGCCAGGTCTGCACCAGCCGCCGTGGCGGGTCGGCCTCGAGGACCTCGCCGTCGATGATCACGCCGTCGATGCCGCGCATCTTCATGCTCACGCTGGCAAAGGCCCGGTATGCGCCACCGGGCCGCATGTCGTACTGGGCCGGCGCCCGGTAGCCGTACAGCTGGGTCCAGCCGGGCCGGGTCAGCGCGTCCCAGATCTCCAAGGGCGTGGCCCGGATGAAGATGCGATGCGACTGCACGGT
>Ga0182024_10019229_pt1 | contig 12618 bp, 12 predicted proteins | sample P32metaG_FD_120480 | JGI IMG/M metagenome (GOLD analysis project Ga0182024, IMG submission 120480) | Permafrost microbial communities from Stordalen Mire, Sweden - P3-2 metaG (Illumina Assembly) | ecosystem: Environmental > Terrestrial > Soil > Wetlands > Permafrost | place: Sweden: Stordalen... | reverse complement strand
GGGATTACGACCTGGCGGGATTCATTGTGGGCGCCGTCGAGCGCAAGAAAATTCTGGACCCGCGCCGCGCGCGTCCCGGCGACCTGCTGCTGGCGCTGCCCTCAAGCGGCCTGCATACCAACGGCTATTCGCTGGCGCGCAAGCTGATTTTCGGCGTGGCCAAGCTTGAGCCCGACACCTACGTGGCCGAGGTTGGGAACAAGATCGGCGCGGAACTGCTGAAGCCGCACCGTTCGTACTGGCCGCTGCTGAAAACCATTCTCGCTCGCGGATGGGTTTCATCCATGGCGCACATCACCGGCGGCGGAATTACCGGCAACCTGCCACGGGCACTGCCGCGCAACGTGCAGGCGGCGGTCGAATTGGGCTCGTGGCCGGTACTGCCGATTTTCCGGTATTTGGCGCAGCTCGGGCGGATCGACCGAGACGAGCTGCTGAAGACCTTTAACCTCGGCGTGGGCATGATCCTGGTTGTTCCGACAAGGCACATTTCGCGCGTGGAGGCAGAATTGAAACGCCGGCGCGAGAAATTCTTCTTGGTCGGGCGCATCGAGCGCGCCACTCGCGGAAAAACGCGCGTCGTCTATTCGGGAAAGCTTTCGTTTTAACGCTTCCGTTTCTTGCGCGCCGGCTTCCGGGTCGCCTGCCGTTGCGGCAGCTTCTCGTTGGCGCTGGTGTCGGCCTCGATCTTCCACGAACCATCCGTCATTTTTTTCCAGACGAGAACGTAATCGCTGGTGTTGGTCACTGAGTTTCCCTTTTTGTCGGTGACCGTAGCTTGCACCGTGCCTCGGTCCATGGCCAGATCGCCGGAGCGCGCCACGTCCACGCTCGCAACCGTAATGTTCAGTTGCATGCCCGGCACGGCCAGAAGGCCTTGGATGTTCTTGCGGATGTTGTCCTTTCCGATTGCGGCGGGAACGCCTGAGGAGATAAAGACGGCATCGTCTGCGTAATACGACGTACACTTGTCGAGGTCTTTTGCCAAGGCCGCCGTCGCCCAGTCGGCGTCTGCCGCACGGATGGTGGCTTCGTCGGCGGCACGCGTGTCGGGTGGGGCTGCGGGCTGCCGTTCGGCGCATCCGGCGGCAAAACACGCTATGCAGGCAGCGACGAAGATCAGCGAGCGGGTTTGTGACATGGAAAAACCTCCAGAGAGTTGCGTTCGTGCGGAACGAAGATGACGCGGAGCTGGCGCGGTGTCAAGTCATCGGCGATGTTGTCCGCCCAGATGAAGGAAGCTGGTACTTGCGTCGGGGGACGACGGGCGATGGGGCCGTCAAAAGGTCTTTAACCGAGGGTTCTGGCGTCGAAGGTCGCAACGTCATCATCTTCTACGGTAAAGCTGATCTCGATTGGTTTGCAGCACACTTCGCAGTCCTCGATGTAGGTTTGTCGCCCGACGGACAGGTCCAGGAGCATCGAAATCTCTTCACCACAATAGGGGCAGCTAAACTCGTGTTCCATTCGGTCGCCGGCCTGGGCTTTCCTTTTTCCTAGATTGCCACGAACCCGGTTTCTCGGGTGAGCTATCTGGAGTGTCCAATACCGGACAGACACGACTGAAGAAGGTTTTTATCCTATGCTCGCTTGGGAATCCAGGTTGGAAAACAAGCCCGACCCGTAATTGTCTAACGGAGGACCACCACGATGATCTGCAGCAAGTGCGGTCACTCAAATGGAATGCACGACGAACGCGGCTGTGTGGCCTTGAATTGTTCGTGCGATCGATATACCCCTCATATACCGCTGCCGACAAACGTCATACAGTTTGTCCAACCTGCGCGCGGTCCACTCAACGTACGGCGCTACGACCAATAGGCGCGCGTCAGCTCCTGAGGGCGTTTGCAAAAAGAACGCGTCTGAGCTGGTTCCTTGTGAAGCAGGCGTGAAATCATGGCGATCAAGGGCATTGTCACAGTGCCTTTCGCATAAAACGCCGTGTCTCGCCTTGCAGAAAATTCGATTCCGATCGCGATCCAGATGCTCCGTCAGGGTTCGCCCTCGCCGTTTTGTCGCCTCCGCATTGTCACGTTGCTCGGAACTCTTGGATCCGCAGGGTTGCAGCAGGATGCTTCATTCTTGGGCGTCCAGTTCACTCGGCATCGACTTTTGAAGAAGGGTCGACCCTGACCACGGCTGAATTCTTCAAACCCGCGCACCAGCACGTTTTGCCGCCGTTTCGCCGATCGGGCGAACTATGCTAATTTCGCTTCCTCATGAAAAAGCATATCGGCGTGCTGCTTTCCGGGCGCGGCTCCAATTTTGACGCGCTGGCGGCGAGCGTGGCTGCGGGCCGCATTCCCGACGCCGACATTTCAATTGTGGTGAGCAATCAGGAAACCGCGCAGGGAATCGACAAAGCGCGCGCCCGAGGAATCGAGGCGCGCGTGATTCCGTCCAAGGGCCTGGAGCGCGACGCGTACGACAGGCTGGTGGTTGCGGCGCTCGAGGAGAAAAAGGTGGATCTGGTTTGCCTCGCGGGATACATGCGGCTGCTGTCGCCGTATTTCGTAGCCGCGTTTCCGCAGCGCATCCTGAACATTCACCCGTCGCTGCTGCCCGCGTTTCCAGGGCTTGAGCCGCAGCGTCAGGCGCTGGAGCACGGCGCGAAAGTTTCGGGCTGCACCGTACATTTCGTGGACGAAAATCTGGATGCGGGGCCGATTGTGATGCAGGCCGTGGTGCCGATCAAGGACAGCGACACGCCCCAGACGCTCGCCGACCGCATCCTGCTTGAGGAACATCGCATTTACACCGAGGCGGTGCGAATCGTGCTCGAGGGGCGCTGGCGCATCACCGGGCGGCGCGTGTTGTCCACCGCAGGCACTGGAGAAAAATAGGTGGCAGAGTCGAAATTCAAACCCGTTGACGAACAGATCGCCCACCTGAAAAAAGGCGTGGCGGAAGTTATCCGCGACGAAGAGCTGAAGGCGAAGCTCGAGCAGTCAGCCAGAGCGGGAAAGCCGCTGCGCGCCTATCTCGGTGTTGATCCCACGGCGCCGGATATTCATCTGGGACACACTGTGGTGCTTCGCAAGCTGAAACATTTTCAAGACCTGGGTCACACCGCCATTTTCCTGATTGGCGACTTTTCCGCGATGATTGGCGATCCCACCGGGCAATCGGAAACGCGCCCGCCGCTGACGCGCGAGCAAGTGGACTTAAACGCGCAGACATATCTCGCGCAGGTTTACAAAATTCTCGACCGAGAAAAAACCGAAGTCCGCTACAACAGCGAATGGCTCGGGAAAATGTCGAGCTACGATGTGGTGAGGCTCTGCGGTCATTATCGGCTGGCGCGGATGCTCGAGCGCGAGGATTTTCGGTCGCGGCTCGCCGGGAATCTCCCGATTTCCGTTCACGAGCTGCTCTATCCGCTGCTGACGGCATACGACGCCGTGGCGCTCGGATCCGACCTCGAGCTGGGAGCGACGGAACAGAAATTCAACATGCTGGTGCACCGCGAAATCCAGCGCGAGTACGGACAAACTCCGGAAGTGGTGCTCACCATGCCGATTCTGGTGGGGCTCGATGGTGAGCGCAAGATGTCCAAGAGCCTGGGCAACTACGTGGGTATCACCGAACCACCGGGTGATATGTTCGGAAAGCTGATGTCCATTTCCGATGAGCTGATGTGGTCGTACTACGATCTGCTCACGGATTTCGGACCGCATGTCATTTTGCGGCTGCGCGAGGAAGTGCGCACCGGCACACTGCATCCCATGGATGCGAAGATGCAGCTGGCGCACGCGGTCATCGCCGGGTTTCACGGCGAGGAAGCCGGCAGAAAGGCGACCGAAGAGTTCCAGCGCGTGTTTCGGGATCGGCAGGCTCCCGAACAAGCGCCGAGACACCATCTGCGCCGCGGCCAGCCGAAACGCCTCGGGGCGCTGCTGGTAGAACTGAACCTTGCGGCTTCACGCAGCGAGGCCGAGCGATTGATCAAACAGGGCGGCGTCGAGATTGACGGAGCACGTGTCGAGGACGTGAAACGCGAAATCGATCTCTTGAAACCGGCCGAATTTCTGCTCCGCGCCGGGAAGAGAAAATTCCTGAGGATCGTGGTGGAGTAACGGCGGCGCGAAACTAGTGCGAAGACCGGCCGGCGGAGGAACGGATCGCAATCGTGACGGTCTTGGCAGATTCGGTGGGGGCGAGCATGTGGCACTGCCCGTCGAAAATGGCTCCTGGCTCGATCACCAGGCAGGGGCTGTGAATCTCGCCGGTCACGATGGCGTTCGGCTGAATCTCCACCCGGCCTCGTGCACGGATCACACCGTCGAAGCGGCCAGCAATAATCACGTAGTTCCCGTGGATGTCCCCTTCAACCGAGGCGTGCTCCCCAAGGACCAAAGTGTCGTCCGAGGTGATGGTTCCCGTCAATGCGGAATCAATCCGAAACGTGCCCGAGGCCTCAAGCTTCCCCTCGACCCTGACGCCTTGTTCAAGGAAGCCGGTCCATTCCGCCGGATCCTGCCGCTTGCGTTCGAACCAGCCCCACGCCATGCAAGCCTCCTAGGTACGTAGTTTCATTCTCTCATCAGTTGGTCGTACAGGCGCGTCAAATCACCGGCGTCGTAGTACTCAAAAGCCAACTGACCGGGCCTGCCGGGCCGAACAGGATGCAGTAGGATCTTGGTGCCGAATTTCCGTTGCAGTTCCTCGATTGCCCACTTGGTATTTGGCTCAATCGATGCGGTCGGCGCATCCTCTCTCGCTTTGGAGCTCCGCGCGGCAAAACGCTCAACCTGACGGACAGTCACTCCGCCGCGGGCAATCTTGCGCGCAAGAATCAGGCGCTGCTTGGGCTCAGTGATTGCCAGCAGCGCCCGGCCGTGGCCGGCAGAAATACGCCCTTCCTCGAGCAGATCCAAAATGGGTTCTTCGAGTCTCATAAGGCGGACGGAATTGGCAATTGTTGCACGGTCCTTGCCGGTGCGTTCGGCGACTTGCTCCTGGGTGAGGTGGAATTCATCGGTGAGCCGCTGGAACGCACGCGCCTGCTCGACGGGATTGAGGTCCTCACGCTGAACATTCTCAACCAGTGTCATTTCGAGCGCGATTTCATCGCGCACGTTTCGCACGATGGCGGGCACGCGACTGAGGGCGGCCCGCTGGGCAGCCCGCCAGCGGCGCTCACCGGCGATCAACTGAAAGCGCTGTCCTACCGGGCGAACCACGAGTGGCTGAACGATGCCGCTTGCGCGGATGGATCGCGCGAGTTCCTCGAGAGCCTCTTCGCGGAATCGAGAGCGAGGCTGAAATGGACTGGGATCGATCAGGTCGATGTCGACCTGCAAGAAGGATTCACTCGGCGCCAGGGCCGGCGCTGCCGCCGCTGCCGCTCCCCCCGCCACCGCCACCGGCGGCTGCTGCGGCTGAGGCTGTGGCGGCTGTTGTGGTTCCGGATCCCTGATCAGCGCGCTCAGTCCCCGTCCCAACGCGTTTCTGGGCATTGACGATAACCTCCTTGGCTAGTTGCATATAGCTATCGGCACCTTTACTATGTATGTCGTAGAACATGACTGGCATTCCGTGACTTGGCGCCTCGGCAAGGCGGACATTCCTGGGAATCACGGTCTCAAAAACCTGGGCCCCGAAGAAGCTGCGTAGGTCTGCGGCCACCTGCTTGGATAGAGTCGTTCGGTCGTCATACATTGTCAGAAGGATGCCTTCGATCGCAAGCGACGGATTAATGGCGCGGCGAAGCCGAGCGAGGGTGTCTAGAAGTTCCGAGACGCCCTCAAGCGCCAGAAATTCGCACTGTACCGGGACAAGAATTGAGTCGCTGGCAGCCAGCGCATTTACGGTGAGAATATCCAGAGATGGCGGACAATCGATCAGAATGTATTCGTATTTCTCGCGGAGCGGTCCGATCGCTTCCTTCAGTCGATATTCTCGATTCTCCATCGAGATCAGTTCGACCGCGGCGCCGACGAGATTCTTATCTGAAGGAATTAGATCCAGTCGGTCGATCTGAGCATCGATTGCCACGCGCTCGACCGGCTCACCAAGAATCAGGGTGTGGTAAAGCGTCCTCCTGGAAGGATCCTTAGCGAAACCTAGTGCACTGGTGGCGTTTCCTTGGGGGTCGGAGTCGATGATGAGCGTGTGCTTCTCAGAAGCCGCCAGCGAGGCGCCGAGATTAACGGCTGTGGTCGTCTTTCCAACGCCGCCCTTTTGGTTGGCGATGGCAATAACTCGCGCCACGCGAATCCCCCAGATTGCTGCGTGAATGTATCAGAGATTTTTCATGACGCGCAAGATGTTTCACGTGGAACAATTCTGAAATCGGCGGTCAGCAATGTTCCACGTGGAACACTCCTCGAGATTGTTCCACGTGGAACATTCTGCGATCGTCACAACGAAATTCAGTCGCATGGAGCGCCGATCAGCAGGAAACGCCTCTCGGAGCCAGGGATTCGCTTAGCGGCATCCCACCGCCACCGGGGATCGAGCGAGATCCGACGAGAGTCTGATTCACCGACCCACAGGACGATCTTGCCGCTCGAGGCAAGCTGTGTCCCCGTCCATTCGAGCAGCTTGGCGTGGTGGCCCAACGCTCGCGCGGACACAAAATCGAGCTTCTCCGATTCAAGCCGGAAGCCTTCCATGCGTCCGCGAAACACGCTGACATTTTCAAGCCGTAGTTCTCGTGCGACTTCTGAGAGAAAGGCGCATTTCTTTGTATTCGACTCAATCAGCGTAACTTCAAGACTAGGTACAACGATTGCGAGCGGCAATCCTGGGAAACCGGCACCGGATCCAACGTCGGCGAGCCGACTTTTCTCGAAATTAACCTCGGAAACCGCAAAAATGCTCTCGCCGAAGTGAAATTTGAGGATTTCGGTCGGATTTGTCACCGTCGTAAGGGAAATAGTCTGGTTCCACCTCAGTAGAATGGCGATATAGGCGCGTATCTTGTCCGCGGCAGCGGAGCTCAGCGCCGCGCCATACGTTTTCAGCGTGTCCGCGACGGTCGAAATTGACATCGGTTCCATGTAGGCTATGTAGATGTATTGCTTCTCTGTCACTATGAAAATAGATCAGTTGAACGAGATTCGGCCTCAAGCTTTGCCGCGCCCGATCGCAACCTGGACGGCGCCAGCAGGCCCGCGGTAACGTCGGCGACAAAATGAGCAATCAAGGGCGCGAGCAGGCTGCCGGTCCAGGCGCGCACGCACGAGAAAACCATACCAACTACAAAAGTAGTAACAAGTCCGCGACGGCCCTGGTAGAGGTGGGCCAGTGAGAACATAACAGCAGAGCCGAGAATGCCCGCCAGAATCAGGCCTCCTGACCAATTTTCAAATACGTGCTGGATGAAACCGCGGAAGATCAGCTCCTCGCAAAAGGCAACGGTAACGACGACAGCCAAAAACCAGAGACGCTCCTCAGAATCCTGAGGGAATATTTTCCGCGCGAGCTGCGGCAGAGCCCCCTGAGCTTCGGCGGGGTGTGTCGACAGACGTCGGAGGCTAACGAGCTGGTTCGCCAGAACCAGCCCCGCAAGGACGATCGAGACAACCGCGGTGAGTGCCGGCCTTGGAAGGCCGAGACCCATACGGCCGAGTGTGATTCGGTGGGAGTTTGTGCGCCACAGGATAACGAGAACGGCGAACCACTGAAATACAACGGTCGATGCGTAGAGCCTGAGGCGACCACGCTTGGTGGTTTCTGGCATTTGCGTCAGCTGGCGGATGCGGCGCCTGCCGAGCAGCGGCACTACCGTTGCGAAAAAAATCAGGATGAGCGCGAAGTCCCAGTGCATGACGTCAGATCAAAACATCTTTGCCGCGTTGGGGCAAGCGGTGTCGCGGTCCGGCGGCGCGGTAGTTCTCAGTTCACGCATGACGCCGCAGGACCAGGGGGCTAATTCTGAGTGAGCGGTTATTCGGACACAGCCGACTGGATTCGGGAAATGAACACGACCATGCGTTTACGGCCGCATTCAGCTTAACTAACGCGAAGCCCTCATACCGCCGGGAGTATAATCCACGCCCCCAATGGTGCTGACCTCTGGTGATCGTCTGGGACCCTACGAAATCCTGGGTCCGCTCGGTGTGGGCGGGATGGGCGAGGTCTACCGCGCGCGGGATTCAAAACTCGGGCGCGACGTCGCGCTGAAAGTGCTGCCGGAGGCATTTTTGCGCGACGCCGAGCGCATGGCACGGTTCGAGCGCGAAGCGAAAGTTCTCGCTTCACTGAATCATCCGAACATCGCTTCCATCTACGGATTGGAAGATTCCGGTGCCACTCATGCGCTGGTGATGGAGCTGGTCGAAGGATCTACTCTCGCCGACCGCATCGGCACCAGTCCGGTTCCGACTGACGAAGCGCTACGAATCGCGAAGCAAATTACCGAAGACCTGGAATACGCACACGAGCGCGGCATCGTGCATCGCGATTTGAAGCCAGCGAACGTGAACGTGACGAACGATGATGCGGTGAAGGTTCTGGACTTCGGTCTGGCCAAAGCAATCGAAGGCGACGCCGCATCGATCGACATGGGCAATTCGCCAACGCTCAGCCGGATGGCGACCCAGGGGGGAGTTCTGCTGGGGACGGCGGCGTACATGTCGCCAGAACAAGCCAAGGGCAAGGGTGTGGATCGCCGGGCGGACATCTGGGCGTTCGGCTGCGTCCTGTTCGAAATGCTGACGGGGAGGATGGCGTTTCGCGGCGATACCGCGACCGATATACTGGTCTCGGTGATCAAGGATGAGCCGGATTGGTCACATTTTCCCGCGGCGACGCCCGTCCGGGTTCGCATTCTGGTGCAGCGTTGCTTGCAGAAGGACCCAAAGCAGCGTCTGCGCGACATTGGCGATGCGCGAATTGCGCTCGATGAAGTTCTTTCGGGTGTGCCGGAGCTGCCGTCGGTCGGCGCCGCTCCCGTTGACGCGCGACTCTTAGGCCGCGCGTTGCAGTGGGGCGTTGCAGCCCTGCTGTTGATCACTCTTGCGCCGATTGCGTTTATTCACTTCCGCGAAAAGCCGCCTGCGCCGGCCGAGACGTCGCGTTTTGAAATCCCGCTGCCCCGGAAGGCTGCCTTGGCAACCGATGGCGCCTTTTCAGTTTCGCCCGACGGCCGGCAGTTGGCTTTCGCCGCAACGGGCCCCGACGGCGTTTTGAGGCTGTGGATACGGCCGCTAGACTCGCTTGAAGCACGTCCCCTGTCTGGCTCGGAGCTGCCGGCCACGCCCCGTCCATTTTTCTGGTCTCCCGACAGTCGGTACATCGCCTTTGATGCCGGGGGAAAACTGAAGAAAATTGATGTCTTGGGCGGACCGGCGCGAACCTTGTGCGACATCACCGGTCTTGCAGTTGGCGGATCGTGGAACCGCGATGGCGTCATCATTTTCGGGAATGATACCGGTGGCCTGATGCGGGTTTCTGCGAACAGCGGGCCGGCAGTTCGACTGACCACGCTTGATCCGTCGCGAAAGGAAAGTTCCCACGCCTTTCCATCTTTCCTTCCTGACGGGCGGCATTTCATTTACCTTCGCCGATCAGACAAGCCTGGAAACAGCGGCGCCTACGTTGGCTCTCTTGATGCCAAGCCTGAAGAGCAGGATTCGAAACTTCTCCTGTCGACCGCCTACGGGCCCATCTACGCTCCGTCATCTGATCCCGGTTCGGACCGGTTGCTTTTCCTGCGCGACGGGGGGCTCATGACGCAATTGTTCGACGCCAGCCGACTGGAACTGAAGGGCGAGCCCGATACAATCACAGATCAACTTGGATATTTCTACAGCTTCGGTTTTTTCTCTGCTTCGACCAATGATGTTTTGGTCTACAGGACCGGCGGCGGCGGTGCCTCGCGGCTCACTTCGTTTGACCGGGAAGGGAAGGCGCTCGGGACCGAGGGCGAGCCGGGCTATTACTACGGACTGGCGCTCTCTCTGGATGGAACGCGAGCCGCTGTCAGCCGGATCGATCAAAATGGATCCCTGTCGCTCGTGGATCTTTTGCGGGGCACGAGCACGCGGTTCACCTCTGGTGCCTCGGATGCGGTGTTTGGCACGTGGTCCCCGGACGGCAGCCGCATCATCTTCGCGTCCAGCCGCGACGGTGTATACGATCTATATCAGAAGCAGGCAAGCGACGTCAAAGACGAGGAACTGTTGCTGAACTCAAACGCGAGCAAATATCCTACGAGCTGGTCGCGAGACGGACGGTTCTTGCTCTATATGGTGGAGGATCCCAGGACAGAAAGGTATGACCTATGGGTGCTCCCATTTGAGGGCGACAAGAAACCGTTCCTTTTCCTGCATACCGAATTCAACAACTACGATGGTCAGTTCTCGCCCGACGGGCGCCGCGTCGCCTAGGTCTCTGACGAATCCGGCCGCGAGGAGATCTACGTCCGGACGTTTTCGCCGGAGTCCGCAGCGGCAGCGCCCGAAATGGGCGGCAAGTGGCTGATATCCACAGGTGGAGGCAGCCAGCCGCGGTGGCGCGGTGATGGTAAAGAGTTGTACTACCTCGCTCCCGACGTGAAGCTCATGGCTGTCGAGATTGCAACCAACCCGGTGTTCCGCGCCGGAGCGCCCCAAGCTCTGTTCCAGGCGCCGCCGCAGAATGCAGTTTCGATCATCTCGCATTCCTGGGATCTTACGCCGGACGGAAAACGCTTTCCCTTTCCCTCGCCAGCCGACCAGGCCCAGGCTCCGTTCAATGTGGTGCTGAACTGGCAGGCGGGGTTGAAGAAATGACGGTCGCGACCGGAACGGACCTGGCGCCCAGGAGATTCCTGCGGTGGTCGACCTCGTTACACATGGCGCGCTGATCCGTACATCACCCGGCCAACCCTTGAAATCCGTGCGTAACCTTTTATCGCGCTGGAGTAAGCTCGCGCGAGTCAAGATAGAGCGTGATCGCCGCGGCGCTACCCCCAGGATCCACGACAGCCAGGTAGCCGTCAGGCCGCAGGAGATACACGGCGTTGCGGCGTAGGCCCGCCAGGCCCATCTCCGGGCGCCATGCAAAAACGTGCAGCGGTAATCTTCGCGCGTCACACAGGGCCTGGATCTCGGGCCGAGAGTCGCCGTAGACGTGGACCTGCCAGTCCAGCGAAGCGAGCGGCGCGAAGTTGTCCTTGCCGTTCAAGTCTGCCTCGACCCAGGGCAGACGGTCGCCACCGTGAAGGGCTCCTGCGCGCCCCTGGCTCAAGCTGCTTGGGCGGTAGTTCACACCCGTCTGCGAAACGGTACGAAACACGAGACGTCGCACCGTCTTGAACTTGAACAGGCGCGGGAACAACAAGGGCACCAGGCGGAGCCGCACGACCCGGGCGATCGCTCCGGAGCTGGTCACGGCTGTGAACGCGCGATCGGTGGTCGCGACCAAGCGGCGCGCAAAGGCAATTCGTTCCGGCTCATAACTTTCAAGCAGCGAGGGGTTCGCACGCCGGTTGAGCACGGCGGCGAGTTTCCAGGCCAGGTTCACCGCGTCCCCGATTCCGGTGTTCATGCCTTGCCCGCCCACCGGACTGTGGATGTGCGCCGCGTCGCCGAGAAGAAACGCGCGACCCCGGTGGAAATGATCGGCGACTCGATGGTGCACGCGGTAGGTCGAGAACCAGTTCACGCGTTCGATCTCCATCCGAAGACGTTCCAACACGCGCTTGCTGACGTCGTTCCACGACAGGTTTTCGCCCTGAGTTGTGGTTTGCTCAGGCACCGTGCCGATCAGCCGCGCGTGCCCCTGGCTTTTGAGCGGGAAGACCGCGAGAAAATCGGTCCTGTCCAGCGCGACGTGGAGTTCGCCATTCAAAGGGGCGCCGCTCGCCTGCACATCGGCGACATAGAAAAGGTAGCTGTAGGTGCCGCCCGGAAAACCGATCCCGAGCGCCTCGCGAATGGTGGAACGCGCGCCATCGCACCCGGCAATGTAGGCCGCCTCGCAGGTCTGCTGTCCTCCATCCGGCTGCTTCAGACGCGCAATCGCACGACCGCCTGTTTCCTCGAAGCCTACTAGCTCGGTCTGGCGCTCAACCTCAATGCCAGCTTCGCCCAGGCGCTCGATCAACAGACGCTCGTGCTCGTCCTGGGGAAAAACCAGCGCGTAGGGAAACGGGCTGAGGCCCGCTCCCATTTCGCCTAGCACAAAATGTGCCGCGTGTTTTCCGGCCACCCAGAAATTCGCGGCTATGGTCTTCCGTCCACGTTCGAGGACCGCACCTGCGATCCCGATCTGGCTGTAGAGCTCAAGCGTACGCGCCTGCACGGCCAGCGCGCGCGACGTCGTCCCCGCCTCGGTGGTCTTGTCGACGATCCGCACGCGAGCGCCCAGCCGCGTCAGCCAAAGGGCCAGCACCAGCCCGGTCGGACCCGCGCCGACGATGAGAACGTCAGTTTCGTGAGTTGGGGATTGATTCATCGTGTGCGGCAACGCAAAAATTCGACATCTTGGCCAAACTGTCACACCGTGCGCGGATTTGCAATCGTGCTGGCTGCAAATTGTTTTTCGCTGCGGTGCCAAAAAAAGAGCAGGGCGCATCCGATCAGGATCAACGCCACACACAAGCCGGTCCACAATCCCGCCGCGCCCCATCCGACGCGGAAACAAAGGTAGGCGCCGACGGGCAGCCCCACCAGCCAGTAGAGCGTT
>Ga0182024_10019228_pt1 | contig 12619 bp, 13 predicted proteins | sample P32metaG_FD_120480 | JGI IMG/M metagenome (GOLD analysis project Ga0182024, IMG submission 120480) | Permafrost microbial communities from Stordalen Mire, Sweden - P3-2 metaG (Illumina Assembly) | ecosystem: Environmental > Terrestrial > Soil > Wetlands > Permafrost | place: Sweden: Stordalen... | reverse complement strand
GCCCTCCCCGGTGCTTGATGTTGAAACATTCCGTGCGCTGTGCAAGAAGGTGGGCGAGGAAAAAGACCCTGTCAAGATTGAAATCCTTAAAGAACGAATGAGGATTTTGCTAGCCAATAGAGACCGGGATACTGCCTACCAGCCTGACGTTTTCGTGAATTAGAAAACTGCGCTTGGGCAGGATTAGCGTTGTCAACTTCTTCCTCGAAACTGGATTATTCTCCGGCGGTCGCGTTTGGAGGGTCTGCCTTCGGGCAACTCTTCAAATTGCCGCATCGCCTTACGCTCAGCTGCTGCCTTTTGCCGCGACTCCTTGCTGGTTTCGGTTTCCCGATAAAGCGTTTGCGCCACCGGAGCGGGACCGCGTACATCGCTGAGCAGCAAAACTTCAACCTCGAAGTCGCCGCCGTCATTGGTCACTCGTAACATGTCGCCAATTCGCACGTCGCGCGCCGGCTTGGCTGGCTGTCCATCGGATTGAATCCTGCCCAACTCGCATGCTCGAGCCGCCAAGGCTCGTGTTTTGAAGAACCTTGCAGCCCAAAGCCATTTATCGATTCGTACGGAGGTCATGCTCTAATTTCGGCGATTATATCTTTGGCTCACATGCATAACTGTCCTTGCCGTGACAGGGCTAGCGTATTTCGTTGTGGCGGGTGCAATGCGGCATGTTGCCGTTCTTGAACCGAGACAAGCAGATGTTGCTCATGTAAACATTCCCGAATCCATCGAAATACTCCAAGTGGGCAACGAGAACAGCGGATTGTTCAGTCCCCAAAACGTAATCGACGTCGGGCTGCTTAAGAACATCGTCGGTCATAATAGTGAACAGTCCGCCACCGCCGAACGTTTCGTTTTCCATTCTGACTTTCCCAGATGGTATGGGTTTGGCCAACTCCTGTTCGCTAAGGGGTTGAACTGGAGCGGGAATTCCGGGCGGTACAACGGTTCCAGTATCGGCAGGATTTTCCTGAAAACGGTTATCTCCAATTTGCGTGAAGCAACTGTCAGCATCACTCATAGCATTAGGTCCAACGAAGATTTTCCCGACGATCCTAGTTTTCAAGGCGGGAGATTTTCCGAAATTAATCATCACAATGTTGGCCCACATTTTCTGATTGGGTTCAATACTGACTCCTGGTCTGACGTTGTTGTCCCACACGTACGGTCTTTGATCGATCTGAAATTGCTTCGTGTTATTGGTGATGCTTTCCCGGGTCAAACATCCCTGCCAGCAAGTGATTCCGGCGTAGATGATGACAGCCAGAAGCGTGAACCTTTCCAGCCACACTTTATGGGATTCACGGCCAAGGTCTATCTTGCGTTCGGTTTCGTGTGCGGTAGCATCTTGTTTGCGTTCGGCACTGCGTCTCTTTTCTTCATCTGGGGAAAGATTGGTATATATAGTCCCCCGCACATGAACGTCATGTTCGCGTTTTGGCTTCTGTTTTCCGCCGGGTTTATCTGGTTGGGCCAATGGGTACTTTTCTCCGTGTTTGGCCTTACGCCGTGACGTACATTTTGCTTATGAAACAACCCGAATATATCGAAGGCCCGAAAGCGTTAGAGAACTTTGAACGCGGCATGATAGCACTTTTCAAAGTTCCCAAGACGGCCAATGGGAAGGCGCGAAAGAAGGGCCGACAGCTGACTACGAAACCAAAGCGGAAACACACCGACAGGGACTTGAAGGGGACTTGCGTCGCTTCCCTCGTCCCTGTCGTTTCGTGGTGGAGCGAGTCTGTTCCCTTGCCTGTTAGGTGAGACGTTTGCTGCCGATCTGGCTGATGGCTGACTCGAATCGATGGCCGTCATTCATGTTCTTGCGGTTGTAGCGGAAAGTTTGCCCAGTAAACTGGAAAAGATGGAAAGGTTCGACGCTCACATACGCGCCACCGACGCCGCGCCTCAGGGGACTCCAGAAGTTTTCCAATCCGTTTGTATGAACACGTCCGTCAAGGTACTGGACGGCGTGATCTACAACTTTGTGCGCATAGTCTCCAGCCAGACCACCGTAGGAACGGAGCGCATGGAGTAGTGCTTCGACGTACCTAGACACCCCTGTTCAGTCTCCAATCTACGGTCTGGTAACGACTTCGTTTGGGGCTGTCGGCAACAAGAAGTTCACGCCGCTGGCGTGGTTGGCTTGGATGGTGGCGGGGATATCGAGTGCGGAGAGTTGAATGTTTTTCGTCCACTGGCCGCTCTGCCAGTAATTTTCTGTGGCGTAGAGAGTGCTGCCTACGATCGCATACTCGGGAATTTGTTCGCGATGGCCGTCGCGAAATATTAGCACCGTCGGGGCCAGTTCCCGTTGTGCTGGACGCTGCGCCACCGATACCGAGTTTGCCTGGGCTCCAGCATAGTCAGCCGGCGAATTCATTCCTCGATCCGTTGATTGCTGCGTACCTTCGAAGCGGACGTACCGGTTTCCCTGCAGCTCAATCATGAGCGGCTCGGATTTTGGTTCCGGCGGCCCCTCTATTGTTGTCGTTGGCTGCGTCACTACATACTGCGGAGGGATTGTCACTGGCGCGACTGGATAGTCGGCGTAGAAGGGATCACCCAGGAAAATCCCGCCCCGGCCGTACGAGTGAGAATAAGGCCGCCCGCCAAACGAGACATTTACGCCATGCCCGAAACCGGAGTGTCCGCCGCCGCGCTGCGCCAGTGCATGCGGAACGAGAACCGTCAGCATTGCGCACAGCGCGACTACCAGGCACTTGGGCATACGCTAATTCGCTTCGGACTTGGAGGGAAGCTGGAAATCGACGCCGCGGTCGTCGTTTTGCTTGGCCGTAGCGCTCAGATCAAGATCGGAAAGCGCAATTTTCTGGCGATGTCCAGAGCTCAAATCGTATAGCGTGCTTCCCACGATCGCATAATTCGCCACTTCGACTTGATGGCCATCCTTGAAAACCAGCACGGTTTGCGGCTGATCGGAAGCTGATGCGGTTTCATCTTGCCCCGCTGGATCCGTGGGTTGATCTTGCGCGTCATAGCTGCTGGGACGCGCAGGATAAGACGCCGAAGGAGGAGGAGCCGCGCCCGAACCGCGCCGGTCAAAAATTGTGGGGCCGCCTGTGTATTGGTCGCCGGACGGATCGCCAGCTACATCGGCACCCGAATCGTAGTAACCGTAATACGGAGCTGCGTAGACCCCGCCCCACCCCAGATTTCCGTTGCCTGGATGATGTCTAAAGCCTGGGTTGGGATGTGAGCTTGCGAATCCGTTTAGAGGGGTAACACCGCGGAAGCAGCAGGTCGGCGAACCCGGAGCGTAGCCACGCGGGCCGAGAGAAGTAACGCTGGGCGCCACTCCATTAACCTGACGGCCGCCAAATCCGGGCGAAGTGACCGAGGCAGGCATGCCATTGATCTGGGCATTTGCGGTCGCAGACAAAGCGACCAAGCCTAGAGCTAACACTACCGATCCAAGACCCACGCCTATGGCTCGATTCAGCCGCACCGAGAGATCATACTCTGTTCTGCGAAGCATGGCACCCTCCCCTTTATATTAGAACATGAGAAGCAAGTCCCCGGTTCGACCGAAAGGTAACCGCACGAAGAGTTACGCAAGTGTCCGCCTTGAACCATAACCATCGGCACCACATAATTGGATGCGCATATGAGCGAGTTCATTGCGGGCAAAATCCCGAGCGCGAAGGAAATTAGGGCATTAATATAGCACGCTAACCAATTTTCTGCTAAGTTGTTGAGGCCGCGACAGGGCTGCTACAATTTTCGCCATGGACGATCCTCAGATCATACGTCTTGCAGAAAAACACAAAAAAACATGCAGTTGCGAAACAGCAGTCCGAAACACTGATTCTTCTTCAGGACGACATATTACGAGCCGACACGCTGAGCATTTGGCAAGAAGTCCAGCAGAGGCTTCAATTGAAGTCTGGTGCCTTTAATGCCGAACTTCAGAGCCGCGATGCCCTTGTCTACACCCCGATCCGAAGCAATGTGCTTCAAATTGTGCGAAAAGAACCGTACCTCACACTGCAGGGAATCTACGACACAAGCGTCTACAAGATCAAATTTACGATTTCTGCCCCGAGGAAGATCAGGCGCGAGCTGCTCTTTAGTCCCGTCATTGACGCACGCGAAGTCACATATGAGAAGCGTGAGATGTTTCGGCCTGACGGCCACGAACCCGAGACAGTGAGAGTCAACCTAGACGCGAACGAGATCGCGGAACTGGTATTCGATGAATTCTTGCAGTAATGTGACTCCGTGGTTAAATCGCTGCTACAAGAGCCTCCGGGCAACGGTGGTTCAATGAGGCGCTATTTCTTTGGACAAGGAAAGGCATCAATCATTGCCCACTGAATCAAATTGGCAGTAGCTGCGTGTGCGAGCTTGGGATTGTCGCGGATAAACTTCACCACGATATCGTATTCCTGTCCTCGGGTAACTTTATTCGGCTCGCAGAAGACATGTTTACCGAGTGTGCCCACCGCAAACATTTCTGTAACTCCGTATACATAACCGTGACAATAGCCAAACTCGTTATCCGTCATGGACGCTTTGCCGCACACCCGCAGAAAAGCATTACCACTGGCGGTCACATCGTCACCTGATCCGCGAATATCCGCAGTTTGAGCGAATGCAACCAGTGATCCCAAGAGCATCAGCGCAATTAGGTAGTGTCGTGTCATAACGGAGCGATAGTAGCCTCAATCGGACGGTCGTACAAGTGGGCCGAGCATGAATCCAACGAATCTTACGCTCCTGTTCATAGGCTTAATCAGTCGCTTCCCAGGGCCACTTTCCGGTCTGTCGTTTGTGCTCGTTCATTTTCGCGAATGTGGCGCGGAGTTGATCGTCAGTATTGAATGCCGCCTGCGTGAGGTTGTTTTCGAGCAGCACCTGAAAACCGGGATGGCGAAATCTAGCATCGTCGGGATCTTTGCCTATTAGCACGGTCCGTCGCATATGGTTTTGCATTTGCCAAGCCAAAATGTCAGCGGCCTGAAGCGGTTTGAACACTTTTTTATCTTGGAACATGACACCATCGGGCACGATGCCGTATTTGCGCTCAGCCTGTGCATTGATTTTGCATTCCTCCCAGATAGCCTTGAGTTGAGGTTCTGCCAACGATCCATGATCGAAGACGTATTGCATGGGCGCGGTGATGTTGGATTGTTTCCGCCACTCGGCCAGCAGACCCAAGATGCGCTTCACCGCCCAACTGTAATGATCCTTCGCGTACTCTTCTTTGAACTCCTTGAGTGCATAGGCGTCAAAAGAATGTTTTGGAATTGCAAACGCAAAGCCCTTCTGTATGCGGGTGTTGAGGATCGAGGCGAGCTTAGAATAAACTCGGAGCTTTTTGTTGGTATCCCAGTCGCAAAACGGCTTGTGTCCAGCCTCTGGCTTCGCCACAAATTCAGCCATGTGAAAAACGTCAAATCCTTCATCAGTCAGAACTCTATCCCAGTTGTTAACGAACCGATCCCACTGCTCTTTAGAGGAGACGTAGCAGGCCGCGACCGCGACGGGTGTTCTGCCATCAGTACCGCTGTCGTCAAAATAGATTTCGAGCCCAAACATGGCGAGCCACCAAGACAGACCAGTGCGCTCAAGCATGGCGGCAACGTGAGCGAAAACGCAGTATTGACTTTGGGGGCGCGACATCGCACACTAATCCTGTCGTGCCTCAAAAGCTAGCTCGTCCCGACTTTCCCGGCAGGAATGACAAAGACGAATATGCTACGTTTGAAGCCGCACTGAAAAAAGTTTTGTCCGTTCCGCACTCGGCTATCAAGGCTCAGATCGACGCCGAGAGGCCAGTGCGGAAACGGCGGAAACGGGCTTCCGGCCACGCTTCCCGCGAAAAGAATTAAAAGGGCGTTTCGCCCACCTTGCCAGTTACCTCCGCAAAGGTTAACCGCTTTCCCGCGATCTGCGATAAAGCTAACTGGAATCTATCAGAATCATTCAGTACATTGCCCGCCGCGTCCTTGCGATGATTAAAACGAAACGCTTGTTCGTCAACGTACCGAAACAAGTGGAACGGCTCAACAGAAACGTAAGTCCCACCAAGGCTGCGCTTGAGAAGCGACCAGAAATTCTCAATGCCCTGAGTGTGCACATTGCCCTGTACGTAGCGCTCAAGATGATTGATGACCAGATGAGTGTAGTTATCGCCAATTCCTTGGTATCCCTGAAATTCATCGGTCATAACCCAAGTTCCGGGCATCACGCTGTTCTCGATAATTTCCTTCATCTGCTTTCCGACGCGCCGTCCAAGAACGTGAGTCTGGACTTTGCCGCCGCGCTCAAGTATCCCCATGACAGCAGTCTTTGCTGCGATCATGCCGACGTTGTGCATTTTGGCGCGGCGTCCCTTGTGCATGTTTCGCGCCTTGCCGCCAATGAAAGTCTCATCAATTTCAACTTTGGATTGAGGACCGCTGCCGAGCTTGCCGCCATCTTTGCTCTGTATGGCGTAACGCAGCCGATGGAGCATGAACCATGCCGATTTCTGAGTAACGCCGATGGCGCGATGGACTTCATAGGAGCTGATGCCGTTTTTGCAATTGACCAGCATCCAGAGGGTGACTAGCCACTTGTCTAGGCCGAGCGGAGACTCTTCAAACACGGTGCCAACTTTGACGCTAAATTGTTTCCAGCATTCTTTGCACTTCCAGCGCCTCTGTGCCTTGAGATACCAGTGCTCTTGATGACCACACGCAGGACAGGTCGGCTTGCCATCTGGCCAGCGCATACGGGCTACGGCATCAATGCAAACTTGCTCGTCGCAGTAGTGCAGGATGGCTGCTTGAAGAGTCTTGGGGTGTTCCATGATCGTAAGGTAGCACGCTCACCACGCCACGTCAAGAGAAATCTGGTTACGCTACTATATTAGTGCCTTTATATTTCCCGCGCATTCATCGAGTTAAGTCCGATCGTGTAATGTCGCCATATTGACAAGAAAATTCCCAAATCGGGAAAACTGTTTTCGTGTGGGGCAGACAGTTTCCAAAGTTGAACAGCAACTAACCTCAGCGAGGCGAATCAGCTTTGACAGATTGTTTCGCTTTTTCCGCTTCGAGCCGGTGGATGGTCGCCCGCAGCCATGCCCCCAGCGCTTCTTCGATCTCCTGCTGTGTGCCGGTGCGATACAAAGATTCCAGTGTTTGCCCGTCTAACAATAAAGGAATATGCGTGCATGGGACGGGTTCTGTGCGTGCGTCCTCGGGGACGAATTGCATCAGGAGGCATTCCTCGCAGGGTGCCCGGTCCGTGGAGTTAAAGTTTAGGCAGGTGGGCGAATCCTCAAAGATGAATCTCGGCCGCCACGATTCACGCGGTAGCCTTCCATAGCCTCCTTGCTCAACAAACTGCAATTCACTCTTCAGCACTTCGATGACGTCGCGATCGTCGTTTGCCATAGCCTCACCTTCAGAATATAGTTTGCACCGCATTTAGAAGTGACGCGGTGACAGGGGTCACAGGCCGTCGTGCCGGAAGTCACCTCCTAGATTTGGGTCATAACTACCTTTGTTAACTAGCTTTTCAGTAGGTTAGTTCGCCGCTCTCGCGGACAAAAATGGCTGAAAAGAGCGGTTCGGCTTTCTCCACAGATTACCGACTAACCAGTGGCTGTGACCCGGGTCACAGAACCGCGCTCGGTAAACAGTTCAAAATTGCAACAGTTGAGCCACTCTGAGTCTGATGCCGAGCGAACTGAGAAATCGATGGAGCGAGAGTAAGATCGTCAAAGTTTGGCAATTGCGACACCATCTGTTGTGATTTTGAGCCTTCAGGAGACGAGCCGCCCCCAATGACTTCACGAGATCGCATCCGAGAGTGGTTACAACCGATCTACTTCCTGGGACAAAATCCCATCACGCTAACCGGTGCGGTGCTGACCACGAGCACGGCGCTCACTACCATCGCGTTCTGGTTCTATGACGTTTTCTTGCCCGGGCCGCCGCATCCGTACATCGGCATTCTGGTTTATTTAATCCTGCCCGCCATTTTTATCCTGGGACTGCTCCTCATTCCTCTTGGCATCTGGCTTAGACGCCGAAGTCTTACGCAAGCCAGAACGTTGCCCACAATCTTTCCCGCCATCGATCTCAGACTGCCGGTGGTGCGCCGTACTCTCGAGTGGGTGATGCTGGCGACGGTGCTAAATCTGCTGATTATTGGGACCGCGTCGTATCGGGGCGTCGAGTACATGGATTCCACCAGCTTTTGCGGAACGACCTGCCACCGCGTGATGATTCCGGAGTACACCGCCTATCAAAATTCCCCGCATTCGCGGGTGGCTTGTGTCGAGTGTCATATCGGCCCCGGAGCGGGGTGGTTTGTTCGCTCCAAGGTTTCTGGCTTGCGGCAGGTCTTCGCAGTCACCTTCCACACTTATTCGCGTCCGATTCCTTCGCCGGTAAAGTACCTTCGCCCGGCGCGCGAAACCTGTGAACACTGCCATTGGCCACAGCGCTTCACTGGCGACAAATTTCTGGTGAACACCACTTATAAGGACGACGAGAAAAATACTCCGCAGACCGACGTTCTTCTGCTCAAAGTCGGCGGACGCACCTGGCAGGGTTCGGTCGGCATCCACGGCCACCATCTCGCCGACAACGCGCGCATCCGTTACATTTCGACCGACTTCGAGCGGCAGACCATCCCTGTCGTTTATTACACCGACGATCAGGGGAAGACCACCGAGTTCGTTTCCACCGATGCCAAACCCACCCAACAGCAATTGGACAAGGGAGAACATCGCGTGATGGATTGTGTGGACTGCCACAACCGTCCCACGCACGCCTTCGATTTGCCCGAGAATGCTGTGGACAAGCAAATGTCGATCGGCCGGATAAGCCCCGAGCTTCCCTACATCAGGAAAAAGGCAGTCGAAGTTCTCAAGGTCAACTATCCCAGCCGGGAGATCGCGCAGCAGAGCATTCGCGATGAAATCAACAATTTCTATCGCAGCAACTACGCGCAGATTTATCAGACGCGGCGACCGCTGGTGCAACAAGCGGGCGAAGAAGTTTCAGCCATCTACCTGCGCAATGTTTTCCCGGATATGCGGGTTTCCTGGGGCGTGCACCCCAACAACCTTGGACACAATGATTCGCCGGGATGTTTCCGCTGCCACGACGGCAGTCACACCAGCGCCGATGGACAGACCATTACCAATGATTGTTCCTCATGTCATCAGGTTCTAGCAGCGGGCGAAGAAAATCCCAAAGTCTTGACGGACCTGGGAATGAAGTAGGAGAGCTAGCGTTCAGAAATTGGGGCGAATGAATCGATCGATTCAGGATTATCTTGCTTTGATCAAGGGAATGTCCCGATTCTGGTCTGACCTACCTTCGATAAATACCGACTGTGAACTGACGGCCTACCGCGACCGACAGTGGTCGAGGCAGATTCAGCCGAACGACGTCAGAGATTTGGCGCAGCTCGCCATTGCCGTCCCCTACTGCGATGCAGTCGTTGTGGAGAGATTTTGGAAACGCGCAACAACCGAAACTGCACTCGGGCAGAGATATCGCACGGATGTGTTCTGCGACCTGACTGAACTGCTGCGGTATCTCGAGGGGCTAAAATGAGGAAAGGCTGGGCCAGCCCCCATGCCATTTAGCGGCTTAGTTTTTGGCCTCAGGCAGTATTTTTCGCGAAGTTGATCCGAGGGCCTTATGTCGGACGAACGACAGTCGGCTTACAAAAGCTGATGCGCAAGAAAAGAAATGCAAGGAAAAAGGAGAGCAACAATGACAGCGAAATCAACGCAGACTAAACCAAGCATCGTGTTCTGTCACGGGATCTGGGCCGACGGCTCGTGCTTCAATAAGGTTATTCCAACGCTTCAGGCGGATGGGCATCAGGTAATCGCCGCCCAGTACGGCCTCGACAGCAATGAAGGTGATGTCGCCACGGTAAAACGTACCCTGGGGCGGCTCAGCAGCCCGGCCATTCTTGTCGGGCACTCTTATGGCGGAAGCGTCATCACGGCTGCGGGAACTGATGACCGGGTCGTCGGGCTAGTCTACATCGCCGCACTTGCCCCCGACGCCGGCGAGACCTCGCAGAGCCAGCAGGAGAAGTTCCCCGGAACCGATGTTTTCTCCCATATCGAAGTCGCGGATGGGCGAGTCTGGATGCTTCCCGACGGCGTCGAGTGCTTCGCCGGAGACCTCCCGGAGGAAGAGCAAAAGGTGGTCTGGGCAACTCACTATGCACCGGCCGCCGATCTTTTCAGCAGGAATGCCGCAGGCACCGCCTGGAAATCGAAGCCGAGTTGGTACATTGTTGCCAAAAACGACCGCACCGTCCATCCCGAGCTCGAACGCTTCGTAGCCAAGCGCATGGGTGCCACAACTTATGAGCTTGAGAGCAGCCACGTGGCGATGCTCTCCCAACCGGAACGGGTGATCGATGTAATCCGTACCGCCGCAAAAGCAGTTCAAAAAGCCACGGCAGCAGCATAAAGTGCTCAGGGACTTTGCGAGGGGAGCTGGCTAACCCTCTAAACTACTCTTCAGGGTGCCCCGCTCAAGCTTTCGCTTGGGCGGGGTTTTCGTGCACGCGAGCTGTAGGCACGATCCCCACTCCTGGACCTGGACTGAGTTGGTTGACCGAGCCACAGCCAATCCGGTCCAAGCGGCATAAGACACTCCAATGGATAGACGGGAAACTGCAGGAGCTTCGTTTGGGATTTACTGCAAAGACGCGGGATCAGTGTGTGAGATACTGGCGCGCGAGCCAGAGTTTTAAGTCGCGCTTCGAATCCGCGCTCATATCGTGGAAACGGATTCCAGCGTTGCCCATTTTGTCGATCCATGCCACTTCTCCCTGGACCTTCATTTGAGCCTTGCTCTGGGGCAATTGAAAGCTGAGTCGCACGGGGCCTTGAAATGCCATGGGATAAGAGAGGCGGATGCCCATGCCGCCTTCGCTTAGGTTTATTAGATGCGCTTCAACTCTCTTTTTGGGACCGTAGGCCAGGCTTACCGGCAGATCAAGCGCGTGCCGGTTATAGCGGAGCCTGCCTTCGAGAATCATGTTGCGTGCGGCAGAAAGCGTGCGCACGGCTTGCTCGACAGAAATCGGTTTTTTGAAAACAAATGTTGCGACCGTGTCCTGCAGGTTTGTGCGCCCGTTCGAACCGCTGACTATGACCAGCGGCACCGCGTTTAATCCCGTGCCCAGGCCGCGCAGAAAACTGCTGGTCCCATCCAAGTCGCAGTCCACAATGAGAGCGTCAACTTTGGCTTTGGCAAGTTTGGCGCGCGCGCGCTCCGGTTCCGGTTCAACATCCACGTCAATATGCAAGCCGCCAAGAATACACTCCAAGACGCTAACTTCAGCCCAATCGCGAGAAACTACCATGGATGAGAGTGTCATATGGCAACTGTAGCTGCATGCGTAACCAGGCTACAGATAACGAAGGTAATTAACGAGGACGAGGCGTCTTTGAGCTAAAGGCCGATCCCGACCTGGATAGCGCCGGCATCTTGCCGGCTGTCGTGAGGGCATCTTGCCCTCGCCGCTGCGACCCGCGTCCCTAGAGACCCAAGTGCATTCCGATTCTGGTGCTGAGGTTTAGAATATTGGTTAGAGGCTCTTTGGCAACACTCCGCGAAATCGTTGACCAGCAGGTGCGCGAAGGCGATCTTTACGAAAAGCTCGACCGCAACCGCGTGCGCTGTTACGCCTGCGGGCATTGCTGTCCCATCTCGGATGGGCAACCCGGCGTTTGCAAAGTGCGCTACAACCGCGGCGGCACGCTGTACGTGCCCTGGGGATATGTTGGCGGCGTGCAATGCGATCCCATTGAGAAGAAGCCGTTCTTTCACGCGTACCCGGGTGCGCTGGCTTACAGCTTCGGAATGCTGGGATGCGATCTGCACTGCGGGTACTGCCAGAACTGGGTTACATCGCAGGCGCTGCGCGATCCGAACGCAGTGTCGCCGCCGCTCGAGGCGTCTCCGAAAGCCCTGGTGCAGGATGCGCTTCGCCAAGGTGCGAAGGTTCTGGTCAGCACGTACAATGAGCCGCTGATCACGAGCGAGTGGGCGGTCGAGATATTCAAAGAGGCTCGGGTAGCTGGTTTGATCACCGGCTTCGTCTCCAACGGCAACGGCACGCCGCAAGTGCTCGAATACCTGCGTCCATGGATTGATCTGTACAAGGTCGATCTGAAGAGTTTCGACGACCGTCACTATCACGAGTTGGGCGGGCGCATCGGTCCGATTCTTGATACCATTCGCAGCTTGCACCAGATGGGTATTTGGCTGGAGATTGTCACGTTGCTGATTCCCGGCTTCAATGACTCGGAAAAAGAGCTGCGTGGATTGACGGAGTTTCTTGCCGGCATCTCCATCGACATTCCCTGGCACGTCACCGCATTTCACAAAGACTACAAAATGGATGATCCCGACAACACCACGCCAAGAGATCTGTTGCGCGCGGTCGAAATCGGCAAGCAAGGCGGCCTGCGCTACATCTATGCGGGAAACTCGCCCGGCTTGGTGGGTGATCACGAAGACACTAGGTGCTACAACTGCGACGCGACCTTGATAAAGCGCAGCAGCTACTTTGTCGAGGAGTACCGTTTAACGCCAGACGGCCGCTGTCCATCCTG